>Ga0116110_1001904_pt1 | contig 10759 bp, 11 predicted proteins | sample June2015DPH_8_50_FD_89719 | JGI IMG/M metagenome (GOLD analysis project Ga0116110, IMG submission 89719) | Peatland microbial communities from SPRUCE experiment site at the Marcell Experimental Forest, Minnesota, USA - June2015DPH_8_40 | ecosystem: Environmental > Terrestrial > Soil > Wetlands >...
CCGAACCCCGCCCTGGCGAGCACCTTCTGCAGGCGGACGCCCTCGGGGGGGTCCGTCGTCACTCCTCCGGACCGGCGCGCAGCGCCTTCTCCAGGCCCTCGACGATTCCGGCGTCGGGCACGAAGCCGTCGAGCGCCGGCAGGTCGGCGAGCGAGTCGAGCCCGAGCCGTTCGAGGAAGGTCGTCGTCGTCCCGAAGAGAATGGCGAGCCCCGGGCCGTCGTCGCGGCCGACCGGCTCGACGTAGCCTCGCAGCGCGAGCAACCGCAACACGCCTTCGCTGTTCACGCCGCGGATGGCGGCCACCTGGGACCGGGAGATCGGCTGTTTGTAGGCGACGATGGCGAGCGTCTCAAGCGCGGCGGGCGAGAGCCGGTGCGGGGCGTCGTCGAGGATGAAGCGCTCGACGTAGCCGCGGTAGGCGGGGTGACTCTGCAGCCGGTAGCCGCCGGCGACCCGGACGAGCTCGAAACCGCGCTCTTCTTCTTCGTAGGCGAGCCGCAGCGTCTCGCACACCTCGTCGGCCCGCTCCACCGGCACCTCGAGCAGCTCGGCGAGCAGGCCCACCGGCACCGGGTCAGTCGCGACGGTGAGGACCGCCTCGATGGCGGCGGCCTCGGGGCGCCACTCCTCGGGGAACGGGCTCACGGCGCCCGCTCCAGGTCCGCTCCCCCGTACTCCCGCAGCGCCTCGAGAACCTCGGCGACCTGGCCCGGCAGCCCGGTCCAGCGCACCGTGAGGGTGCCGAACGTCGTCGTCTGGTCGAGATCGACGAGTTCCTGCTTGTAAAGCTCCAAAAGGGCGAGGAAGCAGGCGACGACGTGCGCCGTCGTGGCCGCGCCGACGGTGAGGTCCCGGAAGGAGGCCTCGCCGCGGCGGGCGAGCTCGACGGCGAGATCCTCCAAGGTCGCGGCGACGCTCACCTCGTCGACGAGCACATGGGCGTCGCCGATCACCGGGATGGGCCGCTCGGCGAGGGCCCGGCGGGCGACGTCGGCGAGGCGCGCGACGGTCACGCCCTCGAGCAGGTCGGGCACCACCTCGACGAAGCGCTCGTCGGCGCCCGCCCGACGGGCAACCGAACGGGAGGCGGCCTGTTCGAGCGCGGCGAGCACCGCGGCCGCCGCGTTGAAGGTCTTGCACTCGACGAGCCGGGCGAGCAGGTAATCGCGGGCCTCGTACAGGGCGAGCTCGTCCTCGAGATCGAGCTCGTCCTGGCCGGGAATGAGGCGGCGGCACTTCAGCTCGACGAGGGTCGCGGCGATGAGGAGGAACTCCGTCGACGCGTCGAGGTCGATCGACTCGGCCGCCTTCATCTCGGCGACGAAGGCGTCGACGATTTCGGCGAGACGGATCTCGTAGATCTCGACCTCCTGAGCCGAGATGAGCTGCAACAGCAGGCTGAAGGGCCCGTCGAACACGTCGAGATGGACCTCATAGGCCACGTCTGCACGCTACCGTCGGCGGCACGCCAGGTGTTGAACGGCCCGGAGGATCTGGCCGTGGCCACTAAGTTCTTGCCATGGCACGGATCTTCTCGGGTGTCCAGCCCTCCGGCTCGCTCCACCTCGGCAACTACATCGGCGCCTTCCGCCAGTGGGTCGAGGGCCAGACAACCGACGACGGCATCTTCTGCGTCGTCGACCTCCACGCCCTCACGGTCGAGATGGCACCCGAACAGCTGCGGACCCGCACCCTCGAGACGGCGGCCGGGCTGCTGGCGGCCGGCCTCGACCCCGGGCTGTGCACGATCTTTTTGCAGAGCCACGTCCCAGAGCACACCCAACTGTCGTGGCTGCTCGAGTGCACCGCCTACGAAGGCGAGCTGCGCCGGATGACGCAGTTCAAGGAGAAGTCCCACGGCCAGGACGCCGTGCGCGTCGGCCTGTACACCTACCCGACCCTCATGGCGGCCGACATCCTGCTCTACGACACCGACCGGGTCCCCGTCGGCGACGACCAGCGTCAGCACATCGAGCTCACCCGGGACCTCGCACTGCGGTTCAACGCCGCCTACGGCGAAACCTTCGTCGTGCCCGAGATCGAGCTGCCCAAGGTCGGCGCGCGGATCATGGACCTGCAGCACCCCGACCAGAAGATGGCGAAGAGCACGACCTCGCCGGCGGGCACGATCTCGATCGACGACCCGCCCGAGGAGATCGACAAGAAGATCCGCCGCGCCGTGACCGACGCCGGGACCGAGGTTCGCTTCGACCGGGACGACAAGCCCGGGGTCTCGAACCTGCTCGAGATCCTCGCCGCGGCGACCGGCGCGTCCCCCGAGGCGGTGGCGGCCCGCTACGACAGCTACGGCGCGCTGAAAGCCGACGTCGCCGCGGCGGTTGTCGAGATGCTGCGCCCGGTGCGCGAGCGCTACCTGGAGCTCACCCGGGACCCCGGGGCGCTCGCCGGGATCCTCGAGCAGGGGGCCGACCGGGCCCAGAAGATCGCCGCCGCGACCCTCGAGCGCGCCCAGCGCGCCGTCGGTCTCGTGCCCAGACTGGGGTGACGCGGCCTCGGGCCCGGTCAGGCGATCGTCACCGGCCCGATGCCGACGATGCGCCCCCACCACTCCGTCCCGAAGTTGAACAAGCCGTCGAGGGCGCCGGGCACGACGAGGACGAGGAACAGGACGAAAACGAGCGACATCATCCGCAGCCGGTAGTACTGGGGCAGCCACTCCCGGGGGAGGAACCACTCGACGACGGCCGCGCCGTCGAGCGGCGGGATCGGGATCAGGTTGAACACGGCGATGATCACGTTCACGATCCCGAAAAGGAACAGCACCTCGTCGCCGAGCGGCCATGCGGTGAGCGGCAGCGCGGCGAGCTGCGGGATGTTCGCCACGGCGTGGAAAGCGAACCCGGCCAGGAGGGCGAGGACGATGTTCGTCGCCGGACCGGCGAGCCCGACCAAGACAGCCTGGTTGCGCGGGTGGCGGAGCCGGTCGACGCGCACCGGGACGGGCTTGGCCCAGCCGAACGCCAGGTGCGTCGTCACGATAAGGAGGATCGGCAGGAGCACCGTCCCAATCGGGTCGATGTGGCGGATCGGGTTCAACGAGAGACGCCCGGCGCGTTTCGCGGTGTCGTCGCCGCACCAGTTGGCGACGACACCGTGGCTCACCTCGTGGAGGATGATCGTCGGGATGAGGACGACGAAGAACAGCGCCTCCTCGCTGTGGAGCGCATGGTGCCGGTCCGCTTCGACGACGATGAGGACGAGGATGGCGGCGACGGCGACGGCCCACGGGCCGTTGCGATGGAACCGCGCCCGGCGCGCCTCGCTGCTCAACGACACGGAGGGAGCGTCAGCGTCGGGCGTTCGCGCAGGCGATGCAGGTGCGGACCGCGGGCTTCGCCTCGAGACGCGCGGGCGTGATCGGCTGCCCGCACTTCTCGCACTTGCCGTAAGAGCCACCGTCGACCTTGGCGAGCGCATGCTCGACTTCGCCGAGCGCCAGGCGCAACTCCGCGACCAGCGCTTCGGCCTCGCCGCGCTCGGCGGTGACCTGGCTCGAGTCGGCGAAGTTCGAGTCGTAGGACAACCCGGTGCTCGTCTCGGTACCGAAACCGAGCTCGGCGAGCTGGCGCTCGAGCGACGCGCGCTCGGCCTCGAGCAGCGTCCGGTAGTCGATCGTCGGGGCCTCGTTGGTCACGGCGAACAGACTAGTTCGCGCCGTGCCGACCAGGTGCACGAGCTGCCCGCTCGGCGCCCGGTGGGTCCCCGCCCCCCCGGGGCAGCCGCCGGCGGGCACGGGGGTGGGCGGCGAGGTAGACGCGGCGGAGGTGTTCCTGGGAGACCTTCGTGTAGACCTGGGTCGTCGTGATCGAGGCGTGGCCGAGCAGCTCCTGGACGACCCGGATGTCAGCGCCGTGGTCGAGCAGGTGCGTGGCGAACGAGTGGCGCAGCACGTGCGGTGTCACCCGGTCCGCCAGCCCGGCCCGGCGCGCCGCCGTATTGACGACGGTCCAGACCGCCTGCCGACTCATCCGGCGACCCCGCGTCGAGATGAACATGGCCTGGGCGTCGCCCCGCCCCCGCGCCCGCCCCTCGGCGAGACGCGGCCGGCCCGCCGGCCCGAGCCAGGCGGCGACGGCCGAGAGGGCGTACCGGCCGACCGGGACGATGCGCTCTTTTGAGCCCTTGCCGAGGACGCGGACGACGCCGCCCGGCGAGTCGAGATCGGCGATCGACAGCCCGGCGAGCTCGGAGATGCGGATCCCCGTCGCGTAGAGGAGCTCGAGGATGGCGCGATCCCTCAGCGCCCGGGGATCGTCGCCGGCGACCGCGCCGAGCAGCCGGGCGACCTCGGCCTCGGTGAGCGCCTTCGGCACCCCCTCGGGCACCCGGGGCCCCTCGACGTCGCCGGTCGGGTCGCGGGTCGCGCCCCGCTCGTCGAGGCAGAAAGCGTGCAGGCCGCGGATCGCGGCGAGCGCCCGGGCCCGCGACGACGCGGCGAGCCCTGACGCGGCGAGCCAGGCGAGGTACTCGTCGACTTGGGCGGGGGTGACGTCGCCGAGCGCGATCGTGCGCCCAGCGAGGTAACGCTCGTACGAGACGAGGTCGCGGCGGTAGGCGGTGATCGAATTCGGGGCGCGGCCCCGTTCGACCGCGAGATACGACAGGTACTCCTCGGCGTCGGCGCTGAGCGCCGTCCCGGGCGCCACGTCAGGCGGCGCGCCCGGCGCCTAGCCGGTGCCGCCGGCCGCGCGGGCCCGCGCCGCGAGCGCGCAGGCGATGATCGTCTTCGCGTCGACGAGCTCGCCGGATTCGACGAGATCCCAGATCCCGTCGAGCGCGACGTGCTCGACGGTCATGAAGTGCTCCTCGGTCCCCTGGGTCGCGCGGTCGACGACGGAGAGCTCCTCGGCGAGATAGCACCTCGTCAGTTCGTCGTTGAATCCCGGCGAGTTGTAGAACGAGCCGATCTCGGTGAGCCGGCTGGCTGTGCGGCCGACCTCCTCGGCGAGCTCGCGGCGCGCGCACTCCTCGGGGGGCTCACCGGGCACGTCGAGCTTGCCGGCGGGGACCTCGAGGATCACCCGCCCGAGCGGCCCCCGGAACTGGCGGATCATGACGACGGTCGCGTCGGCCTCGACCGGCACGATGCAGACCGCCCCTGGGTGCCGGACCACCTCGCGCTCGAACGGCTTGCCGTCGGGGTCGACGAAACCCGCCGCCACGACGCGCAGATACGAGGTGGCGAGGAGCTCACGTTCGTTGACCTGGCGGAAACCCCCGTCAGGAGACGGCATCGAGCCCGACCTCGAAAAGGTGCGGGTTGCGCGCCCGGGCCCGCTCGACCGAGGCGCCGATGAACTCCCGGAACAGCGGGTGCGGCCGGTCCGGACGGCTCTTGAACTCCGGGTGGGCCTGGGTCCCGACGAAGAAGGGGTGCCCGGGAAGCTCGATGAACTCGACGAGCCGGCCGTCGGGCGAGGTGCCCGACAGGCGCAGGCCGCCGTCCTCGAGGCGCTGGCGGAAGCGGTTGTTCACCTCGTAGCGGTGGCGGTGCCGCTCGCTCACCGTCGTCTCGCCGTACATGGCGGCGACCTGGGAGCCCTCCTCGAGCCGGGCGACGTAGGCGCCGAGCCGCATCGTGCCCCCGAGGTCGGTGACCCCCGTCTGGTCGTCCATCAGGTCGATCACCGGGTACGGCGTCGCCGGGTCGAACTCCCGGGAGTTCGCGCCAACGAGCCCGAGGATCGAGCGCGCGTAGTCGACGACCATCACCTGGAGCCCGAGGCACAGCCCGAGACAGGGCAGGTCGTGTTCGCGGGCGTACTTCGCGGCGGCGATCTTGCCCTCGATCCCCCGTTCACCGAAGCCACCGGGGATGACGATCCCGTCGAGGCCGCCGAGCGCCGCCTCGACGACGGACTCCTCGACCGTCTCGGACTCGATCCATTCGATCTCGACCCGCACGTTGTGGAAGAAACCCCCGTGGCGGAGTGACTCGACAACGCTTAGGTAGGCGTCGGGCAGGCCGACGTACTTGCCGACCATCCCGATCCGCACGGTGTCGGTCGCCGAGGCGATGCGCTCGACGATCCGCTCCCAGGCGGACAGGTCGACGCGCACATCGGGTCCGTCGAGCTTCAGGGTCTCGCAGACGACCTTGTCGAAGCCCTCCTCGTGGAGGAGGAGCGGGATCTCATAGATCGACTTCGCGTCGACGGAGGAGACGACCGCCTCGATCGGCACGTCGCAAAGGAGGGAGATCTTGCGCTTCAGCCCGTCGTTCAGCTCGTGGTTCGAGCGGCAGACGATGACGTCGGGCTGGACGCCCCGGCTGCGCAGCTCGGTGACCGAGTGCTGGGTGGGCTTCGTCTTCAGCTCGCCCGAGGGCGCGAGGTAGGGCACGAGCGTCAGGTGGACGTAGCAGACGTTCTCCCGCCCGACGTCGTGGCGGAACTGCCGGATCGCCTCGAGGAACGGCACGATCTCGATGTCACCGACGGTCCCGCCGATCTCCGTGATGACGACGTCGATCTCGTCGGTGGCGAGCCGCTTGATCCGTTCCTTGATCTCGTCGGTGATGTGCGGGATGACCTGGACGGTGCGCCCGAGGTAGTCGCCGTGACGCTCCTTACCGATGACCGCGGAGTAGATCTGGCCGGTCGTCGAGTTCGAGATGCGGTAGAGCGTCTCGTCGATGAAGCGCTCGTAGTGCCCGAGGTCGAGGTCGGTCTCGCCCCCGTCGTCGGTGACGTAGACCTCGCCGTGTTCGAACGGGTTCAACGTGCCCGGGTCGAAGTTGATGTACGGGTCGAGCTTGCACATCGTGATCCGCAGACCACGGGACTTGAGCAGACGACCGAGCGACGAGGCGGCGAGCCCTTTCCCGAGGGAGCTCGACACCCCCCCGGTCACGAACACGAACTTCGCCACGTCACCCTCCGCTATCGGCTTTACCAACGCTACAGGCCGCGCGCCGACCCGTCGCGGACCGGGCGCCACCGCTCACGAGAACCGGTGCACACCCACTTTCTCCAGCAGTTCTGCGGCATGTTCGTGGGCAACCTCGCTCTCGGGGTGGCCCGAGAGCATGCGCGACAGCTCGATCACACGGTCGTGACCAGCGACGGGACGTACTCGAGCGATCGTGCGCGCGCCCTCCTCGCGTTTCTCGACGACGAGGTGGTTGTCGGCACAGGCCGCGATCTGTGCGAGGTGGGTGACGACGAGGACCTGGTGGTCGGCACCGAGCTCGGCGAGCGCGGCGCCGACGGCGAGCGCCGCCTCACCGCCGATCCCGGCGTCCACCTCGTCGAAGACGAGCGTCGGCGGCATCGCGGTGAGCACGAGGCGGAGCGCGAGCATCGCCCGGGCGAGCTCGCCCCCGGAGGCGACCTTGGCGAGCGGCAGCGCTGCCTCGCCGGGGTTGGCGGCGAGGAGGAACTCGACCTCGTCGCCGATTCCCTCGGGCGGCACCGAGACCGCGAGGCGCGCCCGGACGAGCCCGAGGTTGTGCAGGTGACGCTCCACGGTGGCGGCAAGCTCCGGGGCCGCGGCGCGGCGGGCGTCCCCGACGACCGCCTCCGCCGCGGCGAGCTCGGCGGCGAGGCGCTCCCGGCGGGCCTCGATCTCGGCGCGCCGGGCGTCGGTGTTCTCGAGCTCGGCGATCCGCCCGGCGACGCGCACCGCCGCGGCGAGCACGTCGGCGAGCTCGTCGCCGTGCTTGCGCACGAGGTTGTGCAGCAGCTGGCGCCGCGCCCGCACCTCCTCGAGCCGCACCGGGTTCTCCTCGAAGCCCTCGGCGGCCCGGCGCAGGTCCGTCGACAAGTCGGTCAGCTCGGCGACGAGCCCACGCAGGCGCCCGGCGTAGGCGGCGAGCAGCTCGTGGCGCCCGAGCGCCTCGAGCGACCCGCCGAGGTCGGCGAGCGCCCCCGGCCGGGCGCCGCCCTCGAGCGTCTCGTAAGCGAGCGTCACCGCGTCCCGCAGCGCCGTCGCCGCCCGGAGGGTCTCCTCCTCCGTGGCGAGCGCCGTGTCCTCGTCGGCCGACGTGACCTTGGCCGCAGCAATCTCGTCGGCCTCGAACCGCAAGAGATCGAGCTCACGCTGGCGCTGACGGGCGTCGCCGCCGATCGCGACGAGCTCGCCGTCGCAGGCGGCGATCTCGTGCCGCAGCGCTCGCACCGGCTCGAGGTCGACCCCGGCGAACTGGTCGAGGGCGGCGCGCTGGGTCGCCGGACGCAGAAGCGACTGGTGGGCGTGCTGGCCGTAGAGGTCGACGAGGTCCCGGCCCGCCTCCTCGAGGGCGGCGAGGGGCGCCATCTTTCCGTCGATCTCGGCCCGGGAGCGGCCCGAGCGCGGGACCGTGCGCGCGAGGATCACCTCGCCTTCGCCTTCGCCTTCGGTGGCGGAGAATCGGCCCTCGACGGTCGTCTCGTCCGCGCCACTGCGCACCATCGCGGCGTCGACGCGCCCGCCGACGAGGAGCTCGAGCGCCTCGACGACGAGCGTCTTGCCCGCGCCGGTCTCCCCGGTGATTGCCGTCATGCCGGGGCCGAAGACGATGTCCACGTCCTCGATGACCCCCAGCTCGCGGACGCGCAGTTCGCCGAGCACGGTCGCGGTTAGCGCTCCCCGAGCCCGAACTTCGCCCGCAGGATCGAGTGGAAAAGCGGCGGCCCGAACCGCACGACGCGGGCCGGCCGGTCGGCGCCGGAGACCTCGACGACGTCCTCGGGGCCGACGGGCACGACCGTCGAGCCGTCGACGACGAGGACGGCGAGGGGCCCGCCCTTCGGCTCGATCCGCACGACCTCGGTCGGTGCGAGGACGAGGGTGCGGTCGAACAGCATGTGCGGCGAGATCGGCGTGACGAGGAGCAACCGCAACTGCGGCGAGACGATCGGCCCCCGCAGCGACAGGTTGTAACCGGTGGAACCCGTCGGCGTCGCGACGATGATCCCGTCGACGACATAGCTCAGGAACGGGTGGTCGGCCACGGTGACGTCGAGCCGGATCGTGCGCCCGGGCGTCGTCTTCACGACGGCCGCCTCGTTCAGGCCGAGCGCCGTGACGACGCCGCCGTCGGCCTGCAACACGCGGACGTCGAGGACCATCCGCTCCTCGACGACATAGTCGCCGGCGACGAGCCGGCCGAACGCCGCCTCCATGCCCGCCGGCTCGACCTGGGCGAGGTAGCCCAGACTGCCGAGATTCACACCGACGACGGGGATGTCGCGCCCCGCGGTGAACTGGACGGTCCGGAGCATCGTCCCGTCGCCGCCGAGGCTGACGGCGAACTCGAACGGGCCGGTGGGCATCGCATTCGCCGCCTCCGCCGCGGCGATGTCGACGACCCCGTAGCCGCGGCCCTCCCACCACTTCCGGGCGAGCGCGGCGAGCTCGTCGGCCTCGGGGCGGAACGGGTGGACGACGAGCGCGATCTTCCCTTTGTCGGCGGGAGATGGAACCTTTCCCATGGTGTCATCCTCGCGGCGGATCGGTCCTTGCGACGACGCGCTGGCCGCGCGCACCGTAGCGCACCGCCTTCCCGGACCGGCAATGACCGACCGGGACCCGGACAGCCTGCACCCCGGAGTGCCCAGACGGGCGCGAGGGCTCAGGCCCTCTTCGCCGCCGCCTTCTTCGGCGCGGCCTTCTTCGGCGCGGCCTTCTTCGCCGCCGCCTTCTTGCCCGGTGCCGTCTTCACCGCGGACTTCCGCGCCGGAGCGGCCTTCGTGCCCTTCTTGGCGGGAGCCGCCTTGGCAGGCCGCGTCGCGCCTGGACCGGAGCGCCGCGCCCGTTTGGGCCCGAAGTACTCGCCGACCAGCGCGACGAGGCGCTCGAAGAACTCGCCGATCTCTTCACGGCGCGACGCCGGGAACGAGTCGAACTCCCGCCGGACCTCGGCCCGAACGAGCTCGCTGAAGCGGTCGACGCTCTTCTTCGAACGGACGCGCAACTCGTCGAGGATCTCCTCCACGCGCGCGCGGTTCTTCCCCTCGCCGTGCAATAGGTCGCTGAGGATCCTCTCGAGCTCGGGTCGGCTCATCTTGGAGAACGAGATCGTCGAGTCGACGCAGTGCCGGACGCTGTCGCGCAGTGATTCTTTCCCACCCGTGTCTGATTCCATATTTTCAGTTTACCGCCGGGCACCGGGAAAAAGTCCGCAGATCGGGCGGCTACCGGAGTAGCTCGTCGACGAGTCGCGCGAGGTCCCCGGCTTCGCGGTCCGGAGCCGGGTCGAGCGGCTCGTGGTCGGCCGGTGTGACACCGGAGAGCACGAGGCCGAACGCCGCCCCGAGGCGGCGGGCGAAAGCCCCGTCCGTCGAGAGCCGGTCGCCGATCATCCAGTCGACCCGCCCGAGGCGCCGGCGCACGAGCGTTGCCGCCGCCTCCTCCGGCTTGCCCGCCACGACGGCGCGGGCTCCCGACGCCGCGGCGACCGCGGCGAGAAGCGACCCGCCTCCGGGCAGCTCGCCGGCGGGCGTCGGGTATGTGGCGTCGCTGTTCGTGCCGATGAGCCGGGCCCCGTTCCGCACGGCGGCCATCGCCCGCGCCAGCCGGGGGTAGTCGAAGGCGGGATCGATGCCGACGACGACGAGATCGAAGCCGTCGCCCGGACCTGGCCCGCCACACGTCACGGCGGCGAGCCCGGCGGCCTCCAGAGCCTCGACGATCCCCGGGCCCCCGACGACGAGGGCGCGTTCGCCCGCCACGCCGAGCGTGGCCGCAGCCTGCGCCGAGCTGAGCACGAGCTCCGCGTCCACCTCGACGCCCATCGCCTCGAGCTTCGCCTGATTC
>Ga0116110_1001910_pt1 | contig 10723 bp, 6 predicted proteins | sample June2015DPH_8_50_FD_89719 | JGI IMG/M metagenome (GOLD analysis project Ga0116110, IMG submission 89719) | Peatland microbial communities from SPRUCE experiment site at the Marcell Experimental Forest, Minnesota, USA - June2015DPH_8_40 | ecosystem: Environmental > Terrestrial > Soil > Wetlands >...
CAAGTGGAGGAAGGCTCTCTTTATCCCGCGCTCCAGCGCATGTTGATTAAAGGTTGGGTCACGGCAAAATGGGGCGTCACGGCGGGGAATCGCCGGGCGCGCTACTACCGCCTCACGGCGCTGGGCCGGAAGCAGCTCGAGGTCGAGGTCTCTCAATTCGAGCGAGTCATGCAAGCGATCAGGCGCGCAATTCAGACGGCGTGAAAGAGCAGTGGCTAGTGCCTGGTGGCTACCAGGGCAGTGGCCATCGGGCGGTAGCGACGCCGCTTGTGGGTGCCCGGCGGGCGGCCACTAGGGCCGCCCCTATAAGGCAAACATGTTCGGTGAAATTGGCAGACGGCCCCTGATGCTGTTTTGTCGCCGGCACTTCGACGCTGAGATTGATGAAGAGATGCGCCTGCATCAGGAGCTTCGCCAGCAAGAGCAGATTGAGCGTGGCCTTCCACCAACGGAGGCCCGCTACGCCGCGCAAAGACGCTTCGGCAACGACTTGGTTCTTCGAGAGGAGAGTCGCGACATGTGGGGATGGAGCTGGCTGGACGACCTCGGAACGGACATCCGCTATGGCCTGCGGATGCTGAGAAAGAATCCCGGCTTCACGGCGGTTGCGGTCATCACCCTTGCGCTCGGCATCGGGGCAAACACTGCCATTTTCACACTGGTCGACGCCGTGATGATCAGGTCGCTGCCTGTAGCAGATCCCGGCCAACTCTACCGCCTGGGCGACAACAACAATTGCTGCGTCATGACCGGAACCCAGAACGATGGCAGCTTTGTTCTCTATTCCTATCCACTGTACGAGAACCTTCGCGATCGCACCACGGAATTCCGCGAACTGGCCGCCTTCACTCCTTTCTTGACGGACCTTAGCGTCCGCCGCAGCCACGTCGCGAGGCCCGCCGAGCCGGATGCTGGAGAGTTTGTGTCCGGCAATTACTTCAGCATGCTTGGCGTCAGTGCCGTTACCGGGCGGACACTTATGCCCAGCGATGACAAGCCCGGCGCGTCGCCCGCAGCGGTGATGAGCTACCACACCTGGCAACGGCAGTTTGGCAGCGACCCTTCAGTGGTTGGTGCCACTTTTACGATCAACACCGTGTCTTACACGGTTGTGGGAGTTGCGCCGCCTGCTTTCTACGGCGACACCTTGCGTAGCGATCCGCCCGATGTCTGGCTACCCCTCGCCACTGAACCGGTCCTGAATCGGCAGGATAGCCGCTTGCACAACCTGGAACTCGAGTGGCTCTATCTGATGGGAAGCTTGAAGCCTGGCTCCAAAGCGGTGCAAGCCCAGGCCGGACTCACGGCCAAACTGCAACATTGGTTGAACAGCCATCCGGAAGTTATCCCTGATCGGGATCGAGGGGAGATCCCCTCGCAACACATCCATCTGACGCCCGCAGGCAGTGGCATAAGCAAGATGCAAGATGACTACGCCGCCGGTCTGCGCCTGCTCGTGACGCTCTCCGGCCTGGTCTTACTGATTGCTTGCGCCAACCTCGCCAACCTATTGTTAGCACGCGGGGCAGCCAATCGCCTGCAGGCCGCTGTCCGCCTTGCCCTGGGCGCAGCAGGGCACCGGCTGATCCGGCAGATGCTCACAGAAAGCGTATTGCTGGCGCTGGCGGGCGGGGCAGCAGGCCTCTATGTGGCTTACGCCGGAACGCATGCCATCCTGCTTCTCGCTTTTCATGGCGCGCACTATGTCCCCATTAGCGCACAGCCTTCACTGCCCGTGCTGGGTTTTGCGCTGCTGCTTTCGCTGATCACCGGCATCGTGTTCGGCGTCGCGCCTGCCTGGATGACGTCACGTTCCGACCCCGCCGAAACCCTTCGCGGCGCCGGCCGCTCCACGCCCGACCGCCTGTCGTTTGCTCAGAAGTCTTTGGTGATTCTACAGGTCGCGCTCTCTGCGGTTCTTTTGATTGGGGCAGGCCTTCTCACCCAGAGCCTGCGCAATCTCGAGGGTCAGAATTTTGGCTTTGTCACCCAAGGCCGAATGATCGTAAGGGTTGATCCGGCACTTGCCGGGTACACACCGGAGAAGCTCGACGGCCTTTATCAACAGATCGAGCAAGGAATGACGCAAATCCCCGGCGTGCTCAGCGCCAGCCTCTCCGGCTATAGTCCGCTGGGTGGCGACAATTGGAACCAATGGGTCTACATTGAGGGGCACCCACATGACTTTAGAGGCGTTGCTCCTTCCTGGGACCGCGTAGGCCCTCACTATTTTGAAACCATCGGGACGCGCCTGGTCCGCGGGCGCGCCATCGATGAACGAGACACGCCCGCTGCCCCCCACGTCGCCGTCATCAATCAGGCTTTCGAACGCAGGTTCTTCCCCAAGGAAGATCCCATCGGGCAACACTTCGGGATGGATGACGCCAGCCACAGCGGGGACTATGAGATCGTCGGCATCGTCGAGGATGCTAAATACCAGGACACGCGCGGCCCCGCTTACGCCACATTCTTTCTGCCCCTCCTGCAAACCCCAACCGGAATTCGTGACGGTTCAGTTTACATTCGCGACATCGAGCTGCGCACGGCGGGCAGGCCGCAAAACCTCGAGGCTTCCGTCCGCAGAGCCCTCGCGGGCGTCGACCCGAATCTTACCATTCTCGGGATGATGAGTTTTGCCGAGCAGGTTAGCTCGAACTTTAATCAAGACCGCTTGATCGCGCGGCTCACCGAACTCTTCGGCCTTCTGGCGCTCACCCTTGCTTGCGTCGGACTTTACGGGGTAACGGCGTTCTCTGTGGCGCGGCGCACGAATGAGATCGGCATCCGCATGGCGCTGGGGGCTGAACGCCTGAACGTCCTGGCGATGGTGGTGCGAGGCGCATCGGTTCAGGTGGCACTCGGGCTTGTGATAGGAATCCCCGCGGCCCTGGCAGGATCCCGGCTGCTCTCTTCAATCCTGTACGGAGTTAAGAGCTATGACCTTGCGATCCTTCTCCTGGCTGCCGGAGTGCTTGCCGCATGCAGCTTGATTGCGGCGCTGATACCCGCGCGCCGCGCCGCGAAGGTCGACCCGATGGTGGCGCTTAGGTATGAATAGAGTGGGTTGGCGCTGTCATCCTGAGCGCAGCGAAGGATCTCTGCAGTTCATCGTGAGCAGTCGAAAAGAGGCGAACTACGGGGATCCTTCGCTGCGCTCAGGATGACAGAGCAAAGTTGCTCAGTCCAGAGCCGGGCGTAGGGGCACCCCTGGTGGGTGCCCAGGGCGGCCACAAGAGCCGCCCACACAAGGCAAACATGTTAGGTGCAATTGGCAGACGGCTTTTGATGCTGCTCCGGCGCAGGCGATTCGACGCCGATCTCGACGACGAACTGCGGCTGCACCGCGAGTTGCGTGAACAGGAACAGATCGAACACGGGATCTCGGCGAAGGATGCTCACTACGCCGTGCATCGGCGTTTCGGAAACGACTTGCTTCTCAGAGAGGAGAGCCGCGACATGTGGGGATGGAACTGGCTGGAGCACTTTGGGCAAGACCTTCGTTACGGCTTGAGGACCGTGCTTAAGAACCCCGGCTTCGCAGCCGTCGCGGTTCTCACGCTCGCGCTGGGGATTGGCGCCAACACCGCCATCTTCAGCTTGATCAATGCCGCACTGCTCAAAAGGCTGCCGGTGGCGCACCCTGAGCGCCTGGTCACGATGGGATGCTCGGCCGACGATGCATTTCCATACCCTGCATTCAAGCAGCTTCGCGACCGCAATCAGGTCTTCTCCGGCGTACTAGCATTCCGTCTCTTTGAAGATTTCGATTTCGAAGTGGACGGCCACGCCGGGCTCGCCAAAGCGCAGGTGGTGTCCGGCAATTACTATTCGTTGCTAGGCGTCAACGCCATACTCGGCCGCACCATTACGCCTGAAGACGACCAAGTGGCCGGCCGCGGGCCGGTGGCGGTGATCAGTTTCGATTACTGGGCAAGGAGATTCAACCGCGATCCGTCCATAGCGGGAAAGAAGATCACGCTCAATGGCTCGCCGTTCACGATTATCGGCGTGACGCCTCCTGATTTCCTCGGATTAGTTCCTGGAAGTCCGGTTGAGGTTACTGTCCCCATCAGCATGGTTGACCAGGTGAGGCAGGGCTGGTCGGCTGTTGGCACGCCCTACTGGGTGTTGAGTGCGCCTTTTCGCAACTGGCTCTATCTTATGGGGCGTCTCAATCCCGGTGTCACCGAGGCGCAGGCGCTGGCCAATGCGGATTCCATCTACCGCCAATCCATGCGCGAGGCGGCGGCTGGATTGGGCGGCCTGCCGTTTGATTCGGCGCGGGTGCGGGATATGTATCTTCAATTCCGATTACATCTCGAGCCGGGCGGGCGAGGCTTGTCAGGGCTGCGCCAGCGGTTTTCGAGGCCGTTGGTCATCTTGATGGCCATCGTCGGTGTGCTTCTGCTCATCACCTGCGCCAACGTCGCCAATCTTATGCTGGGGCGGGCCAGCGCGCGGCAGCGGGAGATCGCGGTGAGGATCGCGCTGGGTGCCGGACGCGGGCGTCTGGTCCGCCAGCTTATTACGGAAAGCGCGCTGCTGGCGGTTGCGGGCGGCGCCGGCGGATTGCTTCTGGCATTCTGGGCTACCACAAGCCTCGTGGCCGTTATGTCCCGCGGGTCCACTCCTGTTTCGCTCAATGCTCATGCCGACCTCCGCGTCCTCGCCTTTACAGCATTTGTTTCGCTGTTCAGCGCCATCCTCTTCGGGCTTACGCCGGCGCTGCGTGCGACATATCCCGGCGTTGCGGGGCTTAAAGAAAGCGGCCGAATTTTGGGCAGCATGCGGCCGCAGTCGCGACTCGGAAGGGCGCTGGTGGTTCTGCAAGTTGCACTCTCGCTGGTGTTGCTGGTTGGCGCCGGCCTACTGGTCCGCAGCCTCGATAACCTGAGACACTTCTATCCAGGTTTCAACGCCCAGCACGTTATGATGGTCTCTACCAACCCGGGTCTGGTGGGATACAAAGACGAGCAGGCTGTGGCTCTTTACCGCAGGCTGGTTACTGAAATCAAGGCTTTTCCGGGCGTTCGGAGCGTCAGTTACTCGGATTTCAGTCCGTTAGGCATACGCCTGAGCTTCACGCTGCCAACGGTTGACGGGTACACGCCGCGGCCGGGCGAAAACACCCCAGTTATGCTTAACATCATTGGACCGGAATACTTCAAAACCCTTGAGACGCCTGTTCTGCTGGGCCGTGAATTCACCGACGCCGACGCGGCCGGCGCCCCCAAGGTCGGCATCATCAATCAGGCGATGGCTCGCCACTTCTTTGGTGATGCGAACCCAATCGGCCATCGCTTCAGCATTCCAGGATGGCGGGGCGACTCAAGCTGGATCGAGATCGTGGGTGTAATCCAGGATGCAAAGTACCACAACTTGCGCGAGCAGGCTCCCCCGCAAGCTTACGTTCCGTTCCTTCAGGAGCCTGAATCCGGCACCACGACAATCGAGGTCCGCGCGGCGACCGAACCGGCCGGCCTCGAGGCTGGGGTACGCCGCCTGATACAGCAGGCCGATAGCCGGCTGCCTGTATTCGACGCGAAGACGCTCGCCGAGCAAGTGGATGAGTCGCTGCTGGAAGATCGCCTGATGGCCTCCTTTTCGACATTGTTCGGTCTGCTGGCTTTGGTTCTGGCCTCGGTCGGCCTCTATGGCGTGATGGCTCACGCGGTCAGCCGCCGGACGAACGAAATCGGAGTACGCATGGCATTAGGCGCACAGCCTGGAAGTATTCTGGCAATGGTCATGCGCGAAACACTCCTGCTGGTTGTGGTCGGGGTCGCCGCCGGGGTGCCACTGGCCCTCGGGGCATCTTGCCTCGTTCGAAGCGAACTTTATGGCTTGAGCCCCAGCGATCCAGTCACGATTTCGCTGACGACCTTACTCATGTTGGCCGTGGCCGCCTTGGCTGGCTACATTCCTGCGCGCCGCGCGACCAAAGTGGATCCCCTGGTGGCGCTCAGATACGAGTGAGGCGCCCTCGGTGCCGGCATCTGTGGCTATCCTTGTCGCCTAGGAGGATTAAAGGCGCAGTGAAGCAGGAGTTTTTTCCTGTACCCCGCAGCAAAGTTGTGTTATACCGCAGCCATGGCGCACTTGCGCTGCGGCAGTTCCTTCTATCTCGCCTGGGCGTTCTGCTTCCTGTGGGCTGCCCCGCCGTTGGTCGCCCAAGGGGATGCTCCTGCGGGGATAGCGGAGAGATTCTTCGAGGCCTACCGTCGCAGAGAGCCTATCACCCAATGGCCGCTCAAAAAAACGCTGCACGAGATTCCTGAACTCAAGGGACTCGAACCCGCCGCAGATCAGTCTCAGCTTCCCAGGATTCTGGACCGCGTCAGTGCGAATCTCGGAAGATTCGTTTCGAACTTTGCCAACACCACCGCGCTCGAGACGATCGACGAGACCGCGATGGGACCGACCGCTCGAAGGACAGCGCGGATCGAGCAGTTTCGATACTTGATTCTGGCACGGCCGGAGTCGGGCGCTTTCACGCTCACCGAATACCGCACCAATCTGAGAGGGCAGGAGGAGTCCGGTGAGAGATTAACACCCGAGTTCATAAAGACGACGGGCTTTGTTTCCATGGCGCTTTTTCTCGGACCTTTGGAACTACCTTGGTCCGAGTTCCATCACCTGGGTGAGCAAATGATCGACGGCTCTCCGACCGAGGTCGTCGCCTTCGCCGAACACGTCTGGCCAGTGGCAGTAACGGGCCAGTGGCTCGTGGGCGGCAGCTCCGTACCGCTGTTGGTACAAGGTGTGGCCTGGATCCGAAGCATCGATTACCAGATTATCAGTATGCGGACCGACCTCCTGGCTCCCATTCCGCCGCTTACTCGGATGACTACGAAGGTGTCGTATGCAGTAAACCAGCTTGCAGGCGGCCCCGCTGATTTCTGGCTCCCAAAACAGGTGGAAGTCACTGTGAACATCGGCCGCTCCGAATATATCAATCGTCATAAGTATTCCGACTATCGCCTGTTCAGAGTCGAGTCCGTTATCAAGCCAGAATCTAAGTAAGGTATGACCCCGGGCAGACGGCCACCGACCACCGGCGTGCCGCTCCACCAGCAAAGGAGAGACCATCCTATGAAACTACTCACTTACCTGAATTACGGAGGCAACTGCGAGGAGGCATTTCGTTTCTACGAAAAGCATCTGGGTGGAAAAATCACCTCGATGATGACCCACAGCCAAAATCCGGGTCCAAGCAACATGCCTTCGGAGTTGAAGAACACAATTCTTCACGCCCGCCTGAGCATCGGGGGGACTGAGCTATTGGCCTCAGATGTTCCGCCGGACCGCTTTCAGCCCATGCGAAGTGCGTACCTTTCTCTCAGCCTCGATAGCACAAACGAGGCTGAGCGGATTTATGGCTTGCTCTCTGAAGGTGGTCAGATCTTCATGCCCATGCAGGAGACCTTTTTCGCCTTCCGGTTTGCCATGCTGCGGGATAAGTTCGGCACGTCCTGGATGCTTATCCACGAGCGCCCTGGCCCGCCGAGTGCGTAACGACAAGCACGGGTTAGGGCGGACCTGCGTTGCAGGTCCGCGGCGTTTCGCTCGCCGGGACGACCAAATCCGCGGACCTTGAAAAACAGGTCTGCAAAAAATAGGCCTGCGCTACCCGCGCTGTGTCATACTGAGATAGACTATGGCCACGCTCTGAAGAGCGCTCTTACTCCCATGGCTCGAACCCTTGAAGCCCGGCAAAAGTTACGCGAAATCTGCAGGGTCGCGGCGCGGGTGTTTTATGAAAAAGGCTACGACGGCGCCTCCATGCAGGACATTGCCGAGGCAGTCGGCCTTACCAAGGCGGGGCTGTACCACCATGTGAGCAGTAAGGATATGCTGCTCTACGAAATAATGAACTATGGAATGGATATTCTGGAAGAAGCCGTGCTGGCGAAGGTCAAGGATATCCAGGACCCGCGTGAGAAGCTGCGCCAGACTATTCTTGGGCACATCGACCTGGTGGTGCGCGCCCGCGACATGGAGATTACGGTCATCCTCCACGAGAACCGTTCCATAAAAGGGAATCTGCGCAAACAGATCAATACCCGGAAACGAGCTTACATCGACTATCTCGAAGGGCTGATCGCGAGGGTGCAGGAGCAGTCCGGCATGCCGCCCAGGCTCTCTCCCCATATCGCTGCCTTCGCTGTGCTGGGGATGATCAACTGGCTTTACCAGTGGTACCATCTTGAAGGGCCTGTCAAGGAAGAGGAAATTTCCACCGCTTACGTGGATTTCTTCTTCCGCGGATTGCTGGGCGACGCTTGAAACCCTCTCCCCTTTGCGGGAGAGGGTGGGATCGCGCCGGCGATTTCGCTAGCCGGCGCGGTCCGGGTGAGGGGGCCTACTGATGCCTATTCCAACCGTCGCCTTTCAAGGCGAGCGCGGCTCATTCAGCGAAGAAGCCGCGTACAAACTTCTGGGAAGGCACATCACGGTAAAGCCGTGCGAGACTTTCGGAGCCATCTTTGCGAGCGTGGTAAGCGGGAAAACAAAATACTGTCTCGCCCCGATTGAGAATACCTTAGCCGGATCGGTACACGAGAATTACGACCTTTTGCTATCAAACGACCTGCACATCGTCGGCGAAGTCAACCTCCGCATTGTGCACAACCTCATCGCTCCACACGGTACGGCGCTCAAGGGCATCACCCAGGTTTACTCTCACCCCGTGGCTCTGGCTCAATGCGAAGAGTTTTTCAAGCGCCATCCGAAGATTGAGAAAATCCCCTTCTACGACACCGCGGGAGCGGTGAAAATGCTGGCGGAGCGTCGCCTGCCCGGGGCCGCAGCGATCGCCAGCCGCATCGCTGCGGAGGTCTACCGGGGCCACATCCTGGCCACGCACCTGGAAGACCACCACGAGAATTACACGCGCTTTCTGCTGCTCTCCCGGCGGCCCCACGTGGCAGCGAACGCCAACAAGGTTTCCATTGTGTTTTCGACTCCGAACGCTCCCGGCGCCCTCTACAAGTGCCTCAGCGTGTTCGCGCTGCGTGATATTGACCTTACCAAGCTCGAATCGCGTCCGTTGCGTGGCCGCCCCTTCGAGTACTTCTTCTACCTCGATTTCCTGGGCCACCTGAAGGAAGAACGCTGCCGGAACGCGCTTTCGCATTTGGGCGAAGTGACGAACTTCTTGCGGGTGTTGGGATGTTACGAGCGGAGTGCCTAGTGCCTAGTGCTTAGTACCGCCGTTTGTTGAGTAGTGACAACGGACTACTGACCACTAGGCACTAGCCACTAAGCACCAGCCCCTGCTTTTCTACCACGCCAGCGCATATCGATGCCCGCGCACGTCCGCGCCTGCCTTAATCACGCCTGTGGCGGCATCGTACTCGACCATGGTCGGTGCAGTGGGATTGCCCCACTCGCCCTGCATGACCAGCTTATGGCCGCGCTCGCGAAGGGTTGCGAGGACCGGTTCGCCGATGCGGGTTTCGACATCCAGGACCAGAGGCTGGTCGCTGTGATCGTCGAAGGTGCTGTACATCGCCTCGGAATTGAAACGCGGAGCTTCGACGGCTTCCTCAGGGTTCATTCCAAATTCCACCACGTTCAGGAAGATCTGCAGCAGCGTCTGGTCCTGGCTGTCGCCGCCCGGGGTCGAGAATGCCAGCCAGGGCTTGCCGTCACGGAGCGCGATGGTGGGCGTAAGCGTATAGCGTGGGTGTTTGTGAGGCGCCAATTGGTTCGGGTGGCCGGGCGTCAGGACAAAAGCCTGCGCGCGCTGCGTCAGAGGAATGCCGGTGTCACCGGCGATGACGGCAGGAATCCAGGCTCCGCTCGGCGTGGCCGAAAGCATATTTCCGTCTTTGTCGATGACGTTCACGCAGGTTGTGTCCTGATCCTCGCCGTTGCGGTGCGCGTACCGCGAGCGAGCGAATTCGGCAGAAGCGCGTGCCTGCATACGAACCGGGTCGCCGGGGACGTGTTCCGCAGATGCCTTTTCGGGATTGATCAGCGGCCGTCGAAGGTTTGCATATTCCTTGGCGATGAGCCCGGGGGGAATTTGGCTGAATTCAGGATCGCCGTAGTAGGCGTCGCGGTCTGCATATCCCAGTTTCATCGCCTCGACAACAGTGTGTATGTAGTTTGCCGAGTTGTGGCCCAGCGACTTGAGATCGAACCCTTCCAGGAGGTTGAGGTTTTGGAGGAAGACGGGCGACTGGCTCCAGTAGCTCACCTTGTAAACCTCGATTCCGCGGTAAGTTGTTTCGAGAGGTTTTTCAACCCGCGCGTGGTAAGCCGCGAAGTCTCCAGCGCGGAGCAAGCAACCGGCCGACTCGCAGAAATCGCTGATGCGCTTTGCGATGGGTCCGCGATAGAAGTAGTCCCTGACGGCTTCGAGTGCGGCGGCGCGTCCCTTGGCGGCGTTCTCCTGTTCGACCTCTGCCAGACGCTGAAAGGTGCGTGCAAGATCGGTTTGAACGAACAGCTCGCCTCCCTTGGGCAAGTGACTGCCCGGCATGTATACTCGAACCGTGCCGGGCCACTTCTCCCAAACCGGCCTGGAGCGGGTGATCGCCGCAGCAAGATGTTCATCGAGCGGACAGCCTTGAGCCAATTCGACGGCAGGCTGAATGACTTCACCGAGCTTCATGGTCCCGTATTTCTCGAGGGCCAGAAGAATGGAATCCATGGCGCTGGGTACGATGGCGCTGAGTGGGCCGAAAGAAGGGATGATGCCGCCGTGAGCGTGTCC
>Ga0116110_1001918_pt1 | contig 10696 bp, 9 predicted proteins | sample June2015DPH_8_50_FD_89719 | JGI IMG/M metagenome (GOLD analysis project Ga0116110, IMG submission 89719) | Peatland microbial communities from SPRUCE experiment site at the Marcell Experimental Forest, Minnesota, USA - June2015DPH_8_40 | ecosystem: Environmental > Terrestrial > Soil > Wetlands >...
AACGTGACGGCATGGGGCTTGGCCTTTCAATCTGCCGCTCCATCGTAGAAGCCCACGGTGGCCGCCTTCGCTGTGACGAGAACCCGGGCGGCGGAACGGTCTTCATGTTCAACTTGTCGGTCCCGACGTAGCTTTCCCAAGAAATTCGTCTCTTATGCAGGACATTCTGCAATCCAGCGAGCCGGCAAACTCAATAGTATTAAAAAAGGAAGTTACCAGTCTTACTCCAACACCAGCCAAAAAAGAAGAAACCAGCAAATTAAATATCGAAAAAGCTGTCAGCGCAATCAAACAAAAAGATTTGAATCAGCAAGAAGCTTCTACCGCAAATTCTAAAACAGGTGTTTCTGCCTCCGTTAAGGGAAGTAGTCCACAGGCAGAAGCAAATTCACAAAAGAATGAATATATAGCAATTATCAGTTCAAGAATTAAAGGAAACTGGATGCTGCCGCCGGCATTGATGCCTAAAGAAAATATCGAAACAATTATTGATGTCAAAATCTCGCGCAACGGCGTTCTGGAATATATTGGCTTCGAAAAAAACTCGGGTAACCGCTATTTTGATGATTCCGCCATCAAAGCGGTTAAAAAATCCAGCCCTTTCCCGCCATTTCCGTCCTTTATCATAGATAACTATATTGAAATCGGCGTCCGTTTTCATTCCGCAGAATTACGTCAAAAACAAGAAAGGTAAAATCCAACTTCCAATGAAAAAAATATATTTAGCTGCGTCTTGGATATTGTTTTTCTGCGCATCTTTAATCTTCAGCAATACCGCAATAGCAAAAATTTATATTGACATAGATTCCCCTAACTTTCAGCAATTCCCTATAGCCATTTGCGACTTCAACAACTTATCAACACGTGCTGCGGAACCATTAGAAATCGGTATCACTCTTGCTGACGAAATCAAAAAATATGTGGCGATGACTGGTATTTTTAACATTTTAAACAAAAAAAGTTTTCTGGAAGAAAAAAACACCGGTAATCCGGCGGCATTAGAAACCATCCGTTTTTCCGATTGGGCAGCAATAGGCGCCGACTATTTACTCCGAGGAAACATAACCCCAAGCGATAAAAAAATTATTGCCGAGTGCCGTCTTTTCGACGTTACCAGGGGAGAATCTCTGTTTAATAAAAAATACGATTTAAAAATCGGCGAACAAAAAGAACTTTCGAAAAAAATAGCTTCCGATATATTATTTATACTTACCGGTGATGAAGGAGAATTTAACACCAAAATCGCATTTGTTTCCAAAAAAGCCTCCAAGTCTGATATATATACCATCAGCTATGACGGATCAGATATAAATAACATCACCAATCATCAAACAATTATACTTTCACCACATTGGTCGCCCGATGGAAATTTTCTTGCTTTTACCTCTTTTAAAGATGGTCACCCCAAAGTTTATATTCGAAATTTAAAAACCGGTACGGAAAAAAAAGTGGCTTCTTTTGAAGGGCTTAATTTGTGCGGTTTTTTTTCGCCGGACGGCAAAAAATTATTGTTAACTCTCAGCAAGGACGATAACGAGGAGATATATGTCTTGGAAATCGAAACGGCGAAGCTCAAACGATTGACTCATAACTATTCCATAGATGTGTCTCCGACCTGGTCGCCGGACGGCCAAAAAATAGCTTTTGTTTCTAATCGCTCCGGCTCGCCTCAAATTTACACAATGGACGCCGATGGTGATAACGTAAAAAGGATAACTTATGAAGGTATTTATAACACATCTCCCTCGTGGTCTCCGCGCGGAGGCCGTATTGCTTATGAAGGACTGATCAACGGCACGTATCAAATTTTTTCCGTTGATGAAGATGGTAATAACCTCCTGCAATTAACTTTTGACGCCGCTAGGAACGAATCACCATCATGGTCACCTTCTGGAAGGCAAATTGTCTACAGCTCGAAAACAGCTTCCAAAAGCAGAATTTGTATCATGAATGCCAATGGTCTAAATATAAGAATTCTCAATGAAAACAACGATGCTTTGACTATGCCCGTTTGGTCGCCGCGATTTAAATAATTTTTTTGCCTTATGAACTGCATTATGATTAAATATGAAATGAGTGGAACTTTTGAAAGACATATCTACTCAGGATCTCGTTCTATATTTCCACTATTTTGTAATAATTTTTTATTGACGGCAATGTGTTAATTGTGTTTAAGTACTGAACACTTTTTTATTGTGATAACCTTATTTAGAACCAAGAAAGGAGAGCGATGATGAAAAAGAACATAATATTGGTAGGGATGTTTATTGTAGTTGTATTTGCTCTAACAATATTTACCGGTTGTGCCGAAAAAAAGGCGGTAGTTACCGAGGGTACTGCTCAGGAACAGGCTGCGCCTGCGCAAACAGCTGCGACAACTCAAGAACAGTCTGCAAAAGTGGCACCGGCAGCAACACCAGAAACAGCAGAAACTATGGTAAAAGATATCTTCTTTGATTTTGACAAATCCAATATCCGTCCTGATGCCCGCGAAACTCTCAAAGCCGATGCCGATTTCTTGCTCAAAAATGGCAACTCTAAAGTCGTTATAGAGGGACATTGCGATGAAAGAGGAACGGCCGAATACAACATGGCTCTTGGACAAAGACGTGCTCAGGAAACAAAGAATTATTTAGTCAACCTGGGTATCAAAGAACTAAGAATAAAAACTATCAGCTACGGCGAAGAACGTCCCTTCGATCCCGGCCACAATGAAGATGCCTGGGCCAAGAACAGACGCGCCCATTTTGTTGTCACTCCATAATAAAAATTATTTACCAAGGTGAAAAAATTGAGAAATTCTATTTATATCCTTTTAGCGGTTTTGGCATTTTCGGTTGCAGGCTGTGCAACTACTCAAGATTTGAAGGCAGTCCGTTCTGAATTAAACCAGAAAATGGAAGAAAAACTGGCCGCTATGGATGCCGAATTGGCCGCCGTAAAAAAGAACGCCGCAAATCTGGAATCAATGCGCAAGGGACAAGCCAACACAGCGGCGGATATTGCAGATTTGCGGGATAATATCCAGCAACTGCGCGGTCAGGTTGAAACGCTGAAAAAGGACCTTGCTGTAAACACAAAGAAGGAAGAACAGGCCTTTGATAATCTTCTCCTGAAAGTTAATTTTATCGAAAACTTTTTGGAAATAGGGAAAAAGGATATCGCCAACGATACTCCCGATAAAAACGGTAAATCAACCGGGACTGCGGTTGCCAAAGACCAGGTAAAAAAACAGGACAAGGAGAAGGCTTACTCGGCGGCTTATCAAATCTTCAAAGAAGGCAATTATGATAAGGCCCGGACCGAGTTCCAAAATTTTTTAGCTGCTTATCCGGACAGCGAGTATTCCGATAATGCCCAATTTTGGATTGGTGAATGTTACTTTTTTGAAAAAAAATACGAGCAAGCAATTTTGGAATACGAAAAAGTAGCTAAAAACTATCCCAGCGGCAGTAAAGTTCCTTATGCTTTATTAAAGCAAGGTCTTTCCTTCTTGAAGTTGGGAGACAAAACGAGTGCAAAGTTGCTTTTACAGCAGGTAATTAAAGATTATCCGAATACCAGTCAGGCACGCATAGCGCGTTCGAAACTGCAAGAAATAAAATAATTAATTTCTTGCGGATTAAAAAACAAACAAAAAAGGGGGCAATTTAACCCCCTTTTTTTATATTAAGAACCTAATCCAGCAATATTAATTTCATGCCCGCAGGCATCTTCAGATCAAAAATTGCGAGAGTAGTTGCTTTTTCAATTTTAAGTTCGGAATATTTTACGGAGATGGAAGTTATGCCATCAGCCATGTTGATGGTAATTTTCCCGGGAACGGGACTTTCCGGCCTATAGTCCTCATAATTCACATGATATATTTCTTGGCCAAATTCATTTAAACTAGCAAATTTCAACAAACGATTATTCTCCCCTACCCATAATATTTGCGACTTATCTGATGGCGATTTCATTTCTATACGCAAAGAATTCTTTTCTTGATAGCTTTGATAGGAGATAATCCCATCAATGATAGGAGGATAAGTGCCGGTAAAAATCATGACCATATCTTCAATATTAAATTGCCACGGCAAGAAATGCGCCAGATTTGCGGCGGTTGGCTTGCCGCGATAAAATTCCCCCCTGGAAGGGATAAAGATACACATTTCTGCTGGAGAAGAACTAAGAAAAAAATCCGGCGTTCCGATAATCGGCAGCAGTTCCAACCGCAGATATGATGGTTTCTTCATGACTATGGCTACCCGTACTGGATGATAACCATGAGATGTAACCAAATCAATTTGCGCCGTAGCGCTCAATATGTCATTTTCGGCAACAGCTCCAGAAACGGCCATCAGAACTTTTTCTGTTCGAGAATCGGGTTTAATGACTGCCCGTTGAATGCAACCACCGGTAAGCATTATCAACAATAAACTAATCGTTATCTTACTCAAACGGGAATATACATTGTACATAGAGGGAATATTTTACAAAAAAAATATACGGGTAATAAATTTCCTTTATTATTTATTCTTGATTAAGTCTTCCAGCTTCTTTTGCAACAAAGTGTTTTGGGGATCAAGCTTAAGCGCTCTATTATACATTTCCTGCGCTTCTTTGATTTTATCCAATTTCGCATACACATCGCCCAGATGCTCCGTAATATTTACATCGTCAGGCAAAAGCTCCAAAGCTCGTTTTAAATATTTTATAGCGCTGTCCATTTTGTTTTGTTTAAAATGTACCCAGCCAAGACTATCTATAATGTAACCATTATCCGGTTTGATTTTCAAAGCTCTGATGATCATTTTTTCCGCTTCTTCCAGATTTATACCGCGATCAGCATAACTATAGCCGATAAAATTAAGCGCCTCGGCGTTCTCCGGATCAAGTTGCAAAACTGTCTCCATCTCTTTAATGCTCTCCGGAAAGCGATTTGTTTTTTCATAAATTACGCCTAAAGCATAGTGCAAATCAACACTCTGAGGGGAAAGGGTGATTCCATCATCTAAAATTTTTACAGCCTTAACGGCATCTTTTGTTTCTTCATAAAGTGAAGACAAATAAAGGTATAGAGAAATCTGGCCTTTCTCTTTTTTAAGGGCTTCATTTACTAAATCGATAGCCTCTGTTATTTTACCTTCCTTTTTGAAGATCATGGCGGCATGGATTTGAGCACTGGAGTATAATTCGGATGTCGCAGGAATTTTTCTATATTCATCAATAGCGAATTTGTTATCGCCTTTTTCTTCATAAGCACTAGCCAGTAAGTAACGAATCCTGTTGTCATTAATGTTTTTCTCCAGAATTATGGAGAATTCAGCTACAGCTAAATCAAAGCGGCGCAGATCATAATATAAAATCCCCAAAGCGATTCGCACTTCGCGATTATCGGGATCAGACTTTAAGACTTCTTGAAATTCTTTTTGCGCTTCTTCATATTTTTTTTCTTTAATCAGAAGCTCTCCTATTTTAATCCGCAAATTTACTCGCCCCGGGTTTACTTCCAAATAATTTAGGTAAATTTCTATAGCTTTATCGATTTTCTTTTGCTTTTCGTATAACGCAGCCAAGTCATATACAGCCAACTCGAAATATGGTTTTAAGGATAAAACTTTTTTAAACATCTTTTCTGCGTCTTCATACCGCTTCATATCCGCCAACACTTTACCATAGTAATAGATGGCCGTGACATGATCCGGGTCGATTTTCAGCATTATTTTAAAGGTTTCTTCGGCTTTGGCAAAATTATTTTCTGCGGCGTAAATGGTCGCCAAATAAAGATAGGCAATCATGTTTTTTGGATCAAGTTCAATTACCTTTTTGTGTTCTCTAATAGCCTTTTCATATTGCCGGAGACTAATGTATAATCCGCCCATAATCAGATGGAGTTCGATGTTTTCCGGATTTTTTAATAGGGTTTCTTCACCCAGAGAAATGGCGCGGTCGAGATCGCCCCTTTCTGTATACAGGGATACAAGCTCGGTTATAAGGTAAGAAGAGTCCGGATCAGCGGCGACAGCCTTCTCCAATTCAATAGTCGCTTCATTTATTTTACCTTCCAGACGTAAAAGAACTCCCAATGAATAGTGGTTCATAGCATCTGCCGAGCTACTATCCGTATGTTCAGAGGGGAACCGAACAGTCTTTATATAGTTACAGCCGGAAATATTTATGATAATTAAAATTGTTATTAATACTAAATAAGTTATTTTTTTCTGCATATTGAATTTAAATTTCTTTTAATATTTTTTCTTCTTTATTAGCGAACAAAACTAGGAAGATCCCTGGGCAGCTTTTGCTTTAATAACCTGCGACACCGGAACAATCAATATTCCCTTTTCTCTAAAAACCCTAGCCGCGTCTTTGATTGCCCGAATTGTTTCCGGATGCGGATGCCCGATAACGATCAGCGGTGAAACATCACCATTATTGTTGGTGATATTAATCAAATTATTATAAATTTCATTGTAGTCACGGTTGTTATCAAGAAATATTTTGCGGGCCGCTACCTGCAAACCAACTTTTTGAGCCGCAGCAAAAGCCTCACTATTAGCCGCCGTGCGCGAATCGATAAAAAATAAATTCTTTTTCTTTAATTTACTAAAAATCAAAGTAAGCTTTTCTTTATCTTTCATAAATTTTGAGCCCATATGGTTATTTATGCCAACAATGTAAGGCACAGCCTCGATATCTTTCTCCAGTTGAAAAATCAATTCTTCATTGTTCATATCCGTAAAAAGAGCCCCGCTACCCGGCTTTTCGCGCGGATACGAAACTGGCTCCATCGGTAGATGGAGAAGTATCTCTTTGTTAGCTTTATGTAGCATTTCCGCTGCTTCCCGGCTATGAATTAAGAATGGTAAAACAGAATACGTTATATCGGCATTAACTTTCAGTAATTCTTTAACCGGTACCAGATCATATCCTATATCATCAATAATAATAGCTACTTGCCGTAGGGGCAAAGGTATCTTTTCGATTTTGGATACAACTATTTTCTTCTTTTCTTTTTTTTCTATCGGAATCGAGGCTGAAGTTCTTTCTTTTGCCGATTTTGCTTTTAGAGCTGGGGGAGTAATTGATTTCTGCGGTTCTATCTGCTTTGTTTCTTTTTCCTTTTCTTTGATAACCGGTTGTTCTTCTTTAACTTGCAGCATATAAATTATTGCCGCAACTGATATAATTATTAGAAATATCAACAATCCGTTGGAAAAACGGTTAAATCTTTTCCTTGCCAATTATAAAAGCCCTCTCTTAAGAAAGATTCAGCTTCCCAGATTTTTTTTCATTATCTCCCAGCTTTTTAGTATATCCACAGCCGTTTTGAGTTGATTATCATGGGAAAGATCAGAAGGATCTTTGGCATCTTTAACCTGGGATTCATCGAGCTCTGTACCATCCTCTTTCGTTGGTTTTATATGTCCTTTAAGGTCTTTTTCTCTAATTCTATCTTCCTGCAGTAAGTTGTTATTTTCCGCGTCTTCCGCCGGCCTGATGTATTTGACAACTATGTCCGGTTTGATACCCTCGGCCTGAATAGATCGACCCTTGGGCGTGTAATACCTCGCTGTAGTCAGCTTGAGAGCGGAACCATCTTCCAAAGCAATAACGGTTTGGACAGACGCTTTACCAAAGGTTTGTGTTCCGATAATCAAAGCCCGGCCATTATCTTGTAGAGCTCCGGCAACAATCTCTGCCGCACTGGCTGTTCCTTCGTTGACCAGAACAACCATCGGACAAGTTATTTCATCACCGTTGTTTCTGGCCATCGCCTTTGTTTCCATGTTTTTCGTACGTCCGCGAGTGGAAACAATAATCCCCGATTTAAGGAACATATCGGAAACTTCGATTGCCTGAATCAACAATCCACCCGGATCGTTTCTCAAATCCAGAACCAAACCCTTCATCGGCTGGAGTTTTTCGCTAATTTCCCGCAGAGCTTTACGTAAATCATCGGCTGTCCTTTCATGAAAAGAAGCAATACGGATGTATCCTATATTATCTTCAAATATTTTGGACTTAACGCTTTTGATCTGGATGATCGTACGGGTCAACACAATATCTTTGGGTTTGGACATATTTTCCCGCATGATCGTAATTGTCACCTTTGTATCCTTAGCCCCCCGTAATTTCTTTACGGCTTCCATAATGGTAATATCTTTCGTTGATTTACCATCAATTTTGATTATCTGGTCTCCCGACTTTACACCGGCGTTAAACGCAGGAGTATCTTCAATAGGAGAAACAACCGTCAAAACTTCTTTTAATATTGTGATTTCAATTCCAATGCCGCCGAATTGACCTTGAGTTTCCACTTCCAGTTCTTTATACAAATCCGGCGTCATAAAGGAGCTGTGGGGATCGAGAGACCTCATCATTCCGTTGATTGCGCCCTGGATTAATGTTGATGAATCCACCTCGTCAACGTAGTTTTTCTTCACCATGTCGAAAACTTCGTTGAATAACTTAATCTCTTTGTAGGTACCTTTATCCAGTGCGGAAACCTTGCTGTCATTATATAGCCCCAGAAGGATTAATACTCCCAGACAAATAACAACCAGCAAAGAAAACCTTGTTGATATTTTTTTCATAATATTCCTCACAATATTGAAGATATAGTAACCGTACTTATACCACTTTCTGTGATATTTTCCACATTTTTCGGAAACAAAAAATGAAAATATTAAGATTTTTCATTTATGTTTGACAAAATGTAAAGATTCTACATTATTCAATTATCCAGCTAGTAGTATTATGGGAATCTTTCAGGATAACATGCAGCTGGACCAGCTCGTTTCTTATGGTATCCGCCCTGGCCCAATCTTTATCTTTTCGGGCAGTTTGCCTTTCTTTAATCAAATTTTCAATTTCCCCAATATTTAAACCTCTTTTGTTTGATTCCATTTCTTTGTCGGATTGAAAAAAATAGTCCGGCTCATCCTGAAAAATACCCAACACCGCACCAAAATGATCGAATAATTTCTTCGCCTTTTTTAAAATCTCAGCCTCATTAAAAGCTATTGTATTTTTTCCGGCAACAATGAAATTATTCATGAACCTTACCAAATCAAAGACGTAACCTAATGCCTGGGCTGTATTAAAATCATCATCCATGGCGGCGTTGAATTTGTCTTCCAGCTCTTTTAACTTACTTATGTAATTTTTCTCTTTTGCCGAATTTTTATCTGCAACAGACGCAGTGGATGCAAGCATTTCAGTTAGCGTTTCTTTCAATAGCTGTAAAGCAGTGTAACATCTTACTAATCCTGATCTTGCTTCGGCTAAAGAATTTTCCGAATAGTCAACAGGACTGCGGTAATGACTCTGCAGCATAAATAAGCGCAATACTTCCGGATGATAATTTTTCAGAATTTCTCTAACAGAAAAAAAATTGCCCACCGATTTGGACATCTTTTCCGAGTTTATCTTAACAAAACCGTTGTGCATCCAGTAATTAGCCAACGGTTTACCTGTAGCCGCCTGCGATTGAGCGATCTCATTTTCATGATGCGGAAAAACCAAGTCCTCACCGCCACCGTGGATGTCGAAAATTTCACCCAGATAGCGCCTGCTCATTGCGGAACATTCGATATGCCAGCCGGGACGGCCTTTTCCCCAGGGGCTTTCCCAGAAAGGTTCTCCTTCTTTGCTTTTTTTCCAAAGAGCAAAATCCAACGGATTCTTTTTTTTGTCATTGACGTCAATACGCGCACCGGCATTCATTTCTTCTAGATTTCTTCCAGAAAGACCGCCGTATAAAGGAAATTTGTCCACTGCAAAGTACACGTCTCCATCTACGCAATAAGCATTACCTTTTTCTATCAGAACACTGATCAGAGAGATCATATCATCTATGTGTTCCGTGGCTTTTGGGGTAATCGTCGGAGTGGCAACTCCCAAAGCAGCCATGTCTTCATCATGCAATTTGATGTAGCGTTCGGCTATTTCTGTAATGCTGACGTTTTCTTTTTTTGCGCGGTCAATAATTTTATCATCGATATCAGTAAAATTTTTGACATAAGTAACATGATAACCTCGTGCCCGCAAATGCCTGACCACAACGTCGAAAACTATCGCCGCACGGGCATGCCCTATATGACAAACATCATAAGCGGTAATCCCGCAAACATAAATGCTTACAGTTCCATCCTTTACAGTTTTTAATACTTCTTTTTTTCTTGTAGCTGTATTAAATATTTTCTGAGACATTTTTTTAACTTACTTTCATCAGGGATAGAGCGGTATGTTTTGCAAACCAGCGTGTTCTGCAAAACCGCAGACGACATTCATATTTTGCACCGCCTGGCCAGCAGCGCCTTTGATTAAATTATCGAGTGCCGCGATGATAATCACCCTTTTTGTCCGCGAATCAATAGCTAAGCCTATATCGCAATAATTTGACCCGCATACTGAAGAAATATTAGGATATGTATTTCCAACAGGATAAACCCTCACAAATTTTTCTTTTGCATAAAATGAAGAATAAAAGGCATATATTTGCTGCAAATCAATATCCTTCTTTAATGTCGCATAAATAGTACTCAAAATTCCACGTTTCACCGGCAATAAATGCGGCGTAAAAGAAATAGGAAATTTTTCACCAGCCAGTAAATTCAGCTCTTGCTCAATTTCCGGGGTATGCCGGTGCTCGCCTATTTTATATGCCTTAAAACCGCCGTCAACTTCACAAAAAAGCGAGCCGGTCTGC
>Ga0116110_1001922_pt1 | contig 10687 bp, 8 predicted proteins | sample June2015DPH_8_50_FD_89719 | JGI IMG/M metagenome (GOLD analysis project Ga0116110, IMG submission 89719) | Peatland microbial communities from SPRUCE experiment site at the Marcell Experimental Forest, Minnesota, USA - June2015DPH_8_40 | ecosystem: Environmental > Terrestrial > Soil > Wetlands >...
TCAAGCGGATACAGCCAGAGGACACGTTGTGGCCGATCGTCGTCGGGTCGTTGGTGCCGTGGATGCGGTACAAAGTGTCCTTATTGCCCTGCCACAGATACAGCGCGCGGGCGCCGATGGGGTTTTCGGGGCCGCCCTTCATACCTAGACCGCTCTGCAATTGGACCATGTGCTCTCGCAGCTCGGGCTTTCGCTGCAACATCTCCACTGGCGGGTACCAGTCCGGCCACTCCTGTTTGGTGTGAACCAGCGCCATGCCCGACCAGCCGAACCCTTCGCCGCCGACGCCGACGCCGTAACGAATGGCTTGTCCGCCCCCCTGCACGAGATAGAGAAAGTGACTTCCCGGATCGATGATGATCGTGCCCGGCGGTTCCGGCGAGGGGTAGGTGACGATTTTGCGGGCGTAAGCGGGGTCAGCCTCCAGCGACGGTGCCGGCGCTGTGGTGCAGTCGCCGAGCCCGATCAAAACGCCACCGATCACAAATCCCGCCATTAATACGCGGCGGCTTGGCAACGTCGGGACCTGAGATTTCATGCGCGTATCACCGCTCCCGTGCAGTGGTTTAGCTCAAAACCCCATCCGGCGCATTAACGCGCGTGAGAAACGCAGGTGCCGCTTCCGCGCGGCTGTCGCAAATGGCGCTTGCGGAGGAGCATGGCGCTTGCGCTCGGCTCGGATGGCCGATATCTATATTGTATATACGTCTATACAATATCGTCTACACAACGGATACCTCTGCATGGCCCTGCATATTCGAGGCGAACGCGCCGCAAAACTCGCCCGCAAGCTGGCCGAACGGAAGGGGGTTTCGATGACCGAGGCCGTCATCGCGGCGCTCGAAGCCGCGTTGGCGCGCGGTGAGCGGCCGCTGCCGGAGCGTCTTGCCGAGATCGCGGCCGACGCCCGGCGCCTCGGCGATCCGCGGCGCCAGCGAGTGAGCGGCAAGCGCGACACCAACGCGCTCTGGGGTGGTTCATGATCTTCGTCGACAGCTCGGCCATCGTTGCCATGCTCGCCTCAGACCCCGACGCCGCGGCCTTGGCCGGGAAACTCGAAACCGAGCGTGAGCGAATCTCGGCGGGCCACGTCATCCTCGAATCATCGACGCGGCTGGCAAGCCTGCTCGGGCTGAGCCCGGCCGCCGCTGATGGGCTGGTGACGCGCCTGCTGCGCGAGGCGGACATCAGCATCGTGCCGATCACGGAAAACATCGCCCACGCCTCGGTTGCTGCTTTCGAGCGATACGGCAAAGGGCGCGGGTCGGCGGGGAATCTGAACCTTGGCGATTGCTTATCCTACGCCTGCGCCAAAGCGCACGGCGCCCGGCTTTTGTTCAAGGGCCATGACTTCGCGCAAACCGACATTGCTAGCGCGTGAGACCGCACATGCCGCGCAAAGGTCGGGCGCGCAAGCGCTCCGAGAATGAGATCATTTGATGAAACTTCTTGCTTCGCGGGTTCGGGTGCGGAGAGGGTGCGAACGAAAAGGCCGCCGGCGGCCTCTTCTCGGCGGGCCACCGCAGGATTATTGTTCCGCTCGGATTGATTGGGAGTTTGGTCGTGAATCGATCACGCATCGGGATGTTGGCCGCCGTTGCTTTTGTCGGTGCCGCTGCGGCTGCCAATGCGGGGCCGTGCACTACACAAATTTTGCAGGTCGAACGGCAGATCCGGCAAGCGCAGGCCGCGTCGCCGCCCGGCGGGGCTGGAGAGCCAAGCGCTCCGCAATCGGTGGGCGCGCAGCTTCATCATCAGCCGACCCCCGGCTCGGTACAAGGCGCAGAGCATGCGGCGAACGCCGACGGCGAAGCGGCGCTGGCGCGGGCCCGAAAGGCCGACGCCGAGGGTAACGCCAGCGCGTGCGCGAAAGCGCTAACCGAAGCCAGGGCGCTTTACGGGATCGAATGACGCGGAAGCGTCAATAAGCTTCTTCCGTATAGATCGGCTCGACCGAGCCCGCCCATGGCCCGTTGAATTTCTCCAACAGTTCCTGCGCCGGCGTCGTGCCGTGCGCGAGGCGATCTTCCAGCACTTCGAGGTAGCGCGTCTCGTCCTGGCCGCTCACATCGAGGCGGTAGCGGCGCGTCAAACCGGCGCGGGCAAGTTTGAGAGCATCGTTTGCGACGTCAAACACAGTGCGGCCACCGATCATGGCGGCGAGGCCCGCTTTCGGCACGTCGTCGCGGAGGTTCTGGCGCTGCTCGGCGCTCCAGTTTTTGACCAAATCCCATGCGGCATCGAGGCTGACATCGTCATAGAGAATACCGACCCAGAAGGCCGGCAACGCCAGCAGGCTGCGCGTCGGGCCTGAGTCGGCGCCGCGCATTTCCAGATAGCGCTTGAGCCGCACCTCCGGAAAAATCGTGCTGATGTGGTTCGCCCAATCGGAAATCGTGGCGCGTGCTCCCGGCATTCCCGGCAGCTTGCCGACCATCAGATCGCGGAACGATTGACCAGCGACATCGACATAGTCGTCGCCGTGCTTGACGAAATACATCGGCACGTCGAGCGCGTAGTCGACCCAGCGCTCGAAGCCCATGCCGGTCTCGAAGGCCCAGGGCAGCATGCCGGATCGCGCATTGTCGGTGTCGCGCCAGATTTCCGCGCGGAAAGAGAGAAAGCCGTTGGGCTTGCCGTCCGTGAAAGGCGAGTTGGCGAACAATGCCGTCGCGACCGGCTGTAGCGCGATCGACACGCGCAATTTCTTGACCATGTCGGCTTCCGAGGAGAAGTCGAGATTGGTCTGCACCGTGCAGGTGCGGTACATCATGTCGAGGCCGAGCTTGCCGACCTTCGGCATGTAGGCGGTCATGATCTTGTAGCGGCCCTTCGGCATTTTCGGCATTGCGGCGCGGGTCCAGCTCGGTGTCATGCCGATGCCGAGAAATCCGATATGCAACGGCTGCGCGACTTCGCGCACTTGCGCGAGATGCGCCATCAGTTCGCTCGATGTCTGGTGCACGGTTTCGACCTGCGCGCCGGACAATTCGAACTGGCCGCCCGGCTCGAGCGTGATCGCGCCGCCTCCCGTCACATCGAACAGGCCGATGACGTTCCGCCCTTCCATGATCGGCTGCCAGCCGAGCAGATGCTGCATGCCTTCGAGCAGCGCGCGAATGCCGCGCCGCCCTTCGTAGGGCACCGGCTGGTGTCCTTCGAGCGTGAACGCGAATTTCTCGTGCTCGGTGCCGATGCGGAATTGCGACTTCGGCTTCACGCCCTGAGCGATCCAATCGACGAGCTCGTCGCGCCCCTCGATCGGCGTCAGGTCGACTTGGTCACGCGCCATGGGATCCGGGATGAATGAACCGCGGCTTTCGATACGCGATGCTCGTCACGCGGCCTTGCGTTTTTCCGGCGGGAAACGGCGATAGAAGCTGTCGCCCGTTTTCGCCATATCGCGCAAAAGCTCACATGGCTTGAATCGGTCGCCATATTTCTTCGCCAGCCCATTGCATAGATCGACGAAGGCCTTGGCGCCCATGCCATCGATATACGAAATGGTGCCGCCGGTGAACGGCGCGAAACCGAAACCGAGGATCGAACCGACATCGGCCTCGCGCACATCGGTGACCACGCCCTCTTCGATGCAGCGCGCCGATTCCAACGACTGTATTGCCAAGAGCCGATGCTTAAGCTCCTCGACGTCGATCTTATCGGGATCGAGCTTTGTCGCCTGCAAATCCGCGAGGCCGGGCCATAGCCGCTTCGGCCCGTTCTGCGGATAGTCGTAAAAGCCCTTGCCGTTCTTGCGCCCGTAGCGGCCGCGCCTTTCGACCATCTCTTCGAGCAGCGCTTTCTGGCGGGGGTCGATCTTGTCCGCGCCGAGATCGGCCTCGGTCGCTTTGAGGATCTTCCAGGCAAGATCGACGGCGACCTCGTCGTTGAGCGAAAGCGGCCCCACCGGCATGCCGGCCATGCGTCCCAAATTCTCGATCATTGCCGCCGGCACGCCTTCAGTCAGCATCAGATGGCCTTCGCGGATGTAAGTGCCAACCACGCGCGACGTATAGAAGCCGCGTGAATCGTTGACCACGATTGGGGTCTTGCGGATCGCGCGCACATAGTCGAGCGCAACCGCGACTGCGGCGTCGCCGGTCTTTTTGCCCAGAATGACCTCGACCAGCATCATGCGATCGACCGGCGAGAAAAAGTGGATGCCGACGAAGCGCTTGGTGTCCTTGAACGTCGTCGCCAGCGAAGAGATCGGCAGGGTCGACGTGTTGGAGCCGAAGATGGTGTCATTGCCGATCACCGCCTGCGCCTTGGCGATCACTTCTTCCTTGATCTTGCGGTCCTCGAACACCGCTTCGATGATGAGATCGCAGCCTTTGAGCGCCGCGTAATCCGGCGTCGCCGTGATGTGCGCGAGCAACGCGTCGCGGTCGGCGGCGGTGGCGCGACCGCGGTTGACCTGATCGGTGATCAGTTTCTGCGAATGCGCCTTGCCCTTGTCGGCGGTTTCCTGGTCGCGGTCGATGAGGACGACGTCGATGCCGGCCTGCGCGCTGACATAGGCGATACCCGCGCCCATGAAGCCGGCGCCAAGCACGCCGACCTTCTTCACCGCTCTCGCCGGCACCGCAGCCGGACGGCGCGCGCCCTTGTTCAGCTCCTGCATGGAGACAAACAGCGAGCGGATCATCGCCGCCGCTTCCGGCGAGCGCAGAATTTTTGCGAAGTAACGCGACTCGACGCGCAGTGCCTGGTCCATCGGTAGTTGCAGGCCCTCATAGACGACCTGCAGGATGGCGCGTGCGGCCGGATAATTGTCGTACGTTTCGCGCCGATAGAGCGCGTTCGCCGGTGGGAACACCATCATGCCGGTCTTCGAATAAACCTGCCCGCCGGGCAGTCTGAAGCCATCAATGTCCCATGGCGCCTTGGCCGTGCCACCAGCCTTGATCCAATCCTTTGCGGTCCGTACCAAGTCAACCTGCGGCACGACCGCGTCCACCAGTTTCATTGCCTTGGCGCGGTTGAGGCGAAGCTGGTCGCCCTTGAGCAGAAACTGCAGAGCATCAGCGGGTTGCAGCATGCGCGCGATGCGCTGCGTGCCGCCGCCGCCGGGAAACAAGCCGACCTTGATTTCCGGCAGTCCGAGCCGGGTCTTATCGTTCTCCGACGCGACGCGATGGTGGCAAGCGAGCGCAAGCTCAAAGCCGCCGCCCATCGCGGTGCCGTTGATCGCCGCGACCCAAGGCTTGCCGCACGTCTCCATGCGGCGGGCGATCTGCGAAAGCTTGCGGCTTTCCTCGAATAACCGCTTGTTCGCTGCCTCCTCGCCCTGCGAGTTGGTCAATTCGGTGAAGGTGCGGCTCAGCGTTTCCAGCATGGTGAGGTCGGCGCCGCCACAGAACGCATCCTTGGCGGAGGTCAACACCGCGCCCTTGACGGCGGCGTCGGTTGCCACGCGCTCGGCGATCGCGGCGAGCTCTTCGGTGACTTTCTCATCGATGACATTCATCGACCGTCCCGGCATGTTCCAGGTGACGAGCGCGATGCCGTCGGCGTCGATATCGAAGGTAAAATTCTGGAAGGTCATACTCATCTCCCGTCGCCTCTCTAATTTCGCCTCGCCCCCAAGCGGGAGAGCGAGAATTACTTTGAATACGGTTGCCCGTTCTTGTTGGTATAGCGGCCGCCGGTTTCGTCGCGGATGACCAGTAGGTCGACATCAGGATATTCAGCCCGCTCAAGCTTGGAGCGGGTGCCGATTTCGAGATAGACCGCGTCGCGGCCCGATTTGTTGACCAGATGATGCCCGTTCGGCACGTTGGCCTTGAAACCCGCAGCGTCGCCCGGCTTGAGAACGGTTTCGCCGTCGTTCTCGATCAGCACCACTTCGCCTTCGAGGATATAGACGAACTCATCTTCCTTCTGGTGCCAGTGCCGCAACGCCGAGGCGGCGCCCGGCTTGAGCGTCGTCAGGTTGACCCCGAACTGCTCGAGGCCGGCGGCGTTGCCCAGCCGCTTGCGTTCGCGCCCGACGACCACGCGGTTGAACGGTTCCGGATAGGTCGAGCGGCTGTCCAACGGTACTTTGGCGATATCGATCTTAGGCATGCCGCGCGGTCCCCCTTTCCGGCGTGCGCGGAGAGCGATCACACCCGCTCGATGATCGTCGCGGTCCCCATGCCGGCGCCGATGCAGAGCGTAACCAGCGCGGTCGATAGATTGCGCCGCTCCAGCTCGTCGAGCACGGTGCCGAGGATCATGGCGCCGGTCGCGCCGAGCGGATGGCCCATCGCGATGGCGCCGCCATTGACATTGATCTTGTTCGGATCGAGCTCGAACGCCTGCATATAGCGCAGCACCACGGAGGCGAACGCCTCGTTGAGCTCGAAGAGATCGATGTCGCCGAGCGTCATGCCGGCCCTTTTTAGGACCTTCTTGGTGACGTCGATCGGACCCGTCAACATGATCGCCGGCTCCGAGCCGATATTGGCAAAGGCGCGGACGCGTGCACGCGGTTTCAGATCCGCTTTCTTGCCCGCTTTGCTGTTGCCGAGAAGAACAGCGGCGGCGCCATCGACAATGCCCGAGGAATTGCCGGCATGATGGACATGTTTGACGTACTCGACTTCCGGATGCTTCTGCACGGCGACCGCATCGAAGCCGCCCATTTCGCCCATCTGCTCGAATGCGGGCTTGAGCGAACCCAGCGACTGCATGGTCGCGTCTGGCCGCATGTGCTCGTCCTTGTCGAGGATGGTGAGGCCATTCACGTCCCTCACCGTCATGACGGAGCGGCTGAAGCGGCCCTCTTTCCACGACGTCGCCGCGCGCTTCTGGCTCTCGATCGCGTAAGCGTCCACGTCATCCCGCGAAAAACCGTACTTGGTGGCGATAAGGTCGGCGGAAATGCCTTGCGGCATGAAGTATTGTGAGACAGCGATTGACGGGTCGACGGCCCAGGCGCCGCCGGACGCGCCAATGCCCACGCGGCTCATCGACTCGACGCCGCCGCCGATCGCCATGTCCTGCTGGCCGGACATGATCTGCGCGGCGGCGAAATTGACCGCGTCGAGACCGGAGGCGCAGAAGCGGTTGATCTGCACGCCGGCTACGGTGTCGCCGTAGCCGGCGACGAGCGCTGCCGAGCGCGCGATATCGGCGCCGGCCTCGCCGACCGGGTCCACGCAGCCCAACACGACATCGTCGACCAAGGTTGGATCAAGCTCGTTGCGGTTCTTGATGGCGCCGAGCGCCTGGCTCGCAAGATTGAGCGCGGTGACTTCGTGAAGCGAGCCATCTACCTTGCCGCGGCCGCGGGGTGTGCGCACGTGATCATAAATAAAAGCGTCGGGCATAGCGTTTCCTAGCCATGGTGACCCTGACCCGCTGCGGGGTAGGGCGGCTGAGCGGCCGATAACCGCGAAGCCGGATTAGGCTCTTCGTCCGTGGGACCGGACCCCTGATATAGTCCGAGTTCCGCAGAATTGCAGCCGGTGGCCAGCCGGCTTTAGAAGGCCTCGGCCGGTAGCGCCATCATGCTGGCGGCGCCGGCTTTGATGCGCGCGAGATGAGTCGTCGAGGCGGGCAATAGGCGCTCGGCGAAAAAGCGGCCGGTGACAAGCTTCGCCGCCATGCGGTCCGCGGCGCCGTTGCCGGTCGCGGCCTTTTCCTTCGCCGCCGCGGCGATGAGGCACCACATGTAACCGAGCGCGACCAGGCCGAAGAGGTGCATGTAATCGGTCGAGCCGGCGCCGGCATTCTCAGGGTTGCCGAGCGCGTTCTGCATGAACCACATCGTCGCCTGTTGCAGGTCGCCGAGCGCTTGGTTGAGCGGTTTGACGTAGGGCGCCATATCCGCGTCCGCGCCGTGCTCCTTAATGTAGGCCGAGACCTCGGCGAAGAACGCCTGCAGCGCCCGACCGCCGTCCTTCGGCAGCTTGCGGCCGACAAGATCGAGCGCCTGGATGCCGTTGGCGCCCTCGTAAATCATGGCAATGCGGGCGTCGCGGACGAACTGCTCCATGCCGTGCTCGGCGATGTAGCCGTGGCCGCCGAAAACCTGCTGCGCCATCACGGTGTTGGCGAAACCTTGATCGGTGAGCACGCCTTTGATCACCGGCGTCATCAGGCCCATATGGTCGTCGGCGGCCTGCCGCTCCTTGGCATCGCCGGAGCGGTGGGCGACATCGCTCTTGAGCGCGGTCCACAACACCAGCGCCCGCGCAGCCTCGTTGAACGCGCGGACGGTCATCAGCATGCGGCGCACATCGGGATGCACGATGATCGGGTCGGCGGCTTTGTCCTTGAATTTCGCGCCGGTCAGCGCGCGTCCGGCAAGCCGTTCCTTGGCATAGGCCGCGGCGTTCTGATAGGCGACCTCGGACAGCGCGAGCCCCTGCACGCCGACACCGAGCCGCGCTTCGTTCATCATCACGAACATTGCGTTCAGGCCGCGATTCGGCTCGCCGACGAGCCAGCCAGTCGCGTCGTCATAATTCATGACGCAGGTCGAGTTGCCGTGGATGCCCATCTTCTCTTCGATGGAGCCGCAAGAGACACCGTTGCGTGCGCCCACCGCGCCGTCTTTGGTCGGCAGGAATTTGGGGACGATGAAGAGCGATATCCCCTTGACGCCTTCCGGCGCTCCCTCGATGCGAGCCAGCACCAAGTGGACGATATTTTCCGCTAGATCGTGTTCGCCGGCAGAGATGAAGATTTTCGTGCCGGTGATCCTGTAACTGCCGTCCCCCTGCGGCACGGCGCGCGCGCGCGTAAGTCCGAGATCGGTCCCGCATTGCGGCTCGGTGAGGTTCATCGTGCCGGTCCACTGACCGCTGATAAGCTTTGGTACGTAAAGCGCCTTTTGCTCGGGCGAACCGTGGACAATGAGAGCCGCTGCCGCGCCTTGCGTCAGTCCGGGATACATGGCGAAAGCCATGTTTGCCGAGACCAGGAACTCGCCAATTGCTTGCGAAAGCACGCGAGGCAGACCCTGGCCACCGAATTCGGCGGGCGCCGAGGCGCCGATCCATCCGCCCTCGGTAAGCCGCTTGTAGGCGTCCTTGAATCCCGTCGGCGTGGTGACGGCGCCATCCTCGTGACGCCGGCAGCCTTCCTTGTCGCCGACGCGGTTGAGTGGCGTCAGCACGTCCTCGCAGAATTTCGCCGCCTCATCGAGCACCGCCTCGACCAGATCTGGCGTAGCGTCGGCAAAGCCCGGGAGGTTGTTGTAGCGATCGATGTGGAAGACATCGCTCAACAGGAACATCACGTCCCCAACGGGTGCCTTGTAAGTCGGCATGTCGCCCTCCCTGCCGCGTCCTCCGGGCGTCGCTTGCCGCCGGCCGGCCGGACCGGAAGGTATAACGTAGCCAATTTGCGTCAACGGTGAGACAGCACGCCGGAGGGACTCTTTTCCTTCTCCCGTTGCGGGAGAGGGCGCTGAGTGGGAAGCGGGCGAGGGGGGATGAAGCGCGAAGCTTGCGCGAATCAGCGAGGATGTTCGTCGGCCTCGTCGAGCCGCTCCCGGTAGAACGAGGTGCAGATACGCCGCAACTCGGCGATCGCGATCTCGATCCCCCGCTTCTGCTGCTCGAGGAGATTGATCTGCATCACGCATTGCTCGCGGGTCAGATGCGGGCCCTTGCCGTTCGGCCTGCCAAGGAGAAGTCCGATTTCGGCGAGGGTGAAGCCGAGTCGCCTTCCGGTCAGGATGATCGCGAGGCGCTCACGGTCGTTGCGCCGGTACAGCCGCGTAGCGCCACGACGTCGCGGGACCAGGAGCCGTTTCGCCTCGTAGAAACGCAACGCGCGCAGTGTAATGCCGAAATCGTGGGCGACCTCACTGATCGTCGAAGGACGATCGGTGGCCGTATCGGGGGGCGAATCCGCCTCGCCCGTTTCGGGCTCGCAGAAATTGTCGATGCGAGCCGCTTGTGCGTCTCCCGGGTCCATTGCAGCCATGCGCGCGTGCGGTGCCATGAATTGGGGGCCATTTAACGGAGTCATGCTGAAGCAGCATTTCCCGAATGTGGCCGGCATGAAAGGTGATGCCCGTAACCGTAACAGTTACTGGAACTCGAACGGTGCCTAGCCACCTGCAAATGAACGATCGGTGAGCGGCGGAGGTCATTTTTAACGTCTTCTTTACCGTAATCCTAAACATTCGATGCCGAGGACAGAAAACCGCGCCCTCCGTGTCGTCTGTTCACGAGCATCGGCTCGAAGCAGTGGGCACATGCTGCTCCTCGTGTGGCTTGGACGTGAGAATGAAATCGGGCGGTCCGTGGAATCTGAGAGGTCTCCGTCCGGAAGCACGCGCGGCCGCGCGCGCGGCCGCGCGCCAATCCGGCATGTCGGTTGGTGAATGGCTCAATACCGTTATTCAACCCGCCGACGAGGAGAACGACGAAGCGTGGTGGTCCGCCGATTTTGATCGCGAGCCGGAGCATCGCGAGGAGTCGAGACCTCGCTACGAGGATCTGGAGCGGGGTGGGGAGCGGTACCGCGAGGCGCCAAGGCGCCGCCAGAACAACGAGCCGGACGATCGGCGGCGGCAACGCTTCCGCGCCGACGATGAGGGGCGCGACCGCTACCGTGAAGCGCCAACGCCTCGCCGTGATCAGGAACCGGACTATGGGCGGCGGCAAAGCTTTCACGACGACGATGAGGGGCGCGACCGCTACCGCGAGGCGCCGAGACCTCGCCGCGATCGGATGCCGGACAA
>Ga0116110_1001939_pt1 | contig 10616 bp, 10 predicted proteins | sample June2015DPH_8_50_FD_89719 | JGI IMG/M metagenome (GOLD analysis project Ga0116110, IMG submission 89719) | Peatland microbial communities from SPRUCE experiment site at the Marcell Experimental Forest, Minnesota, USA - June2015DPH_8_40 | ecosystem: Environmental > Terrestrial > Soil > Wetlands >...
GCACCACGGCCCCGGAGAGTGAGGACATCACCTTTTCCGCCTGCTCGAGGTGGGTTCGGCCGTCGTAGAGGACCGTCGTCTCGGCGACCGGGCCGACGAGCGTCAGCCGCTACGTCGGCCCGGTCGCCGAGACGACGGTCCTCTACGACGGCCGAACCCACCTCGAGCAGGCGGAAAAGGTGATGTCCTCACTCTCCGGGGCCGTGGTGCTCGGAGAGGGGACGCCGGCCGGTGGCGCGGACGTGAGCGTCGTCACCGGCTCGATCCTCGCTGTCGATCAACCTACGGCGAGTGCGACGGCCGCGGACAGTTCGCGTCCGTCCGCCGCCAACTCGAGTGTGACCTCGACCACCGCGCGCGCGAGTTCGCGTGCCGCGCCATCGCCGACCAGCAACCCGAATATCGGGGCGCCGACCTCGGCGAACCCTCCCATCCCGCCATGGGACGCTCGCTCGTGCCCCAAGGTCCTCGGATAAGCAAAGGGCCCTGTCAGTCAAGACGTTCCGGGTTCAAGGCTGACGGCCGCGCAGGAGGCACCAGCCTCTGAGGCCGGTGCCTCCGGGTGCACACGAAGTTGGACGCGAAGTGGACACGAACCCTCTCGTTCCCGGTGGACGGAGGGGCACGGAGCCGATCGCGTCCACCAGCAGTCCCTAGTCAGGGCCTCGCGCCATCGGGAAAGAGACTGACCGGACCCTTGTGTGGCGACCGTCTCGGCGAGCGAGTCGATCGATCCCATCGCCGTTACAGCACTTACTTACGTGATGCGCTAGCTCGCTACTGAACGCTGACGGCGCTCCGCGGGATCTGCTATCTGTCGATCTACTAGGTCAGTCCCGCTTCCGGATCCCTTCGATCGCTTCGTCGAGGTTGCGATAGCCGCCCCGTTCGAGACCCTCGTAAAGGAGGTCTGCGACGAAGCCCCACGACGTCGGCCAGATGCCGCCGATTCGGTACGGCTCCATCAGGATGCCCGCGATCATCTGACTGATCCCGGAACTACGCGCCAGGAGGTGGAATCGTCGCAGGTCGACGAGACGGTTCGCCGCGTAGCCGGAGAAGGTCACCCACTCAGCGAGCTTCAGTTTGTTGAGCTGCGGGTCCGAAATGAGCGAGCGAGCAGCGGGAACGACGACCTCGGGGAGGTCGAGCAGTCCGTGAAGCATCTCGGCCAGCTCTTCGAGTGAGAGCGCGGCTGGCGCAGGGGGGTCGTCGGTCCGATGGGCGACGTTGTCCTGTCGACGCAACTCGTTCAGTTCGGTCAGATTGATCATGACGTCTAGCGCCGCTTGGATCGTCGCGATTTTCGTGGCATTCCCGCCCTCGACCCATCCAGTCGCAACGCCGCATCGTGCAACGAGTGGCGGTCGCCGCACCTCGATGCCGTAGGGGGCGAACCAGAGCTCGGAGAACTCCGCGGTCCCTGTTCCGGCGGGTTCCCAGTTCGCGCCGGACACCCCTCCCCAGACGCGTTCGAGTCGGTGAAGCTCGTCCGTGATCGGAGAGTGTTCCAGGAGGTCTAGAAGGCATTCCTCGCGCTTTTGGCCCCGGAGCAGCGTGGCGCGCTCGGCGGAGTTGCCTCCTAATAGGGGGAGGACGCTCGGGAGCGCGACCGCTACGCGGAGCATCACCTCTGGGGTGTCGGATGGCGGGATTAACCAGGAGCCTGGTCCGAGTCGAAGGAGGACCCCGTCGGTCGAAGGGAGGCGCACGACGGTCTGTTCGCCGCCCGTCGCCGATCGTGCTCTCGGGATCGAGATTGGTGGAGACTCTCTTTCGCCCTCCTCGGGGTACTCGCCCGACTCGAGGCGAGCGAGGAGGTCGAGCAGCCCGGTCGCCTCCCATGCTCGATTGCGCCTGTTCTCCGAGAGGGGCCGCAGAACGCCGGCGGCCACCAGCTGGTTGATCCCACCGTTGACCGCTGGTTTGGTGCGGTTCACTTTGGCGACACCGACCGGAACGGTGATCACCGGATGTCCCGGCAAGATTTCGATGAGCTGCCACGCTGCGGCGTCCTGCCGGACCGGCCCATGTTCGGATAGCTGACCGCGCCACACGTCTTGGAGATCGCGGACTTGGGTGAGGTATCGGCTCGCGAGATGGGCGGCGCGTGCCGCAGCCGCAGCGAAGACCTCGAGCCATCGCACGAAGTTCCCTTCTCGGTACGCGACGAGCCCGTTGATGTATTCCTCCTTGTTCTGTGCGAGCACCACGCTGATCGGCGGGACGAAATGCGGTGCGATGTTCCGCCGCTTCAAGATGACCTGCACCAGGGCGCGACCCGTTCTCCCATTGCCGTCTTCGTGGGGGTGGATCGTCTCGAACTGTGCGTGTGCGAGTGCCGCCTGGGCGAGTGGCGGGAGCATCTCGCCGTTGCAGAAGGCGCAGAGGTCTTTGAGGAGGGAATTCACCTCCTCGGGTGGCGGCGGAACGAATTCCGCGCCGCACGGGTTGTAGTTGTTTCCACCGATCCAGTTCTGTTGGGCCCGTATCTGGCCAGCGATCTCGGGCCGTTCCGACGCGGCCATGAGGATGCGATGAATCTCGACGATCTGCGGTAGGTCGATCTGCTCCTGCTCGGTAGCGTTCTCGATCGCGGCCTGCATTGCGTCGATGTTGGCGAGGATCCCGAGAGCTGAAGCCGACGCCTTCTGCCCCGTGTCGTTGCGTACTTCGGCTCGCGCGAGGACGCGAGCATCGATCTGCACGCCTTCGACCTTTGACGATGCGATCGACTCGGTGCGGAGCAGTAGGCGCGAGAGGGGAGCGAGCCCTGGGTAGGCATACTGGTTCAGGGCTTGGATTGCAGCCTCGGCGTCGGCGATGACGCCCGCGACCGAACCTGAGAGTGAGAGCTCCAGACTCGTGAGCAGGCCGGGGATGAATGCGTCGTAGGCACAGGCGCGTCGATATTCCGCCGGTGCATAGGCGGTGGGATCATGGAGCCAAGTCCGTCGGGTGAACGTTCCGAACACGGGCGATCCTTTACTAGCTGGATTCCTTGGTAAAGGATACTACCTCTTCCTTTACCAATGGCATCTCGAAGGAAAGGATCGTCGACACCGCCGCCCCTCCTTGCCACGGACGCCTCAAGGCCCTCTTGCCTGCTCTGAACTGGCAGAGCGCGACTGCTAGCTAGTCCTCGAGCATCATGACCGCAGCGTCATCCGTTCGGCACATTGGCTCGGATCTGACAGCAGTTGGAGTCCCGTGGGTTGGTGTAATTCGCGCAGAGGATCCACCGACTAGTGGACCACCGGAATGAATCTCGACGTGTCGCTGACAACCCACGATCGGGAGGACGAGTCGAAGCGCGCGCTGTCCCGGCGTTCGATCCACTGCGAGGATCCTCTTTTCCGCTGGCATCGATAATTAGTCTCTGGTCAGATCCCGAATCGCAAGAGGAGGGCGGTTCCGTTGGACACAAAGTGGACACGAACCGTCTCATTCCCGGCGGACGGAGGGGCACGGAGCAGATTGCGACCACTAGCAATCTCTAGTCACGGCCTCGCGGCAGATCTGGGGGAACTCGGCAGACGCCACCGATCCACTTGAGGGGCTGGTGCCCGCAAGGGCGTAGGGGTTCAAGTCCCCTCTCCGACACGACAAGAATGCCCTTTGAGGTGGTCTTCTTCTTCGTGACCCGGCAGCGAGCGATGCGTCCAGTTTGCTGGTACGTGCGATTTGCTCATCACCTGCTAAACAGCGGAACGGACTGGAGTGTTTTCGGGCGGACTCTGTGGACGGCGTCGGCTTGCTTATCACAAAGTATTCGACGCGGTGCTACGGCGTAGACGGATTCGCGGGGCTGATCCGGACGTCATTTGTCGCTTGAGACGATCTTCTGCAGGTGACTGGCAATCGTTCTGAGGCGACGTGACCGAAGCCTGTCAAGCTCCTCATCCGCGAGGCCCGCGATGGCCTCGAGGACTAGTGCGCTGCCCGGTCCTTCGCTTGCCTTTGCATGGTCCGCTATTTGGCACACGAGGTCGAGATTCCACCGCTCGCGACTTTCAAGGAGCATCTGTGTCATGTCTTCGGCGTCTTTCCTGCCCGGCAGCGTGTCCGGTCGATCCAATCGCGCAGCCGCCTTTGCCACGAGAAGCGCCTCCTTGATGAGAGTTGGGTAACCGTCGATATCTAGCCGGTGCTCTGCCAGATGTTCGACCGGCAGCTGGAGACGCGTTCCAAGTCGTGACCGATAGGTCGTATAGACGTCGAGATGGATCTCGTCGTACGTCCCACCCCACTTAGGGCTTCCGAAGTGGTTGCTCTCGGTGAGGCCGAGGTAGTGTTTCATGTCAGCGAGAGCTGCCGCGTCCACGATCAGATCGATGTCGTGACTTCGAGCAGCCTTGTTGTGGAGCCAGGCTCCCCATCCGCCGATCAGAATCGCGTCGGGATAAGAGGCATGGATCTCCAGGTAAATGCCCCACGATCGCTCGGTTTCTGCCGCGGCGTAAAACTCGTCATGCGGCACTTGCCACCTCGAGGCGCTCGTTCATTCGGTGTAGGAACCGCTGGGATTGCCAGCCCGCGGTCACGAACAGGTCGACGTACATCTGCGGCACGCTGGCGATTCTTCCGTAGTCAGCCAAGAATGGGTCGGGAGCGAGGACCACGAGGTCCGGTTTCCCCAGCTTGTTCGGGACGCGAGCAAGAATGGCGTTCGGGACGCTGTGGTAGCAGTAGACGGTCGAGTAGTCGGCCACGTCGTTGCGATAGCGCCGGGCATAAGCCGCAGCGCCAGTTACCACTGCTTCGACGGGAAGTTGCTTTTGGATCTCCACCACCGGGAGCCCGGTACGGATCTTGAAAGGGCGATCGTGCACGAGCCGGCGGGTTCCCGCCCAATGGAGCAGCAGCCGTATGGGATCCCGGGTTACCAACCCGCTACGAACCGTGTCGACGGCCCCGATCTCACGGGGAACGACGAGAGATCGATGAACGGTCGAGATCGCGAAACCGAACCGCTGAGACAGCTCAGTGATGGAACTACGGCGGTTCTGGTTCTCGAGAGCTTCCACGAGGAGATGGCGCCAAATGATTTCAGTCTTCGATAGCATATGAAGAGTATATTTCATGTTTTAGCGAAACATCAAGCTCAATCGCCTAAGTTGTCACTCTACTAGCTATTTTCATATTTTGATGAAATCTCTGGTTCAACAAAGTGAAAGAGCTGATGAGAGCTAGGCGGATGGGTTCTCGGCACCCACAGGTCTCGACCCGCAAGGTCGATGACCTCGTCGGCGCTCTCGGGGTGGGATCGGGGATCTCCAAGTCCGAGGTCAGCCGGATCTTCGCCGAGCTCGACCGGGAGGTGGAGGGCTTCCGCACCCGCTGGCTCGACCACGTCGGATTCCCCTACCTCTTCTGCGACGCCACCTGCGTGAAGGGTCGTGTCCGGGATCGCGTCGTCTTCCGCGCCGTCGTCTGACCGGTGTGACAGCCGAGGGCAACCGCGAGGTGCTCGGCTGTGACGTCGGGGACTCCGAGGACGGGGCATTCTGGACGGCGTTCCTGCGCAGCCTGCGGGGCCGGGGGTGTTCGGGTGTGCGACTCGTCGTCTCCGAAGGCACCTCGGCCTGAAAGAGGCGATTGAGAAGGTCTTCCTCGGCGCCTCGTGGCAGCGCTGTCGGGTGCACTTACCTCGCAACGCCCTGGCCCGGGTCCCGAAGGCGCGGGCCCAGATGGTCGCCGCCGCGATCAAGACGATATTCGTCCAGCCCGACACCGAGCACATCCACCGTCAGCTCGCCGAGGTCGCCGGCACCCTGCGACCCCAGTTCCCCGACGTCGCCGAGCAGCTCGAGCTGGCCGAGGAGTCCAGCCAGGCGGTGTGAGGTGATCGCGACTGCCCCGGTACGGCACCTATCTGGCGCGTGGACACAATGCCTACCCGAGTGGGTACCGCCCGAGCGTTTCGAGCCAGTAAGTGTCAGGCGGCTGCTCAGCCTGTGATCTTGGATGAGGTGATCGTCGAGCTGGCCGGCGGGGCCTTCACGACGACGCGCTCACCCCATCTGGAGAACAGACTCGTCTCCTTGCCTCCGTTCGAGGCGGTCCCGATCTCCTCGATCGGTAGGGTCGGGCCTTTGGCCGGGACCGTCAGTGTGTATGACGCCTTCGGTCCCGAGCTCGTGGCCGCGATCGTCCACTTAAGCACGTCCAGCTTGGCGCCGTTGTGGATCTCGGTGGACAGCTTCGTCCCCTTTGCCGCTGGAAGTACGCCTGTGACCGACGAGATCGTGAGACTGGACTTGAGGCTGGAATACTCGCTCGAGCCGGCGTTGACGGAGATCCAGTCCTTGCCGAGCTTCTTTGCCTGCGCCGAGTTCAGCCCGAAGATCGTGGTCAAACCGGAGGAGTTCCCGCTCACGTAGACGTACGCAGGGGTCAGCTTGAACGTCACGGTCGCCTTGCCCAGCGAGAGGACGTCCACGCCGCTCTGCTTCCCCAAGTCAGCGATCGCCTCTCTCGGGCTTGAGGATGAGCTGGCCGTGAAAGTGATTGTCACGTGGACGCCCGACTGCTCGGTGATCGCCGCCTTCGCGGCTGCAAGCACCGAGCTCGTGGTCACGGCTGCGGCAGATGCGGGCACCTCGAGAGCGGTCGACATGACGAGTGCGCCGGTTGCGAACGCGAGCACGCGGACAAGGTGACGGAAGTGTGGTCGGGGAAAAATACTCACCTCACCAACGTAGCTTCCCTCCGAAGAACGTGAGGCCTGATCAGTCCTGGGACTGAGCTGCCGCTGGTGTGTGCGCATCTCTCCCGACACTCCCGGGCGGAGGAGCTTCCGGTTATTAGAGGAGCGCAGTCAGCGTTGCGGCTCGCGCACTCGCGAGCTCCAACAGGATTTCGCCGCGGTCTACCGAACGCTCCGCCTGTGTCGGCCGATTGTCAACCCGGATCCCGGAGGCCGAACCGGGAAGGGCTACCCGCAACGACATCGGCCGAGCCGATCGCAGCACGGCGGTGAGCTGGCGCGGCTCCCAACTCAGATGTTCGACAGTCACCTGTCCTCGGCAAGCGACACCGTCTACGGAACCGCTGGGCCAAGCTGCTGGCAGCGCGGGCAGTAGGTGCACGGCACCTCGGGACGACTGGACCAACATCTCGGTAACAAGCGCCGGGAAACCTCCGCACAGGTCGACGTTGAAGATGCTGTCTGCGTCATGGGTCGAGACGAGCGACGGACGCCAAAAGCGCGTCGCCAATTGCGTGAGGATCTGGTACGCGAGTTCTGCGAGACCTAGATGGGCGGCGGCCATTCCCAGCTGCACGAGGCCGAAGGCCATGCTGCCGCCAGCATCGCTCGACTGGCGCCAACGAAGGCGTGCTTCGATAACAGCTTGGACCGCTCGCCGCAGCCGCGGGTCGCATACGATCTCCGGGTCTGGTTCGTAGAACAGCGGGTATAGATGGGACGCATGCCGGTGCGCGTCGTTGTTGCGCAGCCCGTTCCATCCCCACTCCGCCAGAGCACCGTCGACATCAACACGATACGACGGAAGGTTCCCAAGGAGAGCCCTCCACGCCTGCATCTTGTCGTCAGGTACCTGGGCCTCGGTCCCGACGTCAAGCAGACTCCGGAAGAGTCCCTTGGCGACAGCGATGTCCATAGTGGCGTTGACGGCTGCTTGCGACGGCGACCCCGATGGAGTGTTCTCGGGTGAGAGGGACGGGACGAAGAGCATCCGGCCTTCCGGTCCCTCGATGAGGAAGTCCTGGTAAAAAGCCGCCGCCTCTTCCATGAATGGGAGCGCGCGCCTAAAGAGGAACTCGCGGTCGCCCGTGTACTGCCAATAGTCGAAATACAGCCGCGCCGCCCAACCTGCGCCTGCCGTCCAGAACTCATGGGGGTAGCGCTCGTCAAAATGGTTAGCCAGGCCGTGCGTGCTGGTCCGTGCTGGCAAGAAGATCCCGCGGCATCCAAACAGAGCACGGGCGTTCTCGCGGTAGTCGTCCATCATCGATTCGACGTAGTCGAAGTACGGCAGGAGCAGTTCCGGCGTGCGCGTGCTGAGCAAACCGGCCAGCGCACACTGAACGTTGCCGTTCATGGTGTAGTCACTGGACCACGGTGGCGCATAAGTACCGGTCCACACGCCCTGGAGGTTCGGGGGCAGCTGGCCGACGCTCGAGATGATCGCATGGCGGCCGGCGTCGAACTCCATCTGGACGAGCGCGGGCTCTGCTGTCGACCGAGCGCGGGCGAGCCAATGCTCGCTGCTCGCCTCGGAAGTGACGGCGCCTCGCAGGTCGAGGCGCGTCCGATCAAACAGCTCGGCATGCTCTCTTCCATGACGCTCGACGAGCAGCGCGTAGTCCGCGTCGAGAGCAGCGAGCCGCGTGCCCAGCTCAGCAAAGCTGGTAGCCACCCGATCTGTCAGCATTTCCAAGAGCACGAGGACCACCACGCTGTCCGCGCCGGAGATGGCCACTCCGTTCGGCTCAGCCCGCACGCTTCCCCCGTGTGCCTCCACCCGGGCGACGGCGCGGTAACCAGCAACGCTGTGCCCCCATCTGTGAGCGAAGCGTGCTCCGATGGTGAGCATCGTTCCTTCGCGACCGACGACGAACTCGCGGATCCCTTCCCGATACGCCGCTTCGGCTGGCGTTCCCGGCGGCGGCAGGGTTGGCGACAAGGCGACGGTGCAGTCGACACTTCCCGACGTCGCCCCCACGACCCTGGTCACGACGACGTCATCGGGTCGCGAAACAAAGAGGTCCCGGCTGAACGAGCCACGGTCGTCGCTCCAGCTGATGTCAACGACGCCCGTGTCAAAGTGCACGCCCCGTCTGTAGTCCTTGACGGCACCGAGCGAGGGTTGAGCGATATGCAAGTCGAACGCGGGCACAAACGGGTCGGTCCAGCGGAAACCCCCATAGCCCGCCCCGCCGGCAAGCCGGACAGGTAGTGCGGCCGCCTCCTCGAACCTGCCGGCGAGCAGCAGTGCCCTCACCGCGTCGAGCACCGTTGCCATCTGGATCGGTGGCATCGGGGCCGTAAGTGGGAGGAACAGCCGCTCATGGCTGAGGGTCACGATCTCATTGACCGGGTCGCCATGCACCAGAGCGCCAACGCGGCCGTTACCAGCGATGAGGCACTCCTCCCAGTTGGAGGCCCGAGTGGTACTGAAGAACCCAGGCGCTGGACGGCTCCTCTCGAGGGGGCACACGGGTCTCACCTGCAGGCTACTTGGAGCGATTTGACGCCATCGGGATCGACGACGGACCTCCGCCGGGGGAGCCCGTCGTGAGCGAAGCCGGATGAAACCACCGTCGGGCCGTTGAGGTCAGGGCGGCCTCTTCGCAAGAAAGGAGCAGGGAGGCCGCGGACAAGGTCCGGTTTTGCGATCCGCTCTTCGATGCCCTGCTGAGTCACTTTGGACACAGCGGGACCCCTCGTGAGGGCAGCGGGCGCCATCATCGGCAGGGCACCTGCTCGCTGGTGATTCCGTACCTCCCTAACTGCCGTTGCATGTGTTTTGCCACGCCTTGGCCCCACCGCCTCCTTCCGCCGTGCAGCCCGGTCGCTGACCTCACCTGCTTGTGGGTTCCTGGCGCTTCGCGCTCGTCGGTCCGCTCAGGAGCAGCCACCGGGCGGCCCGCCGGCGACACGTGCGGGAACGTGCCCTGTGTAGCCGCAAGCGATGATTTGGCGCGCGCGAAGTCCAGGCGCATAACCGATTCGTAACACTTACGATTCATGCTCACAAGTGTTTCGAGGGCGTCGAATCCCTTCGGCAGACGGGACCGAGCAAGGAGGGGCCTTTTCGAGCGCGGCCATCGTGCAGGCGGCAGTGCATGCGGATGTCTCCACGAACACGGTCGCGTAGGTCCTAAACGGCAACCGAAGCATGGCGGAGGTGACTCGCGTCCGAGAGCGTCGGTCCATCGGGGATCTCAGCTACGGAGCCCACGCAGCCGGCTGATCGCCGCGAGTCGAGAAGAGCAATCTCGTCGCGCTCGTCGTGCCGTTCGGCGACTGGTCGTCCCTACGGGCAGGTGCGCGTGCACCCGGCGGTGCGCTGGCAACTGTCGAGGCGCCTTTGGAGTAAATCTCTCAATTCGTTGGCGATGCCGCACACGTCGCTGTGCGAGAGGTGCGGAGCTAGCGCAGTCGGGGTCTGACCGACCTGGCCCCGTCGGGGCTTGTCGTCGGCCGCTGAACGAGCTGCTCGGTGCCCAGGGCGCGCGGCACTGGTCGGGATCCTGGGCCGGGGAGGGTGGCGACGCTTGTGAGGTACTCGCGGCGGCTCTCAGAGCGGCACGTCGACGGCGTCCTCCCTTTGCGGCTTACAGGGCCCACCCCTTTCCAAGGTGCGCATTTCGTTCGCGAAGATCGGTGGCTGCGCGGTGGAGGTGCTTGGCAGGCGGATCGCCGGGGAAGAAGCAGTCGCGGCTCCATCGCTACCACGAGCTTTCGGTCGGGGCTTCGACTGAGATGGCATGCTCGCTGACGGCCGCGCCAACCCGCCGGCTTAGGACCCATCGACCCCCCGGGTGGTGCCGTGCTCTCGCGCACGACGAGGTCGGTGGCGAGCTCGACGCGATGCCTGAGCGTCCCGTCGCTGCTGGTGCTCTCGAGCAGCGTGCGCACGGCCACC
>Ga0116110_1001950_pt1 | contig 10582 bp, 9 predicted proteins | sample June2015DPH_8_50_FD_89719 | JGI IMG/M metagenome (GOLD analysis project Ga0116110, IMG submission 89719) | Peatland microbial communities from SPRUCE experiment site at the Marcell Experimental Forest, Minnesota, USA - June2015DPH_8_40 | ecosystem: Environmental > Terrestrial > Soil > Wetlands >...
ATTCCACGCCTGGCCGCGAGTTCGAGAATGGGATCCATGTCTACAGGCATTCCCAACAAGTGGACAGCCACGATAGCGCGGGTTCGCGGAGTGATCTTGCGCGCGATGTCCTCGGGGGAAACCACCCAGACTCGCGGGTCGATGTCAGCCCAAACGATCTTCGCCCCCGTTGCGCCAAACGGGATGGCAGTCGCGCAGAAGGTATAGGCAGGGATTATGACCTCATCTCCTTGCCGAAGCCCGCACAAGGTTGCAGCGAGTTGCAGAGCGCTTGTTCCGCTGCTGACCGCAAAAGCGTGGGACGCTCCCGTAAACTCGCGAAAGTCAGTCTCGAACCTTTCCAGGTGTTCGCCCTGCGACATGGTGGCGCCCTTGCGCATTACCTCGACCACGGCCTGGATTTCTTCTTCGTTGTACCTGTACATCATGGAAGGGTATGGGACAGCCCACCCTTCGGCGAACCCTCTTCCGGATGCGTCGGTACGGCCAGGCGTTTGCGTCTTCATAACAGAGCCTCCTTGTGGCTTTCGCTGGATCTATCCAACTTTGTCGATGCAACTACCCGGTGGGTGGCGATTGGTGCGGTCAGTAGATTCGAGCTCGGTCAGAATCTGGCTCAGTGTCGAGGCAGTCTCCGCTATGAAAGCTGCATCGAACGGCACGCAGGGCCGGCGAAATGCGTGCAACACTCTCCCCTGCTGGCGAAGCAAGAGCTCGACGGTGCCCTCGATTCCATAGCCCCAGCCGAACTCGGTGAGTTTAATCACACGGCGTTGCCACTCCCAGGCCGTCTTGTAGTCCCCACGGCTTGCCGCCTCGAAAATGGCCAGAAAGGCGCGTGGAACGACGTTGTACCAAGTCCCGATCCCCCCCGTGGCTCCGTACTGCATTGCGGGGAGCAGCATTTCGTCAAAACCGCTAAATATCACGATTCCCGGTCGCGCGTCGAGCAGGCGCCGCATCAGAAAGAGGTTGGAATCGGTAAACTTCATTCCCACCACCCCGTCAACATCGAGCAATTCCAGCAATTCGTCATAACCCATGCTCTTGCCGGTAATTGCCGGCATGTAATACACGAACACCGGAAGACCCGAGGCTTGCGAGAGGGCGGAGTAGTATGCAAGCAGCTCCTTTTGGGTTCTCCTTGGCGGCGGCAGGCTGGCAATGGCATCGGCGCGCCATCGAGCCGCGTGTTCGGCGAGTTCGGCCGCGTCACGAGTGCATTGAGCGCCCACGTGATCGATCAGAACTCCACGAGACTTGGAAAGCTCCGCGGCGACCTCCAGCGCGTTCTTGCGTTCCTCCAAGCGCATGCAGTATCCCTCACCGGTACCGCCGCAGGTGTAAACCCCGTGAACGCCTTGCTCGTAAAGAAACGCGATTTGCCGTGCAAAGGCTTCAACGCTGAAGTTGTCCTGCCCATCGTGTGGGCTGACAACGGCGGGAATGATTCCTCGGAAGCGCTCAACTCGATTGCCAGGATTAGTCATGGGCGTAGTGTCCGTCCGGCTCGTAATCTCACGCGCTCATCAGCAGAATGTCGCGGGTGGAATGAAGCGGCCCTGGCATGCTTGGGCAAGGGCGCGGTGAGCCACCCTGGTGCCGGACACCGACACTATCGCTTGAGCTCCGCACGCCCGGCAGCTAACGTCTGCACAAAAGTTGTGACAATCATGTATACAGTAGTGCAAACTACGGGTCAAGCATTTTCTTGCGATGTCAAGCGGCCCATCACGGCTCTGGAAGACTGCCTCTTGGGGAGCGGCGCCGCCTCCGCGAGGCGCGCGCAAAAGCTTGATGAAAGGGACAATGCATTGACATAATCGTACGCGTAATGTATACATCGACGTTTCTTCATCGACACGCAAGCGTGCTGCCGTGGCGGGCATCGAGAGAGCGGCGAGAAGAATCTTGGTTCCTGTTAGCCGGCGCGAGCTGGATTTGATCGTCGAGGAGTGGGCCTCACAGCCTTTGCGGAGTCGCCGCGAGCACATGAACAGGAATGCCGTAGGCCACATCTCGGGGAAGTAGCGTTTGATCGCGGAGAATCAAATAGAGGCGCAATGAATGCATAAATCAACGATGTCAACCCGCGAACGCATGCTCGCGGCCTGCCGGCGCGAAGAGCACGACCATGTTCCCCTTTCAGTTCTTGTGGGACACGGATCACCTTGGAAACGCACCTACTATTGGCGTGACCAATGTGAGCGGGCGAAGGTGCTGCTTGAGCTGGGCCAAGACCCGTGCATCGATATCTGGATGCCCGACGTCGTCCCGCACCCCGACGTGAAGATCAAAACTTGGCGCAAGCAGAAAAACGGCGAGACACTGCTGACCAAGGAATACCATACGCCCGCAGGAGTTCTCCGGCAAACCGTGCGGGAGACGGAGGACTGGTGTGCCCCTGAGCATGGCCCCTGGATTCCAACGACTTACGGCGATGAGAAACGCCACGAGTTCGGGATGCACCTGTTTGATGATTGGAATGTTTCGCGGCGTACGGAGCCCTGGGTGAAGGGTCCGGAGGATCTTCCCAAGCTCAAGTATGTCATTCGCGCTCCCGAGGGATGGATGCTGGACGAGTGGGTCATGGACGCGAGACGCGCCATGGATTTTGCCCACAAGCACGATATCTTTACCACCGGTCGCCGCACGATTGTGGGAGATGCCTTTCAATGGTTTTGCGACATTCCCTGGTTCCTCATGCAAACTTACGATAACTCAGGTTTTGTCGAGGAGTTCTTTGGCATTTTTCAGTCCTGGGCCAAACGCCTGGTGGAGTTGGTACTGGACGTTGGAGTGGATTATGTGCAGTACCGCGGCTGGTACGAGGAGCCCATTCATTTTGGGGTAAGAGGCTTCCAGCGGTTCCTCGTCCCACTGATCGAGGATCAAGCCAGAATGGTACATCAGGCTGGGAAGCTGTTCGGCTATTTGCTGCCCGCCGGTCTTGGGGTTTACGCCGACGTCTTGAAAAATATGGAGGCCGACGTCCTGATGGCGGTTGATCCGCGAATGCTTCAGGCGGGCGATTTACGGGACTTGTATCACAAGGTGGGAAGGGACAAGAGCTTTTGGGGCGGCGTCGACTCTGAAGTCACGCTTTTCGGCGGCCAACCCGAGGAAATAGACCGAGCCGTGAAATGCGCTGTGGAGTCACTCAACGGGAGCAACGGCTTGCTTCTCTCTGCCTTGATTTGGAATATCGTATCGGAAGACGCCTTTGCATACATGGTAGAGGCATGGAAGAAGTACCGAGAGAGCTAGCGTTAACTTCCGTCGGCGCCGGGCGCCGTTCAAGCTAGATAATTCGCCAATCTAATCGGGTCATGTGTTACAGAATATTCTTCAAGTGCTCCAAGAAGGAGCGATAGTTACCGTACGCCAGTCGGATCCGATTCTGTGGCCCGGATCTGGCTGCATCCGCTCCCGCCAGTACTTGCGGAAGTCGTCCCGGTTCTCCACTGGATAACATTTCGAATGTACGGACGTCCCGGGCAGTTCATCACATTTTGCGGAGACGGCGAGGGGAAAGTTTGGGGTAACGATGTTGTGCTCGTGCCGCCGGTGAAGAATCCCAATCCCACAGTGATCAGCGATGAAGCCGAGAAAACCGGTTATTTACAGAACTCGTGCTGCAACAGCAGTATTCAAGCGATGGGCCCGGACCGGTTCCTGGTCGCCTACAGTGACTACCAGTTTCGCGACCGCTGCGGCAACATCCGCAAAGCGGTGGTCGTACGCCAAGTCGTCGCGCGGCTGCGGCGTAACGCATGAACGCCTGGGGTGGTCGCCGGCATAGCGTTTCATGTATACTTAAGTTGAGTTGGATGATCACAGAAACGAGGGTTGACTCGGAGATGCAAACTCCCTCAACGGGGACTTCAGTCGCAGCAGCGGTTGCGGCGACGCCCCATGAAATTAAGCGCCGAAGGCGACCCATTCAGAAGTCTGAATATCTGGCGGAGCGCGCCTACCGCGATCTGCGCCAGCGCATTATTGCCGGCGAATTTGCCCCAGGGGACCATCTCAAAGAAAATACCTTGGTTCCCCTCTTGCGCGTGAGCCGAAGCGTGGTGCGGCAAGCCCTTATACGCCTGACCGCCGAGGGTCTGCTATTGGATAGTCCAAAACGCGGCAAGACCCTGGCCGTCTTCACCGAAGAACAGATCGCCAAGCTTGTGCCCATTCGAGTTTGCCTCGAACAACTAGCGCTTCGTGAAGCGATTCCCAGGCTGACCGACGCTGATTGCGAAGAATTGAAGAGCATTGCTGCGAAGCTGACCAATCCTGAACTGGACCCCGCGGGACACGATGCGCTGGAGGTTTCGTTTCACCGAAAAATCTGGCAGGCGGCCGATAACGACGAATTGCTCACTCTTCTGGCGCAAGTGGTTGGCCCATTCCACATGTTGGGAAACGCGGTACTAATGTCACCTTTTTACCGGAGGAGTGCCCCCGTGATCTCACTGCAACACGCACTCCTTGAGCGGGAGAGGGATGCCGGCGGCCATCAGTTGCTCGCGGAAGTGATTTGCCAGCGTGATGTCGAAGCGTCCTGCAGGCTAATGGCTGAGCACCTCACGGTCAACTATGCCATCAATCCGGACGAATTTGGTCAGAGAGTCGGGAAGCTGGTCAGCCGGTACTGGCATCCCGAGACGCCCTAGCAGTTCAATCACTTTGACCTGAGGGCACGCACTTAGCCCCTTTCGGCCAATTCGGATTCCACACACCAACCGGACTTTTTCCAGCGCAACACTTTTTCTGTACCCACGATTTTTGGGGGCGGAAACAGAGTATCGATTCGATCGAAGTGCTCGGGCGGAAGCCGCCGGTCGACTCCCGCTAACACGGAATCGAGTTGTTCCGGAGACCGGCAGCCCACCACGACAGAGGTAATCCGCCTCGGAGAGAGAACCCAGGACATTACATACTGCGGTAAGGTCATTTGGAGGCTTTCAGCGAGCTTTTGCAAAGCATCCAGCTTTTCGAAAACAGAATCATTGAGGCCGGCCACCCAATCCGGCTTCTCCGACGCTCGGGAACCCGCTGGCGCAGGTTGCCCACGGCGATACTTACCGGTCAGGAGACCCCCCTCGAACGGTTGGTACGTCACCACCGCCATACCGTAGTGAGCAGCGCAAGGTATCTGTTCCAGTTCAGCAAAGCGGTCAATCATGTTGTATTTCGGAGAGGTGACGCAAGGCGGCATCCAGTCATGCCGGGTGGCAAGCTCGGTTGCCTGGGAGACACGCCAAGCGGCCCAATTGGAGACGCCTACGCAGAGCACCTTGCCCGATTGCACCCACCGATCAAAGACTCGCCAAACCTCCTCAACGGAAAGGGACGAATCTCCACGGTGGGCGAGGACTACATCGATCCAGTCGGTTCTTAGCCGGCGGAGGCTGTTTTCCAACTGCCGCTCCAGGTGTCGGACCGACAGTCCGGCATCAAGCGGACCAAGGCCGACCGGGTTCCCGAACTTAGTACAGAGGACTGCCTTCTGCCGGTGCTCGCTCAACGCCTTACCGAGCATTTCCTCGCCCAGCCCTCCGGAGGAGCCGAAGGTGCGACCGTAGCCTTCGTATACATTGGCGGTGTCAAAGAAGTTTATTCCGCAATCCAATGCATGGCTGACGAGCACGCGGCATTGCTGTTCATCCAGCGGATTCCCAAACGTCATAGTGCCAAGAGCAAGGCGCGAAACGTGAATTCCGCTTCTGCCCAACACGGCGTATTCCATCACTTTCCCCTTTTCTCGAATGTTGCCGGCGGACGTAAGTACCAGATATCGTCCTGCGTGCTTCCTTTTGCGTCCGACGACTAAGAGGTGCCGTCGTCAGACCCGCCATCAGGACCAGGTCTCCATTACCAGCCCGAACACTTTTTCCCTGCCAGGACGCTCCATCAAAAGACTGGACAGGCTGAACCGTACGTGGTTCCGCCTAGCCTTTCAATTCGATGATCGATTGGTATGTGCGGTCTGCCATGTAGTCCAGCTTTTCTTCCCCGATCTCAAGGCACCATGGGTACGAGAAACTGTTGGACCAGAAGGTTTCGAGATTCGGGCAATCGGCTTCACCGAATCCCATCTTCTTGAAGAGAGGATATCTATAAAGAGGGTAATACTGCACGATCAGACGAATCCCATGTTTCTTTGTCATGAGGGACATAAAGTCTTCTCTCGTCTTGCCAAGCTCACCCCCCTCAAAACAGGCAACACAGCAATGGAAGATTGCGTGATGTCCCGATGGTTCGTACTGGAAGGAAATTTCCCCGCACGCGCTCAGTTTGCCGCGCAGGTACTCCCGTTGCCTGCGAAGCCCTTCGTTGACGCAATCCAGGCGATTGAGAAGGGCACTCCCCAATGCGCATTGTGCTTCGCCGAGACAGAGTTTCGTCGGCCAGACTCCTTCAATATCCGTATCGACATTGCTCATGGCCGGCACCCAGTAGTAGGCCCGCTCTCCGGAAAAGGCGCGGATGCCGTTGTGGCGTAAGCCGGCGACGAGGGCAGCTTTCTTCTCGTTCTTGACAGTCAGCATTCCGCCCTCTCCGAGGGTGGTGAGGTTCTTCGCACCGTTGAAGCTGAAACACCCGTAATCTCCTATCGACCCTACGCGGCGCCCCTTGTAACTCGCCCCCGGGGCCTGCGCGCAATCCTCGATGACAGCGATCCCATGCCGAGAGGCAAGCTCGAGGATGGGATCCATATCGACTGGCATTCCCAATAAATGGACGGCAACGATGGCTCGGGTGCGAGGCGTAATCTTGCGGGCGATATCTTCGGGTGAAGCGACCCACGTTTTGGGGTCGATGTCAGCCCACACAATCTTCGCGCCCGTTGGGCCAAACGGGATGGCGGTCGCACAGAAGGTGTAGGCGGGAATGATGATTTCATCTCCGGGGCGAACGCCACATAATGTGCCGGCTAGCTGTAGTGCGCTTGTACCGCTGCTTACCGCGAACGCGTGGGACGCACCTGTGAACCGGCGGAAGTCGGCCTCGAATTGTTCGAGGTACTCGCCTTGCGACATCGAGGCGCCATCTCGCATTACTCGGACTACCGCCTGGATTTCATCTTCGTTGTATCGGTACATCAACGAGGGGTAGGAGACAGCCCAACCTTCCGCAACTCCTCTCCCTGATGCGTCCGTGCGGGTGGGCATTTGGGTCTTCATAATCAATCCTCCACTGTGCTTGCGCTAGTCTATGCCACTTGGGTGGCGGCGTTGCACGGCAGCTGTTCGTTCGTGCCTGCGGGAGGCTCGAACTCCGCCAGAATCTGGCTCAACTCGGGGGCAGTACTGGCAATGAAAGCAGCGTCGAAAGGCATGTAGGGTCGTCGAAACGCATGCCGTACCCTCCCTTGTTGGCGAAGCAACAGCTCGACGGTGGCTGCAATTCCATGCCTCCAGCCGAAGTCAGCCAGCTTGATGATACGTCGCTGCCACTCCCAGGCAGTTTTGTAGTCCCCGCGGTTCGCGGCATTGAAGATGGCGAGAAATGCGCCCGGGACGACGTTGTACCAGGTTCCGATTCCACCGCTTGCCCCATATTGAAGCGCTGGAAGCAGCATTTCGTCAAAACCACTAAATACTACGATCCCGGGCCGGGCGTCGAGCAAGCGGCGCAGCAGGAAGAGATTGGAATCAGTGAACTTCATCCCCACAACGCCATCGAGATCGAGTAATTCAAGTAAGCCGTCGTAACTCATAGGCTTGCCGTTAAAAGCGGGCATGTAATATACGAATACGGGGAGACCTGAGGCTTTCGAAAGATCCGAATAGTATGAGACGAGTTCCTTTTGGCCTCTGCCTCGGGGCGGTAGGCTGGCGATGGCATCGGCATGGTGCCGGGCTGCATGTTCTGCCAGGTCCGCCGCATCACGCGTACAATCTGCTCCCACATGAGCGATCAGAATCCCGCGGGACCGTGAGATATGGGATGCGACTTCCAGGGCTTCCTTGCGCTCTTCCAGTCGCATAGAGTAGCCCTCGCCTGTGCCACCGCAGACGTAAACCCCGTGAACCCGTTGTTTGTAAAGAAACTCGATATGTTCTGCAAAAGCCTTGATACACAACTCGTCCCGACCGTCGTGGGGGCTGACCACCGCGGGCAAAATGCCGCTGAACTTCTCAAAATTGGTTGCGTTGTCCATGTGTCATCCGTTCGGCTGCCGCTTTCACACGCGCAGGCGCAAGGTTGCGCTACCTGCGCCTGGGGTTCAGGAGACGCCGGTACGAAAAAGCCAGCAATCTCGAGTCGTTATGTATACAATGTGCGGAGAAACGAGTCAAGCTTTTTTTCAAAATAGACTTCATAATTTCTGGCCTTTCCACTTAGGTAGCGCCTATTGCCTGACGAAAATCCTTGACAAATAACAGGGGCCTTATGTATACATCATTTGAAACCTTTAGTGAGCCGTACAGGGAGCATTTTGAAAACGCCGCCCGATTGCTGCGGTTAGAAAGCGCGATCCAATGAAGAGGTTGGCAACAATAAGGCTGGTTTGGCTGGTTTCCGGAGTGTTGCTTACCTGTCTCGAATCGTCCCTCTTGGCCAAGGCGGCGGACGACGCTGCATCACCCAGGGTCATCGTTGTGCGTTCCTCTGAACCCACCACCTACGAGGAATGCCGGCGCGTTATCGTCGGCCCAGGAGTCAACCAGCCCAAACCGTATACCGGCTATACAGGCTTCGTCGGATGGACCGGGGTTGCTTACACCAGGACGGGCGCGCTGCTGGTTACGTTTTCCTCCGGCTATTGGCATGGTTCGCCGCCTACCGGCCCAACGCCAGTGCCTCTAGATTTCAGGCAACTGTTCGCGCAGATCGCTGGCGTGGACATATCGACCTTCAATGCGCCTCGGGGCGGTCGGGCGGAAATTAGCCGCTCCGAAGACAAAGGCTTTACGTGGTCGGCGCCTCAAGTGATGATCGACACACCAGACGACGACCGTTCTCCAGCACCGCTGCAGTTATCGGATGGAAGTCTGATCGCAAGTCTCTTCTGTGAGGATGGGCGGGGTAGCAAGAAGACGGGCACCATTCGTTCTTCGGATGACGGCAAGTCCTGGGAGCAGAGCCCCCGATGGTTGGACGACGGCCCCTTCACTTGGACGGGCACCAACGGTCCTCCACTCGAGATGCAGGACAAGTCAATCCTCGTATGTGTCTACGCCAACAATGATCCCCTTGACCCTGAAAAGCCAAATTCCAGGTTAGACAAGACCACATTATGGACCCCTGACGGCGCAAACAAGCCGCAACCCGACGCTTTGCAGTTCGGCGTTTTCCAGTCCAGGGACCGCGGAGACACCTGGAAGTGTATCGGGACTCTAAAAACTTACTATGACCTGGATGAGTCGAGCATCGCGCAGTTGCGTGACGGCCGTTTAGTGATGGTTGCACGGCCCGAAGGTGCACTGTCCTGGTCGAGCGACGGAGGACACACCTGGACGGACCCTGTCCGCCTTCCGTTCAGGATGTTCGACCCCTGGCTTCTCACACTTAAAGACGGGACGTTGCTGTGTGTTCACGGCTCGTACCACAAGGAAAAGCGCGGCCTGCGCGCTATCCTCAGCCAGGATGGGGGTAAGACCTGGCTCGCCGCGGGCCCGGATTACGGGTTTTCAATAGATCCTTCGGCGTACGGGTATTCACGGGGAGTACAGTTGCCCGACGGTTCCGTATTCATTGCTTACCAGCAAGGCGGCGGACACACATTCGCGGATGCTTGCCGCATGCAGATTTTCGGTATGCGCTTTCGAGTATTCAGAGGTGGACGAGGCATTGAATTGCTGCCTGCGGCCGCTTCCCCCGCCAAACAGAAGTAGCGTGTAAGTCGGAACGTCGTCAGGACACCACTCTGCCTCTTGAGGTCACTTATGGGGACTCTTACTTCGGCCACGCTGGAAGGCATGTGGGCAGGACTCCCTGTGCCGTGGACGAACCAGGACGAAATCGACGAGGCTGCATTGCGCGAGAACGTGCGTCGATGCTGCGGGGCGGGCGTGCATGGGGTCTATACACATGGCACTACGGGGGAATTTTATGCCCAGACACCTGAAGAATGGAGCCGTGTCGTAACGGCCACAATCGAGGAAGCGCGGCCGTTTGGGACGCCGGTGCAAATTGGTTGCACTTCACTCTGGACTCGGGAGGCGATCCGCCGCGCGACGGCTGCGCAACGAGCTGGCGCAAGCGCAATCCAACTGGCGTTCCCGTTCTGGCTGGCGTTGACGGATGACCAGGCCGTGCGATTTCTCAGAGAGGTTACTAACAGCGTTCCGGGTACGCCTCTGGTCATTTATAACACCCAGCGCTCGAAAAAACCCTTAACAGACGAGTTGCTGAAGCGAATCATAGACGCTGATATACCCCTCGTCGGGTGCAAAGGCGCCCAGAGCCGGGACGACCTTAAAACGCTGTATCAGGTTGCTCCCCAGATACGATTCTTCGTGAGGGAAGCCGACTTGGCCGATTGGTGGGAATGCGGTGCTCGAGGCAGTTATAGTTCACTGGTTTATGCTTGTCCGCAGTTGATGTTGCGTTACTATGCGGCGTGCAAGCGGGG
>Ga0116110_1001956_pt1 | contig 10568 bp, 7 predicted proteins | sample June2015DPH_8_50_FD_89719 | JGI IMG/M metagenome (GOLD analysis project Ga0116110, IMG submission 89719) | Peatland microbial communities from SPRUCE experiment site at the Marcell Experimental Forest, Minnesota, USA - June2015DPH_8_40 | ecosystem: Environmental > Terrestrial > Soil > Wetlands >...
AACATCCCCATAGTGATAAGCATAATGAAATTCAGCAAAGGTGTCATAGTGCGGCGGTCTTTCCACCCGCGCGTCGAAGACCCGGATTTTCTCGAGTTGGGAAACATCGTCGTAGACGATCATTTGTTTGCTGCCCACAATGGTCATTTCCCTGATTTTTCTCGGGTCGAGCCAGCTGCTTTGAATGATGGCTGAACGATCTCCCGGGAAATTGAGCCACATGGTCGTCACATCCTCCACCCCGGGCGTGATATGCGCGCTGCCCTCACAGTTGATGGTGACCGCTTCCGTTTCCATGATGTGCAAAATAATGGCAATATCATGGGGTGCCAGGTCCCAGGCAACGTTGATGTCTTTCTGAAATAGTCCCAAGTTTAGTCGCCGGGCACATATGTAACGGATTTCTCCAATGTCGCCGTGCTGCACGATTTCCTTGATTTTTCTGACCGCCGGCGAATAAAGGAAGGTATGCCCCACCATCAGTACCAATCCCTTTTTCCTGGCAAGATCAATCAACTCCTCACATTCCTGGGATGAGGCAGCCATCGGCTTCTCGATAAAGGTGTGTTTGCCGGACAGTAAACTCGCCTTGGCCATCGGGAAATGCGATTTGACTGACGTGGCGATGATGATCGCATCGAGGCTGGCGTCGTTAAGCATGTGATTGTAATTCGTTTCTCCTTCGACTTCAGGATAAAGCGCCTTGAGATGTGCGAGGCGGTTTTCACTGACATCACACATCATTTTCAGGCTGCAATCGGGGAGCGATCTGAAATTGCGAATCAAATTCGGCCCCCAATAGCCGCACCCCACCACCCCAACTTTTATTGGCTTTGTCATATTATAAATTCAATTTGGTTTCTTTCCGTATCCAGACATCCTCGCCATCTGCAGCATGAACTGCACCAACAAGAGTTGCTTTCGTAAATGAATGCTGCTCTATGGCACGATTGGAATAGTTGGTTTTCGGGCGAACTGGATCAGGGGACATTTTCTTGCCCTGGCGTGTTTCCAGCATTTGAATAATCAAGGCCGGAATAGTCATCATGATGATTTTCAAATCCCACCAGAGGGTTTTGTTTTTCGCATATTTGATGTCCAGTTGAATCATTTCCACAAAGGTGGTCTTGTTTTTCCCGCTCACTTGCCAGAGTCCGGTCAGTCCCGGCACGGTTCCGAACCTTTCCTTCTGCCAGGGCAGATATTTTTCATACTCGTAATGCAGGCACGGGCGGGGTCCCACCAGACTCATTTCGCCGCGCAGCACGTTAATCAATTGGGGCAGCTCATCCAGGCCCGACGTGCGGAGGAACAGGCCAAACGGGATAATCCGGGGATCACCCCGCGAGTCCATTTTCATCATCGGTGTATTCGAATTCATCAAACGATGCAAGTGCCCCTGGTGCATCGTCGTGTCCGCATTAATAAACATGGTTCGAAACTTGAAACACATAAAGCGCCTGCCCAAGTAACCAACCCGCTCTTGCCTGAATAATACCGGACCCGTGGAAACACTTCGAATCAACAGGGCTATAAATAGCGCCAGCGGGATCAGGAATGGCAAGGCCAATAAAATGAGAAGTATATCCAGTGCCCGTTTCCAGCGTAAGTCCTGAAATGCTTTAGGAGGAAGAGAACTCTGCAACTGATGCGCTTCGATTGAAAAATCCATAAAGAAGGAAAAAAAGACGAAAAAAAGAATTAAAAATTGAGAATGAGGACAACTCCAACAGTTTTATTTTCAAACAAAGCTCCGCACTTGTTCGCCGGAAATAATTCCAGCCAACGCCAACTTTCCCCGCTTTCCTTCACCCTTGGTTCCATTGTTGGAAACCTTTTAACTCCAACTTCAACCAACGCCAACGACTGCAAGATTTTTCGCTGTGGGTGCCGCTAAAATCGGCACCAGGGTCGCTACAGTATTTCTTTCATTAACGACTGAGTTTTCATCAACTTCCGCCGGAGTAGGACGCCCCAAAACATCAAGCAACACCTGAACGCGCTTTCTTGCCGGCATGACACGTAAGACAAAGGCACGCATTCCGCGAAAAGCTCCGTCAACAACAACCACCTCATCGCCTGGTGAAAGACGATCTTCAACGGTCATTGTCTCTTCTCCCTCGAAGCATTCTTTTAACTCCTCAATCACCGCATCAGCTATCTTCGGGATCCGGCGTGCAAAATGCACAACAGTGTTTACCCCATTCGTGCGTTGAATTTCTCCCAGTTTCTCCTCAATTAAACATCGAAAAAAAATATAACATGGGAAAAGTGGCTCACTCACGCGCATCACACCGCGCCGCGTTGCCCGCTCAATCCGCAACCGGGGATGAAACACCTCCAAATTCAAATTCTTCCGCAAATTTGCTGCAGCTATATGCTCGTGCTTGGGTTTCGTCCGGGCACAATACCAAGCTGGAGATTCGATTGTCATCATGAAGTTATTAACAGGCACATTTGTTCACGCGATGCTACACTGCCACTTGGCCAGTGCCTATGGGGTAATACCCTACTCTGCAAATTATTGTGCAAACGGCTTTCAATGTGTAAAACGCTTGTAATAAAACCACAACGGATCGCGAACTAACGAAAAAACCCTCATCGCCCTTGTTGCTGGGTTGAATCCTGACACAAATAACATTTTAATATCCAGTGTCATTTTAAACCTCCATCAACTCCTGTGGTTTAACATTCTGGTGTGTAGTATAAAATCCCCAGAAAAAGATGCAACTAAATTCTTATAGTTCGTAACGTGTTCGTAATTAATGTACTACGAATATTCCGAGTAAGTTTTTTGATGATCTTAGGTTGTGAAGGGACAAAATTTGGCAAAAAATGGGACAGAAAGAGGACAGACTGTAAATAAATATATACACTCCCTCGGAAGAACGAGACAGGCAAGTTCTTAACTCAACCCTGCTTTCCCCAACCGCAAGTCATTAACAGATTCCCTTAATTTACCAGATAGCCGGCCATCTATCTTGTGTTTGTTTAACGCCAAGATGAAACCCGGATTCGTCCTGATAACCCACAGGCACATGATTTGCGATTGCACTGCGCAACTTTGCAATGATGCCAACAAACAACAAACTCAGCGCAAAAGTATGCAACCATGTTTTATGCATGCTTCGATCAAAGCATTAGCAATGCCATCGTTGTTTTGATACTAACTGCTCCCAATTTGTACACATATGTCTTGTTTCTATGCAATCGTGTATGATTTTAAGCCAGTGCCGACTTTCGCCTTCAATTAGAATTGTTGCTGATTAAAAAAAGCCGGATTTGAAATCGTAGGTCACAATTAGGCGGACAGCAACAGCCACTTCAAATGTTTGGGCGTTGATTTGCAGACTCGCAGCCGGATTAATTTCAAAACGGTTTTATAGACTCGTTCTTCATTGATTCTCAGAATAGTGGCGACGGTTATCCACTTCGTTCCAAAACACCGGGTCGTCGTGCAGCGTGCCCGTGTGGAAGGAAATTCCCGCGCGGGTGAACACGTTCGCGATTTCAGGGACCGGGCAGGCGGCACAATGCACGCGCCATCCGCTGGTCATGGTCGTGCGGTCACCCATTTTGTTGAACGTCGCGTAATCAATCGCCGGTGCGGGCTGGAGGTTCAAGACAATGACGGGAACTTTGGCGCGTTGCACCACCAGCAAAACCGTGGACGAAAGCGCGTAAGTCGTGACGTGAAGAAAAATCAAATCCACGTCCCCCTGCCGGAAGCGATGTCCGGCTTCAAGGGCCTTGAACGGCGAATCAATCAGGCCGAGATTCACCACCTCGACTCCGGGTCGTTTGAGCTGGTCGCGGACGACCCGGACATCACCTTCGCGGCGCTGTTTGAGTCCTTTGAATTGCGGCCAGTAGGAATCTAAGCCGATGCCGAATAATCCGACACGAAGCGGTCTTTTTTGTTTTGATTTGCATTTTATGCGGAGAAATTAGTTTGTATAGTTTAACCAACCAACCGCGAATATTGGCAACGTTTGAATGAAAAACTTGACGGATGCGGGCCGTTATTATTAATTGCAAGCGCATCAACAACCACATAGCCATGCCTTTAACCCCCATGTTTGCGCCAGCGGGCGTGAAATATTACAGGGCCGGCATTTGAATTTTCAGAAAGGTTTCAAACACCATGAGCACAAACAAGCAAAGCATGTTCGTCATGGGCGACGGCAAGAATCTGGTCATCACCTTCATTCTTGTCAGTTCGCTGTTTCTCCTTTGGGGATTCTGCAACGGGATGATTGACGTGATGGACAAGCACTTTCAGGAGGAACTGCATCTGACCCTGTCCCAATCCGCCTGGGTGCAGTTCGCGCACTATCTGGGTTACTTTTTGATGGCGCTGCCGGCGGGGTGGCTGGCGACGCGGCTGGGTTACAAGGGTGGCATTATTGCCGGTCTGCTGATGGTAGCGGTGGGCGGGTTTTGGTTCATCCCGGCGACGAAGATCGCGGCCTTCTGGGCCTTTTTGCTGGGCGTTTGTGTCATCGCCTCCGGCCTCACTTTTTTGGAGACGGTCGCCAATCCCTACACGACCGTGCTGGGTCCGCCGCAATACGCCGCCACCCGCATCAACCTCGCCCAGTCCTGCAACGGCATTGGTTGGTTTTTGGGACCGGTCGCCGGCGGCATGTTTTTTTATTCCAAGAACGCCGCGGGCCAGAACACGGGCAGCCAGACACTCTGGATTCCATACGCCGTCGTCGCCGTCGTGGTTATCATCCTTGCGATCCTGTTCTCCTTTGCCAGTGTGCCGGACATCAAAACCGAAGACGTTTACAACTTGGAGGAAAACGACGAGGGGGCGGGCGCGACGGCGAATGCCGGGGGCGATGTGAACCGTGCGTTGCTCTATTCCCTGCTGGTGGGCAACGCGACGGTGTTGATTGGAATCTTCGGGATGATTCTCTGGGTGATTCTCTCAACCTGCGGCGTCGGTCCGGGACTGGTTGGGATCGCTTCGAGGATTCCGCATCCCTCGGATTTTGCGGTAACCGCCGGTAATTCCCTGGCGTTGGTAATCGGCGTGATGGCCTGTCTGTTCGCCGTGGTGGTTGCGGTGACGCTCATTTCGCCGGCGCGGCGAATTACCAGCCACAGCATTTGGTCGCACCCGCATTTTCCCGGAGCCACGCTGGCCCAGTTTTTCTACGTGGCCGCGCAGTGCGGCATTTTCAGCTTTTTCATCAATTACATGACGTCCGAAGTTCCCGCCATTCCCGATTCATGGAACTCGGGCATTTTGAAGGGTTGTTTTGAGGTCAACAAACACGGCCTCCTGGCGATAAGCAACAAGACGGCGGCTTATCTCGCTTCGGCGGGCTTTTTCTGCTTCCTGGTGGGACGGTTTACTGGCGCTGGTTTTCTGAAAAAATACTCCGCCCACAAGGTGCTCGGTCTTTACGGGATCCTGAATGTCATCACCTGCCTGTTGATCTTCTGCAAGCTTGGCTGGCTGTCCGTGATCTGCTTGTTCCTGTGTTATTTCTTCATGTCCATCATGTTCCCCACCATCTTCGCCCTCGGCATTCATGGTCTCGGTGCCCGGGCGAAACGGGCCTCCGCCTACATCGTCATGGCCATCATGGGCGGCGCCATCCTGCCCAAACTCATGGGGGCCGTCGCTGACAAGTATGACATGTCCCGCGCGTTCATTGTGCCCATGGTTTGTTTCGCCTTGATCGCGCTCTACAGCTTCAACTGGCCCAGGTTCAGCAAGGTCGAGTCGTTGCATGAAGTGAAAACCTCCGGCGGACATTAATCCTCTACACAACCCAAATACCGCAATTGAAACGGGAGCGCGCCCGCCTCGGGCGTGGTTTTCCGCGCTCCCGCGGAAAACCCAGACGCACGGAATTTTTCCATGCCACCGCAAGCACCCGCCCGCACAACACTGGCCGCGAGGCGCGGCCGGTCACGCCCGGGGCGGGCGTGCCCCCCATCTGCGGTTTCGGGATAAACCACCCATCGTAGCAACCGGTTAAGCCGGCTTGCTTTCCCGGAATTTCTCAATGCGATGGAAGCGGACGTTTCGTCAACCCGGCCGGCGGCTAGCCGGAAACCAGGATCATGTTCGCGTATTGGACCGTGTCGCCGGTGCGGATCAGCCCGATGGCGCCCGGCACGCGCTTCTTGAATTCCACGTGCGGCTCGAATGTGGTCGGAACCCCTGCAATCCTTTGGCGAATTTTCCGCACACGGCGGTGGTATTGTTTTTCTGGAACTCCCGCGCCATGTAGGCCTGCGTAAAGTTGTGGTTGGCGCGGACGGCGGCGAGCACCGGCAACACCGGCGGCACATCGTCCACGGGCGAGATGTCCACCGTCTCGATCTGCGGCCAGAACGGAAAACCGCGGTCGGCGATGACCAGCGCGTTGGTGTGGCGCACACGTGCCAGCAGTGAAAGAATTTACGGGTTGAGAATTCCGGAATTAATCATGCGCGCATTGCGGAAATTTTCAATGCCATGTCAATGAAACCCCAAGTTTGAGCAGCTTCTGCACGCCGGCATTGGACTTCGCCTCCGCGTAAATCCGCAGGACGGGTTCCGTGCCGGAACCGCGCAGCATGAGCCACGACGTGTCCTGCGCGATGAATTTCACGCCGTCGAAGGTCTTCACACCGGCTAACGGCGAGCGCAGCAATTTTGCCGGCGGGTAGTTCTTCAAAAAATCCATCAGCGACGCACGTTTCTCCATCGGATAATGAATGTCTATCCGCCCGTAACAATGCGGACCGAATTGTTTTTCGAGTTTCGCCAGCAGCCTGTTCACGGAAACTTTTTCGGTCGCCAGCAATTCCAGCAGCATCAATCCGGCGGCGATGCCGTCGCGTTCGGGAATATGGCCGGGAAAACCGATGCCGCCACTTTCTTCCGCGCCGAGCAGCACGTCGCCCTTGAGCATCTCGGCGCAAATATATTTGAAACCAACACCGGTCTCGACCAGCGGCAGGCCGTACGCCGCGCACATTTTGTCCACCATCGAAGTCGTCGTCAGCGCCTTGACGACGCGTCCCCGGCCCTTGCGATTCACGATCAAATGATGCAGCAGCAGGCAGATGATCTGGTGGGTCGTCAAATAACCGCCGTGGCCGTCCATGCCGCCCACGCGGTCGGCGTCGCCATCGGTAACCAGGCAGATGTCGTGGGGGTGCCGTTTCAGGAACGCCTGGCTGGCGGCATAATTTTGCACGACCGGTTCGGGATTGATGCCGCCGAAAAACGGGTCGTGGTTGCCGTTCAACGTGGTGACCTTGCACGTTGTGCCGGCGAGCAATTGTTCGAAACAACCCGCGCCTACGCCGAACAATGCATCGTGGGCAAAACGCAGTTTCGATTTCGCGATGAGCTTGAAATCCACCAGCTTTTTGAGCGCGGCATAATGCGCGGGGCGGACATCGGCAATTTTGATCCGGCCGGCTTTGACAGCCTCAGCCAGCGGCATGGTTTTGACAGGATTGTGGTCGAGAAAACTTTCGACGGCCCGGCACGTTTCTGAATCACTGGAACCGCCATAGTACGACTTGAGTTTGAAGCCATTGAAGATGGCTGGATTGTGGCTGGCGGTGATCATCACGCCGCCGACGGCACGCTGCGCCTTGACAGCGAACGAAATTGAAGGTGTGGGCGACGGTTCCGGAGTGAGCACGACCGCAAAATTGTTCGCGGTCAGGACCTCGGCGGCAATTTGCGCGAAGCGGTCGGAGAAAAACCGGCGGTCAAACCCGACAATGATTTTTCGTTCCGTGCCGGGTACGGGATGGGCGCTCCAGAAATCCGCCACCGCCTGGGCAACGCGCGCGACATTGGCAAACGTGAAATCTTCCGCGATGACCGCGCGCCAGCCGTCCGTGCCGAATTTGATTTGTGACATGGGTGAATTTAAACCTTCAAATCCGCCAGTGCCGGGTCGTGGGCGTTGACAATCTGGCGCATTTTTTTGACGGCGGCACGGAGATTGCGCGCATGGAACAAGGTCGTGCCACTCACAAACGTGTCGGCGCCGGCGCGGGCGCATTCGGCGACGGTCTGGAAATTGATGCCGCCGTCCACCTCGATGCGATAAGGAAGTTTCCGCTCGCGCCGCCAGGCCTCGGCCTGCTGGATTTTGGGCAGCGTTTCGTGAATGAATTCCTGTCCGCCGAAGCCCGGATTGACGGTCATCACCAGCAGCAAGTCAATCTGGTCGAGATATGGCTGGACTTCGGTGATGGTGGTGGGCGGGTTGATGGCCAGGCCGACCTTTTTGCCGAGCGATTTGATTTTCCAAATGAGTGGCGTGACCTGCTGGTGAAGTTCGACATGAACGGTGATTTCGTCCGCGCCGGCCTTGGCAAAGGGTTCGATCAAAATTTGCGGCCGCGAGCACATGAGGTGAACGTCGAAAAACATCTTGGTCAGGGGACGAATGGCGCGCACGACTTCCGGCCCAAAGGAAATGTTTGGGACGAAATGCCCGTCCATGATGTCGAGGTGCAGCCAGTCCGCGCCGGAACGGTCGGCACGTTCGACTTCCCTGCCGAAGCGGGTGTGATCGGAGGCGAGCAGCGAAGGCGCGATAATCATGCGCTGAGTTTAAGCAAAGAACACAGGTGAAGAAAAGTTGGAATGTGCGGCAGAGGAAGCCGCGTTATCCAGCAGGTTTATCATCAAGGCAACGGCGCACGGCCAGCGCGAGCGCCTGTGGCTGGTAAGGTTTCTGTAAATAATTCAACTCCGGCTCCAGCTTGAAATCTTTGCCAACAATGTCGGTGCTGTAGCCGCTGGTAAAAATAACTTTCAACCCGGGCCGTTCGGCCCAGAGTTTTTCCGCCAGTTCCCGGCCGTTCATATTATCGGGCATCACGAGGTCGGTGAACAACATGGAAATATCGTTCTTGTGCTGGTTCCAAGTCTCAAGGGCTTCGACGCCATTGCTGGCCGGCAAAATTTTGTAGCCGTATTTTTGGAGGACGCGCGAAACGAGTTCCCGCACTGACCTCTCGTCTTCAACGAGCAAAATGGTTTCAGTGCCACCGCGAATGGTGATTTGTGTTGTCGGCTTTTCCGTTTCGGCTTGTGCCGAGCCCACATAGGGAATGTAAATACGGAATGTCGTGCCTTTGCCGACGGTACTTTCGACCTCGATCCAGCCTTGGTGCTGTTTGACAATGCCATAAACCGTTGCCAAGCCCAGGCCGGTGCCTTTGCCGACTTCCTTTGTGGTAAAAAACGGCTCAAAGATGCGCTGGAGATTTTCCGGCGGAATGCCGCAGCCGGTGTCCGTCTTGCTGACACAAACGAAGCGCCCGACACGCGCTTCGGGATGGTGTTGAACGTGAGCTTCGTTCAAGTCCACGATGGAAATGCGCACAGCGAGTCTTCCGCCTTTGGGCATGGCATCACGCGCATTGACGGCCAGATTGAGCAATACCTGCTCCATCATGCCCACATCAGCTTCCACCATCGCCGGCGATGGGCAGTAATTTAATTGCAATGATACGTCCTCGCCCAAAAGCCGTCCAAGCAGATCGGTCATGTTGCCGACGATTTTGTTCATGTCCAATTTCCGGGGCTGAATGAGCTGGCGGCGGCTGAACGTGAGCAATTGCCGCGTCAATGCGGCGGCGCGCTCAGCGGCCTGGCTGATTTGCTGCGCCGACCGCGACGCTGATTCCTCGAGCTCGGAAGACAGCAACAGCGAGGCATGGCCATGAATGACGGTGAGGATGTTGTTGAAATCATGCGCAACCCCGCCGGCGAGCTGGCCGATGGCTTCCATTTTTTGAGACTGGCGCAACTGTTCTTCCAATCGCCGTTGCGTCGTGACGTCACGAAACAAGCTGAAAAGCAGCAGCGGCTGCCCGTGCAATTCAATAAATGAATCGGTGATTTCCAGTGCCATCACCTGACCATGGTGAAGGGTGTATTGGTGTTGAATTTTACGGTTCGCGGCGCGGGCGCGGAAATGTTCACGATGCCTTTCGAGTATGGCCTGTGGATTTTCGGATTCGGCGTAGACGATGGTGAACAGCTTGCCTTCCAACTCTTCCGCCTTCATGCCGACCAGGTCACAGTAGGCCTTGTTGGCGGCGATAATGACGCCGCTTTCATCCGTCAGACGCATTCCATCCACGGAATTTTCCCAAACGGAACGGAAAAGCATTTCGGAACTTTGCACCGCCGCCGCCGCGGCGCGACGTTCGGTGATGTCGCGCACATGCAACAGCAGGGCGGGTTTTCCGTTATATTCCACGCGACCGGCGCGCACTTCGACCGGGGTGCTGTTGCCGTCGGCGGTCAGGCTTTCCCCCTCAACCCAGGACAATTTGCCGCTCGCCAGCTTTTGGAAATCGCGGCGGGCGTTCTCCCGGCACGACGGCGGTATGAGATCGTTCAGGGCATTTTTGCCAATTAATTGTTCGCGCGTCAGGCCGTGCAGCACGCACGCGGCAAAATTTACGTCCAGCACCGTGCCATCCAAGTCCTCGACAAAAATGGCATCGGGTGAATTCTCAAACAGATCGCGAAAACGCTGCCGGCTCTCGCGCAAATCCTGCTCGGCGCGGACACG
>Ga0116110_1001958_pt1 | contig 10565 bp, 7 predicted proteins | sample June2015DPH_8_50_FD_89719 | JGI IMG/M metagenome (GOLD analysis project Ga0116110, IMG submission 89719) | Peatland microbial communities from SPRUCE experiment site at the Marcell Experimental Forest, Minnesota, USA - June2015DPH_8_40 | ecosystem: Environmental > Terrestrial > Soil > Wetlands >...
ATTCGCGGAACTTTTTCAATCCTTCAACAACTCCGTTGAGGCAGAATCAATTTGGGGCAACCACGGGCGGACCGGTGCTTTTTCCGCATTACAATGGCCGGAACAAGAGCTTCTTCTTCGTGGCCTACGAGGGTTTTCGTCAGTCGCTCCCTTTGGAAACACTTTTCCGCGTGTTCACGCCTGAAGAATTATCTGGCAACCTCAGCGATTTGGGTACGACGATCTATAACCCATACTCCACACGCCCCGACCCGGCCAACTCTGGTTTATATCTCCGAGATCCATTCCAAAATGCCACAATCCCGACGAACTTGCTGAGTCCGACGGCAGTCCTTTGGGCTCAGACCTTCTATCCCGCACCTATCAATACGGGCTTCCCGGGTACTAACGGACGCTACACCCAGCCCCAGTTGACGTCCCAGGATCAAGGCACGGTCAGGTTTGATGAAACCTTCAGCAGTCAGGACACAGCGTTTGTTCGTTGGTCCGGGCTCTCCCAGAAGATCGTTTACGGCGGCGGCGGCGCCCTTTACCTGAGCGGCGACACTTATTTGCACGGAGACCAGATCGGCGCCAGCTGGATTCATTCCTTTAGTGGGAATTCCATTCTCCAAGTCGCCTTCGGCCACAATTATGACATGGAGAACGATCTCACCTTGAACACGGGTCTACCTCAGAGTGCCGTCGGCGCGCTGGGCTATTCGCCGAACTGGACCAACTACAGCTCTGGGAGAGTCTTGCTCCCCGGCGAATTCCCGGGCAGCGGATTCCTGGGCGCGGAACCATCCGTCGAGCACAACGTGTGGACCGACGTTTATGAAGGGAAGGCGGATTTCACTAAAATCCTGGGCCGGCACACGATCAAAATGGGAGCGGCCTTAAACACGATTCCTGTTTCGAGGATCGAGAATTTTGCCGAGAGCTCCTATGAGCCTACAGAAACCTCGAATCTTGAGACGGGCGCAGGCGGACTTGGCGTCGCTTCTTTCCTGCTGGGCGTTCCCGACAGCGCTTACCGTAGCAATACCGTGTACGACATTACCGGCGGGTATGTTGATCGCTTTTATGCGGGAGACCAATGGAAGGCTACAAATCGCCTAACGGTGAATATCGGTTTGGGATTCGATTTGCCCCTGTATCCCGCGTATCCCTCCGTGGACGGGGGCACGCTGAATTACGACAATGGCACGTACCTGATGGTGCACAACTTCCCTGCGTGCTCTGCCACCCAGGCCGCACCCTGCATACCCGGCGGGACTCTACCGGCGCATGTCGCGGTGTCCTCCAATGGCAAGGTCATTCAGAATCACTACGACAACTGGGAACCTCATCTTGGGTTGGCCTATCGGCTCACGACCTCCACGGCGTTGCGCGGGTCTTATGCCCGGTTCTATGACAATTGGGGACTTTTCACCCAAGTGCTCGAGAATATGACTACGGGTTGGCCAGAGGCCGAGACGGAAGGCAATGCCTCGCCCCTCAATCAACTAACCCCGACGACGTTTACGACGAACCCATTGGGTCTCACCAGCGTGGCTTATCCGCCAGCAACCCCTTATACAGAGTCGGGCCAAGACCCCTCCCCGGATTGGAGAGATGCTCACTCTGATCAATGGAACCTTGGGATTCAACACCAACTAAACCTCAACACAGTCCTAACTGCAAATTACGTGGGTGCGGCCGATGACAACCTAAGCGTTGGAAACGTTTACAATACGGCACTGACTCCTGGGCCCGGTCCCATTGCGCCCCGACAGCTGTACCCTTATCTCCCCAGCAGCGCGTACGACAGATCGGTTGGGCACTCCACCTATCATGCCCTTCAGGTGACTCTAGAGCGGAAGACCAGTCATGGGCTCACGTATTTGCTTTCCTACACCTGGTCGAAGAACATCGACCTCTGTAGCGGCGAGTTTGAACAGGGATGTGCGCCGCAGGATCCCTACAACTTAGGCGCAGAAAAGTCGGTCTCCGCTGCCGACCTGCCGCAGATGCTCTCGTTTAGTTATAACTACAACGTTCCCTTCGGCAAGGGTCGAAAATGGCAATCGCAGAACAAGTTCGTCGATTACCTCATTGGTAATTGGGAACTGAACGGAATTCTCTCGCTTGACAGCGGCGTGGCCTATTACGTTTTGGCGGGCAGCGACGTTGCGAACACCGGCACGTACGGCGAAAGAGTGAACCTTACCGGGCAACCTCTCTATGAGTCCCCGAGGACCGTGGCCCAGTGGCTAAACCCCAACGGATTTGCGTTGCCTGCGGCCTTCACATATGGCAACGAGGGACGGAATATACTGAGAACCGATTGGACCCGGAATCTGGACTTTTCACTCTTCCGGGAGTTCCCGCTTCCTTTCAGCGAAACTTCCAAGCTTCAATTCAGGGTGGAGGCATTTAACTCCTTGAACACACCCGTGTTTGGGATTCCTGATTCGACGTTTACGGACCCTACTTTCGGCCAGGTGTTTTCCACGCTCAACACCGAACGGCAGGTGCAGTTCGCGCTGAAGCTCTTTTTCTGAACAATCGAGCGGGCGGCCCTTGGGCCGCACCGCGCTTAGGAGTGCTCAGGCTTGCAGTCGCCTTTTTCGATCCAACCTTGCTCACGTCCGATGTTTTTCCGGATTTCCCACCTCTCCCTCGAAAACGGTGCGCAAAACTGCTCCAGCACACGTCGTCAAACCATGTGATTGCGCAAGCTCCACGGCAGCAGTCCGGCAAGGCGCCGCACTCCCTACCCACGTGTGAGCGGTTCGCCATGCTGGACTGCAATCACCCCGGACCCCTCCATTGGATGGAGGAGAACCATGCCATGCTCTTCGCACTAAGGAGCACGCGATGAACTCAGAGAAATCCGCGCGGAGAGGGCTTAATCCATGGCTGGCGGTGGGAGCGCTCGCGGTGCTGTTCGGCATCGCGCACCACGCCGTGCGCCCCGTGCCGACGGTCGCAGGCAATCGCGCCCCCTCCCCAATCTCACTTACAGAATCGATGGACGGAGGCCTGCACGGGTATATCTCGATGAAGGTGTCTCCTCCTTCGCATGGCTTTGGCTTCGGCGTCAGTTTCTATGCGGCTGCCTGGCCTCTCCTCGCCACACCGCTCGAATCCTTCCAGATTGGTCTGCCCGGTACCTGGATTGTCCCTGATAACCGTGGATATGACCAGCCGTTGTGCCCGCACGGGACGATAGCTCGCGATCAGTGGCCCGAGCGCGCCCCATCCTATCGCGATGTCTTCCAGACCATCGAGGGGGGCATGGGCTTCTGGACCAGTAATCAGTTTCACTCAGCCACGCCGAAGTTCATCATGAACGGTACGGGGAACTGTTATAACTACATGATTGAGACCCCGGGATGGGGATTTGGCAGGGCTTCGGATCTTGTGGCTCTCGATTCTGAACAGATGGGGCTGGTCCAGATCAGCAATCGCCTGGTGGTTCCGCCCGACGCTTGGACGTTCAAGCCGGGCATGCACGGCGAACTCTTTGGCACGGCGTGGATGGCCCTGCCGCTTATGGACTCCCACGCTGCGTATCATCGCCAGCCGACGGGGGACCTGTGCTGGACGCTCTTCGTGAATGCGCAGAACTTCAAGGGGCCGGTGGCTTACTGGATTCCCGATACCTGGAGCGCTATCGCCAACGGCTATCCTCCTGCGGTCGGGCACACTCTGGACACGCGACCGGGACTGATGGAGGCCGGGGCAATGGAGGTTAACACGGTTCCCTACTTCAGCAACAAAGATGCCGATGGCGTTCTCTATTCACGGATTCCGCAACTGCTGTTCCCCATCGATGCCGCTAATACGACCGTCCTCATGCAGGACGTGCTGGTGTATTCGCCTCAGGCGCTCTACGACTTCATGAAGGGCTGGCCCGGTCGTAGCGCGGGCGCGCTGGCCACCGGCAAGTTCGATTTGCGCGGAGCGGCAACACCCTCCTGTACCAGCGAGCCGCTCAAGTTCGACCAGCACGGCGTACCGCTGATCGGCTTCGAACGATTCGTCGAGACGATCATGGTGGGGCGAAGCGGGTCGTGCTCCTTCGGCCTCAAATGGAAGGAGTCTCCACCGGCCGGATTCCCGCAGTATTTCAAGCAGGAAGGCGACAAGATGGTGGCAATCCCTGCTTCGCAAGTGCCCACCGAAACTGGACTGCCAAGTCAGACCTTCGCGCCAGCTTCACCCGGCAAGCCTTACACCTCGCCCTCTGAGCCCGGCACGGCCTGGACAACCCCGGGACCGAATAGTGGACCGTTCATCGCCGTGCTGAGCGACGGCAGCCAAGTGACCTATTATTGGTACCGTTTCGTAGACCAGCCTGCGCTACAACATTTGAATCTACCGGCGGCCGAAAAGGCGGGCTTGCAAGCGCTAATCGAACGAATCCAGGGCAATTGGCCGATCACTCGCGACTACATGGCGCCGCCGAGCAGTGGAACGCTGGCTACAATTGATTCGGCACTCATTGCCACACCACCTACAGGCATGGAGGTCGGATACGTGCCGATCGTCACACGGCAGGAGCATGCGCCGCCGCAGGCGCGGTGATTCCGAGTGACGCACAAAAGAAATAGTCGGGAAGAATGATGCGTGTCGTTCTGGGCGAGGCGAAGAATCTTCGTGGATCTACTCGCACCGCTCATGCTTGCCTCCGGGCTATGCTTCTTTATTCTTGCCACTTGAGGGCCACTTACAATGCGCGGAGCACACTTTATGAGATGGGCGTCCATATCTTTTGCGCTATGCTTGGCTTTGCCACAGGGCCCATTGGAGGCTGACCAAATCGATGTCTACCACCGTCCCGTTCAGTACGAACGGAGCCACGACTACAGGGTCCTGCATTACGATATCCACCTCACTTTCGACTTGAAGAGTCGTTCGTTTTGGGGCGACACCACCATCATCCTCGAACCCCTGCGCGATAACTTCTCCGAATGCGTTCTCGACGCGGAGACGTTCAAGGTCAAAAATGTGACGACGGCAGACGAGAAACAGTCGCTGCGCTTTGAGCAATCCGAAACTTCGCTGACCGTTCATCTTCTTCGGGCCTACAGTTACGCCGATAGGCTGTCGTTGACTGTAGATTACCGAGAAGACAACCCAGAGGTAGACCCCGAAAAATACGGCATGCCGAAAGGCTATGGCCTGGGGTTGACATTCAAGGCGGCAACAGCGGATCATCCCATGCTTGCCAATACCCTCTCGTTTCCGGAGGGGGCCCGTCACTGGTTTCCCTGCTACGACCACCCCGCAGACAAGGCGACAAGCGATATCACTGTCACGGTTGACCGGCCTAACGTAGTGATCGCGAATGGCCGGCTGCTGAGCGTCACCGAGAAGGCAAAATCGAATCAGAAGACGTTTCATTGGTCTCAGACGAAGCCCATCGCAACTTACCTGTTTGTGCTGGTGATCGGACCGTACGTCAAGCTGGAGGACCACCTCGGAAATCTGCCGGTTGATTATTGGGTTTACCCTCAGGACGTTGCCGATGCGCGTCGCTCTTTTCATAACACGCCCGAAATGATCAGCTTTTTCAACCAGGAATTCGGATATCCGTACCCGTGGCCGAAATACGATCAGATAATCCTTCCGCATTTCAGCGGTGGCGCTGAGAGTACCTCCGCGACGGTGCTTGGTGACAACACGATTCACGACGCAAAGGCCGATCCTGATTTCCCGAGCGACTGGCTCGTGGCCCATGAGTTGGCGCACCAGTGGTGGGGCGACCTCGTAACCATGCGCGATTGGAGCGAAGCCTGGCTCAACGAGGGATTTGCGACCTACTTCCAGTACGTCTACACCAAGCGCGAACTCGGTAAAGATGAGGGCGCGCTCGATCTCGAGAAAAAAATCGACCAGTACTTGCGCGAAGCCCACGAGCGTTATGAAAGGCCCATCGTTTTCGATCGCTGGAACTCTCCCAATGATAACTTCGATCGGCACATCTACGAAAAGGGAGCAGCGGTGCTCGACATGCTGGACTGGCTCATGGGCGACAGACAGTTTTTGCGCGCTCTCTCTTACTTCTTGCACCAGCACGCATTCGAGCCCGTGGACACGCGTGATCTGGAGAAGGCCATCACAGACTCGACGGGGCAGGTCCTCGACTGGTTTTTTGATGAGTGGGTCTATAAGGCCGGTCATCCGGTTCTTGACGTGAGCTACGAATGGAATGAGGCCGCAAAGAAGGTGACATTACAGGCGAACCAGACACAACAGACGTCCGAATGGGTGCCGATTTTTCAGATGCCAGTGGTGATTGGAATCACCACTGGTTCCGGAAGACAGTCCCACACGGTGTGGATTCGCGAGCGTCACGAGCGTTTTGAATTTGACTGCGTGGAGAAGCCGCTCCTGGTCAGGTTTGACGAAGGCAATCATCTCCTCAAGGAGTTGACCTTTACGAAGACGGTGGATGAACTTGTGTTCCAGTTGCAGCACGATGATGTTGTCGGACGAATGTGGGCAGCCTCGCAGTTGTCGCAGCACCTGGAGAATTCAGGAGCGGTGAGCGCACTCCGGCGAAGCGCGGTCGAAGACCCATTTTGGGCAGTTCGCGAGAGGGCGTTGCAGGCGGAGTCCGCGTCGCTGAGTATCAATGACGTCGCGTTTTTGAAGGAGCGGGCTCTCGATTCGAAATCGGCGGTCCGTGCGGAAGCCCTTCGCCTTTTGGGGAATCTTCATAACCATTCGCTCGTGTCCTTCTTTGAGGATCGATACACCAAAGACACGAGCTACCTCGCACAAGCAGAAGCCCTTCGCGGGATTGGAAAGTGTGGAGATCCCTCTGCCGTTCAGTTCCTCCGGCATGCCAGCCAAGTAAACTCGCAAGGAAATATGATCCAATCTGCAGCCAAAGAGGCACTGGACGCGCTGGGTAAGTAGCGACAAGCTCCCGACCTTCCTGGAACATTGTCGGGTTCACGTTTCCTCTGCCCCAAGGGGAGGGAACACATCTCCGAAGTCAGCGGGGCCAACGGCTTCGACGACTCCGGAGAGATCGTTGCCCATCACGATCGGGAGCGGATAGTTGCGGATGATCTTCAGCGCGCCGGCGCGCGTCTTGAAATCAACGGGGTTAAGGCCGGCGGCCTGAACTCGGACGAGGAGTCCACCAACTCGAGGCGACGGCTGTGGCACGTCGGCTAGCGCGGTCTTCTCAGGTCCGCCATAGCGTGATAGGACTAGAGCTCGCATGTCAGGAGCTTAACTCTACCACGTCTCGACCCACACAGCGGCAGCGCTCTGCGACTCGTCGGCTGGCGAATGTCCTCGTCGTGCAGCGGTTGATGGAGGTCCCCCGCGAAGTGCACGACGAACTTTAGGGCCTCCGCCTTTGCGGCACTACGCGCTGTTGGGTCCCGCAGAACTGAGAGGAAGTCCTGTGTCTTAGCCGCGACGCATTGACCGCGGGGGCAGTGAGGACCCGACGGGAAAAGCATCCTGCGCCGCAGACTCGGCCCACCGTTGCATTGGGCGGCGGTCAGCAGTATATTTTGGGTGGGCGGGAAGTGGATAATGGAGATTCTGGTCAATATGAATTTGGCATGAGTGCAGGCACGGCAGAGGCGTGGGGTTCGAGTCCCGTCGTCGACTCTCTGTCCTGGAAGGAAGCCGCGAACCATGAAGATGCTGCTCTCCGTGCTGTCGCTCCTCTTACTCTGTGTCGTCCTCCGCCAAGCGTCTGCCGAAGATATGAAGAGTGAAGCGTGCCGCATCACGTTGCCGGGAATCACCTTTACTCGCTCGCTCAACGGAGCCGCCGCTCATGCCAAGGTTGAGGATGGCAGGCTGACTCTTGCGAGTGAAGCGAGGCGGGACAATTTCCGTGACCCGGACGGGAAGCTGTCCAACAACACCGCGCCAGTTCTGCTGACCGAGGTTGACAACAAGAAGCCGTTCACCCTGACGGCAAAGATCACACCGACGTTTCTGAAGACGTATGACGCCGGAACGCTCTATATCTACGTGAAAGATGACCTCTGGCTGAAGATGGCGATGGAAATGGATGAACGCCACAAGACCAGGATGGTTAGCGTTCGCACTGTGGGGACCTCTGACGACAACAATCACGACGTGGTCACTTCGAAGAGTGTCTACATGAAGATTTCTTCGGACACGAAGACTGTCGGGTTCTACTACTCGCTCGACAAGAAGACCTGGCAGTTGATTCGCCTCTTCAAGAATGACTACCCAGCATCGATCTGGGTGGGGATCAGCACCCAGTCCCCGGCCGGCAACGGGACATCCGCCGTGTTCGAGGACCTCTCGTTGACCCAGCAGAGCATTTCGGACTTCCGACTGGGGAATTGAACTCGTTGCCTCTCTGTCGTGGTCCGGATGACCGCGCTCAGCAGGTAGCGCAGAGTTTGTGCCTTTCAAACTCTGCGGCTTTTGCATTGAATAATACCTCTGTTATCAATACCCGCGCACGAATACCTCACACTAAGGACCGCAGAGTCCCAACGCCGGGGACTCTGGGCTACCTGCTTAAGCTTCGGACTGCTGTATGAACTGGCGCATTTCCTCTAGATACTCGGGCGGCTTGAGTCCGGCCACAATCATTGCAGAGCACCACTTCAGAAGGTTTTCGGCACCAATCCCATTCCGCATGTGGATTTTCCAAAGTAGCAGTTCATCTACGGTCACAGATTCTTTGTTCGTGGCAAGTGCTGTTGCAAGCGCCAGAAGGAGACCAGCGAGCCCTTGGTCGATAACTTCGCTAGGAATTGACCAGTGTGCGGCTCCGCAACAATCAGTGTAGAACCCAAGCTGCTTTACTGTGTCGTATGTGGCTCGGTCTGATTGGCTCTCGTTTGTGAAGATGCTTTTGAAATCGTCCAATTTCCTTGCTCCTAGCCTCAAGAGGTCGGGAAGGAGGGTCAAATAGTTTTTTTCTGTGTGCCTGCGGTATCGTCGCCAACATTCAGCTAGATCGGTTTTTGAATTCGCCAATAGCGATTGGCGAAGGATACTTATCTTCCCGAGTTCCTCAAGAGCTAAGATCGCAAGTGAAGCTGCGCTCGGAAAGCGTCCTGCGTCATACAGAATCTTGGCATCGTCCGCGAGGCGTTTTGCGTTTGCAGCGGCGGCGTTTATGCCTTTGGCTGTTTGACTTGGGGTTAGAAAGCCGGTGTACTGGTTTAAGCTGTTTTTCATTGTTCACTCGACTAAACAATCTACGCGGGTGGCGCAGAGGTGCCGTTTTTTGGCATGTCTGCGCTTCTCTGATGCTAAAGAGACGCATACATCCCGACAACAAGCGTCGGGACGTATACGCCACCCGCGCCGGGGACTCTGCGCTACCCGCTCTGGTCTAACCAATAATGCTGTAACGCTTTAGGCGTGCGCCCCGGTTACCACGATCGGGAGAAGCATGGATACCACGACAAACGCCAGCGCTCCATAGAGTGGGTCGTAGTGCGGAATACTAGCAAAAGGGCCGGGCAGGATGAGTGCCCAAGCGGCAAAGGTGACCGCGGTGAGCATGGACTGGAAGCGCCCCACTCGGAGAACGCGCTGGAAGTAGAGAGGCGTCACGACTAGAAAAATAGCGAACACGATCCATGGCAGTTGCGGGATTTGGAGGCTGTTGCTCGGGGATTTCACCATCGCCATTATGACCGCGTAAGCGCCGATCATCTCCGTAGGTGCGAGTTTCACGAACCGCTCGACGTAGGAATCACCCGCTACCGGGCGAACCGCGCCAGGAGGTTCGGGTTCGGCGAGCGGCGCTGCGGGCGCCGGTTCTTTGGCTTTTGCTTTCGGCTCTGGAAACTCGACCTTGAACCCGCCCAAGTCAAGCCCCTTCACGCGAAACCTTGGGCCGAATAGAGCCAGCGCTGCTATGACGAGGAAAGCCAGCAAGGTCAGATCGACTTTCATCTCTGGCCGAAACAGCTTTACCGCCCCCAACCCAAGTGCAGCAACGGCAATGGCAGCGCGCAGTCTGAAGTCCGACATTGGACACCCTGCCTTTCAGAGTGTAAGCTATGCTTTTCCCAGCGCGGGTGTCAAGCGTAGCCACGATCGGGATAGGGGGAGCAGTTACCCGCTCACCCCTCCCACACCACCGTACATACGGAGCTCGTATACGGCGGTTCCGTGACTTGGGCCCACAAGGGCCGGGGGTTCGCGACACTTTTCACCGTTGGAGGTTTCGCCGCTCCCAGGTTCCGGTCGGGCTTCACCCTATCGCCCCCTGGCAAGCTCAGCCGAGGCTGATTGGCTGGCGCATGACCGTCCAAGAGAATCGTGTGCTACTGGCCACGATCACGGTTCGGGCCTTCCTCACTCGCGTGAGTACTTTGCCCTTGGCTGACTTCTGCCGCCGGATCAGGATGAGTTGCCCCACCCTCAGTCACGATTCCGTGACCGACGGCAGATCTCCCGAGGTAAGTCCGACCGCCTTCCGTGCAGCGCCGCCGAATCTACGTTTTGCGCCCTTGATGGAAATGGGCTTCGCGAAACCCGGCCCGCTCGCCCAACGCTCACGCCTTCTATCCGGTTTTTGTTCATCGGCTCGCACTTTTGCTCCGCGCTTCCTTCAGACCCCG
>Ga0116110_1001961_pt1 | contig 10563 bp, 10 predicted proteins | sample June2015DPH_8_50_FD_89719 | JGI IMG/M metagenome (GOLD analysis project Ga0116110, IMG submission 89719) | Peatland microbial communities from SPRUCE experiment site at the Marcell Experimental Forest, Minnesota, USA - June2015DPH_8_40 | ecosystem: Environmental > Terrestrial > Soil > Wetlands >...
CTGACCGCGCGAGCCTCCGAGACGGACCGCATCGTCGGCTTGGAACTGGGCGCCAACGACTATGTGGTGAAGCCATTTTTCGTGCGCGAGCTGATCGCGCGCATCAAGCTGCAACTCCGCGGCGCGCCCTGGACGCAGGCCACGCCCGCGCGGGTGCTGGAAGCCGGCGGGGTGGAACTGGATCCCTCCAGCCGGCAGGTTCGATTGAACGGCGCGCCGCTTTCGCTCACCGCCACGGAATTCCGCCTGCTGGAGTTCCTGATGAACCGTCCAGGGGTGGTCTTCAGCCGCGAGCAATTGCTGAACGCCGTATGGGGCCAGGACCGCGCCATCACCGATCGCGCCGTGGACGTGTACGTTCTGCGCTTGCGGCAGAAGGTGGAACAGGACCCCGCCAACCCGATCCTGATCCACTCGGTGCGGGGATTCGGATACACGTTCGAGCCAAGAAGGGCGATGGCGACGGCGTAGGTTTGAATCACCCCGCCGCGCGCCGCAGCCGGTCCAACACGCCGGCCCACTCTGGTGCTTCCGGCGGACGCTCCACCGCAATCCAATCCAGGCGCTGCGCGTCCAGGCGGTGCAGCGTTTCATATAGAACGGCGGCGTACTCGAGCGGGTTCGCCGGCATCTCCCGCCCGATGCGCAGGCATACGCCCTGGCCTTCGGGCGGACGCTCGCCGGGGTCGAGCAGATAGAGAGGCGTCGCGGGCCGGTAGTGGCGCGGGTGCAGACCGGGGGAGGCGTGCGCGCCGGGCCCGGCCGCAGCGGCAATTTCCACCGGGCCGATCAGCGCTTCAATTTCGGGCAACGGAATCACGCCGGGACGCAGCAGCAGCGGCGAAGCCACCAGGGAAAGCACGGTGGATTCGATGCCCACGCGCGCGGGACCACCGTCGAGCACATAGTCCGCAAGCGATTCCGGCACATGGCCGGCCGTGGTGGGCGAGAGTTCGGTGAAGCGGTTGGCGCTGGGGCCGGCGATGGGGACGCCCGCCGCCCGGATCAGCTCCAAAGCCAGTGGGTGCGCCGGCACGCGCAGGCCCACGGTCGGCAAGCCCGCGGTCACGATGTCCGGAATTTCGGCGCGCTTGGGAACTACCAGCGTCAAAGGCCCCGGCCAGTAACGGCGCGCGAGCGTTTCCGCCTCAGCCGGCCAGCGGGCGGCCAGACCGCGCGCCATCTCGACGGAATCCACGTGCACGATCAGCGGGCTGGTCCGCGGGCGCCCCTTGGCCGCGAAGATCCGCTCCACCGCGGCTGGATCCAGCGCGTTGGCGCCCAGGCCGTACACCGTCTCGGTCGGAAACGCCACCAGTTTTCCAGCGCGGATCAAGGCTGCGGCGCGCTGAATACTCACTCCGTTAACTCGTCTTTGCCGTCGCCGGCAATCTTCCCGGTCTTGCGCCACACCAGGTAGGCGTGGATCAGCGGCTCGAGATCGCCTTCCAGCACGCGGTCCACATCGCCGATGGCGAGCTTGGTGCGGTGGTCCTTGATCATGCGGTAGGGCGCCAGCACGTAGCTGCGGATCTGGCTTCCGAAATTGATTTCGAGCTTCGAGTCCTCGGTCTTGCGCGTCTCCTCGCGCTTCTTTTCGAGCTCGTGCTCATACAGCCGCGCGCGAAGTTGCTTCATGGCGAAATCGCGGTTCTTGTGCTGCGAGCGCTCGTTCTGGCACTGCACCACGATGCCGGTGGGGAAGTGCGTGATGCGCACGGCCGAATCCGTCATGTTGACGTGCTGGCCGCCGGCGCCGGAGGAGCGAAAGGTGTCGATGCGAAGATCGTCGAGCTTGATGTCGATCTTGATCTCGTCGTCCACCTGCGGGTAGACGAACACCGAGGCGAACGAGGTGTGCCGCCGCGCGTTGGCGTCGAAGGGCGAAATGCGCACCAGCCGGTGCACGCCGATCTCCGATTGCAGCAGCCCGTAAGCGTTGTCGCCGTTGACCTCGAAGGTGGCGGACTTGATGCCCGCGCCCTCGCCCTCCAGGCGGTCGGTCACCACCGTCTGCAAGCCCTCGCGCTCGGCCCAGCGCAGGTACATGCGCAACAGCATCTCGGCCCAGTCCTGGCTTTCGGTCCCGCCGGCGCCGGGGTGGATAGTGACGATGGCGCTGCGCTGATCGTTCTCGCCGGAGAGCAGCATGGCGGTCTCCAGCCGCTCCAGCAGATCGGCATAGGACTTCATGTCGCGCTCGATATCGGCGGCGACGTTCTCGCCTTCGCGCGCCAGCTCGAACAGCGTGTCGAGATCGTCGGTCATGGCGCGGATGCGGCCGTCGCTGGCGATGGATTCTTCCAGCCGCTTGCGATCGCGCATCACCTTCTGGCTCTTCTCCGGCTGGGTCCAGAAGTCCGCGGCCGCGATCTGCTGTTCGGTTTGGGCTAGCTTCTGTTTCTGCGCAGGGGCGTCAAAGATACCTCCGGACGGCCAAAGCCTGGTCGCGGAGGGACAGGTATTCGCGGTCTAACTCTTCCAAAGTCATGGGATTCAATCCAATTCTAACAAATACCCGGCCTTGCCGACGCTGCGGGCGCGCGTCTTACCCATCCGGACGGAGGCGCCCTCGGACTCGTGTATATGGCCGCAGAAGAAATACTCGGGCTGGTGTTTCAGAATGAAATCGCGGATGGCAGTGGAGCCGGCGTGCTTGCCCGGGCCGATCTGGTCGAGCGCGGTGCCGTAGGGCGGCGCATGGCAGACCAGCACCAGCGGAGTGAGATCGGCAAAGCGCTGGAGGCGCGCGGCAAGCTGCGGCTCGCTGTACTCGCCGGGGGTGTTGAAGGGCGTCGGGTTGGAATAGCCCAGCCCCGCGATGTGCCACTTTCCGGCTTGAAAGTGGCGCTCGTGGAAATTGTGAAGCCCGTAGCGCGCGCACATCCCGGAAATCTGCTCGGCCGATTCGTGGTTGCCGGGGAGCACGTAAACCTTGTCGCCGCGCGATTCGAGGATCTGGCCGCAGCGCTCGGCGCCTTTCGACCACGTGAGCTGGTCGCCGGCGGCGATGTAATAATCCGCCTCCACGCCCAGCAGGCGTTCGAGCGTCTCCCAATCGGTATGGATGTCTGAGAAAATCAGCAGCTTCAATGAGTGAATCATAGCGCAGGATCGGTATACTTTGGATGTTGGGACGTTCCATGGGCGAATACGACACTGAGCTTTCGAAAATCGTGGCCGAATTGAACCGCGCGGCGCCCAGCCAGAAGACCGCGGCGCGCCTGCCGCAGTCCACGGCGTCGCTGGATCAATTGCTTGGTTTTGCCGCCACCCGCAACGCCTCCGACGTGCTGCTGATTGCCGGCGCGCCCGCCATGTTGCGCGTCAACGGCAACCTGGCGCCGGCTTCGGGAGCGCTGCTGGAAGCGGAGGACGTGCGCAGCCTGGTGCTGCCCTTGCTGGAGCCGTCGCAGTTGGAGGAGTTGCGGCAGAAGAAGTCGGTGGACCTGGGCTTTGTGCGCGAGGGCCTGGGCCGCTTCCGCATCAACATTCATCATCAGCGGGGCACCCTGGCGGCCAGCATCCGGCTGCTTCCCGCGCGCATCCCGTCGCTCGAATGGCTGCACCTGCCGGCGTCGCTTGCCAGGCTGGCCGAGCGCAGGCAAGGGCTGGTGCTGGTGACGGGTCCCACCGGGTGCGGGAAGACGTCCACGCTGGCGGCGCTCATCGACCTCGTCAACACCCGCCGCGCGGCGCACGTAGTCACCATCGAGGACCCCGTCGAATACCAGCACAGCAACCGCAGCGCCATCATCGAGCAGATTGAAGTGGGGCGCGATACCCCCGATTTCGCGGTGACCTTGCGCAGCGTCATGCGCCAGACCCCGGACGTCATCCTGGTGGGTGAAATGCGCGACGCCGAGACCATGGCGACGGCCCTCACGGCCGCGGAGACCGGCCACCTGGTGCTTTCCACACTGCACACCAACGATGCCATCCAGGCGGTGAGCCGCATCCTGGACGCGTTCCCCGCCGCCAACCAGCCGCAGATTCGCCAGCAATTGTCGCTAGCGCTGGCGGCCGTGATCGCGCAGCAGCTTGTTCCGGGCGTAGACGGCGTGATGCGCTGGCCGGCGACCGAAATCATGATCGCCACCGACGCCGTGCGCGCGCTGGTCCGCAAGGGTGACGACCACCAGCTCCGCTCGCAGATCTCGGTAGGCCGCGCCGACGGCATGATGACCATGGAGCAGTCCCTCACCGACCTTGTCCGTGCCGGCCGCATCACGCGCGAAACCGCCCTGGCACACTGCTTCCGCACCGACGATTTGCAGCGCTACCTGGGCTAAGGTGGGGCATGCTTTAGCTTGCCCCTCAAATCATCAAAACAGTGAGACACTCTGGCCACTCGCCGGACTATCTATCACCGGCGCTCTTGTCTGCCCTATGGCCGAGTATCGAAGAAGGTTGCCGCATTTCCATCCGGATGGCGCGCATCTGTTTGTGACGTGGCGGCTTTACGGGTCTCTGCCCGTAGCGCCGCTGGACGTCGTCTATGCGTCTCCCGGTCATGCGTTCGCGGCACACGATCGTGCGCTGGCCCAGGCCCATAGGCGGCTCTGGCTGAGCGATACGCGCGTCGCGCGGCAAATAGTAGAAGCCATTCGCACCGGCGAGAGCCGGAAAGAGTTCTACGAGTTGCAGGCTTGGGTGGTCATGCCCAACCATGTCCACATGTTGATCCTGCCGCACGTTGCGTTATCCCAAATCACGCACTGGATCAAAGGGAGAACGGCCAGGGAGGCGAATCTGTTGTTGGGACGAACGGGCGAGCCGTTCTGGCAGGATGAGAGCCACGATCACTGGGTGAGAAATGAGAGGGAGTTCCACCGCATTGTGGCGTATATCGAAGAGAACCCGGTGTCGGCAGGGCTGGCGGCCAGGCCTGAGGATTGGCCCTGGTCAAGCGCGGCACGGGCAAGCTAAAGCATACCCCACCAGAACGCCGTAACCACAGATCAGCGATGCGCGGACCGGAGCGGCTGGCTCTCCATCGCAACCCGGAGAATCCGGTTAATCCGCGTCTGGTAGCCCTTGCCCTGGCCCTTGACCCATGCCAGCACATCGGCATCCAGGCGGATCGTCAACTGCTTCTTCGTAGGTGGCCATGCGGTCGTTGCTTTCGTGAAGGATTCATCTCCGAGCGGCGGAATGTCGGAATAGTTAATGGGCTTGGCGTCCAGCCTTCGGGCCTCTGCCGGGGTGAGTTGCCGGGGCCTCTTGGGGTCAAGCCGATGCCGCGCCTTCCGCTCGTCCCATTCGAATTCCAACGCCTACTGTAGCTCTTTTCGTAGCTACACACAAGCCGCGGCTGGAGGCTGGCGCGTGTGCGAGGCTTACGCTGCATCCGAGCGTAGGGCGTTCTGCGGCAACGTGATGTCAACGGACGAAGGGATTTTGGAAAGACGCTGGTGGGCGGTGCGGCTGCCACGGGTATTGCGGCCAATGAATGTCGTGATACCGGCCCCCGCCAGCCCGAAGAAAGCGGAACGGGCTTCAAAGAAAAATAGGGGTAGCTGCGTGACCGTCGCTACCGTAAAGGATGCCTAGCGCCCACTCGGAGAGCTCATTCGTACTTCAGCGCCACCACGGGATCGACTTTGGTCGCCCGGCGCGCGGGGAGGGCAGCGGCGAGCAGCGCAGCGGCCAGCAAGACGGCGACGGATTGCGACACCGCCACAAGATCGAAACTGTCGATGCCGTAGATCAGGCTGCCGAGGAAGAGGCCCCAGGAAAATGCCACCACGACCCCAATCGCCAGTCCGGCCACCACCGGCACGAGGGAGAAGCGCAAAATCATCCTGACCACGTCCCCGCGCCGTGCTCCGAGCGCCATGCGGATGCCGATTTCCCGCGTCCGTTGCGTCACCACACAGGCCAGCACACCGGAAAGCCCCAGCGAGGCGAGGCCGAGCGCCAGGATTCCGAAGAAACCAGAGAGGTACGCTACGAGGCGCTCGTGCGCCAAGCGCTGGTTGATGTACTCCTCCATCAGGCGGATACGGAGCAGGGGAACGTTGGGATCCTGGTCCTGGAGCGCGCGGCGAATTTCCGCGATCACCGGGGCGGCGCTCCCACCAAACCGCACCGCCAGCCAGCGCGCGTTGGCGCCGATTGACCAACTGGGCGCGTAGAGAGTCCCCAATGGGTCGGGTCGGGTGATTTCACCATAGTGCACATCCTTCACCACGCCGATAACCTCAATGCGTTTGTCGGCGGAACATTCGGACCCGTCAAAGCAGAATCGGCGCCCCACGGCATTTACCGTCCCGAACTGCTTGCGCGCCAATGATTGGTCCATGATGCAAACCCGCGACGCGTACTGACTCCCCCGGCCGCTGGGTGTGACGACAGGCTCATCCTCGCGCCGGAAGTCACGGCCCGCCAGGAGGGGAATGCCCATCGTGGTGAAGTAGCCGGAGCTGACGGGATTATAAAACGCCGTAAAAAGTGTCTGAAACGCCTTATTGCCTACCGAGTAGCTTTGTATGTGGTTGCTAATAGGCGTCATGCCCGTCAAGGCGGCCGAGCGCACGCCGGCAAGAGTCCGCGTGCGCTCGAGAAACTGATCGTAGAACGTACGCAAGCTTTGCCCGCTATATCCCACGCTCGCGGGGGCGATCTCGAAAATCGCGATACCCTCGCGCTGAAACCCGAGATCGACATTCTGAAGATTTCTCAGCGTGCGGCCAAACAAGCTGGCGCCGATAAGCAACGCCAGGGATAAGGCGATTTGGCCGGCGATCAAGAATTTAGAAAGAAGTGACCGGGAGAGCGCCCCGGTGGACATTCCACCCTCCTTCATGCTCTCCGCAAGTTTCATCCGCGTGGCCCGTAGCGCGGGAATCAGGCCGAATAAGATGGTGGTGAGCAGCGTTAGGCCGGCACACGATGCGAGAACCAACAGGCTGAGGTGGAAACGAAATTCCGGGTCTAGAACATTGAGTTGGGCAAGAGCGCGTACGCCGAACCAGGCAACTCCAAGCCCCGCCGCGCTTCCCGCCGCGGCCAGCAGGAGGCTTTCCGTCAGAAATTGGCGAATCAAGCGCCCGCGCGTAGCGCCCAGCGACAGCCGCACGGCCGTCTGCTTCCAGCGTTGCGAGGCGCGCACCAGCAGCAGATTCGCCACGTTCGCGCAGATAAGCAGCAGCACCAGAACTGTTGCGGCCGCCAAGGCTTTCAGCGGATTTAGAAAATTCCGGTTGCGGATAAAGAAGGATGCACGGGCCGCAGGCGCGAGCTGGTATTCATCCTTCGGAAGCCGATGAGCCCTGATGACAGCTTCGACGACTCTATCATTCACTTTTTCCACCGCCTGCGCCCACAAAACAGGCATCGAGGCTTGCGCTTGCTGAACTGAGACGCCCGGCTTCAACCGCGCCACGCAAGTGAGCCAGTAACTGCGCGTCGTATTCCATTCCTGTGCCGTGCCAGGGTTCGTCACCGGGTACATTGCCAGGGGCATGAAGACGTCGGGTTCGTCGCCGTTGAACAAGCCGCCGAATCCCTTTTCCGCCACGCCGACGATAACGAGCGAATAGTTGTTCACCGAGAACTTCTGGCCGATTACCCGCAGGTCCCCGTCAAAACGCCGCTGCCAATAGCGATAGGAAAGGACAACAACTGGCGGCCCGCCGGCCGTATCGTCAGACGGCGTGATCACTCGTCCGGCAGCGGCTCCAATCCCGAGGACTTGGTAGTAGCCGCCGCTGACGTATTCCACGTGGCCGATTTCCACGCCTCGCGACCCAGGGGGCCGAAGGCCGGCGCCCAGATTGTCGCTGCTGGCTAAGACTCCGTCGAAAACCTGATTGAGGTCGCGATAGGCACGGAAAAAGGGGTATGTGCGGCCGTAGATACCTTCGATCTTCACCAGGCGATTCGCCTCGCGCGCCGGAACGGACCACAGCAAAAGCTGATCGACAAGGCTAAAAAGGGCCGTGGTCAGGCCTAGGCCGAAGGCGAGTGTGGCCACTACTACAAGCGTGAAGCCGGGACTCTTGGCGAGAGCCCGTGCCCCAAATCGAATATCGTCGACTAATGTGCTCATGAGAACCTCCTCAAATTGGTTCGTGCCACTGGACCAACGCGGTTCGTCGTTCCAGGCCCAGCTTCGAGAGGATATTCGATACGTGGAATTTGACCGTCCGCTCCGTTATGACAAGGATGCTGGCAATCTCCTTGTTAGCCGGGATTTCCATTATGGGATCTCGCGAGAGAACCAGTGTACAACCAGTGGGCATTTTTGGTTCATGAATATCGGTATGCAGCTCTGATAATCTCCATTCGCTCGACCTGGACCACCTTTCCACAGGTGTCAGAGGGTTCAAAGCAGGCAAGTCTCACTTCCCCAGCAAGTTCCATCGACACCTCCCGCTTCCTCCCTGCCCGTTGTGGAATATCTCTACAACAACCCTTCCTCTACCCAGTCGCCACCGGTAAGGCGGCAATCCGGCGTACCATCGCCCCGAACAGCCGCCGCGTCAGGCCGCTTTCCGCCAGCAGCAGCCAGTAGTATCGCGCGTGCTTGACCAACCGGCCACCGGTCTTCATCGGTCGCTGCTGCAATCCCGGTAACCACAAACTCGGAATAGCGACTACCCGGAAGTAATCCACTTGGGCGAGAAGTCGCCATCCCGGACTTGTGCCGCTTGGTCCGGATACGGCTATCGACAGAACCCCCACCCCGCCTTCCGGCCCATCGCCCGCTTACCAGTCACATAAATCGCAAAATATTCTCACCCCTCCCTATCAGTGACTTACAGCCGCCTCGCCCCTCCTCGTCCCCCGCCCCGTCGCCCCTCGCCTGCTATTCTGCAATCGGATACAGGTCTGCGCCGCGCAGACCCAACCGTTTTCTTCCAGGCCTGGAAGCGTTGCATCTGAGGTGGTACTGAGTTCTCCGTAGGCCCGTGAACGGCCGAACGGCATCCACCCCCGGGAATCGGGGATGGGTGGACGACGGGGAAATCTCGTGACTAGTCCCGAAACACTGGGGGGCGAGGCCGGGCGAACCCTTTGGGTCACCGACCGACACCAGCCCCAACAGCTTCAGCGAGCCTGCTATCGAGTTGGTTATGAAGCGCCATCCAGCGCTTCCGCTGCCTTCGAAGATGCGGCTCCAATCATTGGCGGCCGGGCACGCACGGCGAAAGTCCGAAGCCCCCGGCCGCCGCAACGAGTCTTTTTCATCCCTTCCGGTCGGGATAAGTGTCTCTATTCCCGCCGCGTCCGGGCGTGGACGGCGTGATGCGCTGGCCGGCCACCGAAATCATGATCTCGACCGACGCCGTGCGCGCGCTGGTCCGCAAGGGCGACGACCACCAACTCCGCTCGCAGATCTCCGTAGGTCGCGCCGACGGCATGATGACCATGGAGTCTTCTGGCGGCTCGCGGAAGACCTTTGATGTCTATGCAAGCTGCATAGGACAATCCTTGGAACCGGACCGGGTCGGGGAGAGCGCCGCCCAGTTGAAGAAGGAAGGATACAAATCGCAGAAATGGTTCCCCACGCGCATGCCATCGGACGGGCAATTGGGATACGAAGAGAACGTGGCGCTGATCCGGATCCTCCGCGAAACCGTCGGGGAGAATTACGATATCATGATCGACGCGTTGCTGAGATGGGACCTCCCGTATGCGATGAAATGGTGTAGAGATGCGGAACAATACCGCCCGCGCTGGCTCGAGGAACCGGTTCCGACAGCGGGCCAGGTTGAGAGTCTTGCCCGCCTGCGACAGATGACTTTTATTCCGATCGCAACCCTCTACTATTTCGACAAGAATCAGCTCATTCCGAAAAACAGCCAGATTACACTTCCGGATCTGCCCGGCCTCGGAATCGAGCTTGATGAATCCAAGATTGTAAAAAGGGAAAGGATATATCCTGAGGCATGACGCGGCGGCGGTCGACGCTGCATCGCGGTCGCTGGCGGAGATTGCCAGGCGTGCCGGCTCGGTCTCGTTTCTGTGCCTTTTCCAGGAAATCGGTATTGTAGTGGCTCTCTTTATGGGTTCTTTATGGCTTCTCTATGACTTTCTTAGCTCTCTTCCGATAACCTGCGGGTAGGAGATCCCAGTCGATCCCCTGTATGAGCGATTCCGGCGAACCTGCGGAAGGAACGGCCAGTGAGCTTCCGCTCCTGCTTCCCCGTGCAAAACTCGGTGAGCAAATTCGGCCTGCAATCTTGAGCGTGCTGGTGTTGACGCTGCTAACCGGCTGTGCCTTCCCCTTGTTGTTAGCCGCGATTGGCCGGCCGCTGTTCCCACGCCAGGCCGGCGGGAGCCTGGTAACGCGCGGGGGAATTGTCATCGGTTCGGAACTCATCGGGCAGGAATTCTCGCGGCTGGAATACTTTCAATCCCGGCCATCGGCGGCAGGCAAAGGCTACGATGGAACTTCGTCTGGCGGGACCAACCTTGGCCCCAACAATCCTAGCTAGTACTACTGTGTTATAAACGGAGCGAGCAGCAAAAAGGACAGCAGGGGAGTTGCTGGAGCAGGGCTCGGGCGATCCGGATGCGGAGCGTGGCGATGGACTGTGGGTTATGCCGTTCGGC
>Ga0116110_1001968_pt1 | contig 10538 bp, 11 predicted proteins | sample June2015DPH_8_50_FD_89719 | JGI IMG/M metagenome (GOLD analysis project Ga0116110, IMG submission 89719) | Peatland microbial communities from SPRUCE experiment site at the Marcell Experimental Forest, Minnesota, USA - June2015DPH_8_40 | ecosystem: Environmental > Terrestrial > Soil > Wetlands >...
GATTTAAGATCGCAAATACTTACCTTTACCAATGTCGGACGACGGAACGCCGTGGACTTTCCGGATGCGCGCCGCTGTCCGCCTCATCTATCTCATTTGCGATTTTCTTAAAGGAGGGGATTTACAATGCTGGATAAGCGCACGCTGCACATGAAGGTCCAGGAACATTGCGATTGCTACGCCAACACCGACCCGCTCAGCGAAATGGCCGGTCTGATCAAAGAGCAGGATTCCGAAGAGGGTGCTGTTAAATGGCTTGCTTTGGCCGTTTTGCATGGAATTGACAGAAACGCGGAAAGAATCTCTATTCGCCGCACGGCCGAAGGAGGAGTTTCGGTAACAGCAAAATATCGCAAAACCGAACTGCCCAGCCCTCCGGCACAGATCGGACGGAAAGTTTTTGATGTGGTGAAGGGAATTACGCACATTGAAGGAGATAAAGGAAAATCGCCTGTTGTGATCGGCATTCGCGACAGCAGCATAGAGCTTGAAATGAAGCTCGACCGCGACGGCGCCAAAGGAGAAGAGGAAGTCGTCCTGAAATTTCCCGATTAGAGTGAAAAAACTGACGCGGGGATGCGGGGACAAAACCCTCTCCTCTTCTCCGCGTTTTTGCAGTTCCTGTGTGCCCGCGTCACCGTGTAACCGCGTGCGTCTCCCCAAGCTTGAACCTTGGCCGGCAGAAGTTTATCCTCGGGAGTCCCGGCGGCATTTCTTGACGCAGGTATGCACTCCTCCCTCAAATCAAACTTCACTATCCCGCCGTCAATCCAGCTTGTAACCGGAGCGACAGAAGTATAAACTTATTCGGGAATACCCGATTCTACCGGCAGTTTCCGGTTGGGATTTTTGACTCGAAATCTTTTTTGACCAGAGAAAGCATTTTTCGTCCCGGCAGGTTAATCAAGGGTTCCTGCTCCTGCTGGAAAAAAAAGGGGGGAACATCATGAGTAAAAACATGGATACCAAGAAAGATGGAAAGAAAAAACCAGCTAAGAGCTTAAAGGAAAAAAGGGCAGAAAAGAAGGGCAAAAAGGAGACCAAAAAGTAAAAAGTTTTGTGCGCATATGGGTAATCCAATGAGTACCCCCATAGCGCAAATCCTTCGTGACGCAAAGGTATACAAAATCCTCGAGGGGGCCGTCGAGCATCATGAAGATGATCCTCGCGGCCGATGCACCGGGGTTGAAAAGGCCGACAGATAAGCTGACGGCACGCGTCCGCATTGGATGGAAACCTCCGGTTAGGTCTGGAACAGGGAAGAGAAGCTTTTGCAGTGCCGGGGATCGCCGGAAGCATGCGCAGCAAAGATGCACACCGGCTTATCAGGCAGGGCGCCAAGCTGGTTGAATACTCCGAAGACGATCTGGAGGAAATTCGACCTCTTATCCGTCCTGCACAATCCTTCCCGCCCCCTGCTGTCTCTTCTGCCGCCTTTTCTAAAGGCGGGCAGGGAGGATTTGGAAAACCTGCCGGCCCCGAACAAACAATTCTTTTGAGAATTACGGATAAAGTTCCGAAACATGTTGATGAAATGGCCCAGGAGGTGAATATGCCGGTCCAGCGCGCAGCGGCGATTCTTCTCGAACTGGAACTCAGGGGGCTTGTCTCTCAGTTGCCGGAAAAGTATTTTATTTCTGGAATATAATTAAGATTAAATCGAATTAGAGTGTTCTGAAGTCAAAGTCACAGCTGATAATTGAATCTCCTATTTGCGAAACCGGGCATCCCCCCTCGCTTCCCTTATCCCCATATGAAAATCATGGCTAACCGGAAAAACCGTACTTCCGGAAATCTTTTTTGAGCAATACAACATGCGTTAGATACCACGTTCCTTGTGGAGTGTAACCTCGTATAAACAATTCCTCACCTCAATGGAGCTTACAATGAACATTGCTAAGAATTTGAAGCGGGCAAGTCTTTATTTTCCGGAAAAACCTGCATTGATATTCGAAGGTAAAACCTACACCTATCAAGAGATCAACCAACAGGTGAATCGTGCTGCCAATGCTCTTAAAGCCCTTGGAGTGGAGAAAGGCGACCGGGTGGGTCTATTTCTGCCCAATGTCCCGGCCTTTATAATCAGCTACTTTGCCGTCGAGATGCTGGGGGCGATTGCCGTTTCCATCAGCTCGGCATCAAAGGCAAGGGAAGTGAAATACATAGTCAATGACTCAGGGTGCAAAGTTCTTCTCACGACTTCCGACTTGCGCGTGGAAGTCCCAACAGATGAATTGCCGACTGTGAAAAAGGTGATCACTGCCGAAGGCGAAGCCGGAAACGATCTTGATTTAAACAGTTTTATGGCCAAGGCGGATGCGAATTTCCGGCTTATGGAAATGGACCCCGACGATCCGGCGGTAATTCTCTACACATCGGGTACCACTGGTTTTCCAAAAGGGGCGGTGCTGACACACAAGAACATAGTTTCCAATTCGGCTTCAGCGGCCAATCACTCCGGAATTGTTCCTGAGGATCGAATTCAACTGTTTCTGCCCCTCTTCCACGTGTTTGGCCAGAATTATATCATGAACGGCGCTTACTCCAGGTGCGCCACTATCGTCCTGCATCGCAGGTTCGAACCTGAACCGGTGCTCGACGCCATGGCTTCGCACCGCGTGACGATGCTCTTTGCCGTGCCGACTATTTATATACACTTCATCAATATGGACACCTCACGGTATGACCTTTCCAGCCTTCGATACTGCTTCACGGCTGCGGCGGCAATGCCACGGGAAACAGCCCTTCAGTGGAAAGCAAAATTTGGAATGCCCACCCATGAGGGATATGGATTGACCGAGAGCTCGCCCTTCGCCACATACAACCATAACTATCGGCATAAACATGGCAGTGTCGGAACACCGATCGAGAATGTGGATGTAATGATTGCCGATGATGAGGGCAACGAACTGCCTCCGGGGGAGATTGGAGAAATAGTCATCAGGGGACCTAACGTGATGAAGGGCTACTGGGGCAAACCTGAGGCTACTGACCAGGCGATTCGCAATGGATGGCTTCGCTCAGGCGATGTCGGAATGATGGATGATGAGGGATATTTCTTTATTACAGACCGCGTAAAGGACATGATCAATGCCGCAGGATTTAATGTCTATCCCAGTGAGGTTGAACAGCTCATTTACCAGCATCCCTCGGTGCAGGAAGTAGCTGTTTATGGAGTTGCCGATCCGGTAAGGGGTGAAACGGTCCATGCCAGTATCGTTCTGAAGGATGGTCAGTTAATTGATGAATCGAACATAGTCGAGTTTTGCAGAGCAAATATGGCGGCATACAAGGTGCCAAGAAAGGTTATTTTTACCGATCAATTACCTAAGAATGCGGTAGGCAAGATCCTAAAGAGGGTGTTGCGGGGAGATAATTGACACAGGTGCAATTCAACTTCAAGTACCTGGCCATTCTGCTCAAGATTGCTACGGTTGAATAGGTTCAGCTGCAGCAGTTTGAGACCCTGGGTAAGACTCTGTCCCAGTTTTGCTTTGAATTTGTAGAAGGCCAAGAGCAGCAGCATGACGAGCGCAATCCAGACTTGAGTGAGCACGGCGCTTGTGCTCGTGCAGGACGGGCTTTAATGGCCTACCTAGGCCTGTCTCCTTCGCTGATGGTGACACGTTTTCGAACTTTCTTGTAAAGCGTGGCCCTGGTGATGCCTAGAAGTTGTGCCGCTTTTGTCTTATTACCCCCAAGAGCATTTAAAACATTTTCAATATGTTCCATTTCTATCTGATTAAGCTCCAACTTGGCTTTTTTCGGCTCCCTCCCGTCGTGTCTTATAGTACCGGGCTCCTGAGTTAGCAATCCTTCGGGAAAATCACTCGTGATTATTTCCTGTCGATCGGTACTCAGGAGAACAGCCCTTTCCAAAACATTTTTCAGTTCCCGGACATTCCCCGGCCAGCCATAGGATACAAGCAATGCCATCGATACGTCTGATAATACCTTTTTGTTATTTCCTCTAGCAAATTTTTTCAAAAAATAGTCTGCAAGAACGGGTATATCCTCCGTTTTTTCCCTGAGAGGCGGTAGATGAATGACAAAGGCGTTGACTCTATATAACAGGTCCTTACGAAACCTGCCTTCCTCCACTTCCTTCCCAAGTTCTCTGTTTGTGGCGAAGACGAAGCGAACATTGACCTTTGTTTCTTTTGTATCTCCCAGTTTCACGAAGGTGCCCGTTTCAAGAACTCGCAGGAGTTTTGATTGTATGTTGACTGCCATGTCGGAGATCTCGTCGACGAAAAGGGTGCCGCCATTTGCCAATTCGAGGAGGCCCAGCTTATTATCTCCAGCCCCCGTAAATGCCCCTTTTCTATAACCGAAAACTTCACTTTCGAAGATAGTCTCCTGTAACACACTGGAGTTAATCGCAACAAAGGGATTGCCTGCGCGTGGACTCTGATCATGAATAGCCCGCGCGGTGAGTTCTTTTCCTGTGCCCGTTTCCCCCTGGATGAGGACTGGAATGTCTGACGGGGCCGCAATCGAGATGAGCTGTCTCACCTTTTCCATTTTTTTACTGTCCCCGACAAGCCTGTCGTAAACTTCGATCCTGTTGAGCTGTTGTTCGAGGACAATAGTTTTCTCTCTCAAGAGCTTTTTCTCGTATGCATCCAACTCTTCTGCTCGTTTGCGCTTTGTAATGTCGAGCATTGTCCCGATTACTGCAGGTCTGCCTCGATAGATAGTATAGGAACCGTATGCGTCGAGGTTGATGATTTCTCCACTTTTCCTGACACCCCTGAACTCGTAATGCAGTGATTGCACCTCGTGGGATATCCTCTTGCGAATGTTTTCCTCAACTAAAGGCCAATCTTCGTGGAATACGGTATCTCGATACCCAATCTTGTCTGTCATCTCCTCAACCGTATAGCCGAATATCTCACTGAAGCTGGGGTTGGCGTACTTTATAACCCCCTCCTGCAAGAGATAAATGCCGGCTAAGGACTTCTCAGCCAAATCCCGGAACATTCCCTCTGAATTATGTATTGATTCTTTTGGAGCGTTCCGTTTCCTCAAAGCGCGTTCGATCCCCTTTTTCGTCTTTGCGCTCATTATTCACGTCCTAACCAGCCAATCCAGGCTCTGTCTATAATTGGATGCCGATAGCCTTCCAGATGTCACGTTGGCCGATATAAAGAATGACAGACTCAAAATCCAACACGATCAAACAAAGAGCCAATCGGGATTTTATTTGATTATTTGCAAACTTAACATTGCGCGAACTGGGCAGTCAAGCCCAGATGGAAAGGAGACCGTCTAATTATTATACGGAATGTATATTTTTTATACACCCCGCTTATCCGTTCTTTTAGGAGTGGCTGATATTACAAGACATTTTAAGCGAGACACCTTGGCATTGAAATTGCCTACTAAGAATATGTTCGATATTCCATAATTCCTTAATTCCTTACGACTTTCCACGCTCTAATCTTCCTCCTCATCGTTAGTTCTGGTGAGCCATATTCGGACAGCCGGACAGGCTGGATGGGATTACCCTGCGATACAGTCCACCTCCGGGGATCCCAACAAGCGCATTCATGATCTATCGCGGCAAGCAGTCACTGAAAATCACATTTTTCTTATCGATTTTTAAGAAGGAGTGAGACATGTCAAACAAGACGATGAGTGTAAGGGAAGTATTTGATTCCAGTCCTTTCTCGCCCTACCAGGTCTGGATCAGCTTTCTCTGTTTCTGTGTGACGCTCATGGATGGATTCGATCTGACAATGATGGGCGTGACGATGCCCAAAATAGGAGAGTATCTCAAGGTAACTCCCGCCCAACTTGGATTGGCGGTGAGCGCCGGCATGGTCGGGCCTTTGGTTGGGGCCGTTGTTTTAGGCATGCTTGCGGACCGTTGGGGACGCAGGAAGATGCTTTTTATGTCCGCCTTGATTTTCGGCTTCTTTACGATCCTGATCACACAAATCCAAAACGTGGAGCAGCTCGCGCTGCTTCGTTTTCTCGCTGGAGTAGGGTTGGGAGGGGCGATTCCGAACGCGCTTTCTTTTGGTTGCGAGTACGCGCCGAGCCGCATGCGCGCGACCCTTACGACGTTTATGTGGGCGGGCATGGCATTTGGCAGCGCCATTAATGGGCTTCTGGGCGCGTGGTTGCTTCCGCTTTACGGGTGGCGGTCGCTTTTTATTGTTGGAGGCATTGTGCCGATGATTATCTGTCTGATGGTGGCGATGCTCCTGCCCGAGTCTTTGGAATTCTTAGTCAAAGAGGGAACAGACAAAGAGAAGATTCGCAGGATTATCTCCAAAATTGCTCCGTCTTTGACCCGTGGAGAGGAAGTCCAAATTTACTCATCGGAGCAAAAACTTCCTGGCGTGCCGGTCAAACACCTCTTCATGGAAGGTCGAGCAGCGACCACCTTCGCCCTGTGGATAGCTTTCTTCGCGAGCTTTTATTTAATCTGGATCATCCTTGCCTGGGCGCCCACCCTGTTAAAACAGAGCGGGGCCAACATTCAACAATACAGTATGGCGTTTTTCTTCATCAATCTTGGTTCCGCCCTGGCCATAATCACGATTGGCCGGCTTATGGATAAATTTAACCGTTTCTGGGTTGTGATTGCGGCCCAGGTCCTCGCTTATCTCAGTTTTGTGATGTTCGGATTTTCCGCCGGCGCTTCTTTTACAGTGGTCTCCGCTGTATCGGTTATCTGCGGGTTTTTTATATTCGGCGCCAACGCCGGGGTGGTGGCGCTTGGAACCGTTTCCTATCCTGTTGACATCAGGGCGACAGGGCTTGGTTGGGCTTATGCTGTTGGCAAGATCGGAACAATGGTGGCGCCGGTTGTAGGCGGCTATTTCATTACGATGAAATGGGGCGTGCAGGCCATTTGCAACATTAACGGCCTGGGGGCTGTTATCGTCATGGCGGCTGTGTTTTGGTTGCATAAACACCTCTCCGGACACACCTCACAGGTATCGGCAAAGATCGAATCCAAAACTGGCCCTGCTTGATGCCCCCGGGAGAAACTTAAATGAAGAAACTCCAAATGGTGAATACCCAGGTGGACATTAGCGAACGTGAGGACGGAAGTGTTATTATACAGAACAGGACGCCGCTCTCAGAGTATCCCGCCAACCTTTGTACTTGGCTGCATCAGCATGGGGCCAGCCTTCCGGACAAGCCCTTTCTGCTTGAACGCGACTCCCGAGATCAGTGGAAAGGGTTGACCTTTGCCGAGATGCTCAAAAACGTCAATAAGATCAGTAATGGACTGCTTGCTCTTGGGGTGGACGCCTCCCGTCCCGTAGCGATCCTTTCCCAAAATTGCATCAACATGGCCCTTTTTCAATTGGCGGCAATGCAGATCGGCCTGGCGGTAACGCCCATCAGTTACGCTTACTCGGCGCGTTCTGAAACCGGCTCGCATATCAAACACATCCTCGACGTTGCGCAACCTACGATCCTGGTGATGTCGGATTCCGATTTGCACATGCCCAAGATGAATCAATGGGACCTAAAGGACTTGAAACTTTTTGCCTTTACCAACAGCCAAAAGCATTCGACTGTTCTTCCTTTTGAATCGCTGTTTGATGAAAGGGAGACACTGTCGCCGAAGGCGCAGTCGCGCTTTGACGCTGTCACGCCGGGCACCCTGGCCAAAATACAGTTTACCTCCGGGTCGACCAATCTTCCCAAAGGTGTTCTGGTCACCCACGGCATGCAGGTCAGCAACCAGGTGGGCATCGCTCAGATGTGGCCTTATGTGAACAGTGAGGATGTGGTCGTGGACTGGCTGCCGTGGAACCATACCTTTGGCGGGAATAAAATCTTTAACATGATGCTCATGCACGGGGGCACTTTCTATATTGATAACGGAAATCCCACACCCGCCGGTATTGAAAAAACCATCAAAAATATCAAGGACGTAAAGCCGAGTATCTACTTCGGTGTGCCTTTATCTTTCATTAACCTTCTGGCCGCCATGAAAAAGGATCGTGACTTGAAGGCCGCCTTTTTCAAAAACCTGAAGTTCAACTGTAACGCAGCCGCGGCATTGGATCAGACCACCTACGAAGGGATAATAAAACTGAGCGTCGAGGCATGCGGCGCCCCCGTGCCTTTTTTGGCCGGCTGGGGTTGTACGGAAACCTCACCGACCGTCACACTGGTTTGGTGGGAGGTTGAAGACACCCGAATCATCGGTCTTCCCATTCCAGGTGTCAAATTGAAGCTGGCTCCGGACCCATCGGGCAAAAGAGAAATAAGGGTTTGGGGTCCAAACGTTACCACTGGTTATATGGCCAATCCTGAGGCCTCCCGTGCCATTTTTGACGAGGAAGGATATCTTTTGACCAGGGACGCCGGGAAATTTCTCCATCCCGAAAGACCTATGGCAGGCCTTGTCTTCGACGGTCGAACCTCGGAAGATTTCAAGCTGGCAACCGGTGTGTGGGTTAACAATGCGCGACTTCGGGGCAGTATTCATGCGGTTGGGCAACCGTTTTTGCTCGAAGTCGTTCCTGCCGCTCTCAACCGAAGGTATTTGACTTGTTTAATTTACCCCAATATTCCGGCTATCAGAAAAGAGTTGGGCGGCGTGAGCGCCGATTTCCCGGATGATTCCGAGTTTCTCAAACGACCGGAAGTTACTGAACTGTTTCGTGCCATTTTTAAAAAGCATAATGCCGCAAACTCCGGTGGCTCATCCCGTATTGAAAAGTTTCTGCTGTTGAGTGAACAGGCACGGTTCGACAGGCATGAAACCACTGATAAGGGCTATATTAATCAGAATGCCGTTCTGACCAATTATGCGAATCTGGTAAACGACCTGTATGAAGACCCTCCTCCCGATCATGTAATGTCGGTCGATGAACCGTGCGCCGCTGCCCGGATTCAAGCGAACAATTCAGTATAGGTGGGTCCGAGAAAAATTCAAATCAGGATTGCGAATTTCCGAGTAGTTATAATGTGACTACTACTTATATCAAATTCCGAGTTGGACTGGAATGACCCGCCACAGGTTTCGGACCTATAGAAGGGAGGTGATTTTCGGGACAGCAAAAATGAAATGTGAGGACATGGGATTTACCGGTAAAACGCCAAAATGCCATGGGAATTTTCCACCGGCAATTTCAATACGGAAAACAAATACGGGGTGAAGAATCCTTTTGTATCCCCATCATTCGATAACCTTAAGAACACGTAATTGGGAGGAAATCATGAAAGTACTTCACACAGGATTGATTGCTGTTTTTTGCTCCCTTTTTGTCCTTAGCGCTATTCCCGCGCTGGCGGAAAAAACCCCCGAAGAGCTCGCCAAAGAATCCCAGGAGGCCTGCGTGGCCAGCGCTTCGACAAAGCCAACGCCCCAGATGGTCATTGACAAGGTGGAAAAGGCAGCCGCTCTTCTACAAAAGGAGGGTAAGGCAGCTTTCCCGAAATTCCAAGGAAAAGACAGTGAGTTTATTTTCGCCGGCACCTATATCATTATCACAGATCTGGCGGGTACGATGCGCATGCACCCGATCATGTACAAAATGGACGGCAAGAACGTTATAGACGCCAAGGATTCCAACGGAAAACTCATTCAAGTCGCCTATAATGAAGTCGCCAAGACCAAGGGGGCTGGCTGGGTAGACTATATGTGGCCCAAACCGGGAGAAAAAACAGCTTCCCTTAAGGTGACCTACGTAAAACTGGTCAAAGTTGAAGGGGAGGATCTCATAGTCGCCTGCGGCATATGGGATGTTCCCCCGGAAGAGGTGCAGAAACTCGAGAAATGATTATAGCGCGGCCCCGAGTGGTTCCCCTTGTGGCAATCGCGGGGCCGCCTCCATGCGCAGGTGCCCTCTTTGCTGTCGTATATGGAGCGGGCGATAAAGTTAAACGCGCCAAAAATGGCAAAAATGAGGAGCGCCTTTTATATGATTATCGGGCCAAGCGAAGTATCCTTTTCCGAAGAAAATATTCTAAGAAACGGGGTTATTATCCACTCAAAAGCTCATTTCTGGCACTGACACCGATTGCCTCTACCGGGTGGGCTTCCCCCGCTCCAGAGACACTGAAAGCCCAAGGCCGCACCGGCGGACAAGGCCTTAATTTGCCCATAAACACGCGGTACGCGGCACTGAGGTTGCGGCGGCAGGAAATCACAGTATCTTCGTCTTCACCTCCACCTACCCATCCGGGCCGATACGGACCCCAACACTCCACTAAATATTTAAGCATCTGCAATTACAACAGATTTTCGATTTAAATTTGGAAATTACGCAGTAATGATGTTACTTTAAAAGATCAGCTGTAAGTAGTAGGTTAGTTTGGAGCACTACGTTTGGATTAAAGAATGCATCCTCAAAATATGATGATAAATAGTAGGTCTGGAGTTTACCCGGGGGTTTTGATCCGGAGAGACAATGGGGCCGGTGCGGTTGTTGCATGACTGAACTAACTTGTGATTCAGGGGAGTTAAATATGGCTGTAAAAAAAATTCTCGTCGTCGGCGCTGGAAACATGGGAGCAGGAATTGCGCAGCTCTGTGCCCAGCAGGGCTTCGAAGCAAC
>Ga0116110_1001978_pt1 | contig 10513 bp, 8 predicted proteins | sample June2015DPH_8_50_FD_89719 | JGI IMG/M metagenome (GOLD analysis project Ga0116110, IMG submission 89719) | Peatland microbial communities from SPRUCE experiment site at the Marcell Experimental Forest, Minnesota, USA - June2015DPH_8_40 | ecosystem: Environmental > Terrestrial > Soil > Wetlands >...
ACAGTCGCGACCTGGTGGCCTACACCGGCGGGCACGACAATGACACGACGGTGGGCTGGTGGCTGAGTTCGGGCGCCGGGGACAGCACGCGCGCTCCGGAAGAGGTTCGCAAAGAGCACGACTTCGCTCGTGCGTACCTCAACTTACGCGACGATTCCGAGATCAACTGGGTCATGATCCGGGCGGTGCTGGCTTCGGTCGCTGAGGTTGCGATTGTCCCGATGCAGGATGTGCTGGGTCTGGGGAGCGCAGCGCGCATGAATCTCCCCGGCACAGTCAGCGGAAACTGGAAGTGGCGTTATCGTCCAGGCGCATTGAGCAGCGAGTTGAGCGCGAGACTTCGAACCCTGGTCACCCTGTACGATCGGTAGGAACGATCGACCCCCCCGGTGAATGCCACCGATCACCAGCCTGGCGTTAAGCGGGCGTTACGCGCGGAGCAGGATTCTACGGTTGTCACTTCATATAAACTTGCGTATCGCCCTGCTGTGCAGGGAGGTACCGAAATTCGTTCAGGAGGAAGCAGTTTGCCCCTAAACCGGGATGTGCTTTGGTACAAGGACGCGATCATCTATCAAGTCCACGTCCGCACCTTCCACGACAGCAACGGGGATGGCATCGGCGATTTTCAAGGGCTTGAAGAAAAGCTCGACTACCTCCAGGAACTGGGGGTCAGCGCGATATGGCTCATGCCATTCTTTCCCTCTCCTTTGCGCGACGATGGCTATGACATCGCGGATTACAACGCAGTTCATTCAAGCTACGGAACATTAGAGGATTTCCGGAAGTTTCTGGGATCGGCCCATGACCGAGGAATCCGGGTCATCATCGAAATGGTGTTGAATCATACCTCCGATCAGCATCCGTGGTTTCAAGAGTCGCGAAGTTCGCGGGACAATCCACGGCGCGATTGGTACGTCTGGAGCGATACCAACACCCGGTATAAGGGAGCCCGCATCATTTTTCTTGACAGCGAAACGTCCAACTGGGCGTGGGACCCGATTTCGAAATCCTACTATTGGCATCGCTTCTTTAGTCACCAGCCCGATCTCAACTATGACAATCCTGCGGTTCGCGAACAGATGTGGACGGTGATGAAGTTCTGGCTGGAGATGGGGGTTGATGGCTTCCGGCTGGACGCGGTGCCGTACCTGGTGGAACGGGAGGGCACAAATTGTGAGAACTTGCCGGAGACGCACGCTGTCCTGAAAGAGTTGCGGCGAAAACTCGATGAACAATTTCCCGGCAGAATGCTTCTGGCGGAGGCTAATCAGTGGCCGGCGGATCTTCGTCCATATTTCGGTGACGCAGATGAATTCCACATGGCCTTTCATTTTCCGTTGATGCCCAGGATGTTCATGGGGCTGAAGTTGGAAGACCGTAAGCCCATCACTGAAATCCTGCAGCAGACCCCGGAAATCCCGCCTACATGCCAGTGGTGCCTGTTCCTGCGCAACCATGACGAGCTGACCCTGGAAATGGTGACCGACATGGAACGCGACTACATGTACGACGCGTACGCCGAACGCAAGACGATGCGGCTGAACCTCGGGATTCGGAGGCGGCTCGCTCCCTTGTTGGACAACGACCGCAGGCGCATCGAGTTAATGAATGGGATGCTGATGTCGTTGCCGGGCACTCCTGTCATCTATTACGGCGATGAAATCGGAATGGGCGATAACATCGATCTAGGTGACCGTAACGGCGTAAGGACTCCGATGCAATGGAACGGGGGAACGAACGGCGGCTTTTCTACCGCGTCCCCAGAGCATCTGTATGCCCCCCTGATCCAGGATCCGGTATATGGTTATCCGGCTGTGAACGTATTGCGGCAAAACGCGAGCGAACATTTGCTCCTCAACTGGATGCGAAGCATCATAGCGGTCCGCAGATCGACCGCGGTTTTTGGCAGGGGATCGATTGAGTTTCTCTATCCCGCCAACCACAGAATACTGGCCTATGTGCGGCGACTGGGAAACGAGGCGGCCCTGGTGGTCAACAATCTTTCGAGCAGCGCGCAAGCTGTCGAGCTCGATCTGCGGCGCTACAAGGGAAGTATTCCGATCGAAATGTTTGGCAAGAATATGTTTCCGCGTGTGGGCGACCTGCCCTATCTGCTAACCATGGGCCCGTATCAGTTTTACTGGTTTCGGCTGCGACGAATCTGAGCGAATGTAGGTAGTGAAAACGCTGTCACGCGCGTCCGCACCAAGGCACGCGGCAACACTTCGAACGGAGACGAAATTGGCAGAGGAGAGCTTTCTTACGGATGATTTTCTTCGCCAACTGATCAACGTTGGCGAAGTGGATATCCTCGTGGGCTTGCCTACTCACAATAACGCCAAGACGATCGGGTCGATCGTCCACACCATTCGGAGCGGCATCCTACGCGGGTTTCCCCGAGAGAGAGCCGTCATCATCAATGCCGATGGGGGGTCGCGTGATGGCACTGCCGAACTGGTCACGGGCGTCTCCATCGATGACGCGCGTCCAGCCTCCAATCTGTACGCGCTCCGCACCTTGCACTCAATCAGCACGAACTATGCGAGCAGCCCGGCGAGCGGAGTCGCGTTGCGGACTATTCTGGCTGCCGCCGAACTGCTCCGCGCCAAGGCCTGCGTAGTGCTGTCGCCCGAGTCCGCGAACATCGAACCGGAATGGCTGTCCAAGCTTCTGCGCCCCGTTTATGACGACGGCTTCGACCTGGTCACCCCCACCTATCGCAGACATAAGTTTGAAGGGCTGCTCATAACGAATTTGCTGTACCCGATGACCCGCGCACTTTACGGTTTAAGAATCCGGGAGGCATATTCGCCCGAGTTCGGATTCTCTGGCCGTTTCGGAAGTCAATTCCTTGGACAAAATGTCTGGAATGATGGAACCGAAGGGGCCGGTGTCGAACTTCGCTTCACCCTGGCGGCGATCACGGGACGATACCGTATCTGCCAGTCGTTCCTTGGAGAGAAGAATCACGTTGAGCGAAGTGCCGCTGACCTGGTGCCGGCGCTGCGACAAACTGCCGGTACCCTGTTCTCCGCGTTGGAGCCAGATTTCACCGTCTGGAGTGAGGTGGCCGGTTCCCAGCCGCTCCCTACTACCGGGGCCGACCGCGAAGTGCTTCTGGATCCACTGCGAGTGAATCGGAAACGGTTGCGAGAGATGTTCTCGACGGGAATTGCCGAGTTGGAATCCGTCTTTCAGTCAATTCTTTCGCCGTCCACACTGGCAGAACTCCAGCGCATCGCCCGTTTGGGAGACGAAGAGTTTCATTACCCTGCGGAATTATGGGTCAGGACGGTTTACGAATTTGCCGCCTCGTATCAGAAGTCTGTGATCAGCCGGGATCATATCATCCAGGCCTTGGCGCCGCTTTTCCGCGGCCGAGCATTCACCTTCCTGATGGAGAACCGCAACGCTTCTGCGGACGACGTCGAGAACAATATCGAAGGTTTGTGCCTTGAGTTCGAGCGATTGAAACCGTATCTGCTGCAGCTGTGGAAATCAAGAGAGTGAGGCAACTATGCGGGAAATGATTATCAGCGAACTGAGTCAGGCGCTGCACGAGATTGCCAGAAATTTCGCCCACTTCCTTCCTCGTCTCATCGTGATGCTGATCCTGGCATTTGCGGGTTGGGTGATCGCGTACGTGATAAAAGCGGTTCTGCGCAGCATTCTGAGGCTCATCAAGTTCGACAAGCTTTCAGAGAATGCGGGCGCTTCGCAGTTGCTCAGCAAGGCCGCTTTGCCTTCGGCGACGGAGCTGTTGAGCCGGTTCGTCTTCTGGGTGACCTGGCTCGGCTTCATTCTGCTGGGTGTGCAAGTGCTCGGTATCCTGGGCCTGCAGGAGCAAACTGCAAGATTCTTTCTTTTCCTGCCGCGTCTATTCGTAGCGATGTTCATTCTGTTTCTCGGACTGCTCGGAGCCAGCTTCTTTTCTCGCGCCGCTCTATTGGCTGCGGTAAATGCGAATGTGCCTTCACCCCGGGTTTTGAGTCTCGCGCTCCGCAGCATCATCATTGTTTTCGTATTATCGATCTTCTTTGAAGAACTGGGTCTGGCAGAACAGACCATGCTGGTTGCCTTCGGAATTGCCTTCGGAGCCCTGATGCTCGGGTTGGCCATCGCATTCGGCATGGGCGGCAGAGACTTGGCCAAGCGTTTCCTGGAGAAGAGGTTTGTTCGCGAGAAGAAGACGGAGAGCGAAGACGAACTGTCGCCGCTCTAGCCTGAAACATGGGGCCCGAAAGTGCCAACCCGCGCCCATTGCGGTACGATGAAATTTGCTTCCTGCTCCATTTGAGCGGCGACTGCCATGCGACTACTCAGCATCCGGCTCATTGTTTCCCTCATCGTGGGCATCACGCTGGTCTCGCTCTCGTCGTCGTATTACGAGGCGTTGGGTGAGAAACGTGCCCTAAGCCGGGACCTGGAGCGGCGCGCCGAGGTCTTGGGCGAAAGCCTCGCGGGAAATGTGGAACGCGACCTGGAGAAAGATTCGCTGCAGGATTTGCAGCTCATCGTAGAGCACTACGGGAACCGGGAGCATCTCTCGGGACTGGCTATTTACGATGGGCAGGGCGATTTGCTGGCAGTCACACCAGAGCTGAAATCCACGCTGGCTACCGTTCCCTCTGTAATGTCTCAAGCCTTGCGTGAGAACCATGGAGCAGGCGCGTTCCAACGACTGGGCGATGCCTCGTTGCACATCTACGCTCTGCCTCTTCACCAGCACGACGAAGTCATCGGCGGCCTAGCGATTGTTCACGACGCCGGCTATATTCGCGCGGAGAGCTTTCACATTTGGCGCGAAACATTTCTGCGCGCGCTGGCGCACGTGTTTCTCATCGTGCTGATCACGCTATTGATTGTGCGCTGGAGTATTGCCGCGCCCATCGCACGTACGGCACAGTGGATGCGTGCTTTGCGGACGGGGCAAGTCTCTTCACAACAGCACGCCGCCGATCTGGATCTGTTTCGTCCTCTGGTGCGGGAGGTCGCTGCCTTCGCGGAAAGCCTTACCCAAGCGCGGTTGGCGGCCGAGACGGAAGCCCGCCTGCGGGACACGGGGGAATCGCAGTGGACGGCCGACCGGCTAGCCGTGCACGTGCGCACGCGATTGGATAATGCGCGTCTCTTTGTCGTGTCGAATCGCGAGCCTTACGTGCACACGCGGCGCGGCAAATCAGTGGAAGTGATGGTGCCGCCGAGCGGAGTGGTTACTGCGATCGAGCCGGTACTGCGCGCCTGTGACGGAACCTGGATAGCCCATGGCAATGGCGATGCCGACCTCGAAACGGTGGATGAGCACGACCGTCTGCGCGTGCCTCCGGAAGATCCTCACTACACCTTGCGGCGAGTCTGGCTGACCAAGGAAGAAGAAGAAGGCTATTACTACGGACTTGCCAACGAGGGGATCTGGCCGCTCTGTCATATCGCGCACACCCGCCCGATCTTTCGCGCAGAGGATTGGAAATACTATCAGGCCGTAAACCAGAAGTTCGCCGATGCGCTGCTCGAAGAGATAAAGGACTTGGAAAAGCCCATTGTGCTGGTGCAGGATTACCACTTCGCCTTGCTGCCCCGGCTGATTAAAGAAAAAAGACCGGAGGCCAGGGTGGCCATCTTCTGGCACATCCCATGGCCCAACCCCGAGGCATTTGACATCTCCCCGTGGCGACGCGAACTTGTGGATGGTCTGCTCGGTGCCGATCTGATCGGGTTTCACATCCAGTCGCACTGCAATAATTTCCTGCATACGGTGGACCGGGTAGTGGAAGCGCGCGTCGATTGGGAGCACTTTTCGGTACGACGTCTGGATCATCTCACCCTGGTCCGACCCTTCCCTATCAGTGTGGACTTAACAGATGTGCGACAAGATGCGCAACAACCGGAATCGACCTTGGATTCCTACACCGAACGCGCCACTTTGCTCAAGGCCCTGGGGGTTGAGGCTACCTTCATGGGTGTAGGTGTTGACCGGGTCGACTATACCAAAGGTATTCTGGAGCGTTTTCTGGCGATTGAGCGTTTTCTGGACAAGTATCCTTCCTATCAGGGCAGGTTCACATTCGTGCAGATTGGCGCTCCCAGTCGCAGCTACCTGAAGCGCTATCACGATCTGATGGTGGAGGTGGAAGCGGAAGCGGCGCGCATCAACCGGCGGTTCCAGACGGACAAATGGAAGCCCATCGTCTTTCTGAACCGGCAGCATAACCACCAGGAGATTCAACGCTACTACCGCGCCGCAGACTTATGCCTGGTTACGTCGTTGCACGATGGCATGAATCTGGTGGCGAAAGAATTCGTGGCCGCCCGGCACGACGAAAGAGGCGTTTTAATCCTGAGTTGTTTCACCGGCGCCGCCCACGAATTGCGCGATGCCTTACAGATAAACCCCTATGATGTCGACCAGACGGCGGAGGCGATTCGCATCGCTCTCGAGATGGATCCGGAGGAAAAGGAATTGCGTATGCAACGCATGCGGAAGACGGTCAGGGAACACAACGTTTACCGCTGGGCAGGAAGCCTCATCGCGGAACTCTGCGATCTGCGCCTGGACGTGTCGGAAGAAAGCAAGGAGAAACCCGGCGCGAGTACTGCTGCCTGGGGATGAGGAGCATGTGTTTGTCCCGCGCGGTCAATTCAGTCGAAGTCGGGCAGTTCATGAACACGGTGGCACAGTCGCCGGTTTCCGCGCTTCTGCTCGACTATGACGGTACTCTCGCACCATTCTGCCTTAATCGCCTGCAGGCTCTCCCTTATCCGGGAATGACCGAACTCCTGCAGGAGATCGTCGCCAATGGCCGCACCCGTGTGGTTATCGTCACCGGCCGGAACGCCCGCGAAGTGATTCCTCTGCTTTCGATTCACCCCCGTCCCGAGATCTGGGGATGCCATGGGTTGGAGCGGTTGAAGCCGGATGGAACCTGCGAGGCGCCGCGCGTCGAAGAGTCTGTGCTGCACGCATTGGCTGAAGCAGATCGTTGGTTAACGTATCAGGGGCTGCACAACCGGGCAGAGTTCAAAACCGGCGCCCTCGCTATCCATTGGCGCGGGCTGGACGAAGCGACAGCGGCGGTAATCCGCAGCCAAGTCTTGCTGGGTTGGTTCCCAATTGCTCAAAGTACGCCCATGGAACTGCTGGAGTTCGATGGCGGTATTGAAATGCGCATGCCGGGTCGTGATAAGGGGGATGCGGTCCGCACCATCCTGGATGAAATTGGCCCTGAGGTTCCCGTCGCCTACATGGGGGATGACTCGACCGACGAGCGGGCTTTCCTCGCTCTTGGTACCCTGGGCCTGAGCGTGCTGGTTCGTCCCGTATGGCGCGAGACGGCGGCTGCCCTATGGATCAGACCGCCAGAAGACTTGCTGGAGTTTTTAGCGCGGTGGCTACTAGCGTGTCTCGAGGGGCAACATAGCGCGGGGGAAGAGTCTTCGCCCGGTTAAACGAGTAAGGTTAAACGAGTAAGGGTGCTACCAATACGCCAGCGAAGCCCTCGATCATCCTAATTCACAAAGTCCGGACACACCTCTAACTTTGTTGTAGCTCAAGTGCCCGACACAATGGGTCCACAATGCGTCATGGTCAATGCGCTACTGACGAGGTTTTTCTTTACCTCCAGGCGGTTTTTTCTCAGGCGCGCTCTCGTGATGAGCCTCAGGGCGGGGTGCAGCCTGTTGACGAGCTGCCGCAGGCTGCGAATGAGCTGCACTCTCTGAATGAGCCGTTTTATTCTCATTCGAACGGGCTGCTTTCTCCGCCGTTTTATTCTCATTCGAGCGAGTAGCCGATGCCTTCTCGGCCGTTTTATTCTCATTCGATCGAGCAGCAGCTGCCTTCTCGGCCGATTTATTCTCATTCGAGCGAGTAGCCGCGGCTTTCTTCTCGGACGCCTTATTCTCATTTGAGCGAGTAGCCGATGCCTTCTCGGCCGTTTTATTCTCACGCGAGCGGGTTGCAGCGGCTTTGCTCTCGGCCGCCCTGTTCTCATTCGATCGAGTAGCGGCCGTTTTATTCTCACGCGAGCGGGTTGCAGCGGCTTTGTTCTCGGCCGCCCTGTTCTCATTCGAGCGAGTAGCCGCTGCCTTCTCGGCCGTTTTATTCTCACGCGAGCGGGCAGCGGCTTTGTTCTCCGCCGCCTTATTCTCATTCGAGCGAGTCTCAGCCGCTTTGTTCTCGGCGGCCCTGTTTTCCGTGGCCTTAGTCTCCGCTGCCTTGTTCTCGGCTGCTGCACCATTGGCCGCTACTACACCCTTGCCGGCAAACTCTCCCGGTTTGGAGGTTGCAGCGATTGGCGGTTTGCCATGATTGACGGACGCCAATAGTTCATGGTTCCTGCTGGCGGCCTGTTGATGCTCTGTCTGTGCGGCTGTTGCCGGAGTATGACGCTCGTGGGCCGCGGTCTCTTCTGCAGCGGTCGGGCGGGCGGTTGTTCCACCGGTTCCGCCGTTATAGCTGACGTGGTTTCCCGCTCTTTCGTTGATTACGTTTTTTTCGTACGTGTTGTGAATGTTGGTGACGTCGACGTTGTTGACCGAGGTGTTGTAGTTGAAGGCTCCGTTATTCCAATATCCGCCCTCATAGCCGATACCACCATAGCCGAAGCCATAGTTGACGCCGCCGTAGAAACCAATTGTGGGACCCCAGTAGCCATCGTTCCAGGCAAAGGCATTGCCACCCCAGCCCCAATACCCGGGAGTCCACAGCAGGCCAACGGCGGGCGGCTCGGCCCACGTGCCCGGCACCCAGAAATAGCCTTCATCACCGTAAGCCCAGTAGCCGGGTGCCCACAAATAGCCGCTCTGCGGACACATAGGTTGCGAGTACGCCACCAGTTCAGGCGGAGCGATCGTGATCGACACGCCGACCTGCGCGAACGCGGCGGCCGACATGGCCAGTATCAGAACAGCTAGCAATAGCAAACGGATTTTGCGCATTTTGAACCACCTTGCCCGCTCATCCTTCGATTGCCCGGTCCTACCTTGACGCTGCGGGCTGCGTGGATGAAACGGTAACGCGTCGATAAAAGGATTCCACGGAGGCACTGCCACGTCTGTGCACTACAGCTCACTTTTCAGCGCTTCTGCAAGTAGTTCATCCGAAGCCATTCCCATGCGCCGAACAAGAGGTTAGCGGGGGCTGTGAGCACACTTCGAGGACGGCTGTTCGACGAGCGTCTCACGACTCTAAATGGAGTCTGGAGCCCTTCCATTTGTGTGTTCCTGCCGAGGAACTCTGCAAGTCGCCGTGTGCCGAGCAGCCGCCACGGTTCAAGCCAGATCCTCTCTTCAAACTGCGCTACTCCGTCCGCTCAGTAAGTTAACGACGAGAAGCACCAATCCGATAACCAGCAGCAAGTGAATCAGACTCCCGCCGATATGCAAGCTGAAACCCAGAAGCCACAAAATAATAAGAACAACGAAAATGGTCCAAAGCATGACAGCCTCCAGTGCCCATTCTTACGAGCACACAAACGTGAATCTTCATCCCAACTTCCGCGAGCGAACTGCTCCCCGCGAACGGACGAGAAAAATGATGAACTCTGCTGCCGCTCGAACACGCAGGCATCCGCCGATGACCAGCAACCGTAGAGGTCGAGTGCGGACGCCCTAATATTTATCGGTTGGCTCTGGCCTCAGCTTTTGCTCCGCGAACTTCTGCGAGGAACGGCCGGGCTGCGTCTGGAACCGGCACTTCGCCCAACAGCAAAGCCCGAGTGGTGACGTCGCCGTACATCGCGTGCCGGGAATCGCTGTCTTGCCGGAGCGATGCACCTTCTAACGTGAGCCCAGCGAACGCACCCTTGGCGCGGGAGTAGGTCAGAATCTCCGTATCCAACTTCCAATCCGTGCCGGCCTCGGCATGCCGTCCAACTGGACCTGCTGCCGCGGAAGCGTCCCCTCCAATTTGGAAATTACTCGAGAGCAGCCTTTGCATCGCTTTGTCATTCTGGAAGATCATTACCACGTCAACCGCTTCTATCCCAATCTGCAGGCCCCAGCTTCCGCCCGAAATCGTGATGAATGCCGGCGCACTCCAGCCCGTCGCCGTTCGGCAGGTGGCGACGCCTTTGCCTTCTTTAGCTCCGAAGATAAAGCCGCCTTTGACCATGTGCGGGATAACGCCCACGCACTTTGCGTGCTCCAACACTTCTTCCGGGATCCCCTTGTCAGGCATTCCCATAATTTCGTGCATCACACTGGTGGCGCCATCGAGCCGATCGGTGGCCTCTTGCAGCGCCGACCCCGCCCAGCACAACGTGCCGAGACTCAACATCGCAAGCACAAACATTACTCTTTTCATGGAAGAACCTCATTTCTGTTGCCTCGGCGCCGCATCTCCGGCTTCAGGCACAATTCTGATTAGAAATACCGGCGGTCCAGGTCGATTCCGACGTTAGCAAATCGGGATTCAGAAGGTCTGAGCAATACTGCTCACTTGTCACAGTCCGGTCAAAACTTGTGGAAAATAGTCCACCCTGTCCTGTTCCGCTCTAGTCCTGTGTGAACC
>Ga0116110_1001986_pt1 | contig 10498 bp, 10 predicted proteins | sample June2015DPH_8_50_FD_89719 | JGI IMG/M metagenome (GOLD analysis project Ga0116110, IMG submission 89719) | Peatland microbial communities from SPRUCE experiment site at the Marcell Experimental Forest, Minnesota, USA - June2015DPH_8_40 | ecosystem: Environmental > Terrestrial > Soil > Wetlands >...
AGGGATGCGAGATGGTCATGACCCCCTGTCCCGGATGCCTCAAATCGCTAAAGGGAGCACAGGAAATCTGTGAGCATCCGGAACAGCGCAAGGCTTTTCTTGAATTGGTCGGTATGGAGATGGACGAGCGCACAAAGACGGTCTCCCTGCTGCAGCTCCTCTATGAAGAAGTCGGCCTTGAAGTGTTACAGAAGCTCATTCGACGCCCATTGACCGGACATGTCATTGTCCCCTATTACGGCTGCTTGCTCACAAGGCCCGCACAGATTGCCCGGTTCGATGATCCCGAAAATCCCATCTCTATGGACCGGCTCATTCAGACCACAGACGCCACAGTTCCGGACTTTCCTTACAAAACTGAGTGCTGCGGGGCCACCTATGGAGTCACCCGCAACGATATAGTGGGAAAACTGAGCGGGCGAATTCTGGATATGGCCGCTCGCCTGGGCGCCGAGGCCATTGCCGTAGCCTGTCCCCTGTGCCAGCAGAACCTCGATCTGCGCCAGAACCAGATAAATAGATACTGTAAGAGCACATTCCATATTCCGGTCCTCTACATTTCGCAGGTGATCGGGCTTGCGCTGGGAATCGATCCGAAAGTGCTGGGTATGGATAAACTATCCGTAAGTCCCGACTGCCTGCTTCAGGATCTTGGAGGAGCGGAGAACCAGGAGTCCCACATTAGTCTTTCGCCTTAAAATCCACCGAAACAAATCGGGCAAATCTCACAATGCAATCATGCAGAGTACGCTCAGGAAAACAAGGTCAGCCGAATAAGGCTTCTCTGCGTCTTGGCGGCGGATTTTGCAAGGTCGGTGCGGAGATGAAGGATTCAGGATAGGAGACATATGCGTATTGGCGTGTTCGTCTGTCAGTGTGGAACAAATATTGCTGGAACGGTAGACACCGAAGCAGTAGCCGGCGAGGCGCTGACCTTTGCGGATGTCGCCTATGCCACAAGTTACATGTACACGTGCTCCGAGCCGGGCCAGCAGGAGATCCAGCGGGCCGTTCGCGAACACAATCTGCAGGGGGTGGTCGTTGCCGCATGCTCGCCCAGAATGCACGAACCCACGTTCCGACGCGCTGTAGAAAAGGCGGGTCTGAACCGGTATATGTTTGAAATGGCCAATATCCGCGAGCATGTGTCGTGGATCGGAAATGACCGCGCCGCCAACACCCGCAAAGCCGTGGACCTGGTTCGCATGGCCGTAGCCAAGCTGCGTTTCAATCAGCCGCTCATTCCATTGAACATGCCTGTCAACAAGCGGGTACTGGTTATCGGAGCCGGGGTGGCCGGGATCCAGGCCGCTCTGGACAGCGCCGAAGGCGGCCTGGACGTTGTGATCGTCGAACGGCGGCCGTCCATAGGCGGCAAGATGGCTAAGCTTGATAAGACCTTTCCCACTATCGACTGCTCGTCCTGCATCCTCGGTCCTAAAATGGTGGACATTTCACAAAAGGAAAATATCACCCTGTACGCCGCCAGTGAGATCGAATCCATCAATGGATACATAGGCAATTTTACTGTCCAGATCAGGAAGAAAGCGACCTACGTAGATTGGGAAGCTTGCACCGGTTGTGGCCTTTGCATGGAGAAATGCCCGTCTGCAAAGGCGCCAGACGCTTTTAATGAGGGTCTGGGCACGACCAAAGCCATCAATATCCCTTTTCCTCAGGCCATCCCGAGGAGAGCCAGCATCGATCCTTTGCATTGTCGCCATTTCACTCGAGGCAAGTGCGGAGTCTGTTCGAAGATATGCCCGGTGAAGGCCATCAATTTCGATATGCAGGACGCAATCGTTACGGAGGAGGTGGGAGCTATCATCGTGGCCACGGGCTACGATCTTTTCGACCATTCGGCTTATGGAGAGTACGGCGCAGGCCGCTATCCGGACGTTATTTCCGGCCTCCAGTACGAGCGCATCCTGAGTGCTTCGGGGCCGTTCGGGGGACACATCCGTCGCCCATCGGACGGCACAGAGCCCAAAGACATCGTCTTCATCGCCTGCGTGGGCTCACGCGACACTTCGGTGGGACGCCCTTACTGTTCTGGGGTCTGCTGCATGTACATCGCCAAGCAGGCTATTCTGACGCGCGATCACATGCCGGAATCAAACTCCTACGTTTTCTATATGGATATCAGGGCCCCGGGCAAGAACTACGACGAGTTCGTGCGCCGGGCCCAGGAAGAATACGGGGTGCAATACATTCGTGGCCGGGTGGGCAAGGTCTATCCGCGCGGCAATCGCATGGTGGTGCAGGGAGCCGATACGCTGCTCGGGGTTCAGGTGGAGGTGGAGGCCGACCTGGTGGTGCTGGCCACGGGTATCGAGGCTTCTGCAGGTGCAAGTGAGCTGGCCGAAAAACTTCGCATCTCCTACGACCAATACGGCTTCTATATGGAAGGCCATCCCAAGCTGCGCCCAGTCGAGACCAACACCGCAGGGGTTTACCTTGCAGGCGCGTGCCAGGGGCCCAAAGATATTCCCTCTTCAGTAGCACAGGGGAGCGCTGCGGCCTCTAAAGTGCAGGCCCTTTTCGCGCGTGACACCATCGAAACCAACCCACAAGTAGCTTTGGTCAACGAACGAGCCTGTATTGCCTGCGCAAAGTGCATTCAAGTTTGTCCGTTCGGGGCCATCAAATTAAAGGAACTAAGGGGAGATATCCTTAAAGCCGAAGTGCTGCCCACAGTCTGTCAAGGCTGCGGCCTGTGCAACGCCACCTGCCCCCCCAAAGCGATCCAGTTGCAGCACTCGACGGACAACCAGATCCTTGCTGCAGTGAATGAGATCTGTGCCTGACCCGGGTGGGATTTGTCCCAAAGCAAAGCTGCGTGAGGCTAAAACTTGGAAAAGGAAAAAAGCGATGACAGACTCCAATCCCGACTCCGGCACAGCTCCCGATGAAGCTGCGGAACAGGGGATGAAAATAGCAGGCTTCCTGTGCAACTGGTGCTCTTACGGAGGGGCCGACACGGCGGGTGTGTGCCGCTTCAGGCAGCCTACGGACCTGCGAATCGTGCGCATCCCCTGCACCGGGCGCATGGACCCTCTTTTTGTTGCCAAATCACTAATCTATGGCTTGGACGGCGTGCTCGTCTCCGGGTGCCACCCCAAGGACTGTCACTATGCCGTCGGCAATCTGCACGCGCGCCGGCGTCTCGAGGTGCTGAAGAGTTTCCTGTCTTTCATGGGTATCGATGCGCGCAGGTTCCACTATACCTGGGTATCGGCATCCGAAGGTCAGCGCTGGCAGCAGGTTGTGACTGAATTTTCCGAGCAGATTCATCGGTTGGGTCCCAATCCCGGAGTCCGGAAGCAACCCGGCGAAAGCTCAAACCATCGAACAGGCAAAAGCAGCTAACTACGCCACAAAGGCGCAGAAAAGCGCTGGACGACAGTTAAGCCGATAGCTCGATAGACTGGAAAAAGCAGTGATTGAAACCGATACAATGCAATTACACAAGTTGGTGGAAGAAGCTCTGCCTGAACTGGACACAATGATCGGCTGGGCTGCAGGCGAGGACCCGCTCCGCACGACACCCGTCTTCATTCGCGGCGCCAAATCCATACCAAGGCTTATCTTGAGCCCATTTTGCGCTCAGAACCTGACAGGTTACCTCGTGAAACCTCCCGCTCTGAAGCCTGCAGACAAACATAAGAAAATCGGCATTTGCGTAAAAGGCTGTGACAGCCGATCGCTGGTGGCGCTCATCCAGGAAAAGTTCCTGACCCGCGACAGTCTTCGCATCTTCGGCATTCCCTGCCGTGGAACGGTGGACTGGCGCCGAGTCATGCGGCAAGTGCCGCTCCGGCTTGTCAGATCGGCCAGGGTGGAAGGTAACCATCTGATCGTTGACGATGCAGGAGGGACTCATAAACTCAACCTGGAAAACGTTCTTGCCCGCAAGTGCCTTCAATGCCGCTATCCAAATCCGGTCGTCTGCGACGTGCTGGTCGGTGAGGCGGCTGTATCCGGCGTAACGCCGGAGGATATATACCGGAACGTGGACGCACTGGAGAAAAGGCCCCTGGAAGAAAGGTTGGCTTTCTGGCAGTCGGAGCTCGATCGGTGTATGCGCTGCTATGCCTGCCGGAACGCCTGTCCTCTCTGTGTTTGCCAGGATCGGTGCATCGCGGAGACTCGAGATCCTAAGTGGCTGACACAACGCATGGGAATACCGGAAAAATTCCTGTTCCATTTCATTCATGCCATGCATTTGGCCGGCAGATGCACTGAGTGCGGTGAATGCGAACGCGTCTGCCCTATGGAAATCCCCGTGACCTTGATGAAAGAAAAGCTCAACAAAGTCGTCGAGGAGATGCTGGGCTATGTGGCAGGTCTGGATCCGGCCCCCATCCCTCCACTGCTCACTTTCAACCCGGAAGAGACAGGCATCTAGCGGTCCCCGGCCTCTCTGAGAGGCTTCGGAACTATAGCTTTGAATGCAAAAGAGGTAACCTGATGGCTGGGAAAATATTCATTGCAATTGACCGTTTGACGTCGACCCTCGACAAGCTCTCTGCGAAGATCGATCTGTGGGTACCTGCGCCGTTACAAACTGACAAAAGCGAGCCGACGGGATTTGTGCCCTACCATGCGGGTATGGTCCCCATCCTGGACCGGCAGAGCACCCTGCCGCCGAAGAAGATTCTCCTTCCGCAAGTGGAAACACTGTTACGTTTCGAGTGCCGGAAAGACCCGCAGAATCCATTGAAAGGTTCTGTCAGCCTAGATGATAAGATGGAGGTTCGCCCTGCCCTTGTCTTCGGCGCTCGCCCCTGCGACGTCAAAGCTTTCCTGGCCATCGACCGAGTCTTCACATCCGGCCCCTATGTGGACCCTTACTATCTTGAGCGCCGCCAGAACACTCTTTTTGCCACATTGATATGCCCCAGGCAGACGAGGCGTGCTTTTGTTCTTCGGTGGGCTGCGGACCTGCGGACACAGAGGGAAGCGATTTCAGGGTCATTCCAGTTGATGGCGGCTACTTAGTGGATGCATTAACTGAAAAAGCTCAGTCCCTCTTTGACTCCCCGGCAGATACTCCAACGCAAGATCAGGAAGTGCAGGCAAGCCAGGTTGTTGAGGAAGCGTCAAACAATCGAGTCGGAGATCTTGACCTCGAGGGAAGCGCGGCGGCTTTCAGGAAACGTTTCGAAGATAATGATTACTGGCAGGAAATGGCTGCCCCGTGTCTCAGTTGCGCTATCTGTACCCATGTATGCCCCACGTGCTATTGCTTTACCATAACCGACGAAATTGAGAACCTGCGGGGGGAGCGCTTGCGTTCCTGGGATTCGTGCATGTTCTATCAATATACGTTGGAAGCCAGCGGCCACAATCCGCGTCCTTCCAAACTGAACCGTTACCGCAATCGCGTCGGACACAAGTTCAGCTACATGCCCGAGAAATACGATGGGCTTATCGGATGCTGCGGTTGCGGTCGATGTATTCGGAGCTGCCCGGTGTCCATGGACATTCGCCAAATCGTGGGCCGCCTTAAGGAGAACGCCTTTGAGAGTGAATAAATTTCTAAATAACCCCTATCTGCCCCAATTGGCGACCGTTCAGGAGATCATCCAGGAAACCGCCAACATTCGTACCCTGAGGGTCAGTCTTGACGATAAGGAAAAGATGCGCGAGTTCGTTTTCCGCCCCGGCCAGGTCGGCCAACTTTCTGTATTCGGCGCCGGCGAGTCCACCTTTGTCATCAATTCTCCGCCCACGCGAAAGGATTATCTGCAGTTCAGCGTCATGAGGACCGGCGAAGTCACCCAGCGCATACACCAGTTGAACGCCGGAGATCAAATCGGCCTGCGCGCTCCGCTCGGCAATGGCTTCCGGTACGAAGACATGAAAGGCCATGACATACTCTTCATTGGAGGCGGGATCGGCATGGCGCCTCTTCGCACCCTGCTGCTCTACATGATCGACAACCGCCGGGACTACGGGGACATCATGGTCCTCTACGGCGCTCGCTCGCCTAAGGACCTTTGCTACACTTATGAATTTCAAGAGTGGAAAGCCGGCGGCGTCAACCTGGTACTGACGGTCGATAGCGAATTTCCAGGTTGGAAAGAGCGTGTAGGGTTCGTTCCCACGGTTCTGAGCGAAGAATCCCCATCTCCGCACAACCGCATCGCAGTCGTCTGCGGCCCTCCGATCATGATCAAGTTCGTTTTGTTCGGACTCAAGGAACTGGGATTCGAAGATCACCAGATTCTCACCACTCTGGAAAAGCGCATGAAGTGCGGCATTGGCATTTGCGGACGTTGCAACACGGGCTCCAGGTATGTGTGCCTGGATGGGCCGGTTTTCAGCTACGAGCAAATCAAAGGGATGGGCGAATTGTAATGAAAGGTCCTTCACATCTCGATCAGCGCCGGGCGGCAAGGATCATCCCCATGCACACGAGCGCTGCAAGCTGGAATCCGCTGTTGATGAGAAAAAGCCTGAACGGCTTTCTCTCATATACAACCGGAGACAGCATTGTCACGGCAACAAACCCGAGCCAGATTAGGAAGCCCGCAGCGGCCCCCGCCGCAGTCGATTGCGCAGGCACCTTCTGTACGGCGTAATCCAGAACAACGGCCATGACAAAACTCCCCGCAATGGCAAAGACCGTTCCCTTGACCATTCCCGACTTCATCGTTTCACGGGTGTTTCCAGTGAGCTTCATCCAGGGATTCAAGAACAGCAGGGGTGACCACCACAAAAAGACCACTATCACTCATGCCAAAGCAGCTACGAACACGGCCGGGAAATTTATCTGAAATTCCAAGATGTTGACTCCTCCTTGATGACTTCATTACCCAAAGGTGTAACAGTCAGGCCTTCATCTCGTGGTTGAACTGGCAGAACGGATTTCCTTCTCTGATGGTATGCCCCTTTCCTCCTCTGTCGAACGTCATCTCATTGGGCAGGTAGGCATTGTAAAGAGCGTTGTCCAAAGAGCAAAAGGGTTCGGTCAGCTCGGGAATCCCCAGCCTGGACAGGAAATCATGGATGATGCAGTAGGTGCATCGATATGAACGGACTGTGCCGCTTCGCTCCTGCGCTTCCACTTTGCTCCACTGAATGGCGCCCTGCCTGAGGCTGAGATCGAAAAAGCCCATGAAGTTATCCCATGTGCGGGGAGCTTCCACCAGTCCGAACTCGCTCCATATACAGCCAATCCCAGAGGAAGGATAATCGCCCTCGAGAGCGCAAAGGCCTTTTCCTGTCCCAGTTTTTGCTTCAGCCGCAGATAGATCCATGTGGGATAAGCGAACAGCTCGACGAAATCTTTCGGAAGATCTTTCGGCAGGCTCTTCTTGAAGCGGCCCGGGGTTAGAGCGGTCCCCATCAGGAATCGCAGAGGATTGCGGACATATTCCGAGAGAACCGCATAGGTTATCAATGCCTTGGAAAATGTACCGTACCGGGCCGGATTGCCGGCCGTAGTTTTGAGCATGTCTTCTTTACCCTTTGTTCCTAATTTGTGTATCCCTTACGATTTTCCTCATTGAAGTGGCGGAAATTCATTTTAGAACCCCTCTCGTGATTTTCCTGCACCCCGTGATTCAAGTGCTAAAGGCGGGCGTTTATCGAACCAGGGGGATGCTTTTTCAAGCTGCGAAGCGAGGCGGAACAGCATGCCTTCGTCGCCGAAGCGAGCTATAAACTGAACACCGCAGGGGAGCCCGTCCTGGGTCCAATGGAGCGGCACCGACATGGCAGGCAGCCCCGTAAGATTGGCAAGCTGTGTGAAAGGGGTCTTGCTCAGGTTTTCCGTGGAAAGTTTATCGACAATGCCGGTGGCCTTGAGGAGCGAACCTAGACCGAGGGCGTTGACTACTTTCATGGCTGCCACGTCCGCAGCCTTTGGCGCCAGACTACCGATCCTCGGGGGAGGGTAGGCCGTCGTGGGGGTGAGGAAAAGGTCGTGCTCTGTGAAAAATTCCGCCATGGCCCGGCCGAAGAAATGCCACTGCCGCTTCGCAGCCACGTAGTCGCAGGCCTTAAGCGTCCGTCCCAGGAGAGCCAGGGTTCGGGTTGTATCCTCGACAAGCCGCGCTTTATCTGCTCCCTGTTCCACGGCGATCAGTTCCAGGTCTGCGGCCACCTGACCGAAATAGAGTGTCATGTAACACTTCGCAAGGGCCTTGCCGTCGTAAACAGGCTCCGCCTCTTCCACGCGGTGGCCCAGACTCTCCAGAAGCGCCGCCGCCCTCCTAACCGCTTCGACACATTCGGGATGGACCTCCGTACCAATGGGCGAACGGGTTGTAAAGGCGATCCGCAGAGTTCCGGGATCCAGACCGATCTCCTCGAGGTATGACCTCTCCGGCGGAGCGATCGCATACGGGGCCCCGGCCTCAGGCCCCTGGACCGCGTCAAGCAATGCAGCGCTGTCACGGACCGAGAGGGACAGCGCGAGGTCTGATACAGCGCCATCCCACACCTCGCCGTAATACGGTCCCACTGGTGTCCGGCCGCGCGTAGGCTTGAGCCCGAAGATACCGCAGCAGGAGGCGGGGATCCGGATCGAACCACCACCGTCATTGCCCGAAGCGATCGGTACGATGCGACTCGCCACTGCGGCTGCCGAGCCTCCGCTCGAGCCACCCGGCGTGTGGTCGAGATTCCAGGGATTCCTCGTCGGCCCGAAAGCCTCGGGCTCGGTAACTGCCATCAGGCCGAACTCAGGGAGATTTGTCTTGCCCAGGACAATGAGCCCGGCCCGCTTGAACCTGGATACGATCTCCGCATCTCTGTCCGGCACAAAATCCTTGAGTGACTTGCTGCCGTGGCTCAAAGGAACGCCGGCCCAGGCGTGGAGAAGATCCTTGAGAAGGAAAGGTACACCTTTAAAGGCCCCGTCTGAAAGGGGTCCCTTTGCCGTTGCGCGTGCTTGTGCAAACATGGGCGTGATCACCGCGTTCAGCTGTGGATTGAGATGTTCGATCCGGCTGATCGCCTCCTCACAAAGCTCGGAGGCGCTGACCTGTCCGTCACGGACAAGCCCCGCCAGACCGATGCCGTCGTACTGGTCGTACTCTTTGAATCCGGCCATAATTTCCTCCTTCTATTTGCGATTCTTCCTTGAAACCCCGGTGCTCCGCCTTTTAGCAATGATCGGTTTTTCATATGAGTCCAGAATGCCTCTAACGGACCTCCCTGTGCTCTCTATGGCCCATTGTGTCGTGTGATCTCCGGGAGCCAGATACCATCGTGGCAACACCGTGGTAGATGGCGGATATGGCGCGGGAGGCACATTCAACGTCCACTTTCCGGAAACGGCCCTGTGACTGGCCCAACAGAATCGCTTTCCTGACCAGGTTGACCCAGCTGTTGACCCAGTCGCTGAAGATCTTACGGTACTCCTTATCACGCACGGCAATGGACATAAAATCGAAGAGTATGGGATACGCGATCCTGCTGTCGGGATCCTCGGTTGAAAAGAGCCATTCGAAAGACAGTACTTGATCCAGAGGGTCCTCGAGTGCGGACATGGTCTCATAACCCCTGAGAAAGATGCCCTGAAAAAATTCCTGAAAAGCTGGATTATTCTAGCCCATTTTCCAAAATTGATACTCATGTAATATGTTGGGGCTGAAAGCACAAATAACCGAAAAGTTTTATAGGCTCCGATTTGAGCGTGGTGGTTCCCAACATGCTCGTTGCCGGGTCGGTCGTCGCAATCTCAACTGAAGCATGATTAGTCTCCAACTCATTACCATCTTAAAATAAAGGGATTTGCGGAAATGTATGGAGGTGAACATCCCTCCGGAAGGCGCATAGTGCCGCCAACCAACGGGCTCCTGCGTAACAACTTCGAAAAAAGAAAGCTAAGTTATACCATTGAACACGGTTGAAAATTGCTTTCTGCGGTAAGGATATTTTTTGCAATTGACGTTATTTTGGAACATAAATGTCTCATTTCAGATGGGATTTTGACCATTACCCTGACTAGATACACAAAATTGTTCGAATTTTTAATGCCCTTTGAAAATTGGCCGCCTCATGCCGGATCAATTATTTTTTTCTGCCCGATGCCCGCTGCTTACTGTGCGCCGCTCAAAGTCTTTTCGACTCGCTGCTCCCTCACACTGTTCACTGACTTGGCACGATTGTTGTCTCTGTTATAATTCCTATGAAAAAAAGAATAAGGGAAGCCGAACTCAACGTTATATTCGAAATATGCCGGGTCATCGGGCAGGCGCTGAAACTCGATCAGGCCCTGGAAACTATTCTTGCGATCCTTTCATCGTCTCTTGCGATGAAGCGCGCAACGGTCACTCTCAAAGATGAAGAAACCGGTTATCTGGTCATCCGGGCGTCCCACGGCCTGACACAAGCCGAAAGAAAGCGTGGGGTCTATCGCCAGGACGAGGGAATAACCGGCCTGATTTTCCAGACCGCCCAGGCCTACATAGTACCGGACATAAGCAAAGAGCCCCTGTTTTTGAACAAGACACGATCCAGGCACATTCAGAAGGAGTCCATA
>Ga0116110_1002011_pt1 | contig 10416 bp, 8 predicted proteins | sample June2015DPH_8_50_FD_89719 | JGI IMG/M metagenome (GOLD analysis project Ga0116110, IMG submission 89719) | Peatland microbial communities from SPRUCE experiment site at the Marcell Experimental Forest, Minnesota, USA - June2015DPH_8_40 | ecosystem: Environmental > Terrestrial > Soil > Wetlands >...
ACGTGCAAAAAACGGTGTTCGAGGAGGTGCTGCAAATCCCGCCGGACATGGTGAAAGCGCGGTTTGGTTACATGCTCGAAGCGTTTCGATTTGGCGCGCCGCCGCACGGTGGCATCGCGCTCGGCTTCGACCGGCTCATTGCGATTCTCTGCAACACACCGAGCATCCGCGATGTGATTGCGTTCCCGAAAACCGCCAAAGGCGCTTGTTTGATGACCGATTCACCCGGCAGCGTGGAGCCGAAGCAACTGCGCGACTTGCATCTGGAACTGAAAGTGGCGAAGAAGGAATAAGTCGGGGAGCGCACGCGCCTCGCGTGCTGTTTCCAGCGCCCTCGCTGGAAACATCCGGGAATGTGTTCGACGGGGCGTCGAACACGACAGCCGAGGGCGGCTGTGCTCCCTTGTCCGACGCTTCTGCTGCAAATTCGTTGATTTTGTTATCCGTGTGTTCACTGTCACGGCAGGGCGCAATTTGACACTATCCCCGCCCGGCTAGCCTTGCGGAGCGCCGATCTCCGATCCGGCGCGTTTCTGAGGGAATTGCCACCTGCCGGGTCGGAGACCGGCGTTCCGGGAAGTGTCAAGATGCCCCCGTTACGGCCTTGCTCCTCAAAAAACATTCTGGACAGCCGCCACCAAACAAAATAAGCTTGGTTTACTGAACAGTGGCTACCGCCCATTGCAGCCTTACAAATCGGGTGCTCGAATCATCATGAAATCCAAACGAAACCTGATTCAACTCTGCCTGTCAGGGGCGCTGCTGCTGGCGTTGCCCGCCGTGGCGCAAGCGCAATTCACCTTCACGACCAATAACGGTACAATCACCATCACGGGCTACACGGGTTCCAACGGCGTGGTGATGATTCCCAGCACAATGGTTGGCCTGCCCGTCGCCAGCATTGGCGACTGGGCGTTTTATGCAACCAGTGTCACTAACGTCCTGATTCCCGATAGTGTCACCAACATCGGGGATGGGGCATTTTTTGACTGCCAATCGCTGACCAACGTCACGATCGGCAACGGCGTCACCAGCATAGGGGATTGGACGTTCGCTTTCTGTCCCAGCCTGATGAGTGTCTGTTGTCGCGGGGATGAGCCCAGCCTTGGCGGAGACAATGTGTTCTACGGCAACCTGGCCACGGTTTATTACTTGTCAGGAGCCACCAACTGGGGACCGATGTTTGACGGTCATCCGGCCGTGTTGTGGAATCCGCCAGTTCCATTCACCTACACGACAAATAGTGACGGCATCACTCTCTCAATTACGGCCGGTCCTAGCGGAGTGGTAACAATACCTAGCAGTATAAATTTCCTACCGGTCACAATTATTGGAAACTATGCGTTCGGTTATTATAGCGACCTGACCAGCGTTGCGATACCCAATACCGTCACCACCATCGAAGACCTTGCGTTCGATGGCTGCTACAACCTGACCAATATTACGATCCCCAACAGCATCACCAGCATTGGAATAGCTGCATTCTCTGATTGCGCCAGCCTGACCAACATCATAATTCCCAATAGTGTTACCTATATTGGAAATGCGGCATTCGAAAACTGCAGCAGTTTGATTAGCATCACGATTCCTGACAGTATTACCAACCTCGCAGACTGGGTATTCGCCGGCTGCACCAGTCTGACCAATGTCACGATCCCGAACAGTGTCACCAGTATTGGATGGGATACCTTTGGAAGCTGCTTCAACTTGAGCAGCATCACAATCCCCAACAGCGTCTCCAGCATTGAAGAATGGGCGTTTAATGGTTGCGTGAGCCTGACCAGCATCACGATTCCTGACGGTGTCACCAACATCGCAGACTGGGTATTTGATACCTGCACAAGTCTGACCAACGTTGTGATACCCAACAGCGTCATCAGCATTGGAAGTGCGGCCTTCGGAAGCTGCTACAACCTGACCAGCGTCACGATTGGCAACAGCGTCGTCAGTATTGGGGACTCGGCGTTCTATAATTGCTACAACCTGACCAACGTCACAATTCCCGACAGCGTCATTAGCATTGGGGTTTCCGCGTTTGCTAGCTGCACCAGTTTGGCCAATGTTACGATTGGCAGCAGCGTCACCAGCATCGGAGAAAATGCATTCAATGATTGCACCAGCCTGACCAGCGTCATAATCCCCGACAGCGTCATCAGCATTGGAGACCAGGCGTTTAATTCCTGTATCAGCCTGACCAACGTCACAATTGGCAGTGGCGTCACCAACGTCGGGAACAATACCTTCATTTCCTGCACCAGCCTGATGGCAATCACAGTGGATGCAGGTAACTCATTTTTCAGCAGTGTCGCGGGGGTCTTGGTTAACGCGAGCCAAACTCTGCTGGTCCAATGTCCGGAAGGCAAGGCCGGCAGTTACACGATCCCGAACAGCGTCACCACCATCGGAGACCAGGCCTTCAATTCTTGCATCAACCTGACGAACGTCATAATTGGCAGCAGCGTCACTACCATCGGAGATCAAGCATTTAATTCCTGTATCAGCCTAGCCAACGTCACAATTGGCAATGGCGTAACCAGTATCGGAAACTATGCATTCAATTACTGCACCAGTCTGGCCAACCTCACAATCCCTGAAGGCGTTACCAACATAGGAAACTATGCATTCAATTTTTGCACCCTCCTGGCAAGTGTCACAATTCCCGATAGCATTACCAGCATCGAAGCCGGCACGTTCTATGCCTGTAGCAGCCTGACTAACGTCACAATCGGTGCTGGCGTTACCAATATTAGTTTTGCGGCATTCGGTTTTTGCACCAGCCTTGTCGACATTGTAATCCCTGGCAGCGTCAATAACATCGGGGCCTACGCATTCGAAAGTTGCTTCAATTTAAAAAGAGTCTACTTCTATGGCAACGCTCCTGGCATTGTCGGTTGGAATATCTTCAACGGGGCCTCCATTCCTGTTGTCTATTACCTGCCGGGCACCACGGGTTGGGACGACTTTGCTCTGCTCACCGGTGTTCCGACCACACCGTGGTTGCTTCCCTATCCAACGATTCTAAATTTTGAACCTAATTTTGGCGTGCAGACCAACTGTTTCGGTTTCACCATCTCCTGGGCAACTAACATCTCTGTTGTGGTCGAAGCCTGCACGAATCTGGCCAATCCCGATTGGCAGCCGGTGCAAACCAACACGCTCACGACCGGCTCGGCCTATTTCAGCGATCCGCAGTGGATGAATTATCCCAATCGTTTTTACCGTCTCCGCTCGCCGTGAAAATGTGGTTCGCAACCAGGTTTTCGGCACGCCCCAGATTTTTTCGTATGTTACAACTGCTTGTCATCGCTTATTTGCTCATCGTTCTGGCGGCGCTGATTTTTCAACGCCGCCTGATTTATTTCCCGACGAAAATCCCCGCCGACAGGGTGGTTCAGGCAGCAGCAGAACACGGATTCGTTCCGTGGAAAAATCCTGCCGGCCAGATTATCGGCTGGAAAATTCCCGGCGGCGGAACTGCGACCGGCAGTGTTTTGATTGTCCACGGCAACGCCGGGTGTGCCCTGGACCGCGACTATCTGGCGCGGCCCATTCACGACGCGGCGGCAGCGGATGTTTTTGTTTTGGAATATCCCGGCTATGGCGCACGCGAAGGTTCGCCGGATAAACGGAGTTTCCTTGCCGCCGCCGAGGAAGCTTTTGGCTTATTAACCAACGGCCTGCCCAAATACCTGGTGAGCGAATCCATCGGCGCGGGAGTGGCTTGTTATCTGGCCAAAGCACACTCCACACAAGTCGCCGGACTGGTGCTTTTCATGCCCTATCACGATCTGGCTTCCGTGGCCCAACGAAAGATGCCCTTGCTTCCGGCGTATTTGCTTTTGCTTGACCGCTTCAATCCCGCCGAATGCCTCAAAGATTATCGTGGACCGGTAAAAATTGTTCTCGCGGGCGCGGATGAAATCATTCCGGTGGAATCCGGACGCCTGTTGTTTGAGGGATACCAGGGACCGAAAAATCTTCAAATCATCCCTGGCGCCCGCCACAACGACATTGCCGAACAATCTCCGGAGTGGTGGAAGGAGGTTTTTTCATTCTGGCGGCAAAACCGCCCGGCGAAATCAGGCCCATCGCAATAAGCCGCACCAAATCCACTTCCGTGTGAAGCAGCCTGTTTTTTCAGTTCGATCGCGAGGCGGTCCAACTAATGACTGATTTAGAGAAACTGTTTCATGGATCATGCCCGGTGATTCGTCTTGCCGGGTTTCGCCAATTTTGCAATGATTATACACGCTCGGCTTTATGAATGAACTACTTCAAAATTTGGTCAAACTTCAATCACTCGAATTCGCCGGCGTCAAAGATAAAAACGTGGAGGCTTCGCTGGCGGAGTTGCGCGGCAAAATACCACCACAAATCCTCGGCCACTACGACCGCCTGGTTGCCCACGGAAAAAAGGGCCTGGCTGCCGTTCGCGGCCAGGTCTGCACGGGTTGTCACATGCATCTGCCCATCGGAGTCGTCACCACGTTGATGCACGACGACGACATTCAGCTTTGTGATAATTGCGGTCGCTATCTTTACTTGCCGGAAGCAACGAAGGCCGACGTCCCGAAACCAACCGCCAAGCCGGGGCCGGCCAGAAAGCCGCGAAAGTCAAAAGGTTCTTTGCTGTTGGTTTGAGCGTTGAACCCGACGGTCATCCCGCCATTAACGGGCGTGAATCGCGGGAACAGCCAAAGCACGGTTTCCAGTTCCGGTATCCCCGAAAACAAAAATCCCGGCAGCGGATTCGCCGCCGGGATCTGAAAACGAACTGTTGTTATTCGCCGTAAACAGTCATTGTGGTCTTGACCTACAAGCCGAGGACGCTGGTGACGTCTTCGCCAGCGCCTCGCTGGAAACCGTGCCGATGGAAGTCGAAGTCAAAATCACGCCGGTGGAGTGAAAATCGTAATCCTCCTCGTTCTCCTCCTCGCCTGCCGCGCCGAAGCCTCCGTGCGAAGGTTGGTCCTCGAAAAGCCGGACAAAAAACGATTACGAGAACGAGGACGCGACGAGGACGAAGTTAGCCCAGCGGTTCCCTGGCGCTTTCGGATCCGTGAATTTCCTGCTCGCCAATCGCGCCGTTTTCGCCGATTTTAAGGCGGATTGATTATGTTCACCGGCACTTACACCGCGATTGTCACCCCGTTCAAAAACGGCGCAGTGGACGAAACCGCACTCAACCGCCTGGTTCAATTGCAAATCAAGGGCGGCGTGGACGGCATCGTGCCCGTCGGCACCACCGGCGAATCGCCGACGGTGGATTACGAGGAGCACATTCGCATCATTGAACGTTCGGTGAAATTTGCCCGCGGCAAAATCAAAGTCATCGCCGGCACCGGCGCGAACTCGACAAAAGAGGCGATTTATCTGACGCAACGGGCCGAGGATGTCGGCGCGGACGGTTCGCTCCAGGTCGCGCCCTATTACAACAAGCCGTCGCAGGAAGGGTTGTTCCAGCATTTCTGCGCCATTGCGCACGCGACGAGATTGCCCATCGTGCTTTACAGCATCCCGGGGCGCTGTGGCGTTGAAATCGGCATCGAGACGGTCAGCCGTCTGGCGCGCGGGTGCAAAAACATCATTGGCATCAAGGAAGCCGGCGGCAGTTGCGACCGGGTTTCGCAATTGCGCGCGGTGCTCGGTCCGAAATTTGAGATTTTGTCCGGCGACGATTCGCTGACGCTGCCGTTCATGGCCGTCGGCGCGCAGGGCGTCATCAGCGTGGCGTCGAACGTCATTCCGCGCGAAGTCGCGCAGATGGTGAAGGCGTTCGCTCGCGGTCAGATTCGGAAAGCCTCGCAGCTTCACGCGAAATTTTATCCGCTGTTCAAGGATTTGTTCATCGAGACCAATCCGGTTCCGGTCAAGGCCGCGCTGGCGATGATGGGCTTGATGGCCGAAGAATATCGTTTGCCGCTCGTGCCGATGAGGGGGGCCAATCGCGCGAAATTGCGCGCGACGTTGGAGGCGTGCGGAATATTAACATAGGAGATAGCAGATAGAAGATGGGGATTAGGAAAGACAACAAATATCGAACACCATTCCCCATCTGCCATCTGCGAACTCCCAACTGCTATGATTAAAGTCATCATCACCGGAGCCAAAGGCCGCATGGGCAAGGCGCTCATCGCCTGCGCGCCGAATTTTCGTGAACTTGAAATCGTTGGCCAGATTGACGTCGGCGACGATCTCGGCGCGGTCATTGCGCGCGGCGATGTGGTGGTTGATTTCAGTTCGCAGACGGCGACGGTCGGCGTTGCCGACCTTTGCGCGAAGCATCAAAAGGCACTCGTCATCGGCACCACCGGCCACACGGACACGAACACGTTTGAAGTCAGGTTGCGGAAGGCGCACATTCCCATCGTCTGGACGTCGAATTTTTCGACCGGTGTGAACACACTGTTCTGGCTCACGCGCAAGGCGGCGGAAATTCTGGGACCGGACTTTGACCTGGAAATCATCGAAATGCATCATCGCCTGAAAAAGGACGCGCCCAGCGGCACGGCAAAAACGCTGGCGGAAATTCTGGCTGACGTGCGCAAGCTGCACCTTGAAAAAGCGGCGCGGCACGGGCGCGTTGGCATGGTCGGCGAACGGTCGGCTTTGGAAATCGGCATCCATTCCGTGCGCGGCGGCGATGTGGTCGGGGATCACACGGTCATTTTTGCGAATACCGGCGAGCGACTCGAACTGACGCACAAGGCGTCGAGCCGCGACACCTTTGCCAACGGCGCATTACGCGCGGCGCTCTGGGTTGTGAAGCAAAAGCCCGGCGTTTACGACATGCAGGACGTGCTGGGACTGAAATAAATTCGGAATGCGGAATTCGGATTGCGGAATGAAAATTACCAGCCACCCCGCAATCGAATCCGCACTCCGCACTTCGCACTCCGCACTTGCATTTGTGGCCCTCGGTTCCAATCTCGGTGATTCGCGGCGAATCATTCTGGATGCGATGGCGCGGCTCCAAAAAATTTCCGGCCGGCCGCTGCTCAAATCTTCGCTGTGGCAAACGTCGCCGGTAAATTGTCCGCCGGGTTCGCTGATGTTTGTGAACGCGGTTATCAGACTGGCGCCCCGCGTCAGCGAAACGCCGGAATCGTTGCTGCAGAAACTCCGCGCGTTGGAGAAGGAATTCGGCCGTCCGCCGAAAAAGGTTTTGAACGAGCCGCGTTCGCTGGATTTGGATCTGATTGCGTTCGGAACGGAAACGCGAAATTCACCAGGGTTGATTTTGCCGCATCCGCGCGCGCACTTGCGGCGGTTTGTGCTTCAGCCGCTGGGCGAAATTGCGCCCGATTTGACCTTGCCGGGGCAGAACAAAACGGTTTCCCAATTGCTGGCCGGATTGCCGGAGACAGAAACGGTCACGCGACTGGTGTAGCAGATCCAACCGGGCAATGGCACCGTTTGGTGTCCCGCCTTCAGGCGGTCGGCATGATACACTTCATAGCCGCCTAAAGGCGGGACACCAAACCGACTCAGCCCGTGGCTGGTGTTGTTCCAAGACGCGCCTTAAGACTCCTTTTTCGATCCATCCATCGGATGCCACTTCCCGTCATGGCCGACCATCTCGATGACATTTTCGCCCACCGCATGAAATTCCGTCCCGGGCACAGAGGGTGCCGGGGCGGACGGTGAAGTTTGTCCCGTCGCGGCTGACTTGGTGATGAGTGTTGTGGCTTCTTCGTCGTGAATACGGGCGGCTTCCATGAGCAGGAATTCCCATTGGCCGTGGACGGTGCGTTCGGGCGGCTGCTTGAAGGGTTGCAGATGAAACTCGCCGCCGGTCAGAGACAGCAACCGGTAAAAAGCTTTCTCACCAATTAACGTTCCTACGGCAGCGTGAACAATCGCGCCGGCCTCAATATAAATCTGGCCATGCATGCGCTGATTCCGCACTTCAAGAATCGAGGAATTGCGTTTCAAACATTCAATCTGGATGACATCCTGCAATCCGACCTGGCGCAGCATGCCGGAAAAACCCTTGCGCTGCGCCCATGTAATCAGTTCATTCAACGTGGTGAAAACAGCCTTCATCCCGTCGCTGGAAAGCGGTTTTTGAATGAACAATTCTGCCCCGTTGGCCAGACAGGCCGCGCGGTCGCTGGCGCTGGCACTGCCGGTCAAAATGGCTTTTTTGACGTCGGGATATCGCCGGTGGATCAGGTTGAGCAACTGCACGCCATCCAAAACCGGCATGCCAATGTCCAGCACAACCAGATCAATTGCATTTTGCTGCAAAGCGGCAAGCGCCTGGTCCGCAGTGGAGGCACGGTGGATTTCCCATGTTTTATCCCCCAGAATGGCGTACAGCTCGGTGATCGCTTCGAGGAATGCGTTGTTATCATCCACGAAGAGCACTTGATGCTTTTTGGCCGGTGTATTTCCCGGTTCAGGCTGATTGCCCGGCTTGGGAACCGCACCGGTATTGGCATCAGAACCGGCCGGTCTGGCCGGCACCGGTTCGTTCAGGCCGGTTGCCTTCACGAAATCCGTCGTGGATTCAAGTATCCGGGATGGAGATGGAGGCAAAACGTTCGGCGGTGCGACCCCTCGCGGAGAAGGCGCACTGGGCGCAGAAGGCAGATTCGCCGCCTGGGGAGTGGAAGGCTCGCCCGCTGGTGTGGGCACCGGTGCAGAGGCCGGCTTGGGAACGGAAGGTGAAGGTGCGCCGGGTGCCGGTGAAGCAACCGGCGTGGAAGCTTCAAGGCGCAAGTTCACCCGGCCAAGGCGCAATATCTGTCCGGGCTTCAGGATGGCTTCGGTGATTCGCTCACCTTTGATGAACGTGCCATTGGTTGATGTGAGGTCGCGAACAACCACTTCATTGCCACGCAACAGGATTTCACAATGCCGGCCGGAGACTGACGGCTCGATGATTTGAAACAGGTTCCCATCCGCGCGCCCGACCGTGGTCGGGTTCACACTCAACTCGTGTGTCAAACCCGTCAGGCCCTCTGTCAGGATAACAAGTTTGGCCATATCGAAATCAGGACTTTCTGATTGTGATATGATTCCGTGGGCGGGAGTCAAAACAAATCGCTGCCCGGGAACAGCCCAAATCAAGCCTTCAGGGTTTCGCCAAAAAACCGTTGGTATTCGAGCATGACATAGCGGTCGGTCATCCCGGCCAGGTAATCACACACGGCGCGGTGCAAGCCGGTCTGGCGGCTCCGGCGGCGCGCGCCTTTGCCGATTTCGCGCGGGTGGGCGAGGTAATACTTGAAGAGGCGTTCGAGCATCCGCACGGCGCGCCGGTTCGGCTGATACACGACGGGGTTATAATACAAATTTTTGTAAAGGTAATCGCGCAGTTCGAGGTTCAGCTGGCGGCGTTCGGGGCTGTGTTGCACGAGCGCTTTGGGAAAACGCCGCACGTCATCGGCTGAATTGATGACGGCGGCGCGAATGAGACGTTCGCTGTTCTCGACGACGTCCCGGATTTGCAGGTCAATGAGAGTGCGGATGATGAAGTAACGGCGGGATTCGTCGGGCAAATCCCCATGCGCTTTTTTCACGAGCCGCGCGGCGTGCGCCCAGAGGCGGACGTTGCGGGTCAAATTCTTTTCCGACAGCAATTCCGAGTCGAGGCCGTCGTCAAGGTCGTGGCTGTAATACGTGATTTCGTCGGCGAGATTGGCGATTTGCGCTTCAAGCGAGGAATTTTTCGCATCAAAACCCTTGCGCCGTTCGGGGTGGTCGTAGGCGGTGTAATGCTTGACCAGCCCTTCACGGACCTCCCAGGTCAGGTTCAGACCGGGGAAATCGGGATATTTTTGTTCAAGTTCCTCGACAATGCGGAGGCTGTGGCGGTTGTGTTCGAAGCCGCCGTGGTTTTTCATCAGGCGCGCGAGCACGGTTTCGCCCTTGTGGCCAAACGGCGAATGACCGAGGTCGTGCGCAAGCGCAATAGCCTCGGCCAAATCGGAGTTCAACCGCAACGCGCTGGCGATGTTGCGCGAGATGGCGGCGACTTCAATGGTGTGCGTGAGGCGCGTGCGCAGGTGATCGCCGGTGCCGTTGAGAAAAACCTGCGTCTTGTATTCGAGCCGGCGAAAAGCGCGCGAATGAATAACCCGGTCGCGGTCGCGCTGGTAATGCGTGCGCCATTCGGGCGGCGGTTCCGGATGTTCGCGACCGCGCGTGTCACCGCTGAATTGCGCGCCGGGCGCGAGGATTTGCCGTTCGATTTGTTCCAGTTCCTGACGGGTGCGGGGCATATCAAATGCAAAATGCGGAATGCCGAATGAAGAATTGGATTCAACCCGCCAACAATTCCTGCACGGAAATACCCCGCAGTTCGAAGAGCCGGCGGATGGTGTCCTCGATCAAGTTGTTCGGACAGGACGCGCCGGCGGTGACCCCGACGGTGATTTTGCCGTGCGGCAGCCAGTCGCGCGTTTCGAT
>Ga0116110_1002012_pt1 | contig 10413 bp, 5 predicted proteins | sample June2015DPH_8_50_FD_89719 | JGI IMG/M metagenome (GOLD analysis project Ga0116110, IMG submission 89719) | Peatland microbial communities from SPRUCE experiment site at the Marcell Experimental Forest, Minnesota, USA - June2015DPH_8_40 | ecosystem: Environmental > Terrestrial > Soil > Wetlands >...
CCCTGAGCAAAGCGAAGGGTCGGCAACTGCCCTGACACCTCGGCGCGCTACTGTCAAATTAGGACACCCACTATCGCGTAAGCTTCAATTCAAAAGACTTTTGCTATATACTCTCCGCTCTTGTCTGGCAACAGAGAATCAGGAGCAACTGGAAGAATCCTTTAAGGATCGGTAACTCAATGAAAATCTCTCCGATCGACTGGCTCGTTGTAGCTGCATATTTCACCATCAACTTGCTCATTGGGCTCTACTACCGCAAAAAAGCGAGCGCCAGCACGGGCGACTTTTATGTTTCCGGCAGAAAAGTTGGCTGGCTCCTGGCGGGCACTTCCATGGTGGCCGCGACCTTTGCGGCTGATACCCCTTTGGCGGTCACCGGCTTTGTAGCGCGCCAGGGAGTTGCCGGGAACTGGTTCTGGTGGAGCTTTCTTCTCAGCGGTATGATGACCGTCTTTTTCTTTGCCCGCTTGTGGCGCCGCGCAGAAATCATCACCGACGCGGAGTTTGTCGAATTACGATACGCAGGCAAGCCTGCGGCGTTTCTGCGTGGCTTCCGGTCGTTATACTTTGGCATCCTCATGAACTGCCTGATCGTCGGATGGGTCAACCTCGCCATGGAGAAGATCCTCCAGACCGCATTGGGCGTTCCCAGAAGCGTGTCGATTCTCATCATCTTCGGCATCATCGCCTTCACCGGCTTCTACACTTCGATCTCCGGCCTATGGGGCGTGCTTTGGACAAACGCCGTGCAGTTTGTCCTCAAGATGACGATGGTGACGGTCCTGGCTTATTACGGCATCAAGGCTGTGGGCGGATTTGCAATGCTGAAGCAGGGACTGGCCCACCTCGACGCCGAACGGCATGCCGCGACGGGCGGCGCGGGTTCCATTCTCGCCTTCGTCCCCGGTTTCGACTCGGCCTGGATGCCGCTGTTGACCTTCTGTGTATACCTGGGAATGAACTGGTGGGCCAACTGGTACCCGGGGGCGGAGCCGGGCGGGGGCAGCTACGTTGCCCAGACGATATTCTCCGCCAAGGATGAAAAAAATTCTCTCTGGGCCACGATGTGGTTCAACATCGCGCACTACGCCATACGTACTTGGCCCTGGGTGCTCACCGCCCTGGCCTCCGTGGTTCTTTATCCGCATCTCAAGGACCCGGAGATTGGTTTCATCAAGGTCTGGGTTGATCATTTGCCCGCAGCGTGGCGAGGCTTAATGCTTGCCGCCTTCGCAGCAGCCTACATGTCCACCATTGCCACCCAGCTCAATTGGGGCTCCTCCTACATCCTCAACGACTTTTACCGGCGCTTCGCGGTGCAAGGAAAGAGCGACCGGCACTACGTGCTCGCAGGCAAACTTCTGACCGTGTTTCTGGCCGTGCTGGGTGCCGCGGTTTCATTGATTATGACCAGCGTTGCCGGAGCGTGGGAGTTCTTGCTGGGCGTCGGCGCGGGCACGGGAGCAGTCTACCTGCTGCGCTGGTACTGGTGGCGGATTAACGCTTGGTCGGAAGTCTCCGCCATGTCTATGGCCGCGATTATGACGGTCCTGCTTCATACGGTGATTCACCTTCAAGGCACTCCACCAACTGTTCTTGCAAAGTCCCTCCTGCTCACCGTCGGGGCAACAAGTTTGGCATGGCTCGCGGCTACCTTCCTCACCGCGCCGGAACCTGAAGCCAAGCTTCTCGAGTTCTATCGCCGCGTCCGTCCGGGTGTGGCCGGTTGGAGGCACATCGCTCGACAGGCGCCCGAAGTCCCGGCCAGCCGGGACGGTTGGTATAATCTTATGGATTGGGCGCTCGGGTGCCTGATGGTTTACATGGCGTTGTTCGGTATTGGTCATTTGCTGCTCGGCTCAACCAGCCTGGGAATCGTCTTTCTGGTCGTTGCAGTCTTCTGCGCCTACGCCATCTACTGGGACTTCTCGAAGCGCGGGTGGGAAACGCTGGCAAAATAGGGACTAGGGACTAGGTGCTAGGGTCTGGGGAATAGGGGCTGGCAAGGATGAAAGTGAAGCCTGGCAGCGGAGGGTGGTTTGGCCCCAGTCCCTAACCCCTAGCCCCTTCGTTCGCACATGCGCATTACAGAACGCGAAAACCCGGCTTCAGCAGCCCTCGACACAAAACCCACCGCTGAGATCCTCCGCATCATCAACCGGGAAGACCAGCGCGTCGCTCCGGCCGTGGCAAAGGCCGTGCCACGCATTGCGCGCGCAGTGGACATGGCCGTTCAAGCCATTAGTTGCGGCGGGCGGATGATTTACCTGGGCGCCGGGACCAGCGGCCGGCTGGGGGTGCTCGACGCCGCTGAGTGCGGCCCGACCTTCGACAGCGATCGCGTGCAGGCGGTGATCGCAGGCGGCCGCGCGGCGATGCTGAAGTCCTCGGAAGAGACGGAGGACAACCCTCGCGAGGCCGAACGTGACTTGCGCCGCATCCAGCTCAGCAAGAAGGATGTCCTGGTGGGAATCTCCGCCAGCGGGCAGGCTCCCTACGTGCTGGGTGGCATGCGCTATGCGCGCCGTCTCAGAGCGAGGACGATCGGCTTGACGGTCAACCCTGCTGCCGCGATGAAGGCGCTCGCGGACGTGTTCATTGCGCCCGTCGTGGGCCCGGAGGTTCTTACCGGCTCGAGCCGTATGAAAGCTGGAACCGCTCAGAAGCTCGTTCTCAACATGCTCTCCACCACCGTCATGGTCCGCCTGGGGCGCGTCTTCTCCAGTTGGATGGTCAACATGCGATTGACCAACCGCAAGCTGCGCGAGCGGGGACAGCGGATCCTGATGCGCTCCACGGGCGCAAGTCCGGCTCGTGCCGTCCAAACCCTGAAAGCCGCTGGAGGAAGTTTGCCCATAGCCCTGCTGATGCTTCATCGCAGGATTAAACGGGACGAAGCCCAACGACTTCTGGCCACGGGGAAGAGTCTCGCTTCGCTCCTTCGCGGGCCATCGTAGCGGCAACCCTCGCGGTTGCGCAGGGCGGATTGTAGAGCCGCGGAGCGGCGCCAGAAAGTAGCCCACGGCGTAAGCCGTGGGACCACGTACGGCGTTCATATCCGTAGCCCCGGAGGGGCGACAGAGACAGTTGACGGTGAATCTGTCGCCCCTCCGGGGCTTATACAACCCGGGGCCGCTCCTCGGTCCCACGGCTTACGCCATGGGCTACTCTCTGTCGGCCCTCCGGGCCTCTGGAAGCGGCCAGTGAATGCTACGTAGGGCGAGAGCTGAGCCATCAGGTTAACACTTATGGGCTGTTGGCCTGGGCTGTGGTAGCTCGCCCCTTCGGGGGCTTTTGTGAGCACCTGCGGCGCACGTGAACTCACGCGTCGCCTCAGAACGTCTCGCTCAAACTGATCTCATTCAACGTCTGGTCCAGCTTTCCTGCCGCTTGCTCGCGTTTTGATTTAAGGTCAGAAACCTGGGTGTGCAGCGCAGCCAGGCGGTCCTCCTGCGTATTCAGTTCGTGAGTGTAGCGTTCAGTCAGTGCTTTCTCCTCGACGCTTCCCTTGAGCGCTTTCATGTTCTCGCGCAGGCGGGCCTGGTCTGTGCCAATGGCATCAAGCTCCTGCTGCCGGGCCTGAACTTGCGCGTCGAGCGCTGCAATGCCGTTCTTCTCGTCCAGGACCTGCCGGAAAGCCTGTTCCATAGCAGGAGTGACTCTCTGTTGCTTGGTCAGCACTTCGACTTGGTCGCTCGTCAGATTGGTGAGCGCCATCTCGGTGGTTTCCGGCTTGTGCTCCTCGACCAGAAGCTGGGCGGTTTGCTTCGGAGTCACTTTCACCCGGAAACGATAGAAGGAAGCTGACGATTCTTCGGGCTTCAAGTTGTCGGCGAGCTTCCATTCGTCACGGGCCGGATGCTCGATGATGACGTCGCGCGCGTTCACGTCCGAGTTGAAGATTTTGTAGGTCTTACTCGCTCGCTGCTCGCGGGTGGTGAGCATTACACCCTTATTAATTGCGATTTTGCTGATGGGTTTTTCGGAGAAGTCATCCTTCGCCTGGACGTGCACCGCCGGGTCGGGCGCGTAGGAGACCAGCCGCTTTTCTCCGGGTCGAATGGCCTCGAGCAGGCCCTGGCCGCCAAAAGTGTCCCCTTCGAGAACGTTGAAGCTGCCGGCGTCGAGAGTCTGCCCGCTGGTGTTGGTCAGCCAAAGTGCGCGAAGCGGCGTGGCCGAGTCCGGGTTCCACAACGTCACCTTCTCCGCGTCGATGTGGGCCTGGACAATCGGAACCAGGGCCGACTGATTCTTTTCGATGGTAACGGTTTGCTTGATGTCGTATTCGAAGAGGTCGCCGATCTCTTTCGCTTCAGCCTCGGCTTGCTGTTTTTCTTCCAACCAGCTCTTGGGCTGGGCTGAGACCATCACGGTTTCCGCGCTGGCCCCCACCGCGAGCGTGGGATGAAACTGATTCATCCTACCGGACGCGATGGGCACGTTGTTCATGTCCAACCGCTGGAACCCCGGCGACTCGACGGTGAGGGCTGAGTCTCCAGCCTGAGCGTTTTCGATTTGGTAGTGGCCGTTCGAATCGGCGCGAGCGGTCTCGACGAAGCCATTGGCGTTGTTCCTCAGGGTGAGCTTAGCGTTGGGAATGGGAGCTCCGGCCTGATCCCTGACGAATCCCTCCATTCCCGTTAACTTGGCTAAAGCGCCACTTACCACCCTGCCACCGACGGAGTACATGCCTCCGCCGGTCCCTCCGCCGACCCCTGCACCCTGGCCCGAACCTATTCCTCCTCCTTCGCCCCGCCCGTTCAGAGGAGGCGCCGGCGCTGCCATAAGCGCCATTTCATGTGTCTGGGGCGTCAGCATCATCTCCTGCGCCAGCGCCACCACGGGCCGGCGCACGTAATAGGGCTGCGAGATCTGCTGAATGAATGACTGCGGGGCGCCGGCAACCAGCGAGAGCCGCACGCCTTTCCAGTCCTCTCCGATGGTGTTATCCACCACCGCCCATCCCTGGATCAGAGGCGGATCGTCAGGCTTGTCGGTAAGCAGGATGCGGTAGGTGCTCTTCCACACCGGGACTTCGCTGATGTAGCTCACAAACACGTCGCGCTCGCCGTCGCCCGTGGCAGAGATGGTCATGCGGCGCAGGTCCATGGCCTTGGCGGACCCAACGAGGCTGAGGTAACGTCCCACGTCGTCGCTCAGGTCGTGGTCAGCGATGCGCACCGAAGTGGCCGGCCCCATCTCGAAGCTGCGCAGTTCGCCGCCATCGGTTACCAGGGAGAGGTCTGTCACCTCCGTGACCTGCTCGCCTCTGGGGTTAAGGGTTTTGCGGGTCTCGACGCTTAACACCCGGCCCACGCCGGACGCCCCGCCGTTGTGCACTTCCACTCTTGTGCCGCGCAGGGCGTTGAGGAAGTCGTCGCGAGAGGTTCCCTCGCTGAGAGGCAACCGCAGAGCTTTCAGCCGTTCGCTCAAGGGCGCGATCGAGTTGAACCGTACACCGCTGATCCGGCCGGAGCCGAGGTCCACGACCGTGAGCGAGTTGAGGACGTCATTAAGCTGGGCGGTGGTAAAGTCGATATTGAGTTCCTGCGTGCCGCGGACCCGGGCCGAGTGCTCGAAGTAGCCGACTCCGTTCTTGTAAAGCACCACACGTTTTACCGGCAAGCGCTCCTGTGAATCTGCCGCAACATCCGCCGCGGTTCGCGCGCCGGGCTTCGGCTGGGCGCCCGCGATGCCTACGAGCAAGACCATTAATACACTTGTAAACAGTAGTCTGCGCATGGAGTCTCCCTCATGTTGGAACATTTTCGGAGCGGCGTCTCGAAAGAACACGCTCGCCGTCCCTTGGCTTAGACACCGGTGCAGCGCCTCGGGTTGCCGGTTCTGCGGCTTATTTCGTGGCGCGGGCGTCTCGCCCGCGCCATTGCGGGCGGGACGCCCGCACCACGAAATCGAAAATTGTGGAACTTTCCCAGGTCGCAATGCGTTCCTAAGCATAGAGCGAGGAGGTAATCCCCGATGATGAAGAAAACAGTTGGTGTGATGATTGGCATGTTGGTCTTTACCGCGCTGGCTTGGCCCGCGGACCGTTGGATCCACATCCGGGTGATCGAATCGGGCCCGGACGGTGATCACGTTCGCGTCAATATCCCACTGAGCCTGGCGGAAGCCGTTCTTCCCACTATCCGGTCCGACAAGTTCTCGGACGGCAAGGTCAAGGTGGAAGGCCATGCCTTCGACCAGGTGGATGTGCGAGCTTTACTCGAAGCGGTCCGGAAAACGCAGGACAACCAATTCGTCACCGTCCAGTCAAAGGACCAGAACGTGGAGGTGGCAAAAGCCGGGGAGTTCCTGCTCATCAAAGTTCACGAGAACTTTAAGCGGGGCGCGAAGAAACCCGACGCTTCAAAAGAGGGGAATACGGTCAACGTCAAGATCCCCTTCAAAGTCGCAAACGCTCTGCTCTCGGGTCCCAACGACGAACTTAACGTGCTGGCGGCAGTTCGCGCCCTGGATGAATACGGGAACCTCGAGTTGGTAACCGTAAAGGACGACCACGACGACGTCCGCATCTGGGTGGATTCGAACAATGCCGCGGACTGACAGTTTGGAGTGCGGCAGCGAAGCTGCCGCCGTGGTTTGCAGTAGCACGAGCTACCGCCTTCGCGCCGAAATTCCAAGGCGGCAGGTTCGCTGCCGCACTCCAAGACCAGAAAGGCGGTGAATTATGACGGCAGGCATGGCAGTTCTCGCAGGGACTCTCGCGGTCTTCACGGCAGGCTCAGTGATTGTCTGCAGCGAGGGGGCGGTAAGGGTAGACGTGCGGGAAAAGACCAGTGACGGCCACCACGTCCATTTGATCCTGCCGGCCGCCATTGCGCCGGCGGCTGCATTTATGATCCCCAGGGCCAAGCTGCACGATGCTCGCGACAAAATCAGGCCATGGCCTCCAGCCATCAAGGCGGCCAGCATAGAACTGGCGCGCTGCGCCGACGGGCCCCTGGTCGAGGTGGATAGCCATCACGACCACGTGAGAATCTTCAAATTGCACGGATCCGTTTTCATCGACGTGGACACAGACGAGGATACGGTACACGTCTCATTTCCGCTCGAAGCGGCCGCTGACACGGTGAGCCAGTTGGCAAGGTAGGATTCGACCAACCATCCTCCGCCCCTCCTTGGCTGCGGAGGGGAGTCTAAATCAGCCAAGGAGGGGGGCAATGCCGGCCTCAATTCACCGTGAGGGTGAATTGAATTGTGTGGGTGAGCGTGGGAGTCGAGGCTGAGGCTGCCGTGACAGCCACGGTGTAGGTCCCCGCAGGGGTTCCAGGGACGGTCTTAAGGGGAGTGCTCGACCCGCCGCCGCAGGCGCTCCACAGCATCGCCAGCAGCAAGCAGACAGCAAGCAGGCAGGCCGCCCGGCGTTTCCGCGCCGTGGCCAGCGCCGCCACACTTGCCAGCCCCAATAACGCATACAGCCAGAATAATCTCCCCAAGCCTGTGAAGCCCGGCGGCAGGAGTCTTCCCGCGGGTGGTGCGAGCCGCGCCGTGGATGGCGCTGTGGTCGAAACCGCCACAGCCACGCTCGCCAAAACAGTGCCGTTCGGCGTCACAGTATTGGGTGTGAGCGTGCAGGTGGATTCCGAGGGCGCCCCTGTGCACACGAAGTTCACCGCCTGGCTGAACCCGTCTTCGGAACCGACCGTCAGACTGTAATTTGCCGTCTGCCCAGCAGTCACGGTCTGGCTGGTAGTGGTACTTGACATCGCGAAGTCCATCCCTGTGCCGGAAAGCTCAACCGTCTGCGGGCTAGTGCCGGCATTGTCCGTCAGCGTCAGCGTGCCGCTCCGGCTTCCCGCATCGCTAGGTGAGAAAGTCACGCTGATGGTGCAACTCGCGCCGGCGGCCACCGAATCGCCGCAAGTGTTGGTCTGTGCGAAGTCGCCGGTTCGGGCGAATTTGAGAGCAGTCAGGGTCCCGTTGCCCGCGTCAGTAAGTGTGATCGTCTGCGGTGCGCTCTTGGTGGAGACTGTCTCGGCGGGGAACGTCAGGCTCGTACTCGAAAGGTTCACCACCGGCGCAGGCGCCGTGCCGCTCAGCGTAACAGTCTGTGGGCTGTTTGCAGCTGCGTCGGTAATCGTGAGAGTGCCGGTCTGTGGCCCGAACAAAACGGGCTGGAAGCTGACGCTGATCGTACAACTCGAGTTGGCAGCAACGGTAGGCAGGCAGTTGTTGGTCTCAATCCAACCGCTGGAGATCGACACGTTGCTGACGCCCAACACCAAGGGACCTCTGTTGGTGAGGGTCACGGGTTGAGGAGCGCCCGATGATCCCACATCCTGATTACTGAAACTCAAGCTCGAGGGCGAGATATTTGCAGGAGGCGCAATTCCAACGCCACTCAATGCCACGGTTTCCGGGCTGCCGCTGCCCGTGTAGTTGATGGTCACCGTCCCAGTCCGGTTGCCTGTTGCGGTCGGTGAGAAGGTGACGTCGATCGTGCAAGTGGCTCCTGCCGCCAGTGTGTCGCCGCCATAGGGGCAGGAAGTGGACGTGGTCACCAGGGCAAAGTCGCCGCTCGCTGTAATACTAGTGAGGCTCACGGCTGCTGTGCTGAGAGGAGTGACCATGACGCTCTGCGAAGGGCTGGTTGTACCGCCGACCACCGTCCCTAAACTGAGGGTGCTTGATAGAATCGTGAGCGCTGGGGGCGGCGATATCGCGGCCACAAAGGTGGTTCCGCCGCTCGCCTCGAGCGGATTGACCGTGGGGAAGTCACCCCCATCTATCCCAGCCACGTGCGCGTTGCCGGAGGAGTCAACGGCAATGCCATTGGCTAGCGCCTGCGAGGTCCCGCCGAGGTAGGTGGAGTAGGCAAGGGCCGACCCGGTCGAGTTCAAGCAAGCCACAAACGCGGTGAACTTGGCGTTCGTGTCTTGATTACTGGCCTGTATGGCATTGACCGTGGGGAAATCCGTCGAGCCGGTCTGTCCGGCCACATAGGCAACCCCAGTGGAGTCAATGGCGATGGCAAAACCGTAATCACCCCCTTCTCCGGGTCCTAAGTAAGATACCGGGCCGCTCCCGCCCAGGTACGTGGAATAGACCAGGGCGGAACCCGCCGCGTTCAGTTTCGAGACAAAGGCGTTCGAGTCCCCATTTGACGTCGCGTGATTGGTTGGCTGCAAAGGATTGACGGTGGGGAAATCTCCCGACCAGGTCGTTCCGGTCAGGTAGGCGTTGCCGGCGAAATCGACGGCGATACCCTGGCCTTCTTCACCAACGCTGCCACCCAGGTAGGTGGAGTAGACCAGGGCGGACCCGGCGGGGTTCATTTTGGCCACGAAAGCCGTCCCATACTCAACGTACTCCCCCCCTGGACTCCCCGGCGATGTCTTGAAACCTGGACTCCCCTGCAATGGGTTGACGGTAGGAAAATCGCTCGAAAAGGTGGTGCCGATCACGTACGCGTTGCCCGAAGAATCCACCGCGATGCCATTGCCCTGAGCGCTGCCAAGATAAGTGGAATAGGCAAGGGTCGCACCCCCAGCATTGAACTTGCAGAGGAACGCGTACTCGCCGCCACCATAGCCATAAATCGGATTGACGGTGGGAAAGTCCGCTGAATAAGTGCCGCCGGTTACGTAGGCGCTTCCCGCCGAGTCGACCGCAATGCCCGTGCCTGTATCAGTTAGGGCGGGTGAAGAGCCGTTCGCTGGAACCCCGCTTCCCCCGAGGAAAGTGGAATAGACGAGGCTCGTCCCCGTGGCATTCAATTTGGTCACAAACCCGTCGCAGGCACCCTTGAGGCTCGCTTGCAGCGGAAGCGCTGTGGGAAAATCGCTCGAGCAGGTCGAGCCCGTAACATAAGCACTGCCGGCTGAGTCTACGGCGATGGCGTTGCCCTGATCGCTCACGCTCCCACCCAGGTAGGTGGAGTAGACAAGGGCCGAGCCCTCCGCATTGAATTTGGACACAAAGACGGTGCCGTTTGCAGCCTTGTTGGTCGCCTGGTACGGGTTCACAGTTGGGAATTTGGTCGAAGAAGTAGTCCCGGTCACGTACGCATTGCCGGTGGAATCCGCGGCGATGCCGTAGGCATCGCTAGTGTCCCCGCCGAGGTAGGTGGAGTAAACGAGTTCGGGGTCGATCACTAAAGGCTTCGAGTGGTCATATGGGCCGAGCGCAAAGCGGATCCGATTCTGCGCGTCAAGGATGAAGCGGCCCTCGCGGAATTGACGATGGACGATTGTCGATTGTCGATTGATGACTTTTGGTTTTCGTGTTTCGTTCTGAACTGTTGACTGTGAACTGTCGACTGTCGACTGCTCTTGATAGATCTGTGGCTTGTGGAAGCGGACCTCGTTGCCTTTGGCCGGGATCACAAGATCGCCATTGGCGTCGATCCCCAGGGGCGGTTCGCGAACCGCCCCTACCTGCAATGCGATGGCG
>Ga0116110_1002028_pt1 | contig 10359 bp, 12 predicted proteins | sample June2015DPH_8_50_FD_89719 | JGI IMG/M metagenome (GOLD analysis project Ga0116110, IMG submission 89719) | Peatland microbial communities from SPRUCE experiment site at the Marcell Experimental Forest, Minnesota, USA - June2015DPH_8_40 | ecosystem: Environmental > Terrestrial > Soil > Wetlands >...
CCAAAACCATCGCTGGTCTTGAGCCATTGCTTGTTCCCCCCCATGTAGGAGAAGGCATGTTGCTCAGTGATTCTGCATCATTATGTTCGCAATCATCTCTTGCTGACAACCCTTTTTTGACGCCCGCGCTTCTTCGTCTTGCCTTTTTGCGGACCGATTCTGCCTTCCTTACGAAGATAACTCAGCAGAATCGCCTTGGCCTGTTTCTTGTTCCGTACAATCTTGCCGCCTTTGCCAGAGTGCAGCTTGTGTTTGCGAAATAGTCCCATAACTTCGCTTGCCGGCACGAGTCCCCCTTTCGCAGAGCCATTGCTGGTTCCCTTAGAAGGGGGGCATGCCGCTCGGCATCAGAAATTGTTGTGCGGCTGGCCAGGATTTACACCTGGCAGGGGGGTTACAGGCATCTAAGCCCGCCCCGCGCTGCTCGAAGCACAGCCGCACAAGCTGTTACAGCTTCACCTTGTCAAGAATGCCAAGTCCATTCGCAAGGTTGTTCCATTGCGCTTTGTATGCGCCCACCTTGCTCTGCAAAAAGTGCGGATTCTTCAACGGCACAACGCCGCGATACGGGTTGGCCTGGGCCAGCATTTTTACCTTTACCGTTGTCACGCTGGTCTTCACGAACGTGGTCAAAATCATTTCGATAGCGCTTACCAGAAGAGCGATCAAAGCCGAATAGCCAGACGTGACCGGAATAACCGCCAGAACCGCTTCAAGCGTATCCAGGGCGCTCACGACAACATCAACGGCAGTGCTGCCATCCCAATTGCTCTCTGTCGCCTTCAGGGAGGTAATGGCATCCACCAAAGTTGTGTACCAGCTATCGCTTGAACTCGACAGCGCCAAAATCTTCTCGGCTGAATCAAGGACGACGTTCAAATACGACTTCAAAGTAGATGAGTCGCAACCTTCCACACCAAGCAGCGAAGGAGATGCAAGCACTGCCACGCCACCGATTCCCGAAGACATCAAGAATTTTCTGCGATTCATGTTTCTCCTTTATTCCAAAACCGGCCCAAACATCGCCAAAGAAACAATCAGGCTATCGTTCGGGGTAAACGCGTTGATGGTTGTTCCCAGTTCCCCGATCAACTTCCCCGCTTCCAAGGTCGCGGCCCACAGTTCGCTGCATATCCAGGAAGAATTATTATGCCAATCCCGATTGAGCAAAATTCCTGCGATGTTGGTCAGGTCATAGGGCTTCCCGATCTGCCGGAAGAGGAAGTTTGTTGCGTCTGCGTACTGTTCATCCGTGCATTGGGCCTGGAAGCGATAATCCACAGAGCATTTTTCAAGTGGGCGGATCGCCACTCCACCATCCAGATGTGCGCCGATGGTTTGTGTCCCATCCAGCGTAATGAATTCAACATGGCTTACTTGCCCGCGAGAAATAAATCGGATGCAATCGGAAACTACATCGTCCGCCGTCACAAGTCGCCATTGAAGAATCTTGCTCATTTTCGCGCTCGCCGATTACGAATTGATATGCAAGCTGTTTGCGCCATCTACAGGGACTACTACTTCGGGTTGTCCTTTGCGATACCAGCCGTAAAGTGCAACTGCCGCAAGAACGACTTTTTCTGCCCATCCAGGCAACGCGTAGTAGATTTCCATGACCAAAGCATGGAATGGCGGAACGAAGTAAAATCCGCTAGCCAAAAAGGCAAGGACGACAACCACGCTATGCGTCGTAATGTTGTAGGACGCTAACCAGTTTTTGATGCTGCTCATATATCCCTCCAAAGCACTTTCTTTGACTTCGAGCGGCAGTACGGACATGGAAATGTTCCAGCAATCGTGCTGATCTTGCCTCTGCCACCGCAGTACTGGCAACCGAAGAACAAAATGCGTAACTTATGCCACCAAGACATTGCGCTTATCCTCGCGCTGCTCGAACTTATATTGGCGACTTCTGTCGCAACGGTCAACGCTAAAATCACTTTGGATTTTTGTCAGTATCCTTGCTCGATTTTTTGTCGGTTGAAGAGTCTTTTTGCGGATCTTTTTGAGCATCCGCAACCAGCAAAGAAAGGACTCTCTCTTGAGAATTTTGTTCGAGCGCTGCCTTGGGATGATCGCGATAATAATCTGCAATCACAACCTTGGCAGCGGGGACAACGATTCCAAGCGCCCAAATGGCAGTGGCCAAAAAAGCCGTCCAGACAATGCCAAGAACCCAAGAAGCACCGTACACAAAACCAATCTTGCGGTTTATGCTTGATTGAAATCGCAGAAGGTTATTTACGCCTTTTTCTACGACTATCAACCGATCTTTGTGATTGGTAAGCTCCACGGCCACTTCTTCGTTCGTCATCGGATCACCTTCCCTTCACGAAGCTGCTTCCTCAATTACTTCTGCACCATACCGTAGCCGTTCCGCTGTTTGATGTTTGTGCAGTAAGCGTAACTGATCCTGCTGAGGCGGTATAGCCAAGTGCTCCGCCCGTAACCGTGGAAGACGCCCACGTAGCTAAGCAATGAGATGACGTTGTTACCCACGTGCATGAAAGCGCTGCACTCGTCGTCGATGCAGAAAACGCCGCATTACCACAATAGAGCGGGAGCGCTGTCAGATCGCTGATACTCTGACCACTGCTACCAACGCTCAAGCCGTTATTCGCAGCTACACGTCCAGAGAAATTCCAATACCCCGAAGAGTCCTGTGCGAGAGTGGTAGTAGCTCCTTTGTATAGTGTTACAAGAACATTGTTGGTAGATTCATCCACTAATCCAAAATTTCCAGTTGATCCGATGGGGTAGAATTTCCAGCCGTTTGTCGCATTCTTGGCTTCCACATACGGATACGTGGTGCTGTTGGTGGATGTTGCACTCAAGAACTGCGTGCCTGAGCCAGAAGCAGCTACATAGCCATTGGATGTAAGCGTGCTCTCCGTGGTAACAGCCCCGGCTACGCTGACGGCGATAGAGCCTATAGGTGCTCCTGATGCCACGCTAATAACCTTGTTGGAAGTTGAACCGTCAGTGATCGACATAGAAGCATCGGAGTTAACATTCCATTCCCATGACCCATTGGCGTTTTTTACCGTATAACTGTACGCTTGGTGGGGACCTGTCTGGTCTCCAAGCCACTGAGAAGACGTCCGCGAGCGAAGATAGTCTATCGTTCCAAGCCAGTTTATTGGTGTTCCACTTCCTAGTGTGTTTCCGCCCTGAATTCCCCCACTTACTTGAATATTGGTAGCCCCCGATGCGGCTGTGACAAGATACACTCCGCATGTAATACCAGTCCCGCCATCATTGCATAAGTTCTCAATGTTGGTTGCCATTAAATAGCCTGCAGCCGTGTAAATTGGCGATGCACTAACTGTATCCGAATAGATGTTGGAAATCTTTGTGTTGTAGCTGTGGCTACCAAGCCAGATTGCATAGGAAGGCCAACTGCCCGCATAGATATTAGAAGAAATTGCGGAATACCCCCAAGTATGTATCTGATTGAGTTCTACAGATCCCCCAACAACGCAGATTCCAGCCTGCGATACAAAATTTACTGTCACATCGTCAAATTTCATATCATAGGCATTTTGATATCCGTAAATTCCGCATAACGGACGATTAGAAACAGAAACCGCCATAGATGCAGTATTGTCGATCTGTAGATGCTTCATGTGCAATCCGACATATCCAGTGCTATTCAGCGTAAATACTGCGGCGGTTGATCCGCTGCCAGAAGAAATTGCCGTCGAAGAAAAGCTAAAGGTAGTCGTTCCGAGGTCGCTGGAAAGTACAGTAAAAGATGTCCCATTTAACGCATAAAGCGCATCACCTGAGCTAGAAACGCTTATTGTTCCTTGGTCACCGGCTAGAAAGGTATGTGCACCAGACGTGATGGTAATGACTGAGCCCGTGGAGGAATAAGAAGCAGCTGTCGCACTTGGCGTTGAAGAACTTCCAAAGTACATATCCGACCCAGAAGCTGTGGGCACAAGGCCACTTATGTTTACATTTTCAACAGTCACATTGCGCTGGTATTCAATGTTGGTCGCAGCAGTTGCGATGCTGTTGCCATTCAGCGTGATGCTCGTCAAAATAAAATTGCTTGGTCCATTTGTTGTGTACTGGCGGTAAATCATTGCATGTGCATTTGTGAAAGAACTCAGCGCTACAATTTCCCCTCCCCAGTTCCCCGTTATGCCATACGGAAGATCTGATGACGACGCAGTAGTCGGAAGAATGATTGGCGATGCAATAGCACACACTCCAGGAATAAGTACCATTCCCCCCGATGCCACCGCTGCTTTAAGTGCTGACTGGATAGCCGCAACATCATCTGTTGTCCCATCGCACTTTGCGCCATATGCTTCCACGTTATAGAAAGGTATATTAATTGTCACATTGCTGGTTGCATATATGCCAGTCAGTGTGACAGGCGTAATATAAACATTCGGAGAAGTTCCCCCACTTAGCACGATATCGTATCCTTGGTCGACTGAAGCATAAAGCAACCAGGAAGCATCAGCATTCGCCGTAAATGGATTAGACAATGGCGTGCTAGACGAATCCGAGTAAATCGTCGCCAGCGTTGTCGTTCCTGTAAGATATACGGTCACCGTGCAGGAAGGAATCAAACCTTGCTGATAGTTTGAAGAACTTAATCCAGAAGTCAGGGCTTGGCTTGCGCCCAAATCGCAATAGCCGCTCAGCGCAGCTGTCTGTGCATACAGCGAAGATGCCAAAAGGAAAATCGCAAGTATAATTTTTTTCATAATTCCTCAATGAACTCTGCGTGCGGTGATGTTTCCGTAAGCCGTTACCGTTCCGGCGGTGAAAGTGGATTCAGCCACCAAATAAGCGGTAGTAGATGTAGAAACATTGATGATCTTACGGGGAATCGTGAGACTGGTATTAAACGATGTCGTGGCAATCACCGCCGCAATTCCGAAGAACTGTTCTGTGCCATCTGTAGGCAGCGTAGCCGTAACAGTATTGATGCCGCTCTCCCAGGCGGACGAAACTACCGCGCTCGCCGTGTTAGCCACATAAGTGACGCTACCTTCTACATCCCAGTCCCCAGCCGTCAAAAGAATAGAAGTCACATTGGCAGGCGTAGCGGTTGTTAGAGAAACTGCCGAGCCTGAGGGGATCAAAGACGAAATTGGTTGGCCCACGTATCCCGCTGCTGCGGCTACGCCGTTAGTCTCGCCGTAAATATTGACCTTACTGCCGCTTGTCGAGTTGCCAATTGTCACCGTTTTTATGCTTGCTCCGGTGCCGATGTTGACTGCTCCAGTTGTGCCAGAATCGAATGTTGCTGCGCCGGTTGTGCCAGATTGAACGGTGAGTGCCGTTGCTGCTGGGGATGTGATCGATCCGAGAAACGTAGTTGGTCCCTGATAGCCAGAGACCAATGTGCAATTCGTGATCGGTGCCAGATTGAACCCGTATGCAACATAGGTTGTAGTGCCAGACACGCAAACCACACCTGATCCTGTTCCGGTAATTAGGCCGCTAATGGCATGGAGAGTCGATGCAGTATTGGCAGTGGGAAGATAGATATTTGCCGTACCTGCCACGGTATTTAAAATGCCACCGCTAAGAAGCAACTGACCGCCAGATGTCATGTCGATGTTGTAACCACTCGACTTCGTCATATTCGGGTTGTACATCGCCATCAATGCGCTGCTGCCACCCGATTTGATTCCCATACTGCCGGTCAGTGCCTCACCATACAACGTCCCATTCACGGCAAGCGCATAACTGTTTCCACTCAAATTTGTGCCATAGATGTGGCTATAGCAGCCCGCGCCGAGTGTGACATTCCCGCCGCTATAGCTACCACCGTGACGTTCACTGCGCGTTGTGCTAGAGCAGGTAGAATATGTCGTTGTTCCCACCGTATTCAGGTCGTAGACTGTTATCGGTACGGCATTAACCGTTACCCCACCGTTGAAGGTCCATGTCGAGTTATTCCCGTAGATCGTTAGCGGAATTGCCGGTATAATCGCGGCAGACGAGATGGAATAGGAAGCATTTGGACTTGCAAAGACAGACGCTAGCCCCGTGCTAGGGAGAGCTGCCGCTAGAGCGGAAAGTGTCTTATACGGGCGTTCAATAGTGCCATCAGCCACGTAGGAATCCGTCCGGTTTGCGTCCAAGGTAAGCATGGAAGTGTCGGTTGCCGGATAGACAAACGCCGTCGTGCTTGCAGCAGTTTGGTATGGCTCTGCCCCAACGGTTCCGTTTGCCAAGCTTGTAGCGGTAGCTGACGACCCCCCTGTGCCAAATGCGACGTACGTGCCGCCATCGCAGTAATACGGAGTCCATGTCGTCGTCAGGGTGAATATAGCGCTACCGCTGCACGAGGAAGGGAGTGTTGCGCCTGACTGAAACGACGTAGCCGTATAATTTCCGACAATAATCTGCCCATGCACTGCTGTGGCCATTGCCACCAGCACAAACATTGTCGAGAAAAATGCAATCAGCTTTTTCATCGTCTTACCTCGTCAGCAACACAGACGTAGTTACAGAGTTCGTCAGGGTCACAAGTTTGACTCGCACATACTTCGTATAAAACGACGGCAATTCGATCCGTGTTACATACGAAGCATTCAAACCAGCCGTAATCGTGTCGACCGTCACGTAGTGTGAATCTTCATCAATGTCTGCATCCTGAAGATCGACTTCAAAGCTTCCTGGATCACCGCTAAAAAAAATCTCCAGCGAAATGCCCCACGGATAAAAAGCTCCGCGTTCCCGACGAAGCTGGTAGGCAATGCTGGCAACTCCAGCCGCCACCGTTTCGTTTTGGAAGAGATACGCTTGGCGATTCTCGTAAAGAAGCTGCGCACTTGATGTCCCTGCATAACCGGGCATTACCAACCTCCTGCAAAACTCGGTACAATAGAAAAGCGGTTGAACACCGCAATCTCATTCGGGGTGAGATCATGGCCAAGTTTCGCGTCGAGCGCGAACCTGTTGTTCAACCGCTCGACGAGTCTATCAAACTTATTCCTCTCACAAGAGGAAAAATTGCCATTGTCGATGCCGACAACTACGACTGGCTGATGAAATGGAACTGGAGTCTTACTGGAAGCATTGCCAAGGACAACTTTTACGCTTCCCGCATGATTGTTCGGAAGAAAAAATGGATTCCCATCTGGATGCACCGATTGGTCATAGGTGCGCGTCCAGGCGAAATCGTTGACCATATTAACGGCGACACTCTTGACAACCGCCGTGCCAATCTTCGCAAGTGCACAACATCTCAAAATGCCCAGAATCACAAAATTCTTTCCTCCAACACTTCGGGAGTATCTGGGGTCACATGGCACAAGAGAGACCATCTTTGGCAGGTCGCGATTCGTGACCGAGGCAAGCGAATATACATCGGCTTTTTCAAGGAAAAAGAACGAGCAATTCAAGAACACGAAAAAGCAATTAAAAAATTCCACAAGGAATTTGCGCGACTTAACCATTCCAACCCCCAATGTTAAGACCGCCTTCGACGGTGCTATACGGTTCACCAAACGCCGATGGGAATCTCTGCATTTTGGTGAAGTAAAGATCGACGAGATTCTTGTCCATCACGCGAATGATTCTCAAGCGATCGCTGTATTCAGCCCGCGCGGCCTGCGTAAGAAATTGCCAGTTCGCGCCGGCACCGCGTTCCATCTCGTCGCCCTTTTGCGATTCCTTCCACAGATAGAGCATTTCGTAGGCGCGCAGCTTTACCAGTTCTTCCGTCAGCGGAAATGGCAACGTGTCGGAATTCTTGACCAGTGGTGCCCAATTTGCTTGGTAACCAAAGGTGTACGGCAATTGCGAAATCGGATGCGGCCAAAGCTCATAAAGCATCTGGCCCAATGTCGCCGAACCGGGTCGCGTGTCTTGGGCATAAGGAACAACGTAGAGCGGTTCGTCAAAATCAGTGCGCTCCGCGTCTTCGTTCGCCAAATCGATCTGCGTCTTGCTCCACCAGTCCAGCTGGTTGTTGTTGGTGGTGTCGCGAACGTTGTACCAACGCTTGAAGCCAGCCGGTGCCGGATAGTAAGCCTGGTAGGCCATGTAGGTCCCGTTAATCTGCTCAGGTTCCATCCACGGTCGATCAATTGTCAGCACCACTGCCGAAGTGTTCGTTGAGTCCATCGCGATGATGGAATACAACGAGTAATAAGGAACACGGATCTGATACTGCGTGATCAGCGGAGGGTTGGTGATCGTAGCCAGCCACGCAGCAGAGGCGATGGCGTCACCGGTAATCGTATTTGTGAAAGGAGTGACCGTGATTGTTCCGGGGCTAAGAAACGTACGCGTCGGCGCACCAAGCAGCGACGGCGTCAACCAACCGCCCGTCTGCAGTTGGAACGACCACACGGACTCGTTCTGAATTGTCTGATAAGCTTCGTTCAGCTTTATCTTGACAAGCCCGAGGTTACATCCCGGAATTCCAAGCAACTCCTGGATCATGTTACCGAAGGCCATAATTCACCTCCGGCGGCGTAAAATATAAATGCGCAATTGAACGCTGCACATCTTCTTCTACGGAGGAACGATGAAATACAACGTAAAGCGTCACGACGTCGAACAGCCATGTGACCAATCGGTCAAAATCATTCCTTTGACGAAGGGCATGGATACTATTGTCGACGCCAAACATTACGAGAGATTTATGCAGTTTCACTGGTTCCCGCAAAAGGGCCAGCGCGGTCAAACTTTCTACGCGGTAAGAAAAGAGATTCTTCCGTACGGACGATTTCGCAAGATCTACATGCACCGCGAAGTAATGGGAGACGGAAAGCGTTACGATCACAAGAACGGCAATGGATTGGACAATCGCGAAGAAAATCTCCGACCGTGTACTCAATCCCAAAACGGCGCAAATAGGCCAAAGCAAAAGCGAAAAAATGGATACAAAGGCGTATACGCCTACAAAAAACGATTTCAAGCAAGAATCTGCGTCCAACGAAAAAAAATCTACCTTGGGACTTTTGACACAGAAATTGAAGGAGCGCGCGCTTACGACCACGCGGCTGTTTTGTACTTCGGCGAATTTGCTTGCTGCAATTTTGCCTAGCACGTTTCACTCCTACTTTCTTGAGGTCCGCTTCGCCGTTCTCTTCGCTCCACGCTTGGCGCTTGTTCTGGCCGGAGCCGCATAGCTACGCATCGTAATCTCTCTGCGGATGCGGCTTTTGTTGCCTCTCGTCTTGGTCCGCGCAGGAGCATACAAAGCGCCAAAGCCTTTTTCTGCCTTAACGTCTTTTGTCTCCGTGTAGGGACGCTTGGCTCCGGCTTCAGACAGTTGGTGATACGCGCCGCGTTTGAACCGTCGCCGGCCGTGAAGAACCAATTCCGTATTTCTTGATTCCGCCATTTCCCCTCCATTTCGAAAACTTCTCTTACCAAAACGCCCCCTGCGAGTCGTCCCCGCAAGAGGCGTTTGGTTTGTCTTCGGGAGAAGACCCTGTTAAAACTGTCCGACGAACGCGCCGAGCTGCACCGATTCTGCAGAGAGATTAATCGCTCCCACTTCTGCTCCGGTTGCAGTAATGAACCAATGAAGCGACCACGTCTGACGAACACCAGTTCCAGATGGACGTGGCTGCACCCAATAAGTTCCGCTGACTGTCTGCACGCCACCCGGAATCGCGTCAATGTAGTAGCTCGGCAAAGCCAGGGTCACTACATCACCAGTCACAGAGTTATAGGTCGCAGGACCAGTACCGCTCCCAACAAAGAGTCCACGCCGTCCAACAAATTCTGGGTAAAGCGGGCCACCGCCAGTGCCTTTTCCGAGTGCTGTGAGAATCATGGTTGCTCCTTGCTGCAATGACTCGATGACAATGTGCGGGGACGAGCATTACTGTTCGTCCCCAACCGTAATTAGTCTTGAACCACAGGCACATAGTTCATGTAAATTTTGAACAGGTTCGACGCAAGCGGCAGATCGACGGCTTGACCAATAGTGCGCACACTAAGAGATGTCGCAGCATCCACAGTGCCAGCACCACCTGTCGTTGCCTCAACATAATTGCCGACTGCAGCAGTGCCGATCGCTGCATTTCCCAGTACAGTAGCCACGCCCAATTCCTGAATAAATCCGTAGTTTCCAGGCGTAATCGAGTTGAGAAAAACAACTGGCCGAACATACAAAGTTCCAGTGGCAGCAATGTCGAAACTAGTCACCAAATTAGGCGTAGTGTTCAACTGTGCCGCCACCGTTCCGCCCGAAGTGCCAGTGATCGTGAGCGAGAATGTCGGAACCGAGACATACCCGTAACCACCCTGCAAAACGGTCGCAAAGATGATCGTTCCGGTCGAACCAACAACCACCTGAATCACTGCACCGCTTCCACCACCACTACCCGCCGTGGCCGCAATGCTGTAAGTTCCTGCCGTAGC
>Ga0116110_1002050_pt1 | contig 10286 bp, 10 predicted proteins | sample June2015DPH_8_50_FD_89719 | JGI IMG/M metagenome (GOLD analysis project Ga0116110, IMG submission 89719) | Peatland microbial communities from SPRUCE experiment site at the Marcell Experimental Forest, Minnesota, USA - June2015DPH_8_40 | ecosystem: Environmental > Terrestrial > Soil > Wetlands >...
AATCAACTCGCGCGGTGGTGGCAGAAGCTATTGGCCTTGGCAGCTGTGCAGAGTCGAGTCCGGTCAATTGGTTTCCCCTTTGCCTTCGCCTCCATCCAATAAAAAAACTTTTGAGACAGTCTCCGCAGTGCCGCCCTACCGAAAGTGGGTCTGGTAGGGCAGAGCTGCCGCTCTGCAAATTCTGGTGGCGGAGCCGATTGAAGAACTAGTGCGAACTCGGCTGTTTGCCAGTGGCGACGTGAATGACCGCGTCGAAGGCCGGCTTGGGCTGGTCGTTGCCGTCGAACAAGAGCGGCTTGCCACTGACGCGCCAGGAAACGGCATCATTCACGCCCCAGAACGTGACAACTTTCACGGAATTTTGGTGTTTGAGGAACACTTTAAAGAGATTGGAATATTGATTGGCGAGGCGTTGATCGGCGTTATCGACGAGGCCGCCTTGGGTGGTCGCGGCGTTGGCGGTGATGTCCGCCCCGGTATTTTGCTGTCCGCCCCGCGCGGCGTTGACGTCCAGTTCGGTGATGTGAATGGGCAGGCCAAGCGTTTCCAGTTCCGTCAACGCCTGGTCTTCCTGCTCAAAACTGGGCGACGAAACGCTGACGTGGGTTTGCGAGCCAATGGCCATAACCGGTACGTGTTGCGCCTGGAGTGATTTGATCAAGGTGATGAATTTGTGGCGTTTGGTCGGGTTCTCCAACCCATAGTCGTTGTAGCGGAGGATCGCATCAGGGTCCGCTTCGTGGGCGTATTCGAAGGCCTTGGCGATGAAGTCCGGTCCGATGATTTGCAGCCAAAGCGAATTCCGCAGTATGTTCGTGCCGTGGTCGGCGACCGCCTCATTCACGACGTCCCAGACTTTGATCTTGCCCTTGTAGCGCCCAACAACGGTGTAAATATGATCGTGCATCCGCTGGAGCAATTCCTCGCGGGACGCGCGCGGTCCGTTATAAACAAAACCGCGGCCAAACCTGCCGCCGCCAGGCGCATTCGTCCCGATCATGTTTGTGGCGGCGACGGGTGGCGGTGGCGGAACGTTCGTCACCCCGGGCGGCAGGAAGACCCACCAGGGTGTCTGGCCGTGCCAGACGAGCGTGTGCCCAACGATATACATGTGGTTACTCAGGCCGAAGTTCACAAAGGCGTCGGCCGGACCGAAATCATAGCCGTTCGTGTCTTCTCGCGGATGGATGAGCGCCCACTTCAGATCGTTCTCCGGGACGATCTGATTGAACTGTTCCTTGACGAGTGTAGTGTCCTTAGCGAGCTCCTCCAGGGTCCGGTTGACCACGCGGGCGTGGTTCGTTGTGCCGGTCGCAATCTTGCGGTCGATGGCCACGCCAACATAGAAATGGTTTTTGTAGGCGTCATTGAGTGTGGGTGTGTTGGCAGAGCGGGCCGTTACACCGACGGCCAGCAGCATCGCCGTAAGCAATCCCAGTTTCATCTTCATAACAAAGTGGTTTTCAGTCTCACCAAGCATCGCGCCATACTAGCATAGCGCCGTCCGGTGGCAACTCGGGTGTGCCAGGTGTTCAACGGCACGGACGCCGTGGTGCTCTGACTCATAACGCGCGGAGCTTGCGCAAATTCGCGCCGTTCCAGTAGCCTAACGACTGGCAATCATCATTTATGAAAACTCTGACGCTTGTTCTGATTCTGGCAGCGGCAATTCCAGCCCTTGCTCAAAACACCAACGCGCCGCAGGAAGGCGCGAAGACGGCACATTTCTGTTCCATGTGCGGGCCATAGTTTTGTGCGATGAAAATCACCGAAGACGTCCGCAAATACGCGGCGGAGCAGGGAATCGCGGAAGCAGAAGCGTTGAAAAAGAGAATGGAAGAAAAGTCCAAAGAGTTCACAGAAAAGGGCAGCGAGCTTTACGCGAAGGCTTGAGCCACGTGGCGCAGTTCTTCGATGAACACGACGAGCGGCTTCTCGGCGATGCGGCTCGCGCGATAGCCGGCGGCGATGCACAATGGCTTCGGCGCGGCCGACAACGCCTTCAACCGGACGCGCTCCGGGATGAGCCGGGCCGTGCTGGTTGTGACGATGGCGATGCCCAGCCCTGATTCCACCGCCGCCATCAAGCTGCTCACGCCGTCGTATTCACCGGCAATTGCGGGGCGCTGCCGGTGCTCGCGCAACCAGCCGGTGACGATCTCCCAATACTCCGGGTAGTCGCGCTGGCAGAAAACCAGCAACGGCTCGCGCGCCACTTCCGCTGGCATTACCCGCGAGCGCCGGGCCAGGGTATGCTTGTGGTTGACCGCCAGTTGCCAGGACACACGAGCCAGCGGCGTCCATTTCAAACCATGACCATCGCGCTCCAGACCGACCGTCAGCGCGACGTCGAGCGTGTCGTTTTCCAGTCCGGCGAGCATTTCCCTGGTTGAAAGATCAAACAACTCCACGCGCGCGGTCGGATGCTTTTGCGCGAAATTTTCGACAGCGATGGATAACAGGCCGCTCGCAAGCGATGGCGCGTAGCCGACGCGCAACCGCACGCCCTGGCCGGCGGCGCGGACACGTTCCAACATCTGGTCGGCGCGTTGAAAAAGTTCGCGGGCTTCGTGCAGCAAGGTCTCGCCGGCGGGCGTCAAGCGGATGGAATGGGCCTGACGCTCCAGCAGGCACTGGCCGATTTCATCCTCGAGCGCCTTGACTTGCCGGCTCAACGCGGGTTGCGTCAGAAACATTTTCTGCGCGGCGCGGCTGATGTTGCCCGTCTCGGCCACGGCCACGAAGTAACGCAGTTGTCGGAGTTCCATGCCGGCAGCATAACTGAAAAGCAGGCTCAGGCCAAGAACTCAGCATTAGCCATAATTACAAAAAGTATCTATTCTGTTCATATGAAAACGACGGTAAACGAACTGAACGTCCGACGGGCGAACGAACGCGGCCACGCTAACCACGGCTGGCTGAATTCACATCACACCTTTTCCTTTGCCGACTATTACGACCCGGCGCACATGGGCTTTCGCTCGTTGCGCGTCATCAACGATGACCGCGTCGCCCCGGGGCAGGGATTCGGCACGCATCCGCATCGCGACATGGAAATTTTCAGTTACGTGCTGGAAGGCGCGTTGCAGCACAAGGACAGCATGGGAAACGGCAGCGTGCTGAAGCCGGGACAGATTCAACTCATGAGCGCCGGTCGCGGCGTGACGCACAGCGAATTCAATCCGTCGCCAAGCGAGCCGTTGCATTTTCTGCAAATCTGGATTCAACCCCGCGAACGCGGCCGCGCGCCGAGTTACACCGAGTGGCATCCCACATCGAAACAAAGTGCCGCGCCGAAAGTGCTCGTCATTTCGCCGGACGGCCGGGATGGATCAGCAACGATTCACCAGGACGCGGAGATTTATCGCATTCGCCTCCAGCCCGGCCAGAGCGTCACGCACGAACTCAAGCCAAGGCGCGGGGCGTGGCTGCAAATCGCCGAAGGCGCGCTGTTGCTCAACGGTGTCGCGCTGGCCACCGGCGACGGCGCGAGCACCGAGGAATCCGGCACACTCACGCTGGCCGCGACCAAACCCACCGAGGCGCTGCTATTCGACCTTGCCTGAACCACAATCAAACCAACAGCCAACCAACCAAACAAAGGAGATAACTATGAGCCAATACCACAAACTCTACACGCCGGCCGATACCGCCATCGTGTTCATTGACCAGCAGCCGCAGATGACCTTCGGCGTGGCCAGCGCCGACCGCGCGACTCTAATCAACAACACCACGCTCCTCGCGCGCGTAGCGAAGGAATTCAACGTGCCCGCCGTGCTCACCGCCGTTGAGACGGAGAGCTTCAGCGGCTACATCTGGCCGCAGTTGCTGGATATATTTCCCGGCCAGCCCGTCGTCGAACGCAGTTCCATGAACTCATGGGACGATCCCGGCTTTCGCAAAGCCGTCGAAGCCACGGGCCGCAAGAACATCCTCATGACCGGACTGTGGACGGAAGTTTGCATCACCTGGCCGACCATCGAAATGCTCGGCGCGGGCTACAACGTCTATGTCGTCGAGGATTGTTGTGGCGCGACCTCGCCGGCGGCCCAGGAAGCCGCGCTTTCGCGCATGGTGCAGGCCGGTGCGGTGCGCTTGACCACGATCGCAGCTTTGCTCGAATGGCAGCGTGACTGGAAGAACCGGGAGCATTACGACGCGCTGATGGGACTGCTCAAAAAACAAGCCGGCGCCTACGGTGTCGGCGTCGAGTATGCCTACACGATGGTCCACCACGCCCCGCAGTCGGCGCAAAAGCCGCAGGTTGTTCCCAAGAAATCCCATTAACCATTGAAACTTCCTGCGCGAACTATGAAAACCAAACCGCTCCTCATTGGCTTGGCGGGCGCGTTTCTGCTCGCCAATGCGTTTGCCGCCGACACCGGCAGCGCGCCAAAGGAAAATGTATTCGCGACCAAACCGCTGGGCATCCAATGGTCCGTCAAGATGGTTGGCCCGTTCATGGAAGCGGCTGATTTGCAAATCATCTGTCTGTTCAAACATAAGGCGTCCGGTGACACGTATCAGGGCGCGGCGAAGGAAACGGACGACCAGCTCGGCGGCCTGCTTTCAGCATTGCGTAATCGCAGCGAGTTCGTCGGCGAACTTGGCGAGACCATTCTGTTCACGCCGCCCAAGGGTTCAATTCCCGCAAAGCGTTTCATGGTGATTGGACTCGGCGACGAAAAGGATTTGTCGCTGGACACACTCCGAACCATCGGACGCATCGCCGCGCGCGAAGCTGTCCGACTCAAAGCGAAACACGTCGCATGGGCGCCGGTGATTCGTGACGAGGGGAATTCAGTGATTGACGTTGGTGAAGGCGACCGCGCCTTCGCCGAGCAAATGCTTTCAGCCTACGACACGGAGAAACGATTGCAGGCGCAGGGCCTGGCCCCGAAGTTCAGCATCGAATCCTTCGTGATTGAAGCCGGTCCGACTTATTTCGACAGCGCGGTAAAACAAGTCGGGGAAGGCATTGACTCCATCACCGCCGAGTTGCGCCAACGCGATGCCACTCCTTACGCCACCACTAACAAATGAGCGATGCGCCGTGCTTTTCTCATTTTGTTATCACCCATTTTGCCGGCAGCGGTTCTGGCTGATGAAATAACCGGCACCGGGGAAATTCCTTCTCCACCGCCCGCTTACCAGATGTTGCGCTTCGACGAAAATTATTCCTGCCTGGCCAATCCGGCGAACCGCACCGACTGGTTTGACCCGATCAAGTATATTCCGCTGCGCGCCAATGATCCGTCCTGGTATCTGACTTTCGGTGGCGAGTTGCGCGAGCGGTTTGAGGGAAATTACGATCCCAATTTCGGGATTGGCGGTGTGGGTTCTGATTCCTATCTGCTTCAGCGCATCACGCTGCTCACCGACGTGCATCTCGGCGAGCGCGTGCGCTTTTTTGCGGAAGGCGTTTCCGGTTTGATGGAAGGCGAGTCGCAGCCCGCGCCGCCGGTGCAGCAGGACCCGATTGATTTGCAATTTGCCTTTGTTGACGTCGTTCCCTATTTGACGGACGACGAACGGCTCACGCTGCGCGCCGGCCGTTTCGGAATGAGTTTCGGCGCGGGGCGGCTGGTGGCGACACGGGCGGCGGCGAACATCCTCTTTCGCTTCGATGGTTTTGAAGCGATTTACACGCGGCCACTTTGGCAAGCCACCGCCTTCCTCACGCAACCCGCCGTGGATTCGGGAGGATTCAACGGCGAGAATCATTCAACCACCTTTTGGGGACTTTATGTCACGCACTGGTTTGACGCGCCACATACACTCGGTCTGGACCTCTATTATTTCGGCATTCATCGTGAACAAGGCGCTTACGCTTCCGGAACCGGCGACGAACACCGGCACTCGCTGGGCGCCCGCGAGTTCGGCGAGTGGAACGGCTGGGACTGGAACGCGGAACAAGTCCTGCAAGTGGGAGCCTTCGGAAACGAATCCATCCTCGCGTGGACCGCGGCGCTGGATTCCGGTTACACATGGGATGCGATGTGGCGGCCAAGGCTCGGTTTGAAAGCGGGCGTTGTCAGCGGCGATCACAACCCAAACGATGGACGCCTGGAAACATTTGACGCGCTCTATTTCAAATCCGGTTACTTCAACGACGCCAGTTTGATTCGCCCGCAAAACATCATCGGTGTCCATCCAAATCTCGCGCTGAAACCATCGCGCACCGTGTCGGTGGACGGCGGCGCGGATTGGTTCTGGCGCTACTCGCGAAATGACGCCGTCTATGCCGTGCCTGGATTCATTGCGGTTCCCGCGCTGAAAACCGCTTCAAGCTTTGTCGGCACCGCAGTTGACGTGAATCTGACGTGGCAGATTCAGCGGCACGTCAGTCTTCAGGCATCCTACGTCCACTTTCTTACCGGAAGCTATATTCACCAGGCGGGCGGCCACGACGTGGATTACGTCTCCACAACCCTAAGTTTTCTATTCTAACTCAATCCAGCAAATCCATGAACGAACCCATCCATGTCGCAGTTGTCCGCCGCGTGAAACCCGGTTGCGAAGCAGCGTTCGAGCAGGCATTGCACGATTTCGTCCAGCGTTCTCTCAAGCTGCCGGGCCAGATTGGCGTTCACATCATCCGTCCTGCGCCGGCCAGCGATTCCCGCGAGTATGGCATCATCCGCGGATTTGCCAGCCGCGAGGCGCTCACGGCATTTCGCACGTCGCCCGAATACCTGGAGTGGAATCAATTCGCGCTGGGTTTGACGGAAGGCAACGGGCGTGCCGAGGAACTTTGCGGTCTGGAAAGCTGGTTCACCTTGCCCGGCCAACCGTTGCGGCCATTGCCGCAATGGAAAATGGCTTTGATCACTTACATCGCGGTTGACGTGGTCACGACGCTGCTGTTTTGGCTCATCGGACCGGCGATTCAAACTTGGCCGTTTCTCATCCGCAATTCCGCTTTCAATGTCCTGGTCGTCGCCTGTTTGACGTGGCTGGCGATGCCGTTGTTGACGCGCGTTTTCCACCGTTGGTTGCAACCAAAATAAATGATTAAACGTTATGAATACTCCTGATCTGCTTCTTTACAACGGACGCGTTACAACGCTCGATCCGAAATATCCCGAGGCAAATAACATCGCCATCAAAGACGGTCGCATCGTCGGCGTGGACGATGCCGAGGAATACCAACCACGCCCGAACACCAAGGTCATTGACCTCAAAGGCCGCCGCGTCATTCCCGGCTTGAACGACTCGCACCTCCACGTCATTCGCGGCGGATTGAATTACAACATGGAGCTCCGCTGGGACGGCGTGCCGTCGCTGGCCGACGCATTGCGGATGCTCAAGGAGCAGGCGCAACGCACGCCGCCCGGCCAATGGGTGCGCGTCGTTGGCGGCTGGAGCGAATTTCAATTTGCCGAACGCCGGATGCCGACGTTGGAGGAAATCAACGCCGCCGCGCCGGACACGCCGGTTTTCATCCTGCATCTTTATTGTCGCGCACTGCTGAACAAGGCGGCTTTGCGTGCGTGCGGTTACACCAAAGACACGCCCAATCCGCCCGGCGGCGAAATTCAGCGCGATCACGCCGGCAATCCCACCGGCCTGCTCATCGCGCGTCCGAACGCCACGATTCTTTACGCCACGCTTGCCAAAGGGCCGAAACTGCCGCCCGAACATCAATTGAATTCAACGCGCCATTTCATGCATGAACTGAATCGTCTCGGCCTGACAAGCATCATTGACGCCGGCGGCGGTTTTCAGAATTACCCGGAGGATTACGCGATCATTCACGAACTCCACAAGCGAGGCGAAATGACGCTGCGCATCGCCTACAATCTTTTCACGCAAAAGCCGAAACAGGAAAAGGAAGACTTCGCCCGCTGGATCAAGATGACCGGGCCGGGCAAAGGCGACGATTTCTTCCGCTGCAACGGCGCGGGCGAGATGCTCGTTTTTTCAGCGGCGGACTTTGAAGATTTTCTCGAACCGCGCCCAGACCTTCCGGCGTCGCTTGAAGGCGAATTGAAAGAAGTCGTCTCGCTGCTCGCCGCCAACAAGTGGCCGTTCCGGCTTCACGCAACTTACGATGAAAGCATCACGCGATTCCTGAATGTGTTTGAGGAAGTGAACCGCGATGTGCCGTTCAAAGGGCTGAATTGGTTTTTCGACCACTGCGAAACCGTCTCGGACCGGAATTTGGAACGAATCAAAGGGTTGGGCGGCGGTATCGCTATCCAGCATCGGATGGCGTATCAGGGCGAATACTTCCTGGAGCGCTACGGCAAGAAAGCCGCCGAGCGAACGCCTCCAGTGCGAAAAATGTTGGAGCTTGGCATTCCCGTCGGCGCGGGCACCGATGCGACTCGCGTCGCGAGCTACAACCCGTGGGTTTCGCTGTATTGGCTCGTCACCGGCAAAACGGTCGGAGGTGTCTCGATGTATCCCGACAACAACCGGCTTTCGCGCGAAGAAGCGCTGCGGCTTTACACGCAAGGCAGCAGTTGGTTTTCCAACGAGAGCGGCAAGAAGGGCGCGCTCGCTGTCGGCCAACTCGCCGACTTGGCCGTGCTGACCGACGACTATCTTTCTGTGCCGGAGGAAAAAATCAAAAGCATCGAATCCGTGCTCACCATCGTTGGCGGCAAAGTCGTTCACGCGACGGATGAATTCGCTCCGCACGCGCCGCCGCCGATTCCGGTGTTGCCCGAATGGTCACCGGTGAAGGTGTTCGGCGGTTACGGCGCGCCACTGGATGTCCGCAAAGCCGCTCGTGCCGGTGTGCCTATTCAACAACATCAACACAGTGCGGAATGTCATCAGCACGGCTGCCGCCACGCCTGGCTACAACTCTTCACGGCTGCCGAAGCCGCGGGCAATCGTTACGCTGATTTCTTCGGCTTGGGTTGCGACTGCTTTGCGTTTTGACGCACGGTGATTGGAATTTTTTGCGCCTCCGCGTCTTGGCGTTGAGCCGAGTCAGCGGCCATCAGAGACAATCAGCGGTTGAACCGAGATTTGATTGAGTGGACGGACGGTTTGCGTTAATAATTTTGACCGAGTTCACCGAGAACTTTAACGCAAGTTTAATTTGAAACATTTTGCCCAAGTTGAGTGCGAGCCGCACCTGCCACCACGTCAGTTGCCCATGCACATGGCGTATGGTTCGCCAGCAATTTTATGAAAGCCATTCAAGGTTACTTTCTCATCAAGCCGGAGGATCTCGCGTGGCGGCCCTCCAACCTGATGCAAATCCCGAACGCGGATTATCTGGAGCGCACCGGCAGCGAAAACCTGGGCGCGCGGCTCTGGCGGTTGCCGCCCAAGAGCGCAAACACGCTGCACAAGCACATCCGCGCGGAGGAGTTTTATTTCGTCCTCGAAGGCACGGGCCGCCTGCGCGTGGGCGACCAGACGTTGACCGTGCCGCGCTACGGCGGCGTGCTGGTCGGGCCGGGCCAGTTGCGCCAGGTGTTCAACGACACCGACACCGATGTGCTCTGGCTCATCGTGGGCGCACCGGAGGAACTTGAATTTCTTCAAGGCTCAAAATCCCAGATGGACCTCTCGCTCATTTACCCGGTTGACCCGAAACAGTTGCCCAAGGAACTCGCCGGCGTGGACTGGCCGCCCAAAAGTTGATTTGTGGACAAAGATGCGGAACTTTACGCGAAGGCGTGAAATTGAAGCGGCATTGTCATTGCTTTGCCATTCCGGATCAAGACTCTGTCGCCCTTACAGGGCTTGAAATCTTTTTTCACGGTAAACCCAGGGCGTTGCCCTGGGCTATTATCTTTCGGGCTTTCAGTCCTGTGAATCAGCGTGCATCAGCGTTAATCAGCGGTTCAATTCTGCGTCTCTGCGCCTTTGCCTTGAACCGGAATCATTCCGATCGTCCTCAGCCACGTCTCCACCAACTGAGGCCATTCCGTAATCGGAAACTTCGTGCGTCGCAGCCCATATGCATGTCCGCCCTGCGCATACAAATGCATCTCCACGGGAACCCCGGCGTTCTTCAGCGCCATGTAGTAAACCAGCGAGTTGTTCACGTTGTCCACCGGATCATTCTCCGCCTGCAACAAAAACGTAGGCGGCGTATTGCTGGTAACAGGAACATTCGGATTCAACTCAAAATTCTTATCGTCTTTCCACAGATGTCCCGGAGAAAGAGCTATCGCAAAATCCGGGCGGCAGCTTTCTTTGTCAGCCGCATCTACCGCCGGATACAAACGCTTGTCAAAATGCGTGCTCATCGCTGTCACCATATGCCCCCCTGCCGAAAAGCCGATCACTCCAATCTTGTGCGGATCAATATGCCACTC
>Ga0116110_1002053_pt1 | contig 10277 bp, 10 predicted proteins | sample June2015DPH_8_50_FD_89719 | JGI IMG/M metagenome (GOLD analysis project Ga0116110, IMG submission 89719) | Peatland microbial communities from SPRUCE experiment site at the Marcell Experimental Forest, Minnesota, USA - June2015DPH_8_40 | ecosystem: Environmental > Terrestrial > Soil > Wetlands >...
CATGGCGCGCGGGTCTATGGCAGCCAGGACATCCCGATTTTTTCCTACGAAATCCCGCTCGTGATCCTCGGCCCGGCGGTCGCGCCCCAACCGCAACGCCTCCACGCGCCCGGCTGCTCGCTGGACGTGCCGCCGACGATTCTCGGCCTGATTGGCCGCCCCTATGAAAGCCTGTTTCTGGGACGCGACCTTTTGCACGACCCGCCGGACACATTCCATGCCTTGCTGAATCACAACCGCGACATCGGGATGTTCGCCCATGACCGGATGGTCGTGCTGGGTCTGCAAAAAACGGTCAAATTCTATGCCGGGAACCCGCACGTCGTGAATTTGGAACTGACGCCGCAGGCCACGCCGGAAGATTTGGAACTGGAGAAAAACGCCGAGGCCATTTTTCAGGTGGCGGATGAACTCTACCTGAACCGCCGCTACCACCTGGATCCGTGAACTAAAAGCCCGGTCCAAGGCGATTACCCGGAATCTGCCCTGAAAAATTCATGGCACATTATTGAATGCTGCAAGTGTCAGGAATCAGACGCATCTGCCTTGGCTCAAGCGCCAGGAACAAACCAAGACGCCCATGCCGGGGAGGAAAAAACCTGGCACAGTCGGTGATTCTGGCACCGGGGAGACTGTGGTGACGTCAGGGGATTGCCGCTTCCAGCAGAGGGGTTACGGTGATGTGGGTGGGGAGCCTGTTTGAACCGGAATAAACCGGTTGCGACCGCGATTGAAGTCGTTTCAAAACCGGGTGGTGAAATCAAAAAATGGATGCGGAACGAATCCCCCATCCATTTCCCAAATGAAATCAGATTTCAGTTTCAGCTTTTTCGGCGGCGGAACAGCAGCAGGCTCAAACCGCCCAAGCCGGCCAACGTCAGCGTGGACGGTTCGGGGACTGACGCGATGAAACCATTATTATAATCAGAGCTGGTATAGCTTCCCACGATGTTGTTGCCGTCAATGCCATAGGCAGCGGTTCCCTGGACGCCGAGCGGGTCATTCAAGGTCGTATAAGTGCTGCCATTGTAGAGAAAACCATGAACATTACCAGAGCTGTCGATATAGTCTCCCACGATGTTGTTGCCGTCAATGCCATAGGCAACGGTTCCCTTGACGCCGAGCGGGTCATTCAAGGTCGTATAAGTGCTGCCATTGTAGAGAAAACCATAAGTATTATAAGAGCTGGTGGTATAGCTTCCCACAATGTTGTTGCCGGAAATGCCATAGGCAGCGGTTCCATTGATGCCGAGCGGGTCATTCAAGGTCGTATAAGTGCTGCCATTGTAGAGAAAACCATACCCCGCAGAGCTGGTGTAATAGCTTCCCACGATGTTGTTGCCGGAAATGCCACGGGCATCGGTTCCATAGACGCCGAGCGGGTCATTCAAGGTCGTATAAGTGCTGCCATTGTAGAGAAAACCATTATCATTATAAGAGCCGTCGGTATAGGTTCCCACGACGTTGTTGCCGTCAATGCCATAGGCAATGGTTCCATTGACGCCGCTCGGGTCATTCAAGGTCGTATAAGTGCTGCCATTGTAGAGAAAACCATAAGTATTACCAGAGCTGGCGGTGTAGCTTCCCACAATGTTGTTGCCGGAAATGCCAAAGGCAATGGTTGCAGTTCCATTGACGCCGAGCGGGTCATCCAAGGTCGTGTAGATTTGCGCTTGCGCCATGGTCGCCGCGCCCAACAGGGCCAGACCGCAGGTGAGTTTAATGAGGTTTGTTTTCATGGTTTTTTTTGTTGTGTGCCGGATTCAGATTTGAATGTTACGCTGGATCAGGAACCTCGGTTTTTGGTAAAGCGTTGGAAACAAACCAAGGCACCCAAGCCCAGCAGAAAACAGCCAGCCGTCGTGGGCTCGGGGACGGATTCGAGATCGAATTGCACATTTCCCTGGCTAGAGTTAATGTTAACGTCATCAACCAAGCCAGTGAACCCGGCAGCCCACCCTGACCCCGTTGATAATACAATGCCCTCGATGTTCTGGCCCCCGTAATTAATAGGCGTAGAACTTCCGCCGGAGGTAAGGGTACTCCAGGTAATCGCGCCGCCTTGGATGTTTGCCAACGTCGGCTGACCATAGAACCCCTGGTTACCTGAAAGGCCACTATCATCGAGCGTCAATTGATTGGCACTGGACGCGGTTGACCAGGTAACCCACTGGTTGAGCGGGTTGCTATAATTGTTCGCGAGATATGGCTCCAGTATCAGGCGATTGCCATACCACGATGCTTCGCCGCCAGAGTAAGGAGCAGTGTAAATGATCAGATACCAGTTGCCCACTACCGCCGTGGTGTTAAAGGTGGAAAAGCTGAGCCCGCTCAGCTCGCTGATCGTGAGCTGACCAAGACCTAGTTCGGTAGAACTGTTGGCATTGGCATAAAGATAATACTGAGACGCTGCGGTCCCGTTGGCTTGCCATGCTCCTGTGCCGATCATGGCCTCACTGGTTGTGGTATCAATGGCAGCGCTGCCGTTGCTGATGGGGCCGTTAGCGGCATCACTGGGTCCCAAGACCACGACCGAACCGAAAATCCTGGTCGATAAACCAGCGGTCAGCAGGATCGCAAGTACTACTAATGTTTTTTTCATGTTCCCTTTCTTGATTTCGACCATCGCGGAAAGCGACTTCTGCTCGACGTCCAAGCCGGAATTTTTTCTTTTACACGATTGCCCTATTGTTGTTTATTTTTGAATGTCATGCTGTTTCATCAGGAACGTCGCTTTTGGGTAAAGCGCTGGAAACAAGCCAAGGCACCCAAGCCAAGCAGGAAACAGCCGGCAGTCGTAGGCTCGGGAACGGCGGTGAAATCAAAGGTGGCGGAGCCACTGGCATCGCCGTACGTGAAAGTGCCGGTGAAGTCATAACTACCTACTTGCGCGATATCATAGTTGAGGATTTGTTGATCGGTATCACCAAGATTAGGGTCATCATCGCCTGTTGCGAGTGTGTCGTAACTAGCGTAAGCGTTGCCTGCTCCTATGCTGATGATTTCATTGACCATTTGCCCAGGATCGCCACTGTTGACAACCGTGAATCCGCCGGCAATGTTGATGTGATTATTAAAAATGAGTCCGATGTCACCAGCGTCGTAAGTCCAGTCACCCGGAAGAATACTGTTATTTGGCCAGCTATACCCAAGCGCATTTCCCGCGTCGCTACTGCTCATGGTGAAGCCGAAGTTATTCATGTTTATCAAGCTGCCATTACCGTTAATCACGGCCACGAAAGAGGCCCGGTTTCCAAGCTCGCCTGCATACGGCCCCGGTGCTTGCCCCAACCAAGAGTTGAAACCAGTCGCGAAGTTGGCGGCGACGGGCAACGGGCTGGTCGTGACATTAAATTGCGCGGGACCGGCGACGCCATACGAAGTCAAACCGTTTTCCATGGCGTAAATACCGTTTGCAGCCCAAGTATCGTAGGATGGTGAGCCGTAACCGTTCGGGGCCATGGTCGCTTCGGTGGTGATGGTTACCTGCGCGCTGGCGCTCATTGCGCCGGCCAAATTGATCGCTAATATTGCGATTTGTAGTTTTTTCATGTTTCCTTTCTTGATTTCGACCCTCGCGGAAAGCGACTTCTGGCCCGACATCCAAACCGGAATTCTTTCTTTTATACGATTGCCCTATTGTTGTTTATTTTTGAACCGACCCAATACGGTGCCCATTTTTACAGAACAAATGAATGTTGTTGCCTTTTGAATGTTACGCTGGATCAGGAACGTTGCTTTTGGGTAAAGCGTTGGAAACAAACCAAGGCACCCAAGCCCAGCAGAAAACAGCCAGCCGTCGTGGGCTCGGGAACGGCCACAACATAACTCTGTTCACCACTGGGGCCATTGGGACCCACCAAACCCACCAGATCTGCCTGAGCACTGAGGTTAACGAGGTTGGCTATCATGGCGGTGGCTTCGGTTGTAACCGGATCATTGCCACTCACGGTGATGCTGTATGGAGTTGTGGCATTCGCGGCTATGTCCTCCCATATGGCCACCTGCAGGGCCGCGGCATCCTGGCTGTCCATGGAGGGAGAGTAGTACGCTGCCCATAGTTTCTCGATATCGGTTGCGGCAGTAGCGCCCATGGGACCGGCGGGAGCCAGCGGAGCAGATGCAAGGCCGCTATAATAGTAGTCGCTGAACGTATTCCCGTTATTTTCGTCAGCTACATCAATGCAGAAGGAGGGGGTCGCCACTCCATCCACGGTCAGATTGTATATTCCGGCATTTGCTCCAGTTGAGATCCAAGGATCTGTGAGATTTACCGTTTGAGAGGGGTCTACATTATCAAATGTAAGGGTTACGGCGCTCGCACTCATCGCACCGGCCAAACCGGCCGCCATGATCGCCACTCGTAATTTTTGTATTTTCATATTCCCTTTCCATTTTTGTCGCTGTTGTTAACCTTTTTTCAGTTGGTTTTTTGCGGGGGCCTGCTTGAATACACTTCTGATTCGAGTTTTGTTTTTCTGATTAGTTTTTTGCGGGGGCTTTTTTTGAATCCCGGCTGCCCGCCAGGATTCCGGTGACCAAAATCAAAAAGAGGGCCAGTGCGTAATCCAGATACCAAAGGAGTGACAGGGGATTGATTGGGTTCTCTGGAATACGCATAATACGGCGGGTTTTAATGGTTATCTGGTTATTTCATGGCCGAACGCCGCCGCATGACCAACAGACCTGTCAGCCCACAAACCATGAGTGCGAATGTCCCGGGCTCGGGGACCGTGGAGGGCATCAGATCTTCCTGAAAACTCGTAGTTCCAGTGAAGGCTATTGAAAAACTAAAATCCAGCGTGCCGCCATTTGGAACCAGATTGCCGGCATAATAGTCGATGTGCCCAACCCAGTCGCTGCCAACCAAGGTCGGCGCGGTGACAATGTCTGTCCACCCACCATTGGTCACGCCGACATTGGAAAATGAAAACAACTGGCTCATCGTAATCGTGACGTGGTAGTCGTTCCAAGTTGACCCGGTATCATTATTAATTTGCTCGCCGAGTTGCAGCGTTGGGTCTGTCCCATCCGTAGAGATAGTGCCTCCCATGCTCCCCACGGCCCATGCGAGCTGCGTCCCATCAATGCCATACTGGTAGTTACCGGAGCTGCCTGTTAGCGGGCCATAGGAACAAGCCAAAACAGAGCTGTTATAATCCCAGAGGTTGATACCCGTGATATCCGCCCGGCTGAAGCCGGCACCCGCCAGCAACGCGGCCATAATTGCAAGCATTCTAATTTTCATAAACTTTTCTGATTCGAGTTTTGTTTTTTTTGATTAGTTTTTTTGCGGGGGCGGCGACCTGTTTGAATCCTGGTTCCACACCGGATTCCCGCGCCAAGAAATGGATTTGGGTTCAAATTAATCATGAACTATAGAGCTAATAAAATTCTGAGACGGTTGAACAATCCCAGGGATATTCCCTGCTGATTTTCTTCCGGCATCTTCACCCGTCTCGTTTGCCTGAATCCCGCCTTTTTGCCGATGGGTTCCCCCAAATTGGTCGTTACTTGCACGCAACGATCGTCCCACAATTCGATCATGTGCAGGTCTTTTACGTTGGTCACTTCCAATTCCGGCAACCCACAACTGGCAAGCCATTCTTTTATCGCCGCCACCTGCCTGGGTGAGGAGGCGCGGGCAGTGAAAATTTTTACGGTGCGTCCTTCGGCAATCCATTTCTGCACGCGGATCAGCATCGGCTCAATCGGACTGCCAATCTCGTCCCCTCGCGTGCTGCCAAGGTCGCGGGCCAGTGTCCCGTCCAGATCAACACCAATCCACGGGGAACCGCCATACCGCACCTGTGTGTTGTCCGTGAACTGCTGGCCGCACTTTCGGCACACCGCGCCGAAACGCCCGTCCTCCAGCCAGAAAGGCCTCAAGACCTCACCGCAACAGCTCTCCTCAACCTTGGCCGATGCGAAACCGTTGCCCAACCCGTCTTGACCGTCTTGGTCGAACCGGGGCATGTACCGTGCGCCGCCCTTGGCCCTGCCAACATTGGCCATCTCTTCCTCTTTATTTTGTAATGCCGTGTTCATCCACAAAAATCACTAAACCTGCTGTTATGCGGCTTTTCGCTTGCACGCGTGCCGTTTATTCCAAGGCACACTGCCTCTTATTTTCACATCTCTGTTATCGGGGCAGGTCGCCATACTTACAACTATTTCATATTCACAATTGGCGATTAAATACTCACAAAATGCCCGGGGTTGTTAACGGACAGACGGGATATTCACCAATCTCCCAAAATCAGGCCGTACAAATTCACCATCTGGCAAGTTATTCACAATTTAGGCAAGTTATTCACAAAGTGTAATGATTTATTGACAGAAGTGACTTAAAAATCTACACTGCGCGCATCCGCCACGGGCAAAAGATTTGGAGAAAGTTTTGCTCCTGGAAAAAATTTGCAATGTCATGCTTCCAGAAAATCTGGTCGCTGAGAAATGAAACATTGGCAGCACTATTGTAACACGATCGGTTTGGAAGTTGTTTCAGATTGAGGGCAGTGATTACTGTAGCGCGGTGGAGTTAAAGTCGCAGTTTCCATGAAGTTTATGGTAGACAATACCGCCATCCGACAGGCAAATCCGTTGCCTCGAGAAATTATTAACAGTGGCCTGGCCGATTCGTTACGTGGAAGTCTGGCGAATCTGGCCTGCAAGTGCTCGCTGAAGGATGACATGGATTTCCTGATCAAGGAGGATCGGATCGTTTGCGCCTTTTGTGATCGGGAGATTTTGTGCGTGCCTCCCATACTTAGAGTTTACAAGGCCACCTGCAGTTGCTGTAACTCCCCTTCGGTCAAAACCACTTTCGTTCTGGATTCGCGGGGCCTCTATATCTGCACCTGGTGCGGTCGAACAAAGTAACCATTGTTATGCGTAGCCCAGCAAACCAGATCCGTGTGATGAAATGGCTTTGCCTTTTTTTAAGGTGCAGAACCGCGACGTGCGTCGTTTTGGTTGCGGCATTGCTTTCTCCCATGGGAGTAAGCGCGTCCACACTTTTTTATGGATTCAATAATGTGTACAGCGGCACAGGTCCCGCTTCCACCAGTCTTCCTTGGGTGACGATGCTTTTTCAGGACATAGCCCCGGGAACGGTCAGCTTGACCATTTCCAACGCTGCGCTGGCCGGAAGTGAGTTCTTGGGGGAGTTTGACTTTAATTTAAACCCCGGTCTGAATCCAACCAAACTGCAATTTACCTTCGCGACGGGGAGCGGTGGCTTCAACCTTCCAACAATTTCAACAGGGGAGAACATGGCAAAGGCCGACGGCGATGGCTATTACGACATCAGTTTCGGCTTCGGCACGGCAGACGGAACGAGGTTTACCGTTGGCGATTGTGTGACCTGCCAAATTACCAGTCCCGGTCTCACCGCTTTTGATTTTAACTATCTTTCCGCGCCGGCAGGTGGCTACGGACCGTTCTGCGCCGCAACCCATGTGCAAGGGATTGGGGTGGGAGGCAGTACCAGTGGCTGGATTTCCGTAACCCAAGTGACCCCGGCCCCGAGCCCGGGACCTTCGCAATCGCGGTTTGTGGGCTGACAGGTCTGTTGGTCATGTGACGCCGGTTTGCTGATATCAGACCCAAAACCAAGGAGTAACAATCGTAATATGCGTATTTTAACAAACTTGATCCGTCCGCTGATACTCTTTTCAGTTTTTATCGCCGGAATCCTGGCGGGTAACCAAGATTCAAATGGGAACACCGCAAAAACCAATCAGAAAAAAGGTTAACAAAAAGCAACAAAAACAAAAAGGAAATAACAACAGCAACAAAAACAAAAAGGAAACATGAAAATACGAAAATTACAACCGGCAATTATGGCGGCCGTTTTGGCCGGCGCGATGAGTGCGAGCGCCGTAACCCTCACATTTGATGGTGTGAGTCCCAACGAAATTGTAAACCTCACAGTTAGCAGCCCCTCATTCTCAGGGGGAGTGTATGCTGGAATATACAATCAGACAGTGGATGGAGTGGCGACCCCCTCTTTCTGCATTGATGTAGCTCGCCAGATTAGCGCCGGTCAGACGTTCAACGACTACTCTTATACCGACCTTGCACTTGCTCCGCTGACTCCCGCTGGTCCCATGGGCTCTGCTGTCGCAACCGATATCGAGAAACTATGGGCAGCATACTATCCTGCTGCCTCCGTGAATAACCAGGACGCCGCGGCGCTACAGGTGGCCATATGGGAGGACATAGCTGCGAATGTGGGAACTTACAGCATCATGGTGAGTGGCAATGATTCGGTCACAACCGAAGCTGCCAACATGTTAAGCAACCTTGGTAACCTCACTGCTCAGGCAGATCTGCAGGGTTTGGTAAGCCCTGATGGACAGAATTACGTTGTGCCTGTTGACCTTGCGCCCGTTCCCGAGCCTACGACGGCCGGCTGTTTTCTGCTTGGCTTGGGTGCCTTGGCTTGTTTCCAACGCTTGACCCAAAATCGACGTTCCTGATCCAGCGTAACATTCAATATGCAACAAAAAATGCAACAACATTCATTTCTTGGCGCAGGAATCAAGGCGTGTGACTGGGATTCAAACAGGTCCCCGCAAAAACCAATCGGAAGCAGCCAATTAGAGACCGTTGTGGATTCAACCCTCCACAACCACCGGAAGGATTCACCTAACCGTTCAACCCAAACCGGTTCCAGTTTGTAAATACCCCGTCAACCTGGCTCAATTAATCGGTTCGCGACCCGTGAAACAAATGAAGTTCCGTCGCGAATTCATTCGCGCGAAAGCGGCGGGGGGGGTCCCGCCAAAGTCTCTTACCAACAGCTTCACCGAAGATCATGGTCTGCGGCGGATAAGTTCGAAATTGCAAAGCCGCACTTCCGGTTTGCCCATGGTGTCGAGCACCAGTTGTTGCTCCGAATCGAAGGAAATCAGCAGGTGATCGGGTTTGAGATTGAGGTCTTCAAAACCGCAATGAGCCTGTCTGCGCGTGACCATCTGCGTCAGTTCCGTCAAAGTTTGTTTGGAAATCAGTTTGTTGGTGAAGGCGCGTTTGACGTTGACGGCCTGGTAGTATTTTCCATCCTGCGCCGCGAGCAGTTCGTCCGGGCCGTTCCAAAAACCCCAGATGGTGATGTAGTCGTATTCCTTGCGCACGACCGGGGCGCCGTCGGGCGTGAGGAAATCAGCCAGCGCGGCGTAACGCCGTTCGTCGGACACCTGGCGGGCGGGGCCGCGCGGGCGGCCGGTCATGTAAATGGCGCGCGGATAAACCGTCCGGACGCCGTGGCGGCTCATTTCAAACGCAAAGGCAAATTCCTCGAAGGGACTGTTGAAGCCGTAGGCCCGCGCGGTCTCCTTGTGGGCATCGGGATTCTTCAACCACGGCGAGTCGCCCATGCGCGAGACCTTCCACACCAGATTGATGTTGTCCTTGGTGCGGGTGTAAAAAATCTGGTTGCGGGCGGACAGTTTTTTCTTCGGTGTGCGGCGCCAGCGTTCCGGCAGAAAATAATTAAACAGGTCCGGGTCCTTGCCCACCACCCAGAGCAATCCCCCCGTGCTTTCGGCGCGGCCGAAAATGTAATCCACACCCAGGACATTCGTGGCGCGGAGATGCGCCGGCAGCGGATTGGCGGCGTCCGTGTCGAACCGGCGGGCCATGTGTTTGAGGTAAAGCTGCCGGTTGGCGCTCCGCACGGCCTGTTCGTGTTCGGGGGTCCGTTCGAGCAATTCGTAGTCCACCAGCGCGTAGGCAAACTGGTCGTTGTGATCGCGCAACAACGACTGGTCCGGCTGCGGGCGCAGAATGATGTGCGCCGGTTTCATATCCACCACCCGGCAGCCTTTCTGCCACAACTCATGCGTGACCAGGCTGGTGACGCGGGCGAGAAATTCCGCCTGCGCCCGGCCTTCAAACCCGAATTTTTCCGCCGTCTCCACCGCGTCCAGGCCCTTGATCCAGCCGAACAAAACGACGTATTGCCGTAGAATATCAATCTCCACGCCGGGATGACGGGTCACCTTCGCGCGAATCTTGTCCTCGGAACGCCCCGTCTGCCAGAGTTGCAATCGCTCGCTCGGCACGTAGATTGCCAAAGGGAGCTGGGTGCGGATGCGAATGGCCGCCGGCCCGGCCTCGCCCCGGCGCAACTCCATGAGCAGCGAAAATTCCTCGAACGGACTGTTGAATTCCGCTTGAATGAACTTGTTGACCGTGAGGGTGTCGAACGGCACCATTTCGCCCACGCGCGACCATTTGACGACCAGATTCAACACCTTGCCGTTCACCGG
>Ga0116110_1002054_pt1 | contig 10275 bp, 8 predicted proteins | sample June2015DPH_8_50_FD_89719 | JGI IMG/M metagenome (GOLD analysis project Ga0116110, IMG submission 89719) | Peatland microbial communities from SPRUCE experiment site at the Marcell Experimental Forest, Minnesota, USA - June2015DPH_8_40 | ecosystem: Environmental > Terrestrial > Soil > Wetlands >...
CATGGTGAAGAGCACAACCGCGGCGGGCCTTCAGACCGGCTATTACAACGTCGTCATGCCGGTTCTCAACCAGCCTAACCTCGAGGCGATGACGGAAGAACTTCGCCGGGCGCAGCAGCGGGGCGTCGGCGTGATGGCCATGAAGACCATGAAGGGGCTCAACGGCCTCGAGTCGGAAGTCGCCTATTTGAAGAAACTCCTGAGCAATCCGGCGGTCACGACGGTGACCAAAGGCATTGGTTCTTTCGATATGTTCGATGCCTATTTGGCGGCGCTTAAGGAGCCGCTGACCGCCACGGAGGATCGAGCCCTGTACCGCTACGCGCAGGCGAACCGCAGCAATAATTGCATGCTCTGCGATGAGTGCAAACAGGCCTGCCCGCTCGGCGTCGAAATCTCTACCGTGCTGCGCTGCAAAGACTACTACTACGACCAGATGAGGGATGAGGAGACGGCGCTCCGGGAGTATCGCGAGATACCACAGGAGAAAGCCGGAAGCGAAGCGTGCCGCCTCTGCAAGAAATGCGAGCCGGCGTGCCCCAATGGAATCGCCATCGTCGATCGGCTTCTGGCTGCGCGAGCGGTGCTTGCTGGTGAAAGGGCCGGGTGAGGGGGTCGTCACGTTGCAAGGAGTTAATCGCGCCACTCAGATGCGAACCATTGCTCTTTATCTGTTGCTGATTCTGGCCTCGCCCGGGCTGATCCTCGCGCAGGAAGAAGTGGGTCAAGACAGCGAGCCCGCGGTGATTCCTGCCTCGGCCAAAGCGAAGTTGGTGCATTTGTTGCCTGACCCTTCCGAAGTCAGCGCAGCACGGACAGGCGAGCAGAAGTTCTACAGCTCCGATCTTTACCAGTACACCGACGGCGGAGCGGATGTTTACCTGGACTACGGCTTGGTGGCGATGGTTCACCAGGAATACAAATCTTCGAGCACCGATTTCACGCTCGATATCTACAACATGGGCACGCCGACCGATGCCTTCGGGATTTACGCCGCCGAAAGCTCGCCGGACTACCAATTCCTCTCCATCGGCGCGGAAGGTTACGGCACCGATGAAATCCTGAACTTCTTGCAGAACGAATATTACGTGAAGTTATCCGGCTTCGGCGACAAGGAGAAGGCCGGGGTGGCGCTCGAGCGCTTTGCCCAGGCGGTCTCGCGAAGGATCGGTTCGTCTTCATCAATGCCCGAGTTTCTTTCCCTGTTTCCCGAGAACGATTTGGTGGACCACTCGTGGAAATACGCGAAGAAAGCCCCATTGGGACACGAATTCCTGGCGCCCGCGATTCTGGCGTCTTACACGTTGGGCGTGAAACAGACGACCCTACTCATCTCGAAAGCGCCGGACGCGGCGGCAGCGGCGCTTAAGGTGGGGAAGTTGCGAGACTATTTCGAGCGTTCGGGCAAGGTGGTCCCTTATTCGGTACTGGCGCCGCCAGCCTTCATCGGGTCGAACCAGTTCGAGGGCCAAGCGGTGTTCTTCGCTTCCGGTTCCTATGCGGTTCTCTGCCTCAATCCCCCGGTTAATCCCGAATCGTTCTTGAAGACAGTCAAGGATCGCATTGAAGAAAAAGGAGCCGGCTTGTCGTTTTGATGTCGTAGGGGCGGCCGTTGTGGCCGCCCTCTGGCAATCCGTCAATTGACGGATTGCCCCTACAGGCTGGAAGGTCGAGGAGTTAATCCATGGCACATATTGATCGACGAAATTTCCTGAAAGCAGGCGTAACGGCAGGCGCAGGGTTCGGGGTAGGTTTGCTCGGACCTCAGTCTCTGATCCCCAGTCCCCAGCCCTCGGCCCTTAGCATCGCCCATTACAAGAGTTCCCCGGCGGACCCCGACGGCATCGCCGAGGAGGCAAAGCGGCTCACTCGCCAGGCCGTCGACGCCTTGGGTGGAATGGGCCGTTTTGTTTCGAAAGGAAACGTTGTCTGGATAAAGCCTGACATCGGCTGGGACCGCCGGCCGGAGCAGGCCGCGACGACCAATCCTGATGTCGTCGCAACGTTGGTCGAGATGTGCTACCAGGCAGGAGCAAAGAAAGTGCTGGTCAGCGACAACCCCTGCAACCCGGCCCGGCTTTCTTATCCGCGCAGCGGAATTCAGCCGGCAGCGGAAAAGGCGGGAGCGGAGGTCCCGTTCCTGGACGAGAGAAAGTTCCGAAAGATGTCCCTCAACGGCAAAGTTTTGAAGGAGTGGGAAGTCTACCAGGACATCGTGGAAGCGGACCGGCTGATCAACGTCCCCATCGCCAAGAACCACAACCTGTGCCTGGCGACCTTGGGAATGAAGAATCTGATGGGCGTGATTGGCGGGGCGCGCAACCGGCTGCACCAGGACCTCGGTGGGACGGTGGCGGATCTCGCGGCTTTTCTCAAGCCGCGGCTGGTGGTGCTGGACGCCATTCGCGTGCTGACGGCCAACGGCCCCGTAGGCGGCAATCTCGCCGATGTGAAGCGCAAGGACACGCTGGTGGCGGGCGTAGACCAGGTTGCGGTGGACGCCGCAGGCGCCACGCTACTTGGTTACAAGCCTGATTCGATCGGCTACATAGTGCAGGGAAACGCCAGGGGGCTTGGCACCATCGACTTCAAATCGCTTTCACCGAAGCTGGTAGAAGTGTAAACCCCATGGCGAAGAAACAGAAAACCTCCTGGGTCGTCTGGCTGCGCCGGTTGGTGCAAACGGGTTTCTTTCTCCTCTTCTGTTATCTCTTTTTGCAAACGGTCTATCACCCCATCAACCAAGCCGGTCACGGCGTGACGCTTTTCTTCAACCTCGATCCGCTGGTGGCGCTCAGCGCCTGGCTGGCTTCGCACGCCCTGGTGAGGGCGATGCTGCTTTCGGCGGCCACTCTGGCAGTCACTCTTTTTTTGGGGCGTTGGTTCTGCGGCTGGGTTTGTCCCTTCGGAGCGCTGCACAATTTCTTCACCAGCCTGCGCGGCGGACCCGCCAAGCAAAAGCTCGAGGCGGGCGGCTACCACCCATGGCAGAAGGCGAAGTACTACGCCCTGGTGGCGTTTCTGGTCGCAGCTTTGCTGGGCGCCGACGTGGTGGGCTGGCTCGACCCGTTCTCCTTCTTCTTCCGCTCGCTCTCGATTTCCATCTACCCGGCCATCAACAAGGCCCTGGTGGCCGTGTTCACGTGGGCTTACGACGCCAATCCGGGCGTCGGACCCGTCCGGCTCACGCTCGGGACCGAGCCTGTTTACGGCTTCCTGCGCAAATACTTCCTCGCCGCCGCGCAGCCGTATTACTGGGGCAGCTTGCTGATCGGATCGTTGTTTATCACCGTCGTGGCGCTTAACTTTTGGCGCGCCCGCTTCTGGTGCCGCTACGTTTGCCCTTTGGGCGGGTTGCTGGGAGTGGTGGGAAAGAATCCCCTTGTCCGCTTGAACAAACACGAGGAGAAGTGCAACAACTGCCGCCTGTGCCTGGTTGACTGCCAGGGGGGGGCCGCTCCTGACAAGGGTTGGAAGCCCTCGGAATGCTTCTATTGTTGGAATTGCAAATCGGACTGCCCCGCGCAGGCGATCACATTTTCAATTGGCCGTATTCCTGACCACATTGCCCGTCATTCTGAGCGAAGCGAAGAATCTCCGCAGTTCGCTCTTGCTAACTCTGCCGATACCCGCCCCACTTTGTCGGAAGAAAGGCTGGCGCAGACCCCTGCCTTGGGGGGTCTGCGATCGACGCAACAGACCGTCCCTTCGGGAGATCGCAGACCCCAAACCGCGGGGTCTGCGCCAGCCCCAGTGGGGAAGGTTGGTGGCGAGAGCGTCTTAACCAAGTGGATGGCCGATTTTCTTCATCCTCCCAAAGAAGCCCGGCTGGACCTGGGGCGACGAGCCGTATTAGGCGCCGGCCTGGCTGGCGTGGGCGCCAAGCTCCTCTTCGGCATTGCTCCCGAAGCCTCCAAGCGGGCTTTCAATCCTGCCCTTATTCGTCCGCCGGGCGCGCTTGCTGAGGACGACTTCCTCGCCCGCTGCATCCGCTGCGGCGAGTGCATGAAGGTGTGTCCCACCAACGCCATCCATCCGGCTTCGCTCGAAGGCGGCTTCGAGGGCCTCTGGACTCCCGTCATGGTCACGTCGCTCGGTTACTGCGACTACGAGTGCAATCTCTGCTCGCAGGTTTGCCCCACACACGCGATTCGCCAGATCGAGGTCTCGGAAAAACAGAAGATCAAGATCGGATTGGCTTACATCGACAGGAGCCGCTGCCTGCCCTGGGCCTACTCGAAGACCTGCATTGTCTGCGAAGAGCATTGCCCTACGCCCAAAAAGGCGATCTGGTTCGAAGAAGTGGAAGTGCGCAACATTCAAGGCGAGAAGCTGACGGTGAAACAGCCCCGCGTGGACCCGGAGCTTTGCATCGGTTGTGGGATTTGCGAAGTCAAATGCCCCGTGAAGGCGCCGGCGGCCGTGCGCGTCACCAGCGTTGGCGAGAGCAGAAACCCCGAGAACCAGATCCTGCTGACGACCGATACCTATGGGCAAGGATAAGATTCTAAACTTGGTAATTCATGTCATCGTGAGCGAAGCGAAGGGTCTCCGCAGTTAGGTTTGGGTTGACAGCCTAACGAACAACTGCAATGATCCTTCGCTGCGCTCAAGATGGCAGGTTTCGCTTTTTCTCACATCTATACAAGCTTGCTATAAGTCGGATCGTCAAAGCGGCGTGGCCCGTTCCGGCCCCGAGGGTATTATGGGAACACAGATTACTGGCGAGTGTCTTGCCGAAATTCTCGGAACCTTTGTTCTTGTTTTCGTAGGCGACGGCATTGCGGCAGCCGCGGTCCTCGTTGGAGCCTATGACCCTCTGGGGGTGGCGGCCGTGTGGGGATTGGCGGTGATTATCGCCGTGTACTTGACGGGCGGAGTTTCAGGGTCGCACATCAATCCGGCGGTGACTCTGACTCTCGCTGCCTTCAGCAAGTTTCCAAAGTGGAAGATCATTCCCTATGTCCTCTCTCAAATCGTAGGAGCCTTCCTCGCCGCCGGCGCGCTGTTCTGCTGTTGGCACGGATTCTGGCAACCGGCAGCGCAGAAGCTCGGAGTAACCGTCGGTGAGCCGGGGAGTCAAAAGCTGATGATGGTCTTCTCTTGCTACTACCCTAATCCAGGGGCGGTGGGGATCGGCCCTCAGGACCTGGCCAAAGTCTCCACCGCCACCGCCTTCATGGTTGAGGCGCTGATGACCATGGTCCTCCTGCTGGCCATACTGGCGCTCATTGACGAGTCGAATCCCCAAGCGCCGAAAAGCAAGCTCGCACCGCTGTTCATCGGCCTCACCGTCACAGCCATGGTCATGCTGGGCGGACCCCTGACCATGTCCGCCTTGAATCCGGCTCGCGATTTTGGTCCTCGCCTTTTCGGTTATCTGGCGGGTTGGGGACGCATCGCGTTGCCCGGCCCGCGCGGCCACGAATGGTGGGTTTACCTCCTCGCTCCAAGTGTGGGAGGCTTGCTGGGCGGAGCAATCTATAGCGCGCTCGTGCAGCGCTGGTTCCCGAAGTTCACGGTGGGGCACGCGACGTAACACGTAGCGCAGGCGTCCCGGCTGCTGGCAGTCTTTGCTCGACTTTGCGACCTTTGCGTGCTTTGCGCCTTGGCGTGAACGCGGTTCTTCCGTCCGCAGGTTAACGCACAGGCTTTGACGCCTGATAGAATGGGTTAGGGACATTGGGAGGAGTCTTAATGAAAGCAGCTTTCCTTACCGGCCTAAGGCAAATGGAGATTCGCGAGACTGCGCGGCCGCAGATTACCGATCCCCACAGCGTTCTACTGCACGTCGGGGTGGTGGGGGTGTGCGGTTCGGACGTGCACTACTACACGACGGGCCGGATCGGCACCTTGGTGGTGAATTATCCGGAATGGACAGGTCACGAATGCGCTGGAAGCGTGGTGGCCGTCGGGGATCAGGTCAAGAAAGTAACCGTGGGCCAACGCGTGGCCGTGGACCCGCTGATTGCCTGCGGGCACTGCGATCAATGCTTATCAGGCCGCGAACACACTTGCCGAAACCAGAGCTTCCTGGCCTGCCCCGGGCAGGGGCCGGGGGCGCTCGCGGAATACCTGGTGATGCCGGAACGATCCTGCTACGCGATTCCCAACCATATGAGCATGGTGCAAGCCGCAGCGGTCGAACCGCTCTCGATTGGAATATACGCGCAACGGCTTGCGCGGATGCGACCGGGCGCCAAAATTGCCATCTTGGGCTCAGGCCCCATCGGACTGTGCGTGCTGCTCGCCAGCCGCGCCGCCGGTGATTGCACCGCTTACGTAACTGATCTTATCGGCGAGCGGCTCGAAATGGCCCGGCGCTGCGGAGCAACGTGGACCGGGAGCCCAAAAGAAATCGACGTGGTACGCGCCATCCGAGAGCTCGAGCCGCTGGGAGTGGATTGCGTTTTCGAGTGCGCGGGGCAGCAGGAAACGCTCGACCAGGCGATTGAGGTGCTCAAGCCGGGCGGAACCGTCCTGATGATCGGCATTCCAGAGGTCGATCGCGTCAGCTTCAGCATCCACACCCTGCGGCGCAAAGAAATACAACTTCAGAGCGTCCGAAGGCAGAACCAGTGCATGGCCTCAGCGATTGAGTTGGTCGCAAGCGGCGCTATCAACCTCGATCAAATCGTGACTCACCATTTTCCGCTTGCCGAAACCAAGCAGGCTTTCGACCTTGTTGCCGACTATCGCGATGGCGTGGTGAAGGCCATCGTGCATGTCGCCGAATGACGGTGGTTGCTGCCGGCTCTCCGTCAGCACTTAGCTCGCATTTCAGAGTTACGAGGACCGAGGGGAAGAAACCCCTCACCCGGCTCGCTGCTCTCGCCACCCTCTCCCCACGGGAGAGGGCCGCGCGCGCCGTTGGTTTTCAGCCCTCTCCCTTGGGGAGAGGGTGGCCGGCGACGGCGTTTTCTCCAGCCGTCGACGGACGGGTGAGGGGTCACTTCCAGGAAGAGGGGACTCAGAACTACTTGAGGAACGGAATGTACGCCGGAACGCGGCGCTGGTAATCCACGAACTCGTCGCCAAATTGTGCCGCAAGCAGCTTTTCTTCGACTCGTACCCGAATCTCCGTGCCAAGGGCGAGCAGCAGAAGCGAGGGCAGCAGCAGTTTTAGAGGTGTTGCCAACACCAGACCCGTACCAAACAACATGCACAACATCGAAGTGTAGATGGGATGGCGCACCACTCGGTACGGCCCGGACCGTACGAGTACGTGGTCGGCATTGAGACCGGCATCAAGGCGCCACTGTCGCCCCAGGGCGTGGGTGCTGGTCCAGGAGAGAACACTTGCGGCTGCGAAAAGGACAACAGAGGTTACGATCCGCCAAGGTCCTGGCGATCGAGTCCAAAAGTCACCGTGCCAGACGAGAGCGTACGCGACAGCTATGAATACCATGCCCCAGCGGGCACGGCGATCCACTTTCGTCGCGCGTGGAGTCTTACGCTTGAACAAGGCGACGATAAACCGAATCATCCAAGCGAACCATCCCGAAGCCAGAATGATGTACGCGTAAGCAGGCATGTCGATCGTCAATCACAAATCGCAAATCGGAAATGTCCTCAGGGCCATCGTTTGAATTGCTTGCTAAGCGCCAGCCCTTGCATCTGGTAGGAAGAGCCTATCTGGACGCCGTAGATTTTTTCGGGGCGCGCCAGCATCGGACTGTAGATGAGCCTGCCCACGGTCTGCCCGTGCTCGATGAGGATGGGCACTTCATGTGCCCTTACTTCCAGCACGGCCAGCGTTCCCAGCACGTCGCTCGTGCCGTAGCCAAAACCCGGATCGAAGAAGCCGGCGTAGTGAACGCGAAATTCACCGATGGACTGATCGTAAGGAACCATTTCCGCAGCGTAGTCAGGTGGCACGCGAACTTTCTCTTTGGAAGCCAGTATATAGAAATCGCCGGGGTCCAGGACAATGCCGCGTCCCTCGACAGAGTAAACGGCGTCCCAATATTCGCGAGGGTCGTGGAAGTCGCGCACGCCCAGGTCGATCGCCGGGGCGTGTTTCTTAGCGCGGAAAGCGACAAGGTCAGTCTCACCCTCCGGATTAAGCCGCACCGAAATGCGCAGTCCCTTGTCAATCTTGGCCTTTACGGGGCCCTCGTCCTCTTCGTACACCAGGTTTTCCCTCTCGTCCAGTTCAGCCAAGGGGCCGTCGTGAGAGGGCGGATTGCCGCGGATGAAACGCAGTTGATTCAGTTTAGTTCCCGTGCGCACCTGGATCGTGAAGGTGCCCGAAACGATTTCGGCGAACAACTTTCCGCGATAACCGGCGCGAACGCGCTCGAATTCGACGCCGTAATCAGTGATCAGCCTGGTGAAAATGTCGAGCCGCCCCGTCGTGCTTTTGGGATTGGCCCTCGCCTCGATGTCCTTCGGCAGGCGCAACGCTTCCAGCAAAGGCACGATATAAACACATCCCGGCTCGAACACGACCCCGCCGGTCAAATCAATCGTGGTGATGAGGAGCGAAGAGATCTTGTCTTGGACGGTGGACTCAGGGCCGGGCAGGAAACTGGCACGGACGCGGTATGCGACCTCACCGAGGCGCAGGTCAATGCTGGCGGGTTGGATCTGCTCTTCCGCGACTTCGTCGCTCGCCTCGATGCGCCCACCGGCGATTAATTCCCGAATCGCTTGGGAGGGCAGTATCCCCGTCGTCCGCGCGGAACTTGGCCGCTTTGACAAACTTGGAAATAGGCTGTTGCCTGTTACGCCCATGGGTGCCTGGTACTACCTTCCGACGGTTTGACTCGACATCTGAATAAACGGGAAGCACTCCGGGATGTGGGTGTCGTAGACGGCGTGGCGGCTCAGGACCCAGGCGGGGTGCGGATTCAGTTCGACGCCGCCGGGCATCAGCTTCTCGAAGCGTCCGAAGAAGATCCTCCAGATATCGCCGTCTTTGGGCGGCAGCGAGCGGCCCGCCGCCAGGTACTTCATTCCTTTCCAGGGGAACGCCAGTTCCACAGTCCAGCCCTTGTCAGGCGCGGAGTTGTCATTGATCTTACCGTCCACGTGCGAGGCATGAAGGAGGCCCGGAAACTGCCAGTTCAGAAACGCCCAGCGGAGGCCGCGGGGATGAGTTCCCACCCAGAAATACTGGTCCGAGCGGTCAAAGTCACCTCCGAAGGTCAGGGCGTTATTCTTGAAGATGTCGAACTCGGGAAAGTCGAAAACGCCGCCCTTCTTGTAAGCGTCGCGCCAAATGAAGAACACCTGATAGGTGGTGCCCAGGGCATTCGTCTCGAACTCCGAATAGGCATCGCCGCCGTCGATGAACACCTCGGCGTCATTCTCCTGGAAGATCAGCGAACCGGTCTTCGTGAGATGCGCTTCCACGTAAGGCTCTTCCAGCCACAAGCCAACGTACAGGTATTGGTCGTCCCACAGGACGGCGACTCGTGTGTCGTAAAAACCGCCCTGTCCCGTAACCATGTCCACAAAGCGCGGAGACTTTTCCGCCATCTGCCAGGAGGGTTCGTCCAGGCGGCCGTCAACCACGATGGGACCCGCCGCGCGCCGCGCCACGTAATGCGCAATATCCTTCGCCGTGCAACCGTAACTTCCGGTGCCTTCCTTCATCCACGATTGGCCGCCGCCCGACGCGCCCTCCTGGCCTTCAGCGGCGCTAAGGCAGAGCGCCAATGCAGTCAGCCACGCGAGAAGAATGAACACTCCAACCAGTTTCCGTGCACCTTTCACAACGAGTTCCTCCTCATGCTAATTCCCGGGCTTCCGCAACGCGCTCCCAATCGGCAATCTCCTCGAAGTCACCAGGGTTCTCTAAATAACCCCTTCGGTCCAGAGCCTCGAGTTCCTGTATCTCAAGGCGCTTCAGATGCTCACGAATTGCGGCCCGGATCAGAGCGGATCGACTGACTCGAGCCCGTCTCGCGGCCGCATCGGCGGCATGAAGCAAGGCCAAATCCAACCTTACTCGGATGATTTTCACATTGTGGAGCATACTCAACAATTCGACCAACAATCAAGCACGACTTGCGATAGAAAGGTGTAGAATCCGCAAGGCGTCAATTCTCAATTCAGGTCAAATGCATGCATCAGCGCAAATCTCAACAAGTTCTGCAACCTAACTGCGGGCCGCAACTAATACGATCCCTCAGTGCACTCTGTATCTCGAAAAGCCCAACACAGAGAGCACGGAGGTTCTCAGTGCCCTCTGTGTTTTATCTTGTCTCGTCGCAGAGGGCACAGAGAAACCAGCGCGGCACAACAATGGCGCACGGTCTGGTTTTACAG
>Ga0116110_1002064_pt1 | contig 10253 bp, 10 predicted proteins | sample June2015DPH_8_50_FD_89719 | JGI IMG/M metagenome (GOLD analysis project Ga0116110, IMG submission 89719) | Peatland microbial communities from SPRUCE experiment site at the Marcell Experimental Forest, Minnesota, USA - June2015DPH_8_40 | ecosystem: Environmental > Terrestrial > Soil > Wetlands >...
CCAGAATACTCATTACTTGCTGGGCTCGGTGCTGGGGCCGCACCCTTACCCGCTCATGGTGCGCGAGTTTCAGCGGATCATCGGGCAGGAAGCTCGCCGCCAGATTTTGACGGAAACCGGCAGACTGCCGGACGCGCTCGTCGCCTGCGTGGGCGGAGGAAGCAACTCCATCGGCTTATTCTACGAATTCATTCCGGATGGCCAAGTCAAGATGATAGGCGTCGAAGCGGGAGGGCGTGGGCCGAAACTGGGCGAGCATGCGGCGCGGTTTTCCGGCGGAAGCCCCGGCGTGCTGCAAGGCACCTACACCTACGTGCTGCAAGATGCGGACGGGTTGATTGCGGGCACGCACTCTGTTTCCGCGGGCCTCGATTATGCCGCCATCGGCCCCGAACACGCCGCCCTTTACCGGCAGGGCCGCGTCGAGTATACGCGCGTGAGTGATGACGAAGCGCTCGAAGCTGCGCGGCTCCTCGCCCACAAGGAAGGCATCATTCCGGCGCTCGAATCGGCTCATGCCGTGGCGGAGGTTATCAAGCGCGCGCCCAAAATGCGTCGGGATGAAATAGTTGTGGTCAATCTCTCAGGGCGGGGGGACAAAGACCTGGGGATTTTTCAGTCGCGGGGAGCCCTCTAATCGGCGGGACGTTGTGACTTCCAAAGAGAGAACCCAGGGCGAGATTCCTCGCGGAGTTTACCCTGAGCACCCAGAGCGAGATTCCTTCACTTCGTTCAGGACAGGCTCTTCGCTTCGCTCAAGATGACAGCGAAGGGCTCGGAATGACAGCGATTGGTATTCGGTATGGATCTTTCCTAACGCCAGGCTGTCATTCCGAGCGCAGCGAGGAATCTCGCCCTGAGCTTTAGCGGACCGTACTGGGTGCGGATAAGGGCGGGTGAGGCGCCAGCGGTGAAGAACTATTACGTCTACATCATGGCGAGTGCCTCGCGCGTCTTGTATACGGGTGTGACTAGCAACTTGGAACGTCGGGTCCTCGAACACCGCCGTAAACTGCTGGGAGGGTTCACGGCACGCTACAACATCAACCGACTGGTGTACTATGAAGTGTCTAGTGAAATCGCAGCCGCCATCACTCGTGAAAAGCAGATCAAAGGCTGGAGCCGAAGGAAGAAAAATGCACTGATCGAATCGGTGAATCGCGATTGGAAGGACTTGAGCGCCGATTGGTACGGAACTGGAGGCGGCGTCACTGAGGCGTAGGCGCAAGAAACCCTCAGGGCGAGATTCCTCGCTGCGCTCGGAATGACATCGGTTGGTAATCGGTATTGATCTTTGCCTACCGCCAGACTGTCATTCCGAGCGTAGCGAGGAATCTCGCCCTGCTTCGGGTCGTGGCGGAACTGTAATGACCAAACGATCGACAACCCGCATCGAATCCCGTTTCCGCGACTTGCGCGAGCGGCAGGCGAAGGGGCTGGTGGTGTACCTCACGGCGGGCGACCCTTCGCTCGAGGCCACAGGTGAGCTGCTCCTCGCGCTGGACCGCGCGGGCGTGGATGTGATTGAACTGGGTGTTCCCTTTTCCGACCCGCTCGCCGACGGCCCGGTGATCCAGCGCGCTTCCGAACGCGCCGTGCGCGGCGGAACCACGCTGCGGCGAATTATAGAACGATTTCCAGGGTGGCGGGAAAGCCTGCGAGCGCCCGTCATTCTCTTTAGCTATTACAATCCGATCTTGCAGTACGGCCTCGAGAACTTTGCGCGGGATGCCGCTCAGGCCGGTGTGGATGGCGCACTGGCGGTGGACCTGAGCCCTGAAGAGGCTTCGGCCTACGTGGATGCCATGCGCACTCAAAGCCTCGACACGATTTTCCTGGCCTCGCCCACATCAACAGACGCGCGGCTCGAGCAGGCCTCGCAGCTTTCCTCCGGCTTTCTTTATCTGGTTTCGCGCACCGGAGTGACGGGCGAGCGCAGCGAGATTTCCGCCACCCTTCGACCGCTGGTCGAGCGGGCCCGGCGGCACACTTCGCTGCCCTTGGCCGTGGGGTTCGGAATTTCGAGTCCGGCCCAGGTGCGCGCCGTGCAATCGGTTGCAGATGCGGCGGTCGTCGGCAGCGCGGTAGTTCATGCTATTGAAGAGCAATACGCCGGGGAAGGGCCGGCGGCGATTGAGCGGTTGGTCCGCTGGCTGAAAGAAGGGACGGGGGAGAAGCCCGCATGAATGACCTCGAGGGCTGGCGCAAGCGAATCGACGAGATCGATCAACAGATACTCAAGCTGTTGAACGAGCGCTCCCGCTGCGCCGTCGAGATCGGCCACATCAAGAAGACCCTGAAGCTCCCGGCGTGGCATCCGGAGCGCGAGATGCAGATTCTGCGCAACGTGGTGAAGGCGAACGCCGGGCCTCTCGACGACGCCGCCATCCGCCGGCTTTTCGAGCGCATTATTGACGAAGCCCGCTCGCTGGAGCGTCATGCCATGGATCGCAGCGGTTCTACAGAGAAGGAGTGACGAAGCATGGTGGTGGTGATGCAAGAGGGCGCAACGGAAGCTCAGATCCAGAGCGCCATCAATAAGCTCATGGAAATGGGATTCGATATCCATCGTTCCACGGGAGCGCGTCAAACGGTTCTGGGTGCGGTGGGGGCCATCGTCGATTTTGACACGCGGAATATTGAACTCCTGGAGGGAGTTTCGGAGGTAGTTCGAATCTCCGCACCGTATAAGCTGGCCAGCCGTCATTTCCGTCCTGAAGGCTCGGTAGTTCAGCTCGGGAAGGGCGTTGCCGTGGGCGGCCAGCAGATTGTGATGATGGCGGGCCCGTGCAGCGTGGAGAGCCCTGAGCAGATCGAAACCGTAGCCGCCTTTGTGGCGAAGCACGGGGCACAAGTGTTGCGCGGCGGCGCGTTCAAACCTCGCACCTCGCCTTACAGTTTTCAAGGAATGGGATTGAAAGGACTACAACTGCTTCGGGCTGCCGCGGATGCACACGGCCTGCTGGTGGTTTCGGAGGTCATGGACCTTACCCAGATACCCATGGTCATGGATTACGTTGACGTGCTCCAGGTGGGCGCGCGCAACATGCAGAACTATAACCTGCTGAAGGAGGTGGGGAAAGTTGCGAAGCCGGTGCTGCTGAAACGCGGCATTGCCGCCACTCTCGAGGAGCTCCTGCTCTCCGCCGAATACATCATGATGGGGGGTAATTACAACGTCGTTCTGTGCGAGCGGGGCATTCGGACTTTCGAGAGCTACACGCGGAATACTCTCGACATCTCCGCCATCCCTGTCATAAAGAAGCTCTCCCACCTGCCGATTATCGTCGATCCCTCGCACGGTACCGGCCGCCGGGATAAAGTGCCTCCCATGGCGCGCGCCGCAGTGGCCGCGGGCGCGGACGGCTTGTTGATCGAAGTCCATAACGATCCGGAAAAGGCGTTGTCCGACGGCGCGCAGTCGCTCTATCCCGAGCAGTTCGAGCGGTTGATCGAGGAATTGCGCATGATTGCGCCGGCGGTTGGACGGACAATCTAGGGGCTGGGGACTGGGGGCTAGGGACTGGGGAACCGGAAATTGGGACATCAGCCTTCGGCCTTCAAGTCTGAGTGGTCAGTGAACAGCGTTCCCCCAAGGCTGGCTGAACGCTGAGGGTTTTCCCCTAGCCCCTAGCCCCCAGTCTCCAGCCCCTTCTTACTATGGGCACGACTTTTGAGAACGTGACGATTATTGGCCTGGGCCTGATCGGCGGGTCCTGGGGAATAGCGCTGAAGAAGCACGGACTGGCGGCGCGGCGCATCGGTTTCGGGCGCCCCTCGACGGTCGCTCGCGCGCTCGCCATGGACGCCGTGGACGGCGGGACGGACGACCTCCGCAAGGCCGTCGAAGGCGCCCAACTTATCATCCTGGCTCCGCCTGTGGGCGCTATCTTGGATTGCATCCCGCGCTTGAAGGGCATCGCCTTGCCGGAAGCGCTGGTGACGGATGTGGGCAGCACCAAACGGCTCATTTGCGAACGCGCGCGTGAAGCTTTCGGCGGGGAACCGTTGTTCCTGGGTGGGCACCCCTTGGCCGGAAAAGAGCGCGCGGGAGTGGAGAATGCCGACGCCGCTCTCTTCACCAACGCTCGTTACGTCCTGACGCCGCTCGCAGAGGGGCATCTCGAGGAACCTCGCATCAGGGCTTTCGTCTCGTTGGTCGCGGCTATTGGCGCGCGCCCGTATTTCATGGACCCGGCAAGGCATGACCGCGCCTTGGCCTTCCTCAGCCATCTTCCGCAGCTCGTTTCCTCCGGATTGGCCAGCTTGATTGCCGAGGAAGACCATAACTCGCAACTGCCGGTCGAGTTGGCAGCCTCCGGCTTTCGGGATGTGACTCGCTTGGCGGAAAGCCCCTACTCCGTTTGGGGTGACATTTGCCGGACTAACCTCGAGAACATTCAATATGCGCTCGATGCTTTGGGCAAAAAGCTTGACCTCATGAAGCGTCACTTGGGCGACGCGGAGTTAGAGCGCGAGTTCGAGCAAGCCTCGAAGCTGCGGGAAGAGCTCAAAAAGGCCGGCTGATTGACGATTGCTGTCACTCGAAAATGGAAACTGGAAACTAGAAAATGGAAACTCGAATATGGAATCAGAATCCGCGCCGGTCTGACGCCGCTTCCGAATGTCCAGTTTCCACACCCCTACCAGCATTGGGCATGCAGAAAAGGATTATGAGGTTAGCCGACGAGTTTCGATTTTCCATTTTCCATTTTCCGCACCGGAGGTGAACATGCTGAAGGATGTGCTCGTCATTCTCGCTTCCACGCCGGGAAAGCTTAAGCAGGAACTCTCCTCAATGCCTTTGAAGGAAATGAAGACACGCCCTGCAGCGAACAAGTGGTCCGTGCAAGAAGTCCTCGCACACCTGGCGGACGTCGAGGAGATCGGAATGCGGGCGCGCGTAGCGGCGATGATTGAGGCGCAGCATCCTCTCCTCCCTTCCTTCGACCAGGAAAAGCGCGGGGAGGAGATGAAATACAACCGGAAACATCCCTTGAAAAGCCTGGCCAGTCTGACCCGCCAGCGCGAAGCGAATGTGAAGTGGCTCAAAACGCTTAGACCCGCCCAACTGAAGCGGCGCGGAACGCATCAGAAGGTGGGCGAAATCTCCGTCGAGGAGCTGGTGACGGAGTGGGCGTTCCACGACCTCGGGCACCTCAAGCAGATCCTCGAAATTAAACGCTATGCGCTCTTTCCCCGAATCGGAAACATGCGGGCGTTCTATAAGCTGACGTAGCCGTCCTGCCGTGGTAAAGGCTGCGTTGGGGAAGTAAGGAAACTGGTTATCTTACCCCCTTACGCGGCAACAAAAAAAATCACAGAGAATTCTGAACCCTCTGCCGTCGTGCTTCATCTGAAGAGGTGTATGGCTTTAAGAATCAAGGAGTTGAGACAGAATGTCCAAGAAACCCGGCAAAGGTAATGATGTGCATATTTACTACTTCAGTACTTTACCGGAACCGGTTTTCTGGAGATAATATACGGCGGGGTAGGCGGGTTGCCGGGGGCGTTCCCGAAAGTAATCCGAGTTCCCAATCGAGTTAGAGGGTCTTCCAAAACAGACAGGTTGTCGTATCCGTGGCTTGTGCCCACTGGTCAGGGCTAAAAGCCGTGGCAGTTGGTGACGTGACATAATCGGCGAATCCGTTGCGGTTCTGCCGTTCGGCTTCACAGAAAGGTACGGTTACTGCCCAATGAAACTATCGAACGAGTCGAGGTTCCGGTCAAGATTGCGTACGGCGTGGCGCGCAAGTTTTCGCGCCAGGCGCGAAGAAGGCTCCACGTTATATGAGTTCGCAATCGTGGCGCTGGTGCTTTCGACGTTTTTGGTTGGCATCATCTACGGCGGGATCATGGCCTACGACAGGGTGGTGTTGACCAACGCGGTTGCCACCGGCGTCAGGACCCTGGCCACCGAATTGGGCGACTCTACCGCCTGCACCGATGCTAGCAGCGCAATCACCGGCGCCGCTTACGGCCTGAAGACATCGCAACTCACGATCGTGAGCCCCCCAGTGTTCATGTCCAGCACCGGCGCCGGGGCAGGTACGTCTACATGCACCAATCTAAACGGCGGGGAGTACGCGGTCATGTGGGCCAGCTATCCGTGCAACATGAATTTTCCGAGCCTCGGGATCAACCTTTGTCCAAGCGCTCCGACTACGTATCCGCCTGGCCCAACCTGCACGGCCGCCCAGTCCGCCAAGACCGGCTGCGTGGTCACCATCGGCATTACCGTGAGTTGTCCATACCCATATTGTTTTTATGCGATCGAATCGGCCCGAATCTCGGGAACCGGTTAAGGTTAGTGAGATTTCCGATCCAGGGCCATCAGCCCTTCATTAGAAGTGCAACGCAGAGGCGGATGTGATTCTCCGAAAGGCAAGGTTACAGTCCTATGAAACGATCTACCAGGTTGAGCTTCCGAAGGTCATGGCGCAGGGTTTTGGGCACCAGCACACGCGCGGGAGGTGAAGAGGGCGGGGCGTTGTACGAGTTCGCGATGGTGCTGCCGTTGCTGGGAATTATGCTGGTGGCGATTATCTATGGTGGGATTACCTTCTTTAATTACACCGGATTGGCTAATGCGGTGGCGGCAGGCGCCAGGGAGTTGGGGGAGAACGGCAGAGACCAGGGGACGGGGACGAACGCTTGCCAGATGGCGAACACGGCTCTCCTCTCCGCCGCCGGGAACCTCAATACGTCTCAGATCACTATTGCGGAGTCGTTCGTCAGCAAGAGCGACACGTGTTCCGCGGCGACGGCATTAACCCAGGGCGACGCCGGAACCGTGAGGGCCACCTATCCGTGTGATCTGCCGATTCCATTCACGAGCATGAATCTCTGTCCGGTGCAGGGCACTGCGTCCAAGACTCCGGATCCGGAATGTACGACCTCGGCGTATTGCATCAGCGCCACAACGACCGTATATATCGAATAATGAGGTGGAACATGAAATCTCTCCTTCGCAGACTGTGTCGTGAGCAGGACGGGCAGGCCCTCTATTTGGTCGCGGCCTCCATGGTTGTCATCTTAGGCATGGCGGCGTTGTCGATCGACATCGGTTTCGCCCTGCACGCCCAGCGCGAGTTGCAGGCCAACACGGATGCGGCGGCCAGCGCGGGAGGGGCGTCCATGCCCAACCCCACCACGACAAACGTGACTACTGTTGTGGACAACTACAGCGGCGAATCGGGGGCGCTCTACAACGTGCATCCCGACCTCAACGTCACGAACGTGAGTGTCAGCGTCGCCTGCCTCCCCAGCGCCACGTACCCAACTTACAACCTTCCCCCGTGCACCCCTTCTGCTACTGGCAGCTATCCCAACTGCGGCACGGGCACAGGCTGCAACGTCATCAAGGTTGTGGAAACGGCGACCGAGCCCACGTTCTTCGCCAAGCTATTCGGCATCAAAACGCTTACCCTGACGGCAACCTCCATTGCCAGCGCCAGCGGAAGTGCCATCCCCTATCACATCATGCTGGTGCTTGACACCACGAGGTCGATGGCCACGGGTAGCGACACGGGCTGCCTGTCAACCGAGCCCGGTAACACTTACAGCCCGGAGCAGTGCGCACAGATGGGTGCTCAGACCTTGCTCAGCAACCTCGCGCCGTGCCTGCAAGGCCAGACGTGCACCAGCGGCACTGTTACGCCGGTCGATGAGGTGGGAATTATGGCGTTTCCGGGGACTTGCAGTCAAACCCTTGTCAGCGGGAACTGCCCAAACGCCGCCACCTTGACCAATACGACCCCTTCTCCCTATGCATCGGACGATTATGCGTGCAACCCTGCGACAAGTCCTCCCATCACTCCCTACAACAACGACCCCGCGTATCTAATCCTCCCGTTTCAGGACAACTACCGTCAGAATGACGGTGCTCTGTTGAACACTTCCGCCGACCTCTCTGAAACGGTCGGAGGGGGGACATGGGTTGCCACCGACACTTCTACTAACTGTGGAATGCCCGCTCCGGGAGGCGAGGGAACATTTTATGCGGGCGCCATTATCGCGGCGCAAACGTATCTCACCAACAACCACACCTCGAATGTCCAGGACGTCATGATTCTCCTCAGCGATGGTGACGCGACTGCCACCAGCGCGCAAATGGGGGGAAGCGTGCCGCAAAACGTGACTATTTCCGGAATGAACGGGAAGCTTTACTCAGCCACGGCGGAGTGCACACAGGCCGTCAACGCGGCAGACTACGCCAAGACCTACAAGCAATCTGATGGCACTTCCACTCAGATTTTCTCCGTTTCCTACGGCTCGGAAACGTCGGGGTGCACCTCTGGGGAATCCGTACCGGCTCTAGGCGGCAATTCCGCCAATACGCCCTGCGCCACGATGGCGGGTATCGCCTCGTCGCCGTTGTCCCAGTACTTCTTTTCGGTTCCCCAGACGGTACATGGAGTGACCAGCACGGTATGCAGCGGCGCCGTGCCGATCACGAAGTTGGACCAGGTTTTTCAGGCCATCAGCGCGGACCTCGAGAGCTCCAGGTTGGTCCCCGGCAGCCTAAACGCAAGCGCCACCTGGGTAACAGCTCCATAGGCCTGGGCCAGGCGGTTGCTGCATGCTGACCGCTTGGCCGGGGTTGCTCAAAACGCGTGTGAGTTCTGACCCGCCGCCTCGTAGGGCGGGGCCTTACAGGCTGCGAAACAAAATACTCCAAGAGTGAATAGGTGTGGCGCGGGCGTCCCGCCCGCTGTCGCGGGGGCGTCTCGCCCCCGCGCTGCCACAAACGTCTCCCCGCCCGATATCGGAAAAACCCCGCCCCCGCTGTCAGGAATGCCAAGCCCGACTTCTACTAACCCCTGGTGAACCCAAATTCAAATGACCCGCTTTGAAGATATCCGGGAGCGCGGGCATCCTGCCCGCCTTTCGCACCGCACTGCACGCACACTGCGGGCAGGATGCCCGTCAGCATAGACGACGGGGCTAAAGCGTCTGTGTGAAAACTTCGCTTAGGCTGCCATTCCGAGCGAAGACTTCATGATCCTTCGGCTCACCACTCGTGAAGAAAATGATTCCCCTCCTTGGCAAGGAGGGGTTAGGGGTGGTTGCCGTTCGCTAACGACAGCGCAGGCGTCTCGCCTGTCCCGGCACACGCATTTTTCCCGTACCGCGGCTGGCGAGATGGGTGTGCGCCATCGCCCGAGCAGGAGGGGCGAGGTAATCGATGTGACAATTCACGTCTGGTACCTTCGTAATCTTGTCATGCGGCGGAGAAAGGCTAAGATTCAATTCATAGCAAATGGCTCGTTGTGTTATTTCGGGGAAAGGCACGGTAGCCATCCAATGAAACTCTCTGACACGTCATGCTTCATACCGAAATTGCGCGCAGGTGTACGTCGGATTCTGCGCATGTGCAGCGAGGAAGGCGATGCTCTGTTTGAATTCGCGATGATCCTTCCGCTGCTGTCTATGCTGCTGGTCGGCATCATTTATGGCGGAATAACTTTCTACGACTACGTGACGCTGGCCAATGCGGTGGAGGTGGGGGCGCGGACGATTGCCACCAACCGAGGGGCTGGCGCCGGCCCTCCGACCGCCTGCACGCTAGGTGAGACCGCTCTCACCAACGCCGCCACGAACCTCAAGTCGGGGCTGATCACGATCGACTCCGGCCCCAGCACCGAGTCGTTCACGGGATCAGGTGGCTCGACGTGCAATGCGTTGGTGGCGGGCGACTACGTGACCGTGTCGGCCACGTATCCATGCTCCCTGACGATCCCCTTCGCCAAGATTAACCTCTGCCCGGTTCAGAACGCCGGCTCATCTTATATCAGTTCCACGACAACGATGCGAATCGAATGAGGTGAAACATGAACTCTAATTTCTATCGCCTTTATCACGAGCAGGAAGGGCAGGTCATTTTCCTGGTGGCGGCCTTGTTGGTCGGCCTCTTAGGGATGGCGGCATTGTCCATCGACATCGGTTTTGCGGTACACGCCCAGCGCGAACTGCAAGCCTCGGCGGATGCGGCTGCAACGGCGGGCGCGCTGGACCTGTCCAACAACCTCTCCGCGAGTACCGCCTATAAAACCGCGTACTGTGCCAGCGCGGTTGATAACAATGGTTTCCAGAGCGCCGGATACGGGACCCTGGTATGCGCGAACGGGGAATCCTCCGGGCAGAACCTCTATAAGGATCTCCCGGGGGTGACGATGGTTTCAGACTCAACCGCTACCTACCCGGTGGCGGCATGCCTGAGCCAACTGACCGCCCTGGGGCTTGCCTGCAAC
>Ga0116110_1002065_pt1 | contig 10245 bp, 11 predicted proteins | sample June2015DPH_8_50_FD_89719 | JGI IMG/M metagenome (GOLD analysis project Ga0116110, IMG submission 89719) | Peatland microbial communities from SPRUCE experiment site at the Marcell Experimental Forest, Minnesota, USA - June2015DPH_8_40 | ecosystem: Environmental > Terrestrial > Soil > Wetlands >...
GGGGAAAGAGAAATTGCTGACCGTAATCAGGGGTGATGGGTTGAGCCATGCCTCTCAGACTCCAACCACCGCAATTCATTCAAAAAATTGCCGGGGTTTTGAGACAGTCTCTGCTGCGCGGCCATCATACCCGGCGGCGCAGCAGCGCCGCCCTACCCATTGCGCCGATTGTCGCTGGGAATTGGTATTAATTCCAGATGTTTCCCATAGTTTCGGCCACAGCAAAATGGGTGAAAGGCGGGACGACCCGGAAGTTCTCCAACCGCCGGCACTACTGGCCGCTGTTGGGCGATTGAGTGGGCGATTGAGTGCGGGTGTGAGACGGAGATCTGGCAGCGCTTCCCAGAGTGCTGGGGTGAGCCGCCATGTATTCGGTAAGCGAAGGCAGATTGATGTAATCAATCGCTTCAAGAATGGCGGCCTTTTCATCGGGATCCTGGGTTTGCGCGGCGATCTCCTGCATGGGCGGCACCACGGAACGGTCGTCAAACTGAATGGCCGCTTCGAGCGCCGCGGCGCGAATTTTTTTATCGGGATTATTTTTCAGTTCCGACAAAATGGTGTCGCGGGATTGCACGTCGTCATTCATGGCCAAAGCATTCAGTTCCTTGATTCGCCGGCTGACATATTGGGCGTGCGCGGCGGCGGCATTTGTGTCAGCGGCCGGCGCCGCGGCAACCACCGGCGGGGGATTGCTGGCGGGAGTTTCGACCAGTTGGTTCGAGGCGGCCGCCGCTGGTGAAACCTTTCCGCTGTCCGCGGATGAAGACGTTGATTGCGGGTGGAGGGCATTTGACATCAGGACGATGACGCCCAACAAACCCGCCGCCAGCAGCAGTATGGCAACGACAACTTTCGGTCTCATTTTACAAGGAAGCCAGGATTTTTTGAAATATCGCAAAAAACATGGTTCGATACGAGCCGATCCCGTATCGAACCAGTTTCTAAAACACTTTTCTTAACGAGCAACCAAACGCTTAGTCATCCACGTTTTTCCCCGAACCTTTTACTGTGCCCGAGACAACTACCTCAGCGTCGTTTATGTATCCGTCACCCGCCAGCCCGGTCATATTGAATGATTCTGAGTCTTTTGTGCTATAGATGTCTTTCACGGTTGTTAAACCGTACACGTCGAAATAATTGGCGTCAGTGGCATCTTCATAATAAAACTCGCCGATTGTGGTGTAATTGTCCGTCTCTTTTGAAGCTGTGTCTGAGCCGCTGTCCACATAGTTTGCGTATTCAAAATAAAGACTGTAGTCGTCTGCTCCCGCCGAGACACCGGCGTTGGCCAGGAGGATGTTCCCATTTTTATCAAGCACGTAAAATTCCCCATTAAAAAAATAATCAACTGCCAATTGTGCGCCGGCAGGGACACCACTGGGGAAATTTGTGACATATTCCATCGCAATGAGCTTCAGGATTGTCTTGCTGGTGACCTTGAATTTTGCGACGTTATAGTAGGTGACGGTATCTTTAGAGTTATAGGTATCGTTGGTTTGCGTCAAAACGGTTGCCTTGACGGTGACCAAATCATAGCCCGAGACAGCAGCGCGAGCGCTCAATCCCAAAAGCCCGGCTATTGCAACGGCAACCAATAGTTTGATTTTTTTCATATATGTTTTTCTCCTGTTGTTCTCCAGTTTATTATTTTTACGTTTAATTTTTCACCGCCTGCTCTTGCGAACCACAGCTTTGCTTTCCAGCTAATCGCATGGTTTAGTTTGTGTCAACACCATTTTTAAAAAAACCTTTTTCCCGGGCCGGAACGACGCGATAAAAGGGGGGAGGATTTCGCGCAAAAGAAGCGGTTTTTGGTGTCCATTGGTGCTTTCATGGTTTCAGCGCAGATTAAAATGCAAAGAACACTGGAAACATCAACTGCAAACCCGCGCTCATCCCGCCATCGGGCACATCTTGACACACGCACCGAACGGAAATAACACCCTCTTCCCGCCAAATGGGGAGAGGGAGAAAAAATAGTGCGGGTGTCAAGGGCGTGTTGCCCAAATCGATTTCGGCGACGGCGGAGCGCGGCTCTGTGAGCTGCAGCACGTTCAACAATCTGAAAATCCATGGAATTTCCTGCGCCCGTTCGGCACTCCGGGCTGCTGCGGGTCGCAGACCCGCGCTCCATTCCCTTTGGGCAACACGCCCTCAAAGTTGCGCCCCCGGCATCCCGGCCAAGGCTGACACCCCGGAAAAGCCCATGGCAAGCATCTGGGAACACGGCTCCAAACCGCCGGTCGAAAAAGTCATAATTCATTGTTGACAAAAACACCCGTCACCATACAATTTCACAAATGTTCGGCTTTTTAAGCTGAAGAGGAACACCGAGCCGACGTTAAAACTTAACTAAACAACGAAAACAACGAAAACAACGAAAATAAACGATATGAAACTAACCAAAATACTGATGTGCGCATTGGCCGTGGGAGCAGCGACCTTCGCAACAAGCAAAGTTTATGCTGTTCCAGGGCCGGTCACTGTGAGCGGCACCGCTCTTTCCCAAGATAGCAAAGGCGGCTACGATGTGGCCAAAAAGAACAAGTTCACCCAAAAAATCCTGCTGAACATCCTGGCTCAGGCAACCGGAGACAGCAGTATCACGAACAAAAAAACCGTAGTGCTCTATGATCCGGCTGCCTTTAACGAAAACGCCGCTGATTCAATTGAAGGATATGACTTCTATGGCGTTTTCTACTACAGCAACTCGGTGGCGGGTCTTCAGACGCTCGACGGTATTGATATAGATGGCGACTATTACAGCTACATTGAGCTTGACTATTATAATTGGCTGCTTGATGAGTACGAAGGTTTCTGGAATGGCGACTCTGTAGAATATAATACTATTGTTGGCGAAAGCAAGAACAAGGCAACTGTCAATGGCAATGGCATTCTTTACATCCATAGCGATCCCTACGACTATGACCTGCCGGATCGCGACTACTACTATGCCAATGATTGGGATGGCGATTACCAACCGTACGCGTTTGTTATGCACGGCCCCTTGAAATACGGTGGGTCAATCAGCGGTTCAACTATGACTACGACGGGCAAACTTAGCGGTTCCGGCGATGGGCTATATGACTATAATGACCTTGTAGTCAGCGGAAATGCATCGTTCAAGGCCAAAGGGCCAGCCCCGGAATAATCCCGTTTTTGTAACACGAATCCAAGACAGGTGTTGCCTGTCTTGGATTTTTTGTTTATACCGGGGCCTGCTTAAACAAAATTATGAGACCGAAATTCGTCTTTGCGCTGCTGTTGCTGGCGTTGCTCGTCCTGGGCGCGGCTTTCTTTTTAAAACAATATCTGGGGAATGGAGCCACGCCTCCTGCCGCAATTTCCGCTCCGGTGGATTCCAACGCCTTGGCGAGCGTTGCTCCGCCACCCGCCCCGATGCCGGTTCCCGTGGTGCCGGCGGTCACCCACATCCTGACGCCCGAAGAACGGCAGGCAGCCATCGACGCCGAGACCGACCGTCTCCAGGATTGGTCCATGAACGATGATCCGGCCTCCCTGTCCAACATCCTGGCCGATCTGACCAATCCCGAAAAAGAAATCCGGGAGGCAGCCATCGAGGCTGCCAAGCAGTTCGACAGCACCAATGCCATCCCCACGCTGAAGGCCGTGGCCGCGAACACGACGGACACCGAGGAACAAATCGCCCTGCTTGAAGCCGCCGATTTTCTTTCCCTGCCCGACCTCCCTCCCGGCAACATACCAACACAAACCCGCGAGCAAATGAAAGCCGCGGCGCAACAAGCCAGGCAAGCGCACCAAAACAGGCTTCAACAAGGCACCCAAAGCCAAAACCCGTCATCCGGGACGCAATCTTCACCCGATCAAAACGCACCGGCCGGGCCCAATCAATAATTGAAGCGGTGGAACCCCGTTTTTGATTCACAAATCCTTCACCGCCGCCGGCAGCGATTTCACAAACCCGCCCACGCGTTCCACCAGTTCCGGCGATTTGCGTGCCGGGCAATTTGATTCACCACCGCGCTGCCCACCACGATGGCGTCCGACGACGATGCCACAAGTCCGGCCTGAGATGCCGAAGCCTACGGCCACCGGCAGGGATGTGTGCGCGCGGATTTTGCCGGCCGGTTGCGCCAGATTCGCTGCGACCTGCGCTGGCGCCGTCCTGGTTTTTTGTTTTCAGCCGGGCGGTTCGGGAAGCAAATCCGTGTGAGTTTTCCCCATTTCACTCCGCCTTGCCTGCCACCAAAGCTTTGCCGGGAAATGACCGTTGGTTTCAAATCCCTTGTTGACAAGAATCATCCATTGGCCCATAATTATGGCTAATTTGAGTCTATGGGCTTGGGTAAAATGCCTGAGTTGACGGATCATTTAACAACCAAAACCAAAGAAGAGATATGAAACCAAACAAAACCCTGATTTGCGTCATGACCCTGGGGACAATGATTTTTGCCGCCGGCAAAGTCTCCGCCATCCCCGGAGTGGTCAATGTGAGCGGCACTGCCCTGAGTGAAACCGACAGCAACCCCAGTTCAGGTGTGTCTGTCGGAAAAGTTACCAAGCATGGTTTTAAAACCAAAGACGTATTATCACTTCTGGCCGACGCGACCACAAACGCCTGGTTCACGGATAAATATTCGCAATTGGTCTATGACCCGGATGCCTATAACTCAGACGCCAGTGGTGTTTACCCTTATAATGTTTACGGCATCTTTTATGTCACCAACACGAGCACTCATGCCTTCACCCGGCTTGATGGCTTGGATGGTGAGGGCTATTATTATAGCTATGTTGAGTTTGACAGTTATGGTTTTTATAGCCTTTGGGAGGATGGCCTGGGTTTCTGGCATGATTCCGGCTTGGGAGAAAATTACGCGGAGAGCTATAAAGAAAATGAGAATAAGGGCACGTATTCCAGCAATGCCACACTACAAGGCCTGCTTTACATCCACGATGATCCCTACGACTATGATATAACGGATTTCCCCGGTATAAACTTCGACAACACCAATGCAATTATTATCCGCGGTTTGGGAACATTTAAATACAGCGATAATTCCACAACGGAAACCGAGTTGCTCACCCTGAGCGGCTCGGGCGATGGTTATTTCTCTAGTTCGGCCGACTCTTATCCTGTGATCACAGGAAAAGTGACGTTCAAAGCCAAAGGGCCAAGCGTGGAATAATTCCATTTTCCAAAACATAATCCAAGACTGGCATTGCCAGTCTTGGATTTTTTGTTCATGCTGGGGAACACTGATGAGACCGAAATTCGTTTTTGCGCTGTTGCTGCTGGCATTGCTCGCCTTGGGCGCGGTTTTCTTTTTGAAACAACACTTGGGGAATGTGGCACCGTCTCCCACCAGCCCTGAATCCGCGACTCCTGCTCCTCCGCCGGCCTCAAACGTCATGGCGAGTGTTGCCCCGCCACCCGCACCCATTCCCGCCGCGCCGGCTTCCACCATCACCCTGACGCCCGAACAACGCCAGGCCGCCATTGACGCCGAGACCGACCGCCTCCAGGAATGGTCCATGAATGATGATCCGGCCTCCCTGTCCAACATCCTGGCCGACCTGACCAATTCCGAAAAAGAAATCCGGGACGCAGCCATCGAGGCGGCCAAGCAGTTTGGCAGCACCAACGCCATCCCCACCTTGAAAGCCGTGGCCGCGAACACGACTGACCCCGAGGAACAGATCGCCCTGCTCGAAGCCGCCAATTTTCTTTCGCTGCCCGGCGTCAATTGGGGGTCAACCACACCAAAAACCCCGGAGCAAATTCAAGCCGATGCGCAACGGAAAGCCGAAAGGGAGGCCCGCAGGCAGGCAATGCAAAATCGCGCGCTCAACCAGAATTCACCGGCTGCGCCCAATAATTGAAGTGGTGGAATCCCGCTTTTGATTCACAAAACCTTCACCGCCGACACCAGCGACTTCACAAACGCACCCACGCGTTCCACCAGTTCCGGCGATTTGCCGTGTTCGGCAATCTGATTCACCACCGCGCTGCCCACAACCACGGCGTCCGACGACGACGCGACAAGTTTCGCCTGCTCGGAATTCGAGATGCCGAAGCCGACGGCCACCGGCAACGGCGTGTGCGCGCGGATTTTGCCGACTTGTTGCGCAAGATTCGCCGCGACCTGTGCCTGCATGCCCGTCACACCTTCACGCGAGATGTAATAAATGAACCCGGTGCCGCGTTTCACGATAAACTCAATCCTGTCTTCCGGCGTCGTCGGCGCGACGAGATAAATGTGGCACAAGCCGGCCCGGCGCATCAGCGATTCGTAATTGTCCGATTCCTCCGGCGGCAAATCCAGCACCAGCATGCCGTCCACGCCCGCCTTCGCCGCGTCTTTGATGAATTGCTCCAGGCCGGCGCGGTGAATGAGGTTGAAGTAAATGTAGAGAACAATCGGGATTTGCGAATCGCGCCGAATTGCCGTCACGGTTTTCAAAACCTTCGGCGGCGTGGCGCCGGATTCCAGGCCGCGCTGCGCGGCGAGTTGATTCACCAGACCGTCGGCGAGCGGATCGCTGAACGGCACGCCGAGTTCCAAAACATCCACGCCCACTTTGTCAAACGCGAGCGCGAGCCGGCGCGTGGCATCCAAATCCGGATCGCCCGCGCCGATATAGACGATGAAACCCTTTTTGCCTTCGCGTTTCAGGCGCGAAAAACGTTCCTCAATGCGGTTCATGTGGCGGGTAGTTTCAAGTTTGAAGTTTGAAGTTTCAAGCGGCAAGTTTTCTTAAAATCGTTGCGAACCGCAAATCTGACGTAGCGGCGTCTCGGCAGAGCGCCGCATACTTTGGCGGAAATTTAAATGGCGGCTTTCTCCCGAAAGCCGCTACGCATTTGACCGCACCGTGATTTTTTAGCATTATTGCGGCATGGCCAGCACCTTCGGGCAACTGTTCCGCATCACGACGTGGGGCGAATCCCACGGCGGCGGCGTGGGTGTGGTCGTGGACGGCTGCCCGCCGCGTCTCAAGCTCTCCGAGGCGGACATCCAGCCCGATTTGGACCGCCGCCGGCCCGGCCAATCCAGAATCGTCTCGCCGCGCCGGGAATCCGACACGGTGCAAATTCTTTCCGGCACGTTCGGCGGCAAAACCCTCGGCACGCCGATTTGCCTGTGGGTCAAAAACGAGGACGCCCGCTCCGAAGCCTATGCCGAAATGAAGACGAAGTTCCGCCCGTCGCACGCGGATTTCACTTATTTTGCCAAATACGGCATCCGCAACTGGCAGGGCGGCGGACGCGCCAGCGCGCGCGAAACGGTTGGCCGCGTCGCCGCCGGCGCCATTGCGAAGAAAATTTTACGCGAACAGTTCGCCGTCGAGACTCTGGCCTACGTCAAACAGGTCCAGCGGCTCGTCGCCGACGTGAACCCGGACGAAGTCAAACTCAAGGACGTCGAGTCGAACATTGTCCGTTGCCCCGACCGGACGGCGGCGGAGAAAATGATCCGGCTCATCGAAAAAATGCGGCGCGCGGGCGACACCGTCGGCGGCATTGTCGAAGGCATTGCGCGCGGCGTTCCCGCCGGCTGGGGCGAACCGGTGTTCGATAAACTCGAAGCGGATCTGGCAAAAGCCATGTTGAGTCTGCCCGCGGCGAAGGCTTTTGAAATCGGTTCCGGCTTCAGCGGCATCACGCTCACCGGACGCGAGCACAATGATCCGTTCCGCGCGAGGCGCGGAAAGGTTTTTACGACGACGAATTTTTCCGGTGGAATTCAGGGCGGCATTTCCAACGGGCAGACGATTTTCTTTCGCGTCGCGTTCAAGCCCGTGGCCACCGTCATGCACGAACAGGACACGGTGGATGAAAAATTTCACAATGCGACGCTCAAAGGCCGCGGCCGCCATGACCCGTGCGTGTTGCCGCGCGCGGTGCCGATGGTGGAAGCGATGACCGCACTGGTGCTCGTGGATCACGCGCTCCGGCACAAGGCACAATGCGGTTGACCCCCGAAGGCCTTCGGAGTTGATTTTTACCACGGCAGAGGCGATTTTATTCAACCAAGCGAAGAATATGGCAGAGAAAAGCATCAACGAAGTTTCGCGCGAAGCGCGCTTGCTGTTCGTCAAGGCCAACGAAGCCGTGCAACGGGAAAATCTGGATTATGCCATCACGCTGTTCAACCAGGTGCTGGAAAAAGAGCCGGGGTTTTTTGAATGCCGCAAGGCGCTGCGCGCGGCACAGTTCCAAAAATGCGGCGGCCGCGGCGGATTCTTCAAGAAAATGTGGAGTGGCGCGGGCTCCTCGCCTCAGGTCGCCAAGGCCAAAATGGCATTGAACAAAAATCCCGCCGAGGCCATGGCCATCGCCGAGCAGATTTTGAACGGTGACCCGAACAGCTCCGCCGCGCACCGAATCATCGTGGAAGCGGCGAACACATTGGAATTGCCGCACACAGCGGTTTTGTCCTATGAAACGCTGTCGAATAATTCGCCGAAGGACAGGGATTTGGCGATTGCATTTGCCCGCGCGCTCGCGTTGGCGGGTGACGTCAGCGAGGGAGAACACAACCGCGGGGAACAAATCCTGATGGACCTTTTGCGCGAGACGCCCAACGACGGCGAGCTGAATCAGGCGCTCAAAGATTTGTCCGCGCGCAAGACGCTGGACCAGGGCGGCTACGCCGCGCTCGAAAGCGGCCAGGGCTCCTACCGCGACATTTTGAAGGACAAAAAGGAGGCCGCCTCGCTGGAACAGGAAAAGCGCGTCGTGAAGACGGAAGATGTAACCGAACGGCTCATCGGCGAATACGAGGCGCGGCTGCAGACCGAGCCGAATAATCTCAAGCTGGTGCGCCAGCTCGCGGAACTTTACGCGCAGAAAAAACAGTTCGCCCGCTCACTCGCGCTTTACGACCGCGTCAAAAATTCGGAGATGGGCAACGATCCGTCACTCGAACGCTCCATGGCCGACACCATTGTGCGCCGGTTCGATTATCAGTTGGAGCAACTCGATCCCGCCGCGCCGGATTACACCGAACAGTCGGCGAAGCTCCAGGCGGAGAAGCTGGATTTCCAGGTCACCGAATGCCAGAAGCGCGTGGAAAAATACCCGACGGACCTGGCGATTCGGTTTGAGATGGGGCAGTTTTATTTTCAAACGGGCAAAATCACCGAGGCGATTCAGGAATTTCAAAAGGCGAAGAACAATCCGCACAAGAGTCTCGCCGCGATGAACTACCTCGCCCAGTGTTACGCGAAGCGCAAGATGTTCGATCTCGCCGCGCGCACGCTTCAAAGCGCCATCAAGGAAAAGCCCGTTTTTGACGAAGAGAAAAAGGACCTCGTCTACAATCTCGGCTGCGTGCTCGAAAGCATGGGCAAAAAAGAGGAAGCCATCGAGCAACTCAAACTCATCTACGAAATGGATATTGGCTACAAGGACGTCGCGGCCAAAGTGGACGCCTTCTACGCCGGGCAGTAAGGGATTTTTCCCGACGCACTAAAGGCGTTTTTCGTCCGCATCAATGTAATCCACAAACGTCTTAATGTCGTCCCGGTGCGCCATGCCGGACTGTTCCTTGCGCATCTTGAGCCGCGCCGCCGCCGCCGCATCGTCAGGCAGGGGACGGCTGAAGATGTCCCGGGCGTGCGCGGCCTTTTCCGCCGGGGATTTTTTCACGTTGACCCGCACCCAGTCGCACACCTCGCCGTCGGTGACGGAATTCTTCACCACCTGGATCATCTGTTCGTGCTTGACGCCGGCGTACTTGAGCCACATGCCGTCAAAGCCTTTGCCCAGATTCTCCTGATAATCGGCGTGCAGTTTGCCGGCGAGGTGCAGGCGGATTTTGTCAATGTAACGCGGCAGGTAACTCCAGCCGTCCATCGTTTCGCGCGGGCTGCGCGGGTAAATGATGCTGCTCATGGTGGAAAAATGAAATGGTCTGGCACACATCGCAATTCAAAAATTGAAACATTTGAATTTGAAAATTCCGTCCGTCAGCCCATTTTCAAGTCATGCAAAAGTTTGATTACGACGTGGCCGTTCTCGGCGGCGGCAGCGCCGGTTACGCGGCGGTGCGGACAGCGGCGGGCGCAGGTTTGAAAACGGCCGTCATTGAGGGCGGGGAAGAAGTCGGCGGGTTGTGCATCCTGCGCGGATGCATGCCCACGAAGGCGCTGCTTTACACCGCCGAAGTCATGCACCTGGCCAGCCACGCCGGGCCATGGGGCATCCGCGCCGAAAACGTAAGCTTCGATTTCGCGAAGGTGATGGCGCGCAAGGAC
>Ga0116110_1002069_pt1 | contig 10231 bp, 5 predicted proteins | sample June2015DPH_8_50_FD_89719 | JGI IMG/M metagenome (GOLD analysis project Ga0116110, IMG submission 89719) | Peatland microbial communities from SPRUCE experiment site at the Marcell Experimental Forest, Minnesota, USA - June2015DPH_8_40 | ecosystem: Environmental > Terrestrial > Soil > Wetlands >...
GACAACCGAAATACCGAGACCATAAAAGTTGACTACAACCTCAGTACCAATACGAGAATGTTCGTTCGTTTGGCGCGTAATTACGAGTCGTTAAGTCAGTACTATGGCCTCTGGGCCACGCAGAACGCCAGCGCTTCCACCGTTCCATGGCCTACACCGATAGCCGAGCCAACAGATGACGGCGCCTTGAGCCTCAACATAGTGAGGACGATCAATCCGACACTGGTGAACGAGTTCCAGTTCAATGTCGAGTCCATCCACAACAACAACCACCTTGCCAACCCGAGCCTGCTTTCCAAGTCGGCCCTGGGGATGACCTTCAATGGGTTATTTAACAATGGGACTGACCTGATTCCGCAGATGTATGATGTGAACTATTCTCCAGGCACAATCCGGTCTGGAGCCGGTGACCTGGCGGCGGGCGTTTTCTACAAGTACACGGAATTTGAGTTCATCGACAACTTGACGAAGACTCACGCAACCCACATGCTGAAGTTCGGCTTCCAGGGGACCCGCATCCGCAATGACCAGAATTCTTCCACCCTGACAGAAGGGGAGCTCTACACTGTGGAGGATTATGGACTGACATCTGGCGATGAGTACGGAGACATCTTGACGGATCACTATGCGGGATTTTCGCAGGCCTCGACTGACCCTCTGGGTGTGTATCGGATGACGACCGTCGAGGGGTATGCTCAGGACAGTTGGAAGGCCACCAAACGGCTAACCCTGAACTATGGTGCTCGCCTCTCAAGGATGCAGCCTTGGACCGAACAAAGGAACCTCGGGGTTACGTTTGACCCAGCAGATTACAATCCAGCACAGTCTACCAGTTTAACCAATGGGCTACTGCTGGCGAGCAAGGGGCAGATTCCTCAAAGCGTGGTTCCTGACCGGTCTTTGATCGTTCAACCGCGTGTGGGATTTGCCTGGGATGTGCGCGGAGGTGGTAACTCCGTGCTCCGGGGGGGATTCGGCGAGTACGTACCACGTGACCAGGCGAATTACATCAACTTTGTAGCGACGATGCCTCCCAACTCATACTCTTCGTTCCCCATCCAGCAATTCACATCGCTGGGTCAGATTTCAGAGGTCAACCCCTATGGATCGGTGGGTAACATAGGCCTTACCGCCCTGAACCCACATGACAAAAAGCAATCAGAGGTTTATGAGTGGAGCCTCACTTGGACCCAAAATGTGGGTCACAAGACGGTTCTCGAGACCTCTTACGTTGGCAATTCCAGCGTCCATCTCTTCACCAAAAGGGATATTAACGCAGCGCCGCTAGGCTCCATGTGGGCTCCCGGCACGCAAACCCTGACCAGTACAAACGACCAGGCCTTCCGGCCGTACGCCCCGTGGGGTGACATCGATTGGGCGGACAGGAGTTCCACCAGCAATTACAATGGACTTCAGGTCGTCGTGCGCCGCACCATCTCCAATGGGCTGACGCTTATGGGAACCTATACTTACTCGAAGACGCTGGGGTTCGAGGGCTGCGAGTTTACCGGCTGCGAGCTCGACTCTTTCTATCCGCAACAGAATTACGGGCTGCTTTCTTTTGACAGGCCCCAGATCTTCAACCTCTCATTCATTTACCCGTTGCCAAGAATGGGAGCGAAGTACTTCAGTGGGAACCGAATCGTCGGCGGTGTGCTCGACGGGTGGCAGCTTTCCGGAGTCACCCACTACACCAGCGGGGCGCCTCTTAACGTTTACGTCGCCGGGATTAGTTGCGTGCCTGCCGCAGGGGAAACCAATCCTGCCACTTTGGCACTTTGCAATACGAACAACTTCACGGGAGATGGCCGGACTTGGTATGGCACGGGAGATGAATCCGTACGTCCGATTATTTTGTCCAACCCACAGTCAGGTGCAAAGTTCACCGGCATGAATAGCTACTGGCTGAACCCCGCTTCAGTTAGTATCCCGACACCCGGTAAACTGGGAACGTTCGAGCAGCCCACTTTCCTGACGCCGGGGTCGAACGACTGGGACTTCACACTTTTCAAGAGGTTTCGCATAGGGGAGACGCGAGAATTGGAGTTCCGTTGGGCGGCGTTTGACATCTTCAATCGCGCGCAACTGGACGCCCCCAATACGGGCGCCTTGTTTAACTGGATGCTGCAACCGGGCGCAACCACCATTTCGCAGGGTTCTGCACAACTGGCTAACCCTGACAGCTTTGGAATAATTACCGACAAGTATGGACATCGACAGATGGAGTTGGCAATTAAGTTTCGTTTTTAGCTGGAGACTCGAAGGTGTCTCAATTCCAGGAGAGTGGAGGCACCTTGTAAGAGCGCCATCAGTAGAAGGCTTGAGCCCAGTTTTGATCAGTTTGAACCTGCCGGGTCCAAGCCTTCCTACTTCGGCGCTTGCGCTTCAGCGGGCGGATATGTGGGCTCCGTCATGCTTCGCAAACGGAATCCATTACCTTCAGAATTTCAACACGTTCATTGAAAGAGCGATGTCATAAGCGATGGTGGACTTCTGGACCAGCATGGAGCAAAGAGCTATCCCCTCGACCGGCGGTTTCCGCACAGCATACGTTGGTGGCTCCGCGAAATGAAGGCTTTCTGGCCTGAGTGTCGAGCCGCAATTTCGGAAAGAGCGAAAATCCTCATCGTTGGCTTATCGGGAAGGACCCAGCTAGCCCAGGTATTAGGGTATAGATCAAGTCATCACAACAGTCTGCGGATCCGTTCGAGCACACTCCCCTTGGGATGGAAGCCTCTCACTGCGCCTGCCGCTCTTGCGGCTGCGTCTACTCGAAGACAAGATCCAAAACTCGGGCTTGCAGCACCCTCTGCATTTCACATATTCTTCACAGAAGTCATGATCGTCATATGTAGGAGGCAGCCCTTCGCCGACCTGAGCAAAGAAGTCGGAAGGGGATCAGGCAAGGGGCGGGAAGGTGAAAGCAGGGAACAAGAGGAGGTCTCTGGAATGTCTAGTGGAAAGGGGTGCGAGGGTATCCAACCTCCACGTCGTCGGTTTGTGCAAATGATGAGCTGGGCGACACTGGGCTATGTCTTGCCAGGTTGGGCCGCCAGACCGAGTTGGGTTATGCCTCCTTCCTTCCCTAAAGTCACTTTTCGGGAAGCCGATGCCAAACAAACGGGAGTGGCGTGGGTACATGACAACGCCATGTCGGAAAGGCGTTATCTCCCCGAAACGGAGCCTCCGGGTGTCGCGATCTTCGACTATAACAATGACGGATGGATGGATTTGTTGCTGATTAACACAGGCGAATGCGTATTTTTCCATCCCGAGACCCCGCACCGGCACGCCCTGTATCGGAACAACGGCGACGGAACATTTACCGACGTCACGGAGAAAGCGGGAATTACCGCGGATCTGTTCGGAATGGGAGTTGGCATCGGGGACTACGACGGAGATGGGTACCAGGATATCTTCATAACCGGCTATGAGAAGTGTGTCCTTTACCACAACAACGGAGACGGGACTTTTACCGACGTAACGGCACAGAGTGGCATCAATCCTCCCGGCTGGTCCACCACGGCGGTTTGGTTCGATTACAACAACGACGGCAAGCTTGACCTCTACGTGGCGCAGTTCGTGGACTACTCCAACTTAAGGTCGTGCGGCATCGCGGACTCCTACGGGGGCAATATGGAGCATGCCCCGCAGATACAACACTATTATTGCGCCCCTCGAATCTTCTATCCTACGTCCTCGCATCTGTACCGGAACGAAGGCGGAGGCAAATTTACGGACGTCAGCAAGGAAACAGGGATTGCCGATGTCAAGGGAAAAGGCTTTGGCGTTGCCATCGCGGACATCAACAATGACGGCTACATGGATATTTTCCAGGCCAACGATATGGTTGCAAATTTTCTGTTCGTAAACCGTGGAGGAAAGCGTTTCGAGGAAATGGGACTGGCGGCTGGCGTCGGTTACAGTTCGGAGGGTGTCGTACGGTCTGGAATGGGAGTGGATTCGGTGGACCTGAACGAAGACGGATGGCAGGATCTGTTCGTTGCGAACATTGATCAAGAATTATTCTCGTTCTACAAGAACAACGGAGATGAAACCTTCGACGATCTTAGCTTGAGCAGCGGGATCGGCGAAACCACCCGCCCGTTGAGTGGTTGGGGACTGAAATTCTTTGACTATGACAATGACGGATTCATGGACTTGATACTGGCCAATGGGCACCCGGACGATATGGTCGATGCGCGAAATCGTGGTGTGACTTACCGCGAGCCCCTGATCCTGTTCCACAACCAAGGCCAAGGCAAGATGCTGAATGTGAGCGCCAGTAGCGGGGAGCCTTTCAAGAAGCGGATTTCCGCGCGAGGCCTTGCCGTCGGCGATTTGAACAACGACGGCTATCCGGACGTGCTGGTAGGAGTCAACGGAGGCCCGCCGCTCCTGCTTTATAACAATGCGGAGATCAAGAACCACTGGCTCGGCCTCAACTTGGTTTGCACCAAAGCGAATCCTGCCGCCATTGGGACGCTCCTGAAATGGAGCGTGGGAGGAGTGCAGCATCAACGCTTCAAGAGCGGGGGGGGGAGTTTCATGTCGAGCCACGACCCCCGCGAGGTCCTGGGCATCGGACAGCGGACCAAGATCGATTGGCTGGAGATTAAGTGGCCCCAACCAAGCAGCCGCGTCGAACGCTTTACGGGATTACCCATCGACCGTTACATCACCATTGTCGAAGGGCAGGGGATCAGAAAGTATCCGCAGGTACGCGAGTGAAAAGAGTTCTCGACGCGGAATTTGGCTTTTTGGCAGAAGAAGAACGCATCCTGTGCATTACTCTGGCGGAAGAGGCGGGGGGGCGCGTATGTGAAGAACTCCCGCGGCGTGGGGCCGGGAGGCTCATCGGCCACCGTCGAGGACATCCGGTTTATGAAGCAGCACCTGAATGGGCGGGCCAAGACCATGGCTTCCGAAGGGATACGGAGCAATAAACAGGCAGTCGCTTTGCTGGCGCAGGGGTGGATCTGATCGGCCCGAGCGTTGGGCCGGAAATCATCCAGGGCGGCGGCCCCAACGAAAGCGCGTACTAGAGAGCACTTATGAAGCAAAAAGGCACGGCACATAAGGAGCGGGTAAACCAGGCCATCGCCTTTCACCAACCTGATCGGACCCCGCGCGATTTCGCTGCCGTCCCGGAGGTTTGGAAGAAATTAGGCGACCACTTTGGGACTGAAGATCGGAATGCTATCCTCAAGAAACTGGATGTTGATTGCCGCATTATTTCCTACGACAGTTTCTGCGCGCCTCCGGATATCGCGCCAAGCGATATTGATCTAAACGCGTCGCAGGAGCGGTCTTCAGTCGGTGGTATGTGGAGGAGGATTCAATCCGACGGAAGCAACCGCGACATTTGGGGTGCAAACAGAAAAAGGGTGAGTACGAGCTTTGGGAAGCTGGACGAATTCGCCTCGTTCCCACTTGAAACCGCAAACAATCTCGACAGCTTAAGACGATACTCCTGGCCGGCGCCGGAATGGTGGAACTTCCGCTCTCTCCGGGCCATGATTGAAGGCCTGGATGACTCCGAGGCCTACAACATTCGCTACCGGCTGGGGTCGGTTTTTGAAACTGCCTGGTCTCTTTATGGGTTTGAGAGATTCCTGTCTGACCTAGCCACAGATCCAACATTGCCACTTTACATCATGGAACGCGTAACCGAGGTGCACCTGGAGAACCTGCGGAGGGTTCTGGAGATCGCCGGTGACCTCATCGACATCGTCTACTTCTACGACGACCTCGCTTCGCAAGAGGGCCTGCTCGTGAGCCCAGCCATGTACCGCCAGTACATTCAGCCTTTTCATCGACGCATCATTGACTTGGCAATGCACCATGGAAAGCCCACGATGCTGCACTGCTGCGGGTCAGTTTATCCCTTGATCGATCAACTCATCGAAATGGGATTGAACATTCTGAATCCCATTCAACCCTCGGCGAAGAATATGCTCCCGGAAAAGCTCGCTCAGGAATTCGGCAGGAGAGTTGCTTTTCACGGAGGCATTGACGTGCAACAGTTCCTGCCGAAGGCTACCCCGCGGGAAGTCCAGGACAAGGTGGGTTACACTTCCGACCTCTTAGGCAGAAACGGCGGGTATATCCTATCCGGCTCACATCATTTCCAAGCGGACGTGCCGCTTGAGAATGTTCTCGCCATGTATTCGAAGGTGGCATGAAAGTTCCGCGCCTGTGAGGGAACGTGGTCCTCAGAAGTCCGATGCGTTGAGGTACGAAGAGGGTCGACGAGTAATGGGTAAAGTGACTGTAGTGGGCAGTTACATCGTTGCCTTGGTCATTGACACCGACCGCATGCCCTTAGAGGGAGAAACCGTGGTGGGGTGGAATTACCACAGCACGCACGGTGGTAAAGGGTCCAACATGGCGGTGGCTGCGGCGCGGCTCGGCGCACAGTCGGCGTTCATAGGGAAGATTGGCCGTGATTCATTTGGAAAGGATTTCGTTTCGCTCCTCCAGCGCGAGGGAGTGAACCCGGACGGCGTCCTCTATTCCGACCAACTACCTACTGCGGTTGGAATTATCATTTACACTACGCGCGGCACCAACGCCATCGTTATCGATATGGCCGCCAATGGGGCCTTCCTCCCGGAAGACGTGGCTGCGCAACAGGGGATGATCGCTGCATCGGATGTCATCCTGTCACCCTTAGAGATTCCCTTGGAAACCGCCCTGGCCACCGCTCAGTTGGCTCGAAAAGGGGGCACGAAGACGATTCTCAACCCCGCACCGGCCGTAGACCTCCGGCATTCTGACCTGACTTCGATCTACGCCCTCACGCCCAATGAAATGGAGGGCCGAATCTGCGTTGGCCTGAATCCCGCCGACCCCATTGATGATAAAGACCTTGCCCTGTGGCTGCTCGACTTGGGCGCGGAGAATGTGATTCTGACCCTGGGAGCCAAAGGGGTGATCTGGGCTTGCCAGGGGAGCGTGCGAAAGATTCCTGCCCTGAAAGTTGATGTGGTAGACACGGTGGGAGCGGGAGACGCCTTTAATGCTGGCTTGGCCACCGGTTTGAGCGAGCACCGGTCGTTGCTCGAAGCCATCGCCCTGGGTGTAACGGCAGCATCATTATCGACGCGGCGGAGGGAAACCATTGATTCTTACCCGTACCGGCCGGAGGTGGACGAGGCCGTCCATGAGGTGCTCCATCGACTTCGATGACGGGACGGTCCAGACCTGAATGGAGACTCTGAAGAGCCTCATTTCGAGACGAGCGTTCATGAGCGCCACGGTCGGGATCGGTGCGGGCGCTGCTTTTCTGCCAGGCAAGGCGCCCATTTTCGGGAAGATTGTCCCGAATGATCCCGTCACCTCCCCGGCGTCCCAATATGATTTTGGGAGAAACCTGATCTGGGCGCCAGAGAAACCGGCGGACTGGCCGGCGTTCCGGGAGGCGCTGTTGAAGTGGCGGGATGCGACCCGGAAAAGTCTGCACTACGATGACATGCTGTATCGTCGCCCGGATTTCGCATGGGTCCCCTCGTGCTTTTCTTGCTGCTTCCTGATGATGTGCGACGAAGAATTCTACAACCCCCAATCCAACGAATACACACTCACAGGCTTCCTGGACAAGGCCCAGAATGAGTTTGGCGGATTCGACAGCATTGTTCTGTGGCACGCCTACCCTCGGATCGGTATTGACGAACGCAATCAATTTGATTTCTATCGTGACATGCCCGGAGGCCTCAGCCGGATGCACGTCCTGGTCCAGGACTTTCATCAACGCGGGCTCAAGGTATTCATCGATTACAACCCCTGGGACCACGGAACGCGCCGTGAGCCGGTGTCTGACCTGGATGCACTGGCCGAACTGGTCAGGACCCTTGACTTCGATGGGATATTTCTCGACACCCTGAACGAAGGGGCGGCCGAATTCCGTGTCAAGTTGGACGCCATTCGAGCCGGCATCGTTCTGGAATCAGAGGGGGCTCCACCCCTGGAGAATATTCAGGACCACCACATGTCCTGGGCACAGTGGTTTCAGGACAGCTCTACGCCGGGAATCTTGCGTAACAAATTGCTGGAGCGGCGCCACATGCAACATCAAATCCGGCGCTGGGACCGCGATCACACGGGAGAATTGCAATCTGCTTGGATGAATGGAAGCGGCATGATGGTGTGGGAGAACGTGTTTGGCACATGGGTGGGGTGGAGCCCACGCGACAAGTCCATCCTTAGAAGCATGCTGCCCATCCAGCGCCGGTATGCCAGCATCTTCTCCGGACAAGGCTGGACGCCTCTGGTTCCGACGGATATTCCGGATCTTTTTGCCAGTTTGTGGGAAGGGAGCAGCGAAAAACTGCGAGTATGGACGCTGGTAAATCGTTCAAATCGAACTATTCAATCTGTGCTGCTTAAGATGGCGAGCGCGGACGGAGCCCGCTACTATGACCTCATCCGAGGGGAAGAGGCGGAAACCTCCGGCCGAGGAGCAGAGATCGGGATCGCAGGAATCATCCGCCCACGCGGCATCGGGGCCTTCGCCGCAGGCACCGACGCTGGCTTGGGGAAAGACTTCAGGCAGTTTCTTGCTGCGCAAAAGGAAACTGACTCTCACGCCGACTTCCGCGTGGATTTCCCGGCGCACAAGTCCACTTTACGGCTCCCGCCGCCAACACCCAAGTCTCGACCGGCATCGATCCTCTCGACAATGGCGGAAATCCCCCCCACCGTAATTAACATGGAGGTGGTTTTCAAGGTCCGCGAATGTGGGTTTTACGAACCCCAAACGGAAATTGTGGCGGATTTCATGAACCTTCACAAGCCACTCATGTTCTCGCGTGAAGTTCGATTGTCACGCTATGCCATCGACTTCACGCCCGTCACCAATCTACAGTTCGCGGATTTCCTGAAGGAGAGTGGATACAGGCCAAGACATTCGGAAAACTTCCTGAAGCATTGGAAGCAGGGCGCGCCGCCTGAGGGTAAGAACGATCACCCTGTTGTCTACGTTGATCTCGACGACGCGCGGGCCTATGCCCATTGGGCGGCGAAGCGTCTGCCCACGGAAGAGGAGTGGCAATACGCTGCCCAGGGACCGGACCTTCTCCTCTATCCGTGGGGAAATGAACTGAAGCCGGGAGTCTCGAACGGCGGTGAGTCGGGAGACACGACGAGCGTGTCGGCGTTTCCTGCGGGGAGGTCGCCCTTTGGGTGTTACGATATGTGCGGTAACGTTTGGGAATGGACGGAAAGCGAGAGGAGCGACGGCCGGACACGTTTTTGTATCCTGAAGGGTGGGAGTTTCTACCAAGCCACTGGATCGGAATGGTACGCCGACGGCGGGCCCCAAACTGCCAAATTTGCTTCCAAGTTCCTCCTGATGTGGTCCGGACTCGACCGATGCGGGACCATCGGCTTCCGCTGCGCCGTCGATATCGCCGAGTAGTAGATGACCTCGGGACGTCACGAGGTAAGCCTTTTATTCGGTTTGATCGTATATAGCGAGTTCGCTAGGTCTGGTGAAGCGGACCACCCGACCGGGTGCGTTTTTCTCGACGGAACCGTCTCGTTACCATTCGGCCTTGGTCGCCCGCGCAAGCTTGATGGAGGTGGGGATATGGGACTCCTGATAGGTTTCCTGCTTGTATTTCTTGCTGGGGTGCTCCAAGGAACCTTCATACTGCCCATGACCTTGACCAGAAGGTGGAACTGGGAGCACACATGGGCAGCCTTTTCATTCTTTGGGATGCTCGCGTTTAATTGGGGTATCACCCTCTTGGCAATCCCGAATATTATCTCAGTCTACAGATTAGTCCCCCCCCGAAACATCGCTATCTTAACTCTCTTTGGCGCCGGATGGGGCTTGGGAGCCATTTTGTTTGGCCTGGGAATGGACAAACTCGGAATGGCGCTTGGTTACCCGATTATCATGGGCCTCATTGCCAGCCTTGGTGCGTTGATCCCTCTCTTGGTTTTTTCCCCGGCCGCGGTGTTTGAAGCAAAAGGTGTGGTCCTCCTTATTGGGACAGTGATTATGATTCTGGGTATTGCGGTTTGCTCATTTGCTGGCGTGCGTGAGCCGAGATCATCAGGTTCTCAATCGCGGGCCAATTCGCACGGCTTTGCCGCTGGGCTGGTCATTGCTATCGCTGCAGGGGTTTTGTCTTGCTTACCCAATGTGGGCATGGCCTTTGGTACGAGCGTGATCGTGGCTGCTCAGGCGCTGGGAACCTCCAGGACTTATTCCGGCAACGCGATC
>Ga0116110_1002072_pt1 | contig 10226 bp, 8 predicted proteins | sample June2015DPH_8_50_FD_89719 | JGI IMG/M metagenome (GOLD analysis project Ga0116110, IMG submission 89719) | Peatland microbial communities from SPRUCE experiment site at the Marcell Experimental Forest, Minnesota, USA - June2015DPH_8_40 | ecosystem: Environmental > Terrestrial > Soil > Wetlands >...
TTCTCATTGCCTTCCTCATCGATTACCCCCTTTCGGAGAGCGTTAAACCCTCCATTAGCTGTTTAACCCGGGTGCTACTTTCTCATCTTCTTGGTCAGGCAGGCCTCAGCCTTTGCCGCTGCAGCCTCAGCGCGATCAGCCGCCGCCTCAGCCTTGTCAGCCGAAGCTTTGGCATCAGCCGCCGCCATTTCGGCATTCCGCGCTGCGGCGTCCGCCTTGCCAGCCGAAGCCGCTGCCTGATCGGCATACATCTTGGCTTCGTCTACGCTTTTCTTGCAGGCGTCGCAGCAGCCTCCCACCATGGCAACGATAAATGCCATGATGATGGCCAAAGCCAACCCCTTCCTAAGCAAAGCCTTCCTCATCATTTATCCCCCCTTCTCAAAGAGATGGTTAAAGGTTAAAGATGCCGACATTAAATATCAGCAATCCAAAAAGATCAAGAAAAATATGGGTTCTCGAGAAATTTTTTTTGATGTGGCGATTTCCGGCGCCCACAAATTTCTTGATTTTGGTTTAAGATAACTATGCTCAAGAAAATATCAAGGAAAAATCTACATCCAGTTCATTTTTTTTTGCAGGAGCGGCCGTTGCCATTTGGGTAACCATTTGGTATAATTAAATTTACCCCTGTATTTATCACTGCACTTTTTTTTCAAAGGGAACCATTTCTCCCCAAGTTTGGCCCACCCGCAGGTCCACTTCCAGCGGCACCTTCAGGGGGACCACCCCCTCCATGACCCGGCGCACCATGCCGGCCGTGGCCGCCAATTCCGATTCCGGCACCTCAAACAGCAGCTCATCATGGATCTGCAGCAGCATCCGGGCTCCCAGGCCCGCAGCCGTCAAGGCCGCTTCCACCTCCAGCATGGCCTCTTTGATGATGTCCGCCGCGGTTCCCTGGAGGGGGGTATTGATGGCGGCCCTTTCCGCCTCCTGGCGCAGCAGGCGGTTGGCGCTGTTGAGATGGGGGAGGCGCCGCCGCCGCCCCAGCAAGGTGGTGACCCAGCCCCGCTCCCGGCCCGCCTCCAGGGTTTCCTCCTGATACGCCCTGACCCGGGTGTGGCGAGCGAAATAGCGCTGGATGAACTCGCTGGCCACCCGCTGGGGCGCCCCCATTTGCTTGGCCAAGCCGAAGGGACTCATGCCGTAAATGATCCCGAAGTTGACTACCTTGGCCTGGCGCCGCATCTCGGAGGTCACCAGTTCCGGATGGATGGCGAAGATCTCCGCCGCGGTCTGCCGGTGGATATCGATCTGTTCCCGGAAGGCCCTCAGGAGCGCCGGGTCTTCGGAAAAGTGGGCCAGGAGCCGCAGTTCCATCTGAGAGTAATCCGCCCCCAGGAAGACGTAGCCCGGGTCCGGGATAAAGGCCTGGCGCACCTGGCTCCCCAGTTCTCCCCGCACCGGAATATTCTGTAGATTGGGGTCCCGGCTGGAGAGCCGCCCGGTGGCAGCCACCGACTGCAGGAAAGTGGTATAGATGCGGCCGCTGGCGGGGTCGACCAGCTTCAGGAGGGCGTCCACGCAAGTCGATTTTAGCCTTCCCATGGTGCGGTATTCCAGGATTTTGGCCGGCAGCGGATGGACCGCCGCCAGCGTCTGCAGCACCTCCACGTCCGTGGACAAGGCCTTGCCCTTGGTCTTCTTCTGGGGGGTGAGATGCAACTTTTCGAAGAGAATCCGGCCCAACTGCTGAGGGGATTGAATCAGGAAGGTCTCTCCCGCCAGGTCATAGATCTCCTTCTCGAGCCGCTCCATGTCGGTTTCCAAATCCCGGCCGAAACGCCGGAGGAAATCCTGGTCCAGGCGGATACCAAAGGCCTCCATCCGGGCCAGGGTGGCGAGCAGGGGCAGCTCCAGGTTGGCGTAAAGCTCCCAGAGACCCTCCCGTTCCAACTCGCCCCGGAGCAGAGGCCAAAGGTTCAGGGCGGCTTCGGCCCGGGAGGCGGCATACAGGCAGCGAAAATCCACGGGCAGGTCAGAGGCGCCCAGGGGCCGCCCGGCCAACTCCCGGGGGCCAGCCAGGTTAAGAGCCAGGTATTGCAAAGCCACGTTTTCCAGGGTCTGCTCATAACGGGCCGGGTCCAGCAAGTAGGAGGCCAGGAGGAGGTCGCCGGTCAGACCGGCGGCCTCCTGGCCGAACCGGCCGGCTACCAGCATGGCCGCCTTCAGGTCTGGGCCCACCTTCGCCACCCCCGGGTCGGACCACAGAGGCCCCAGGACCTGCCAGGCCGTCTCCGCCGGCATCTCCGGACCGCAGGGGACGAAGGCCGCCTCCCCGGGCTTCCAGGCCAATCCTATCCCGGCCAGGGGCGCCAGCACAGGATGCTGGTCCCCCAGCAGATAAAAGACTGCCATGGTCCCGGCCTCCCGGATTGCCGCGGCCACCCGCGCCAAATCCTCACGGTTCCGGACCAGGAGACAGCTCTCGGGAGGTCGGGTGTCGAACCCCAGCTCCTTGGCCAACTTGGTGAACTCCATGTCCACGAACAGGCGCCGCAGACCTTCCCGATCAGGGGGGCCAGGCTGCAAGGCCTCCAGGTCCACCTCCAGCGGCACCTGGCATTCCAACAGCGTCAGGCGGCGGCTCAGGCGGGCCTGCTCGGCATATTGGCGCAGGCGGCCGCGCAAGGCCGTCTCCTTGATCTCTTCTAGATGGGCCAGGAGGTTTTCGAGACTGTGGAACCGGACGATCAGTTTTATTGCCGTCTTCTCACCGATTCCCGGCACCCCGGGAATATTGTCGCTGGCGTCCCCGGCCAGGGCCCGCATCTCCACCAGCTCCTCCGGGGTGAGGCCGTATTGTTCGCGGATGACCCCGGGGTCGAAGCGCACCCCCTTCATGGGGTCCCACATCGCCACCCCCTCCTGCACCAGGGGCAGCAGGTCCTTATCACCGGAGATGATCTCCACTTGAAAACCCTGGGACCTGGCCCGGTGCACCAGGGTGCAGATGAGGTCGTCGGCTTCGAAACCCTCCAGCTGCAAGACCGGCAGCCGCAAGCCCTCGATGATCTTGCGGATCTCAGGGAGCTGCACGACCAGTTCCTCCGGCATGGGGGGCCGCTGGGCCTTGTAGTCGGGAAAGTCACGGTGGCGCTGGGTGGGCCCCTTGCTGTCGAAGGCCAGGGCGAGATAATGGGGCTGGCGCTCCTTCAGGACCTTGAGGAGCATGGTGGTGACCCCGTAAACCGCGTTGGTGGGAAAACCCGCGGAAGTGGACAGCCCCCGGATGGCGTGGAAGGCCCGGTAAAAATAGGAGCTAATGTCGATGAGATGGAGTACCCGGGGTGCCCCGGCCATGGTCGGCCTCCGGGTTCACTTATAATCCTCCCGGCCCCTCCTGTCAATAAAGACCTCGGCGCCACTTAAATGGTGTCTTCGGGGGCGCCGCGGACCCAGAAATTTTGTCGCATTATGGTTAAATAATGGTATGTTACCCTAAACTACTCGGTTGCAAGTGAGGTGGCGTATGCCCGAAGAGACCCAAGATGCACGGCCGATGCCCGACAAGTTCCACCGGGAACTGGCGGAGCTGAAGGCCCGGTTGCTGGAACTGGCCCAGGCCTCCGAGGCCGCCATTGAGCATAGCATCAAGGCGCTTTTGAACCGGGACCCTGACCTGGCCCGGCAGGTGATCACCGGCGACCGGAAGGTCAATGACCTGGAGGAGGTGATTGACGGCGAATGCGTCCGCTTGATCGCCCTGTTCCAGCCCGTGGCCATCGATCTCAGGGAGCTGATGGCCATGGACCACATCAGCGCCGAGTTGGAGCGCATCGGCGATTCAGCCACCAATATTGCCGAAGAGGTCCTGAATTTGCAGCATCTGCCGGCCAAGCCCATCCATTCTGATCTGCCCCTCATGGACCAGAATGTCCAGGAGATGGTGCACCAATGTCTGCAGGCCTTTCTCACGCAGGACACCCACCTGGCCCGGGAGGTCTGTGTGGCGGACGACGAAGTGGACAGCCTGGACCGCTCCATCATTCATCACCTGGTGACGGAGATGAGCGCGGACCCCGCGGCCATCGCTGCGGGGATGTGTCAGGTCAACATCGTCCGCAACCTGGAACGGGTGGGCGACCATGCCACCAATATCGCCGAACAGGTGGTCTACATGGTGGAGGGAGAGTCCATCCGCCACCGTTGCCAGGGGTAGAGATCATGACGGCGGCCTTGGAGGAACGGCCCTGGGGGATTATTAGCACTTTCCGGAGGGTGTTGCTAAGATGGCAAAAATCCCTTATACTCTTGACAGATACCGACTGGGTTATTAACTTTCATTTTTGAGATATGGTCATGGCATTGTTAACGAAGCTTTTGGGAGATCGGTTCACCCGGGTCCTGAAAACCGTGGTGTCCCAGTATATTGTCACCGGCGAGCCGGTGGGTTCCCGCATGGTGGCCAAGGTTTCGGGCCTCAACCTGTCGCCGGCCAGCATTCGCAACCTGATGATGGATCTGGAGGAGCAGGGCTACCTGCAGCAACCCCATACCTCCGCCGGCAGACTCCCAACTCCCAAGGGGTTCCGCTATTACGTGGACCATATATTGCCCGTCCAGGAATTGGGGGCGGGCGTCCAGCAGACGATTCAGGCGGCCTTCACGCCGCCGGTGGGCGAACCCCAGGACCTGTTCCGGCGGGCCTCCCGGTACTTTCCAGCGTCAGCGGCCATCCGGCCCTGGTCCTGGCGCCCCGGCCCCAGGCGACGCGGCTGAAGCATATCCAATTTATCAGTATGAGTGGCGACGGGGTGCTCGCCATCCTGGTTTCCCAGGACAACCAGGTGCAGACCCGGTTCGTGCGGGGCGAGTTTCACTACTCCCAAGATCTGCTGGACCGCTTCAGCAACTATCTCAACGAGCTATACCAGGGCCATACCCTGAGGGAGTCCCGGCAAAAGATTCTGGCCAAGATGGAGGAAGAAAAGAGCCTCTTCGACAAAATGGTCTTCCAGGCCTTGAGTCTCAGCAATCAGGCGCTGCAAAGCGAGGAGGGAGAGGAACTATATATCGAGGGTACCAGCCGCATCCTGGACTACCCGGAGTTTGCCGAGGACGTGGCAAAACTGCGCAGCATGTTCATGGCCTTCGAAGAGAAACATCGGCTCATCACCCTGCTGGATCAAACCCTGGCGGCCCAGGGGGTTCAGATCATCATCAGCCCGGGCGAGCCCTTTCCCGAGATGCAACTGAGCTTGGTGGCCTCCTCATACGGATCCCGGCGTGCCCCCTTGGGTTGCCTGGGGATCATCGGCCCCATGCGCATGGATTATGCCCGGCTGGTTCCCATTGTGCGCTACACCGCCTCCCTGGTCAGCGACTTGCTCGATGGGCGGCAGAGCTGAGCCCCTCGCAAGTTCCCTAGATCAGAGACCTGCCCGGATTAGCCTCTTGCCGGCGGGCAAAAAGGAGAAATGGGTCATATGACCGCGGCCAAACATCATAAGGGAGGGCAACCTGGGGGTGCCCAGGAGGCTGCCCCCGTGCCCAAGGACGCCGCACCGGCGCCGGCGCCCGATATTTCTCATTTGCAGCTCCAGTTGGAAGAAAAGACTAAGGAAGCCCAGGAGAATTACGAGCGGTACCTCCGGCTTGCCGCGGAAACGGAGAACCTGAAGAAGCGGCTGGAGCGGGAGAAGGCCGACCTGCTGCAATTCTCCAACGAAAATCTGATCAAAGAGCTGCTGCCCGTGGTGGACCATGTGGAGCTGGCCCTGGAACACGGACGCCAAGCCGGCACCCCGGCCCCTTTTCTGGAAGGTCTCGAACTGGTGCACCAGGGATTTCTCAAGACCCTGGGCCGGTTCGGGGTGACTCCTCTGGCGGCGGTGGGCCAGCAGTTCGACCCGGCTTACCACAACGCCGTGATGCAGGAAGCCGCCCCGGAGGTTCCCGACTGCACCGTGCTTAAGGAGCTGCAGAAAGGTTACCTGCTCCATGGCCGCCTGTTGCGGCCGGCCATGGTCGTGGTGGCCCGCAATACCCAGGAAAATTCAAATCAAACCGATTCGACCGATCAGGAGGATAGTTAAATGCCCAAACCCATAGGCATTGATTTAGGCACCACCAACTCATGCGTGGCGGTTATGGAAGGTGGGGAGCCCAAGGTCATCGCCAATGTCGAAGGAGCCAGGACCACCCCTTCGGTGGTGGCCTTCACTGAAACCGGGGAGAGGCTGGTGGGCCAGATCGCCAAACGCCAGGCCATCACCAATCCCATAAACACCGTCTTTTCCATCAAGCGCCTCATCGGGCGCAAATTTGACGACCCGGCAGTGCAGCGGGATCTCAAGATACTGCCCTATAAGATCGTCAAGGCTGCTAATGGTGACGCCCACGTGGAGATCCGGGGCCGCACCTATTCCCCGGCGGAGATCTCCGCCATGATCCTCACCAAGATGAAGCAGACCGCAGAGGCGTACCTGGGGGAGAAGGTCACCGAGGCGGTGATCACCGTGCCGGCCTATTTCAACGATGCCCAGCGCCAGGCCACCAAAGACGCCGGGACCATCGCCGGGCTCACCGTGCTTAGGATCATCAACGAACCCACTGCCGCCTCCATGGCCTACGGCCTGGAGAAGAAGAAGGATGAACGCATCGCGGTCTTCGACCTGGGCGGCGGCACCTTCGATATCTCCATCCTGGAGCTGGGGGAGGGGGTCTTTGAAGTAAAATCGACCAACGGCGACACCCATCTCGGGGGCGACGACTTCGACCAGCGCATCATGAACTTCCTGGCCGACGAGTTCCTCCGGGAGCAGGGTATCGACCTGCGCCAGGACCGCATGGCCTTGCAGCGCTTGAAGGAAGCCGCGGAGAAGGCCAAATGCGAGCTCTCCACCGCCCTGGATACCGAAGTCAACCTGCCCTTCATCACCGCAGACGCCTCCGGGCCTAAACATCTGCTGATCAAATTGTCCCGGGCCAAGATGGAGTCCCTGGTGGCGGAGCTGATCGACCAGACCGAAAAGCCCTGCCTCAATGCCTTGAAGGACGCCAAGGCCAGCCCCAACGAGATCGACGAGGTCATCCTGGTGGGCGGCATGACCCGCATGCCCCGGGTGCAGGAAAAGGTCAAGCAGATTTTCGGCAAGGAGCCCCATAAAGGGGTCAACCCCGACGAAGTGGTGGCGGTGGGCGCCGCCATCCAGTCCGGGGTGCTCAAGGGCGAAGTGAAGGACGTGCTCCTGCTGGACGTCACCCCCCTGTCCCTGGGGATCGAAACCCTGGGCGGGGTCTTCACCAAGATCATCGAGCGCAACACCACCATCCCCACCCGCAAGAGCCAGGTCTTCTCAACCGCGGCGGACAACCAGACCGCGGTGACCATCCACGTGCTCCAGGGGGAACGGGAGATGGCCTCAGATAACAAGACCCTGGGGCGCTTCGAGCTCTACGGCATCCCGGCGGCCCCACGGGGCGTGCCCCAGGTCGAAGTCACCTTCGACATCGACGCCAACGGCATCGTGCATGTGGCCGCCAAGGACCTGGGCACCGGCCAGGAGCAGTCCATCCGCATCACCGCCCCCAGCGGCCTCAGTAAGGACGAAATCGGCAAGCTGGTGAAAGAGGCGGAACTCCACGCTGAGGAAGACCACCACAAGAAGGAGCTGGCCGAGGCGCGCAACCAGGCCGACTCTCTGGTCTACACCACCCAGAAGACCCTGGCGGACCTGGGGGACAAGGTGGACGCGGCCACCAAGGCGGATATCGAGGGCCGCATCAGTACCCTGAAGACCGCCATCGAAGCCAACGACCTCCAGGGCATCAAGACTGGCAGCGACGAGCTGATGAAGGCCTCCCATAAACTGGCGGAGCAGATGTACGCCAAGACCGGTGCGTCCGGCGGCGAAGGCGGTCCCGGCGGTCCCGGCGGTCCCGGCGGGCCAGGGGGGGCCGGCGGGGAAGCCGGTCACGAAGAGCAGGCCAAAAAACCCGAAGAAGAGGTGGTGGAGGCGGAGTTCGAGGAGGTCAAGTAAGGCTGGATCTCATTTTAACCTCTGCGGCCAAACCGAAAGGGCGGGATCTTCCCGCCCTTTCCCTTTTTTTACCGCTTTTAGCCCGGTCTCAGGCGGGGAGAAGACGGAGTCCCGGCTTCTGAAGGGCCTCCCCAAGTCAGGAATTCGCCCTCTCCCCCAATGGGGGAGAGGGCTGGGGTGAGGGGTGCTCTGCCTGGTTTTGTGTAGGGGCGGACCCAGGTGTCCGCCCTTTAGGGGCGGGTTTAAAACCCGCCCCTACCGCTCCCTCCCTCAAGGGGGAGGGAATTTTTCTCCCCTTGCTCAATGTCATAAACCTGGCATTCGTGCTACTTCCGCCCTATGATAGTAGCGACTCCTATGCCTTGAGGTCCTTCAATCCCCTGGCAATTTCCGCCGCGACCCGGCGGGCCGCCTCAGCCGGAGAGGCAGCCAGGCGGATGGGACGTCCCACCACGATATAATCGGCCCCGGCCCGGATGGCTTCGTAAGGGGTGGTGACGCGGCTCTGGTCATCCCCAGGCACGGCGGCCCAGGCCGGCCGGATGGCCGGGCAGACCACCAGGAAATCCGGACCGAAGGCCGCTTTGACCGCTTGGGCCTCGGTGCCGGCGCACACCACCCCATCGCAGCCGGCCTCATGCGCCAGTTTCGCCCTCAGGAGAACCAGTTTGGCAGGGTCTCTGGCATACTCCGGGGCGATGCCCATGGCTAAAAGGTCATCCGGCCCCAGGTGGGTAAGAACCGTAACCCCCAGGACCTTGGCCCCGTTTTTCAGGGCCTCGACACTGGCCTGGAGGGATTTGCGGCCCTGGTCCACATGAACCGTGGCCAGTTTGGCCCCCTTGAGCATCCGGGAGGCCGCGCCACGGATGGTGGCGGGAATATCGTGAAATTTAAGATCGAGGAAGTAACCGACGCGGGCGGTGTCCGCCAGGAATTGCAAAAAAGCAGGGCCTTCAGCCACAAAGAGTTCCAACCCGACCTTAAAAAGGCCAACCTCGTCCTTTAGTAGGGAAATATATCTCTCGGCTTCAGCCTTATTGGGAACATCCAGGGGAAAGATGAGGTGGTCTCGGGGCTGCGGCATGTCAAGCCTTTGGTTGCCAATTGGGCAATTTTTACCATCCTTGCCGGGCACTAGTCAATCTAATAATTGCCGGCCCAACGGCCGGGTTTTGGTATTCCCGGCCCGGACCGCCGCCCCCCTGACCCTTGGCGTCTCAAACAATTCCCTTCTTTTTCCGGGAATAATTTGTTATTTTTTTAACTTAACCTAAATTCTCGGGTGTTTAGGATATTAAGGATGAAAATCACCCTGCCCAGGGTTTCGGCCCTCTGCCTGCTGCTCTGGCTGCTGCCGGCCTGCGCCGAACTTCCAGGCCCGCCATCCCCCGGACGGCCCCTGGCGACGGTGGTTACAGACGAGTCCCTGTTCCAGGTGGCGGAGGCCGATTACCACCGCCAGGCCTACGCCCAGGCCTACCAGGGTTATTCCCAATATCTGCAGCGCTACCCCCAGGGGCCGCACGCCTTCGAGGCTCGCCTGCGGGAAGCGGAGCTGCTGGGGCTTCAGGGTGATTGGCAGGGAGCGCTGGCGCTTTATCAGGGCATCCTGGCCCAGCAGCCGGAGCCCAGCGTCGCCCTGAAGGCCCGCTACGGGATTGGACAGGCCTATTACCGGCTGGGCCAGTTTCAAGAGGCGAACCAGACCCTGGACAGCCTCACCGCGGCCCCCAACCTGCCTCGTTCCCTGTGGTTCTCCACCCAGGCCCTGCTGGCGGAGATCGCCCTGAGGCAAGGCAACGTCCCCGACGCCTTTTCCCGATTGCGACTGGCGGCCCAGGACCTGTCTTCGGGCGACCGGGAGTGGTTTGAGGATCTGAAGACCCGGGTGGTGGAAGCGGCCAGCATCCAGGACCTGGAAAGCCTGGCCAACCTGTATCGGGAAAACCCCTTGAGCGCCGCCCTGGTCCTGCGCCTGGCCCGCCTCTCCCAGCAGGCCGGCCAATCCGGGGAAACCCGGAAATGGGTTAAACTCTTGCAGGAGCGCTACCCCGACAGCCCGGAAGCCAAGGCTGGCCAAGCCTTGCTGGCCGGAGCCCCCAGCGGCAAAATAACCCTGGGGTGCCTGTTGCCCCTGAGCGGTGACCTGAGCAACATCGGTTATCGGGTGCAGCGGGGCATGGAGCTGGCCGCCCAGCAGGCCCCGGTGGATTTGATCTTTAAAGATACCCCCAA
>Ga0116110_1002073_pt1 | contig 10222 bp, 5 predicted proteins | sample June2015DPH_8_50_FD_89719 | JGI IMG/M metagenome (GOLD analysis project Ga0116110, IMG submission 89719) | Peatland microbial communities from SPRUCE experiment site at the Marcell Experimental Forest, Minnesota, USA - June2015DPH_8_40 | ecosystem: Environmental > Terrestrial > Soil > Wetlands >...
CAGCCCCGTGGACATCATCAGAGAATAGTACACTCCGTCATGACCGCCGTAACCGAACGCGCGAACCGTTGGCAACACTCCCAGCAGCTTCGAGCCCATCTTGGCGAGGAATAGCGCGACGAAAACCAGCGGAGCTGCTATAAGTGCGGGCACCGAGACAAAACTGCCCGCGCGGATGAAGTAGAACGGCGTCAACAGACCAAACGTCAGGGTGCGTAGACGGCGAATCAGGAAGTGATCTTTGCCGACGGTGCCCGCGAGCACCAGTCCGATGAGGTAAGCCGGCAGAACGGCCTCGCTGCCGGACCAGACCGCCAGCCCGCCCAGTCCGAAGAGAAGGAACAGGAGGTACTTGGTTTCCAGTTCCGATACACGCCCGCCGTAGCGCTCGAAGAGCCACTGTGTGGCGAAGGGCAGCACCACGAATACGATAAGGGCCGCGCCCAGAAAGATCGCCGTCCTTACGGTGAACGGCGAGAAGATCAGGCCCAGCGCAATCACCGTGCCGAGATCGTTGATGAAGCACGCCGCCAGGATGGCTTTGCCATATGTCGTCCGGTTGAAGCCCAGTTCGAGCATCACAGCGTAGACCACGGCGACCGAGGTGGTCGAGAGCGCCACGCCCGCCAGCCAACTGGGCCGCCACGCCCACCCCAGCAGATAATGCGCCACCAGAGCCGCGCCGAAGAACGGAAAGAAAAAACCGGTAAGGCCAACCGCCGCAGACTCTGTCCATTTCGCCCGAAACACGGCGGGATCGAGTTCCGCGCCGGCCAGGAACGTCAGCGCGACGGCTCCGGTGCCGGCCAGAAAGGTGATCCACTCGGTTTTGGCGTTGAGTGCGCCAGCGCCGGCCAGCGCGCCGATCACGAGCTGGGCGAGGGTGCCCACGACAATCTCGGAAAGCGCCGTTGAGATTCTCAGCCAGTTGGCTGCGAGAACCGCGACCAGCGCCAGGAAGAGCCACAGAGCCGCTATAAACCACGCTCGCTCCATCGAACGATCTCCTATTCGGCCGATTTGTGGTTTGCCAGGAGGGATTGGAACCAACGCTCCCGCCGCAAAACCACTCGCAGGAGTCATTGGCCGTTCAGGACAGCGTTAAGCGAACTCCACGGCTACCATCAGCGTACACCGGAGCAGCCTCCTTCCGCAAATCGCTGCGCTTCGGCCTGCCTCTCCAGAGGAAGCGGGATCGACCAGGAGGCCTCCGATGAAAACTCGACCAACAAGGCGCAGTTTTCGGCCGTTCGCCGGCAGGTCAACTGAGCCAGCGCTCGAACTGGTGCGGATCGAGTCACTGTGCCATAGGCTTCGTAGCGTTCCTGAACACGCTCGGTGATCCATAGCACGCGCCGATTGGTCAAAGCCACAAGATCGCCCGGCGCCCGCCATTCCCATCGAAATATCCAGTGCCTTCGGATCTTCTTTGTAACCGGACTGAAGAATCGAAGCAGCACGCGCTCACCGGCATCCAGTTCGAAGTATTCGGCATTGTGAAACTTCAAATCGAGTGGTTCGCCGAACCCCAACGGGCCGCATGGACTCGGATCAGGTGTTCCCGGAAGGTACTCCTCGCGTAGAATGCGGAGAAACTCTTCAACCGAGCGCCCGCTGCGAGTGTTGTAGGGAAGCTTTTGTTCGGATCCGTTTGCGACAAACCGGAGCCATCCGATCAGCAAAATGTGTCCCGCCTCGACAAACAGAAGCTGCTGGAGCGGTATGCGGATGACAGGCTCACTCATTTTCGGGTGGGAAAGGATGACGATCGCTCCTCCGGAGAGGAACAAAATGCGGGTGGGGTAAGAGGATCTGCCGAACCAGTCCGGCTCGTCGCGTGGGAGAAACAGGCCCAATCGAAAGCCGCCATCGCCTGCCGGAATCGGGAAGTCCGCCGGCACGTCGTCAAGCGATCGAATCAGATAGGCGAACATGTATTGGCGAGAATCGACTTCGGGCATATTCGCCGTCACCGAGCGGCCTCCGGCCGCGCCAGGATATCCAGATCGCGCTGAATCGTTTCTTTCTCCAGTGGGGTTGCTCCTCCCTGCGCCGTGATGCGATCCAAGTGGGCGCGGTAGCCGTCCGCGTGCGCATCGAAGCGCCGCTCGAATTCGGCCAGCATCCGCCTGGTCCAAGCTTCGAGCATGCTTCCGTAAGAGGAAAAAGCCTCCGTGACCGTGGGCCCGATCTGCGCGCGCAATCGGCTCTCGACGCGGCGTTTCGCCAGTCCTTGCCACACGTTTGTCCAGAGGTTTGGCCGAAGGTCCAGATCCAGCGTCCCGAGATCCATCCGCGGCATTTCCTTCAAGACGGAAGCCAGTTCGCCCTCGCTCGGAACATCCTGTAAGCCGAGGGCTCTGGCAGCCGTCTGCAAGGCCTGTGTGAGATCTTGGGCGAGCGCACCCAACGTGCCGAAGGCCAAACGGGCTTTCTCCGCGGCCGCTTGCGCGAGAGCGTCCGCCACTATCGACCCGCTCTCGGCGCCTGTATAACTGTCTTGCCGCCACCGTTCCAGAATTTGAGACGCAGCAGCCGGCAAGCCTGCATCGCCGAAGTTCCGAATTCTGTCGGTAATGTTCCAGCAAGTTTCGCGTGCCGTTTCGAATCGGCCAGCCGCATTGCGCAACTGCGCGTCCACGTCGCGCAAGCTGGAATTCTCTCCGCTGGGCGCCATGTCCGAACGCTCCAGACGCACCTTCAGCGCGGTCCCCACCGATTCCCGCAGCGTCCCGATCTTTCGCCGCACCGACTCTTGCGCCAGCTCTCGATGGCGGCCATACAACGGCAAAATCTCCTCTTCCAGCCAACGTTCCAAGAGAGATGAATGCTCCTGTCTTACGCTGACCGGATGAACCGGCAGATTCAGCCCAAGCTGTGTCCGGATGTGGCCGGCAATGTACGTCGAGGCCCGCGCCCGATCTTCCGGGGCCAATAGGTCGGCCTTGCTGAGCAGGACGGAAGCCGGCACGCCCGCTTCGTAAAGAGCTTGAATGGTGCCCAGGTCATCCTGTGTGAGCGTCGAGGCGGCATCGATCAAGACAACACCTAGATCGCAACGCGGCAGGTACGCCAACGTTTCCACCGCGCCCGCGGTTGCCAGGGAACCTAAGCCGGGCGTATCCACCAGGACCACGCCGTCGCGCAGTCGCGCCGAGGGTAGCTCCACGGTGATCCGAGTGACATGTTTGGCATTCGCCGGATTGTGCTCTTCGGTGACGAACTCCGGCAGCCGGCCTATGTCAACCTGCTCGGAACTCTTGTGAGCGAACCAGACCGAAAGCTTTGGTTCCGTTCCGTTGGCCAACCTGGTTGGCACCGCGGTGATGGGATTGACTCCTACCGGAAGGACATCCGATTGCACAATGCAATTCAGCAGGGATGATTTCCCGGAGCTGACTCTGCCGAACAACGCAATTTCGAAAGCTCGACTTTCCGGACGGTCCAGAATCATTGGGAGAGCCGAACGGAATTCGACAAGACCATGCTGGTTGACGACCCGTTCCAACCGCTTGAGCAGGCCAAATTCATCGCCAGTATGTTCCAACTTTTCGAGGCGAGTCTGGAGGTCCTGTCCCGACCCTTGTGCGAGATACTGGTTGAGCTTCTCCGCGGCGGCTGTCATCTCACCCACTACGCCGTTCAATTCCCGAACCTTGGAGTCGGGAACCTCGCCGTAGCCGCGCATCCGGCCGGGCGTGCATTCCTCAAAAGCAATGCGCACAAACGCAAGAGTCACGCGGATGGAATGAATCGAGCCGAATTCCGGAACCGGCGGCTTGATTTTCTGACTGGCGAGCACGCGCACCATTTGAGCGCGAAGCCGGGCCACGTAATCCTGTACGACCTTGGCTTGCGCCGGAGCGATGTCGCCCTTGAATCTTGGAAACGGGGACTTGGAGCTCGCGGCCGATAGGACCGCCTCAATCTCCGACAACAGCTTGTCGGCGTACTGACAGCTTGTTAAGAGGTGCCGCTTCTGGGAAGAATTGAGACCGTCCTCGGGGTCCGACGCGCGTGATGTTGGCCTCTGCTCCACCGGAGGAACCCTCGTAGGAGTCATCTTCCCCTGGCGGGGCGGTTTAAAAGGCGAACTCCAACACCCGCTTTCATTATCGACCCGCTGGGAAAGCTGGTCAACCGTGTCTGTTGCGCCGCTTGGTATGATGATGATCCGCATGAAGCTTCTCATCGTCTCCGACATTCACGCCAACCTCGAAGCGTTGCAAGCGGTGCTTCGGGAATCGCATGACGAGCTGTGGGTGCTCGGCGACCTGGTGAACTACGGCCCGAATCCAAGCGAGGTTGTGGAACTCATTCGGTCACATGCCTCGCTGGTGATTCAAGGGAACCACGATTACGCAATCGGCAACGGATCGGACCCACGGTGCTCGAATGCTTTCCGCGAGATGGCACGTGCGACGCAGGAGTACACCGAACCCCTCCTCGACGCGGATCAGAGGGCGTTCCTGCGCGGTCTTCCGCGGACCGCGGCGCGCACAATCGACGGTCGTCGATTCTTTCTTTGCCACGCCACCCCTGCGGAGCCGCTGTTCAAATACTGCCTTGCCGAGCCCGCGCAGTGGGCACCGGAAATCGGGGGATTACAGGCCGATATTCTCCTTGCGGGGCATACGCATTTGCCCTTCACGATGAACCTGGAGAAGTTGCGAATCGTGAACCCTGGCAGCGTTGGGCAGCCCAAGCACGGCGCTCCCATGGCCTGCTATGCCCTGTGGGACGATGGCCGCCTGTCTCTTCAGTCGTGCCACTATCCCGTCGAGGACACGGTCAAGAAGATTCGCTCCCTGCCGGTCCCGATGGGAATTCGCAAGCAGCTCGCGGCGGTTCTGTTCTCGGGATTTCTTCCCGACCGAAGTGGGCAGCTTGCGCTATAGTGAGAGTTCAAGAGTCTAAACGGTGATGGATCTCACCGGGAACCGTCTCAACTTGGTTGAGTCCGATAGCTCCTACCCCAGCGGTAGGAGCTTTTTCAATTTATAGCGGGCCGTAATCATCTGAAAGGAGTGATTCATGACAGAGATCGTTGAAGTGAAAGGCCGCGAGATTCTGGACTCTCGGGGCAATCCGACCGTGGAGGCGGATGTCGTTCTCGCCGATGGCAGCTTCGGACGCGCCGCTGTGCCGTCCGGCGCCTCAACCGGGGAAAAGGAAGCGGTGGAACTGAGGGACGGAGACAAAGGCCGATACGGCGGCAAGGGCGTCACGAAGGCTGTGAGCAACATCAACACCGCGATCCGCGAGGCGGTGATTGGCCTGGACGCCTCGGATCAACGGGGCCTCGATGCGGCCATGATTGAGATGGACGGCACGTCCAACAAAGCCAAGCTGGGCGCCAACGCGATTCTGGCGGTCTCGATGGCCGCCGCCCGGGCGGCCGCTAATGCGCATCGCCTTCCGCTCTACCGGTACCTGGGCGGCGCTAATGCGTGTCTGCTGCCGGTCCCTTGCATGAACGTGCTCAATGGCGGGAAGCACGCCGACAACACGGTGGATTTCCAAGAGTTCATGATCGCGCCGCACCACGCACCCTCGTTTGCGGAAGCCATACGTATGGGCATGGAGACCTTCCACGCCCTGAAACAGGTGCTGCGCGGCAAAGGCTACAGTACGGCGGTCGGAGACGAGGGCGGTTTCGCACCGGACCTGAAATCGAACGACGAGGCCGTGGAGTCGATTCTGGAAGCGATCACCAAGGCCGGCTACAATCCCGGCGAGGACATTTCCATCTGCCTCGATCCCGCGGCCAGCGAGATGTGGGACGACGGGAAGTACGTTCTCTTCAAGTCGACCAAGAAAGCCATCACGCCGCAAGAGCTGATCGGGATTTGGGAATCGTGGGTGAATCGGTATCCCATCATTCTGCTGGAGGACGGCATGGGGGAAAACGACTGGCAGGGGTGGAAAGACCTCACTTCGACCCTGGGATCGCGGATTGAGCTGGTGGGCGACGACATCTTCTGCACCAACCCGCGGATTCTGCGGGAAGGAATCGAGAAGGGAATCGCCAACGCAGTTCTCATCAAGCTCAACCAGATTGGCTCGGTGACGGAAACCCTGGATACGATCGAGTTGGCGAAGCGCAACAACTATCGCTGCTTCGTGTCCCACCGTTCCGGTGAAACCGAGGACACCTTCATCTCCGATCTGACGGTGGCGACAGGAGCGGGCCACATCAAAACCGGCTCGGGATGCCGGAGCGAACGTGTCGCGAAGTTCAACCAGTTTCTGCGAATCGAGGAGCAGTTGGGAGCACAGGCGCAGTTTGCGGGACGATTGGGCTTTGGACGCTGACCGCTCCCCGCGTTGAATTCCGACGTGTTTATCTCTTATACTGAGCATTCGGTTTCTCTTCGAATAAACTCGTCCAAACCCCGGCCCTCGCGGGCAGGCTCGTGTCGTGGGGTGGCCGGACAATTCCTTTAGGAGGAAATGACTCTAATGACCCGAACCGGTTCGGTTCTGCGCGCTCTAGTCGCGTTATTCGTTGCGGCGCTCTCCGCTCCCCTGATGGCCCAAGAAACGGGGGCGGGCGAAGCCAGTCTCAAGCTTCCCAGTCTCAGCACAGTCTCCTTCCTGGATCAAGTATTTCCGGGCGGCATCAGCGGCAGCAGCCTGCTCATGGGCGGAATGGTGGTCAGCTTCCTGGGCTTCATCTTCGGCCTGATTATTTTCGTGCGCCTTCGCAACATGCCGGTCCACAACTCCATGCGCGAAGTCTCTGAGCTGATCTATGAAACCTGCAAGACCTATCTGGCCACGCAGGGAAAATTCCTGGTGCTTCTGGAGTGTTTTATCGCGGTGATCATCGTTATCTATTTCGGGCTGTTGCAGGGTTTTGAAGCCTACAAGGTGGCGATCATCCTGCTGTTCAGCGTGATCGGCATTTCCGGCAGCTTCTCGGTGGCGGCCTTCGGCATGCGCGTCAATACCTTCGCCAACTCGCGCACCGCCTTCGCCGCGCTCAAAGGCAAGGCGTTCCCTTGCTACGAGATTCCGCTCGAAGCCGGCATGAGCATCGGGATGCTGCTGGTCTCGGTCGAGCTGCTCATCATGCTCTTCATTCTGCTGTTCATTCCGGGCGACCTGGCGGGCCCGTGCTTCATCGGGTTCGCGATTGGCGAATCGCTGGGCGCCGCGGCCTTGCGCGTGGCCGGCGGCATCTTCACCAAGATCGCCGACATCGGCTCGGACCTGATGAAGATCGTCTTCAAGATCAAGGAGGACGACGTGCGCAATCCCGGCGTCATCGCGGATTGCACGGGCGACAACGCGGGCGACTCGGTGGGACCCTCGGCCGACGGTTTCGAGACCTACGGGGTCACCGGCGTGGCGCTCATCACCTTCATCCTGCTGGCGGTCCAAGACCCCATCGTTCAGGTGCAGCTTTTGGTCTGGATCTTCTCCATGCGCGTCATGATGGTGATCTCTTCCGGCATCGGCTATTTCGTGAATGGCGCTATCGCCAAGGCGCGCTTCGGGAACGCCGAGAAGATGAACTTCGAGGCGCCCCTCACCACGCTGGTCTGGCTCACCTCCATCCTTTCCATCATCCTCACCTACATCGTCAGCAGGTTCATGATTCCGGACCTCGGCGGCGACGATACGATGTGGTGGAAGCTGGCCACCGTCATCAGTTGCGGCACGCTGGCCGGCGCGTTGATCCCCGAGTTTGTGAAAGTCTTCACCTCTACCAATTCGCGTCACGTGCGTGAAATTGTCACTAGCTCGCGCGAAGGCGGCGCATCGCTCAACATCCTCTCCGGCTTCGTGGCCGGCAACTTCAGCGCCTACTGGTTGGGCCTCACCATTATGGCCCTCATGAGCATCGGCTACTTCATGAGCACCATGTTCCTGACGACGCTGATGCTGGCGCCGGCGGTATTCGCCTTCGGCCTGGTGGCCTTCGGCTTCCTGGGCATGGGACCGGTTACCATCGCGGTGGATAGCTACGGCCCGGTCACCGACAACGCGCAATCCATCTACGAGCTTTCCACCATCGAAACGCTTCCCGGCATCTCCCAGGACATTCAGAAGACCTTCGGTTTCACGCCGGAATTCGAGAAGGCCAAGGACAACCTGGAAGAGAACGACGGTGCGGGCAACACCTTCAAGGCCACCTCCAAGCCGGTGCTGATCGGCACCGCCGTGGTGGGCGCCACCACCATGATTTTCTCGACCATCGTGGCCCTGACCAAGGGTCTCACGGTGAACATCGACAAGCTCTCGCTGATGCACGCGCCGTTCCTGCTGGGCATCATCGCCGGCGGCGCAGTGATCTACTGGTTCACGGGCGCCAGCGCGCAAGCGGTCACCACGGGGGCGTACCGCGCGGTGGAATTCATCAAGCGGCACATCAAGCTGGAGAGCGCCGAGAAAGCCTCCGTGGCCGATTCCAAGCGGGTGGTGGAGATCTGCACGAAGTACGCGCAGAAGGGTATGCTGAACATCTTCCTGGTGGTGTTCTTCGCCGCGTTGGCGTTCGCCTTCCTGGAACCTTTCTTCTTCGTAGGCTACCTGATCTCGATCGCTCTGTTCGGCCTGTTCCAAGCCCTCTTCATGGCTAACGCCGGCGGCGCATGGGACAACGCCAAGAAGGTGGTGGAGACCGAACTGCGCGCCAAGGGGACGGAACTGCACGCCGCCTGCGTAGTGGGCGACACGGTTGGCGATCCGTTCAAGGACACCTGCTCGGTGGCGCTCAACCCCATCATCAAGTTCACCACGCTGTTCGGATTGCTGGCCGTCTCGCTGGCCGTGCACCTTTCGAACGAGCAGGGCAACGCCTTCACCACCGCGCTGGCGGCAGTATTCTTCGTGGTCTCCGTCGTCTTCGTGTATCGCAGCTTTTACGGCATGCGCATCGAGAGCGGCAAGCAGGACTAACCGAGCGCGAGTTCCATCCGGGAGGCCGAGCCCGCTACGTGCGGCGGCGGCGCCCAGGAACAGTCCTCCGGTGGCCGGAAAATAATCGGAAAATAATTGCTGCTACGTTCGTGTGCTTCGTGCTACTGTGTTTGTCAGTAGCACGTTTATAAAAAGCGTAACACTCGATAAAAGAAGCCGCAATACCTTGAGACGATTCGCTATTGCGTCCCTGCTTTTTGCCTCGGTCTGGTACGCGTGGGCAGCCGATGGCAGCGTGAGCGGGCAACTGACCGACCCGCAAGGAAGGCCGGTCGCGGGCGCCACGGTAACCGCCGAGTCCCCTGGCGCCGGAGTTCGGGCGATCCGCAGCGACGCCGAGGGCCGGTTTTCTTTCCCTTCCCTCCCTCCCGGAGAGTACAAGCTGGTTGGATCGGCGCCGGGCTTTGCCGACGTCAGCCAGACGATCGCCGTTACCAGCGGCCCCGCCTTGACGGTCAACCTCCAGCCTGTCCAGATCATCGCGAAGCCGCCTCAGCTATCGGGAACTGTCGTTGACACGTCTGGCGCGGTGATTGCCGGGGCCACCGTGCAGGTTCTAAGCGCGAACGGTACTGTACAAACAACGACCCAGTCGGACGCGAACGGCTCCTTCATTATTTCTGGACTCCCGGCAGGCGATTATCGATTCGTGGTATCTAATCCCGCTTTTGCAATCAAGGAAGTCCCCGTCACCATAGGGACCACCGGGGCGCCGGCCCCGCTGCGCATCTCTCTGGCTGTGCTCTCCGTGAGCACCACCATAAACGTGCAGGGCCGCGCGGATGACCTTGTCGGAATCGCCGACTCCGGCACCCAGGGAACGGTGGGCGCACAGGAAATAGAAGAGCGTCCGATGCTTCGTTCGGGAGAAGTCTTGGAGGCGGTTCCCGGCCTCATCATCACGCAACACGCCGGCGGCGGTAAGGCCAACCAATATTTTCTACGCGGCTTCAATCTCGACCACGGCACAGATATGGCCATGTTCCTCGACGATATGCCGCTGAACCTGCCGTCGCACGCCCACGGCGAGGGGTACTCGGACATGAACGTTGTCATCCCGGAGCTTGTGCAGCGGGTGAATTTCGAGAAAGGTCCTTATTACGCCGACGTCGGCGACTTTGGCTCAGCCGGAGCGGCCCATTTGGAATTCTTCAAGACTCTGCCCGAGAACTTCTTTGAAGTGGAAGGCGGCATGTATGGCTATGCGCGGGCCGTTTTCGGCGTATCGCAAAACCTCGGTTCGGGCAATTTGCTCTACGGTGGAGAAGGGTATTACGATAACGGCCCGCGCATA
>Ga0116110_1002076_pt1 | contig 10212 bp, 9 predicted proteins | sample June2015DPH_8_50_FD_89719 | JGI IMG/M metagenome (GOLD analysis project Ga0116110, IMG submission 89719) | Peatland microbial communities from SPRUCE experiment site at the Marcell Experimental Forest, Minnesota, USA - June2015DPH_8_40 | ecosystem: Environmental > Terrestrial > Soil > Wetlands >...
CGAGGTGATGCATGTCGGTGGCGAAGAACAGCGTAATGCCGAGCATGGTGAGGAAATTGCCGATAATCGCGCCCTGCTCGCCCTGCGTCGGATCGACCGCGGTAACGAAGCCGAGACCCAGTTGCTGCGCGATCACGTAGCCCGCGACCTCGAGCGCGGAAATAGTCAGCCGCGCGGTAATGCCGAGCATCGCGCCGATGAGAATTTCCTCAACGAGCATCACCAAAGCCGGCCCGAGCGCCCCCGGATCGATGTGATAGGCGCTGCGATGAAGCGGCAACAGCATGGCGGCGAGGATGAGCGCGAATGTCAACCGCATGCGCGCCGAGATATTTTGCTCGCCCAGCCCCGGCAGCAACATCAGCATCGTGCCGGTGCGCGCGAATACCAGGAGAAAAGCGGCTCCAAGCGCCGGCAGGTAGGATAGATCGATGTGCAGGGCTAAATGTCCACTCAGCCGTTGGTGATGTGCGCGGCGATCCGCAAAAAGTTCGAGTGCAGCGCGTCCGCCATGAACGGCAGCGCAATTAACATCGCGAGGAAGATCGCCAGGATTTTCGGCACGAAGACTAGAGTCGTCTCCTGAATCTGCGTGAGCGCCTGCAGGAGCGAGACGGCGACGCCGACGATCAATCCGACCAACATCAATGGCGCCGCGACGAGAATGAGTGTCACGATCGCGTCGCGCGCCACATCCATAACTTCCGGTCCGGTCATTCTTTTCCCCGCCCCTACGCCATCCTGAAATGCCCGCCGCAGGCGGGCTTCGAAGGAATTAGATCGGCATCCTCAAAATTTCCTCGTACGCCGCAATGACCTTGTCACGAACGGAAACGAGCGCCTGGATCGCCGTTTCGCTTTCCGCGACCGCCGTAACGACATCGATCATGTTGGCTTTGCCCATCGCCACGGCATGCGCTTGGGTGTCCGATTTGCTGCCGGCGGCGGTCACCGTCGCCATCACGTCCTTGAGGACCGAACCGAAATTGGGTCCGCTGTCTTGCGTGGAAGCATCGCGGCCGAGGCCGGCAGATTGATCGCGCAGCTGCGCGAGAGCAGCAGCATAGACATTGGCGGCGGCAGCCGGTGTCGGCATGGTTCACCTTAGGTTTTGAGGATATCGAGGGTGCGCTGGAGCATGCGGCGCGTAGCGGTGATGACGTTAAGATTGGCTTCGTAGGAGCGCTGTGCGTCGCGCAAGTCGGTCATCTCGACCAACGAGTTCACGTTTGGATATTTGACGTCGCCTTTCGAGTCGGCGACCGGATTGTCAGGCTCGTGCCTGACGCGGAAATCCGAACTGTCGGTGGCAACCCGACCGAGCCCGACCACGTGTGCGCTAAGTTCGCGGTCGAGTTCGGAACGAAAGGTGACGATGCGGCGCCGATACGGATCACCGCCGGGCGCGGTTGCCGTCGAATCGGCGTTGGCGATGTTCTCGGAGATGATGCGCATGCGGCCAGCTTGCGCGCGCATCCCGGTGGCGGCGATCGCGATCGATTTGATGAAGTCCATCACGGCTGGTCGTCTCCGCTTGCCGCTGGAAACCTGGCCTCAGGCTTTGCCAATCGCCGTTTTGATCAATGCGAGGCTGTGCGTGTAGAGCGAGGTCGCCGCGTCGTAATCCATCTGGTTGCCGGCGAGTTTGAGCATCTCGTCCTCGTGGCTGACCGCGTTGCCGCGTGGACGCACCTCGTAGTGCGGTTCCTTATCCTCGGCAAATTGCGAGCCGCTGCCACCTGAGACGCCAATATGGCCGGGATCTGTGCGCGCAAGCGTAAGCGACGCTGTTTGCAGCGCATTCTCGAAATTCGGCGGCCCTAGATCGCGGGCGCGGTAGTTGGGGGTATCGGCATTGGCGACGTTCTCGGCGAGGACGCGTTGGCGTTCCTGATGCCACTGCATGCGCGTGCGCAGCATCGAGAGAATCGGAATATCGACGATCGGCATGGCGCGGCCCTCATTGCCCCTAGGCAGACTTTGCCGGGGGTATGGTTAATGAGGAGTTAAGCCGAGTGTTGGTGGGCTCCTGCCATTAATCCGCCATTTACCATAGAAATGCTGCTTACTCGGGGACCGGGCTCTAAAACGCCCGTCGACTTTAATTCTTTGTTAGTATTCGCGGCGGCAAATGTTACCGGCGCTGTTAACCATTGGGAATCCGGTGGGCCGCGGCGACGACAATGGGGAGTTGGGCGGATGTTCGATTTGTTCGGCGCGGAGATGCCACTCGCCGTACGCTTTTTCTTGGCATTCCTCATCGTGCTGGGATTGATTGGCGTGGCCGCGTGGGCGGTACGCAGATTCGGCAGCGCGCGACTTGGCGGTGCGGTGCGCGGACGGCAGCCCCGACTCGCGGTGATCGAATATGCCACCGTTGACGCGCGGCGGCGGCTTCTGCTGGTCCGCCGCGACAACGTCGAGCACCTTGTCATGATCGGCGGCCCGACCGACGTCGTGATCGAATCCAACATTGTGCGCGCGGCGCCAGCTTCCCGCGACGTGGCCGTACCGCGTCCGCCTGCACTGCCGGAATCGCTGCCGCGGCCGATTCCGTTGCCTGAAGCCGCATCGAACGGTTCCTGGCCGCTACAGCCGGAGCCGCCGGCGCCGCCGCGACGGGTGCCGCGGCTTGAGCCGACGCTCGACGAATCAGGAAGCTCTGCGCCGCAGCATTCCGAGCCGCCGCCCCGCGCGCAGCGCGAAGCTCTGACTGCGCTTGCCGAAGATCTTGCGGCGCACCCGGTACCACCAGCACCGCAGGCGGCGCCCGTTACGCCCCTCCCCCCGCGCGGCCGCACAGCGTCACGACCGCAACCGGCCGAACCGCGCACGGAGGCCCATCGTCCAGAGCCGCGTCCCGAACCGCGCATGCCGGTGCAACCAACCAACCCGGAGCCCTCGGCGGCCGATCAAAGCCTCGCGGAAATGGCGCAACGGCTCGAAGCGGCGCTGCGCAAGCCAAAGCCGGCGGAGCCGCGCGAGACACACGCTCCATCGCCGACGACTGGACGCGTGGCGCCAGCGCCTGAACACGCTGACGAGGAGGAAGCCGCAACTCCACCCCCTCCCCCGCTGCCCCGCGCGGCACGCCCAACCGAAGCAAAACCCGCGCGCGCGGACGCCAGCCAGAAGGAAGGCAAAGCGCTCTACGATACACTGGAACAGGAGATGGCGAGTTTGTTGGGCCGTCCCGCAGGCAAGACCTGATGGCATCAACTTGGGGCCGCCGCGTCCGTATCAAAACGGTGGCGGCCTCAGTAGCGGCTCTCATTGTTTCGGCGATGCCGCTCGCCGCACAAGATATCAGCATCAACCTCGGTCAAGGCGCCGCAACAGGCGGGCTGAACGAGCGCATTATCCAGTTGATCGCGCTGTTGACGGTGCTTTCGCTGGCGCCGTCGATCCTGGTGATGATGACCTCGTTCACGCGCATCGTCGTGGTGCTGTCGCTCTTGCGCACCGCGCTCGGCACCGCGACCTCGCCGCCCAATTCGGTGGTCATCTCGCTGGCGCTGTTCCTCACCGCCTTCGTGATGGGGCCGGTGCTCACGCGCGTCTATGACGTCGGCGTCAAGCCGCTGGTCGCCAACGAGATCAACATCAACGAAGCGTTCGACCGGGCCTCGGGACCGCTGCGCGGCTTTATGGAGAAGAACGTCCGGGAGAAGGATTTGCGATTGTTCGTCGACATGTCGGGCGAGAAAGCGCCGTCGAAGCCGGAAGACTTGTCGATGCGTATCCTGATCCCCGCCTTCATGATCTCCGAACTCAAGCGCGCGTTCGAGATCGGGTTCTTGCTGTTCCTGCCATTCCTCATCATCGACTTGGTGGTCGCCTCGGTGCTGATGTCGATGGGCATGATGATGCTGCCGCCGGTCGTGGTGTCATTGCCGTTCAAGCTCATATTCTTCGTGCTGGTCGACGGCTGGACGCTGGTCGCCGGCTCCCTCATTCAGAGCTACGGGACATAAATCCTCGTCATTGCGAGGGTCGCAGACCCGAAGCAATCCAGCGTTGGTTCTGGATTGCTTCGTCGCTTCGCTCCTCGCAATGATGACTAGTGCAACGGAACTCCATCAGCAGTTCCGCGTCAGTTAGCTGACAAACAAAATCTGCTGAGGAGAACGTCATGGGATTCGGACCCGGATGGTTGCTTTGGCTGCTTGGTATCCCGCTGCCAATCATCATTCTGTTGGCGATTTTCATGCACCACTAGACGGAAACCGGCGGCTCATTCTGCCGTGATGCCCGCGTTCGTCGCGGGCATCACCGTCTTAAGGCTCACCGCTGCGCGGTTCGCCCCGCCGCGCGCGGGGGCGGCGCGGGCGGCATCGCCGCCGGGCGTGTTGCCGGCGCTGCGGAAGAAAGTGGTGCACCGCTCGCGGGCGCTTTTGCCGGCGGCGACGCCGCAGGCGAAACGGCGCCCGCATCTGGATAGCGCGCCTGCATGTCGCGCAAGAACCCTTCGAGCGTGTCAATCGACGCCGCGGCACGAGCGATGTCGCGGAATTCCCCTCCACTCGTGCCGAGCGGCGCGGAGACGACCTCAAATGCCCGCGCGTCTGGCGTTTGCGCCATCTTCGCCGCGTATTTCTCACGGAAGCGGCTCAAGCTCAAAGCGTCTTCGCCGAGCGCATAACCGATCGCCGCACGCAAGATGTCCGCTCGCTCGACCTCGTTCAAAGGCTGCCATTCCTTCCAGCGCTCGCCATAATAAAGTTCGATCTGCTCCGCCGACTGGCTCCAGCGCCGCGCGGCCCACAATATGTCGGAACGCAAGCGGACCGTCTCGCGGCCTTCGATATTGGCGATGACTTCCAGCGCCACATCATAGCGGCCGAGATCGGAGAGAGCGCGTGCCTCGAGCAGCAAGCGCTGATTGCGCAGCTCAATGGCGAGATCGGAGGTGCGACTGGTGCGCAGTGTCGCCAGCGCGCGATCGCCCTTATGGTTCATGAGATAGATGACGGCCAGGCGCGTCGCCACTTGTGCGCGCGCGGCACCTTGCAGCCGGTGATCGACCTGGTACTGCAACAGCTCTGCGGCCTGGTCGAGCAGGTCCACGGACACCAGCCGGTCGGCAAGCCGCCGGATCATCTCGTCGCCACGGCGGCCGATCGGGGTAAGCTCGCGGAAGTCATAGAACAGAGCGAGCGCATCGATGGCGGAAAGCGTATCGCCTTTGCCGGCCAGAAACAGCGTATCGAACGTCGCCGCCGCCTCCTCCTGGATGCGTTGCGTCATGTCGGAATCCGGATGCGCCGCCACAGCGCTGCGCATGACGTAGAAAGAATCGCGGTAGCGCCGGTCTTCGGTATAGAGCCTTGCCAGGATTTCCAGCGCCCCGATCTCGGTGTCGTCGCCACGCCAAATGGTGGTGAGCGTTTCCAGCTCGGAAATGACATCCTCGCGCTTGAGATCGCCGAGCGTGTAGCGCAGCGCCGCCTCGCGCAGCCGTCCCTGCGCCGCAGCCGGACGGTCCCAGGAATCCGCCGCCGTACGGTAGGCGGAGAGCGCCTCTTCGCTGCGGCCCAACCCTTCCGACAATCGCCCGACGAGCACAGACAGCGCCGGCTGCAGCTCGCGCGGAAACCCTATGGTTTCGATGTCGTTGAGTTCGTCGCCGGCGCCGCCAAAATCACCCACCTCGATGGCGGCGCGCATCTCGTCCTTGAGCGCAACCCGCTGCAGCTCAATCGGCAGCGTGGCGATCGCCGCTTCGACGCTCTTGAAGCTGTCGCGCGCCTGCGCCCATTTGCCCTGACCGGCATAGGCGAGCGCGCGCCATAACGGCGCATCGTGCTGATCGCCGATCGCCGGGGTGGCGAGATCCTTGAGCGCGTCATCGGGCCGATTCATCATGACTTCGGCGACGGCGCGCAACACGTTGGCGGAAACGTCCTCAACACCCGGACGGTCTCCCGCCAGCACCACGTCGAGCACGCCTTTGGCCTCCGGATACATGTCACGGGCGATGTAGAAACGCGCGAGGTCAAGCCGCTGCGGCAGACGCTTGCCCGCCGGGGCGCCGGCCGCGGCAGTAATGAGCTGCGATTGGCGTTCACTGAAGGTCGACTGCCGGTCGAAGCCCCAAACCTGCGAATCGAACATCACCGGCCGTAACGCGCTGCCGTGCAGGACGCTTTGCAGCGAGCTCGACAGGGTCAAGCCGCCGGGCCGGCTGATAACGACTTTGTCTGGAGCAATCTCCACATTCACGTCATCGGCGAGCGGCTCGACCACCACGCCCTGGGTCGAGGCGAGCGCGCGGAATTCGACGAAATCCTGCTCGTTGACGAAGCCGCGGGCCGGCGCAAAACCGGTTACAACGAAAAGATCGTCGCCGACCCCGGCATCGTGGATGCGATGCAATTGGTGCGGCTCCTCGAAGGAGACCGCGACGCTCGCGCGATTCGGCCCGATCATGTTGCGGGCGATGTCGAGCGCGCGCGTCGGATCGGCCATGGTATCGCCGATGGTCACTGTCCATCCCGGCCCCTCGGTCGCAACGCTCGAAAGGTGCGGACGATCGAGCCGGATGCGGACAATGCCGGTGTCGCCGTCGCGGGTGAACTCGGCGCCGCGAATGGTGCGGCTCGCTTCGCCATTGAGCGCGGCAAGGTCGATAGCCGATTTCGAATCCAACACGATCCAGAGCGAGTCGGCACGATGGAACACGGCCGCTGCGGTGGGAGTCAGGAATGGAAACGACAATTTCAAGTTGGCGCCTTGGCGGGACAGTTCGACAGCGACTGTGTCGTCCGCCTTGCGGTCGCGCGGCGACGGCGCGGGCGGGTGCGGCGCCGCGCTCGCCGGCACCTCGACTTTCGCTGCCGGGGCCGGGGCTTCGGCATTCCGCGCAGACGCCGTCGCGGGCGCAGGCGCGGCGGATCGAACAACGGCGGCGGGCGCCGGGGGCGTGGTCTTGACCTCCGCTGGCTTCGGCGTCTCCAGGGGAATTGGCGCGGCCGCGGCCTGCGGTACGGCTGGAGTCTGCACGGCGACTGTCGCCGGCGCCGCGACGCCGGGCAGGTCGGCAGCCGGCGCAGCCGCGGCGCTTGGTGCGACGGCTTCAGGAAGCAGTTTTGCAGACAGTCCGCCTTCGGCAGCCAGAATCGGCAAGCCGTTTCCGGCGGCTTTGTCGTGGGCGGCCGCGGCGGCGTCAGCGTTGACGACGTCGACAACGTAGCCCTTGCCGTCGCGGAAAGTGCGCACATCGACCTTGGTAAGGAAGCTAAAGCGGACCAAAGCCGAATCCTGTTCGACCTCGGAATTAATGGCGACGACAGCTGCCGGCAAAGCAGCCTCGACGTCGGTCAGGTCGAACGTCAGCGGCGCATCGAATGTCAGCGTCAGCCGTTCGCTGGCGCGATCCGCGGACACCGCGGTCTGATCCGGAATGTCGAAAACGTAGCGCGTAAAGGTCGGTTGGGTCGCTACATGCACGCGCACCGGCACGAGCTTCTTCTGTTGCTCACTCTGCTGCGCGAGCCGCGCGAGCCGCTCGGCTTCCCGCGCGCGGCGCGCCAATTCCTCGACCACCTCCTGCGGCAGGCCGGGCGGCGCCACGCTCCAGGTCTCCGGCAACAGGTCGACGAAAAATTTCGCGCCGGCGGCCATCGAGTTGACCGTCACCTTGCGCGCCAGTGCCAGGCGGATGGCGCGGCCGTCGGGATCGCGCCGCGCCGCACCGATATAGTTCGGCGCTTGCATTGACAGGCTCTCGACGGAAAGAAAGACCGGCTTAGCGAAGTTGATGATCAGGACATTGCCGGCGGCGTGCGCGCTGGCATCAATGTCCTCGCTCAGCGCGAAAACGAGCCGGGCGTAGCCGGCGCTGACGTCGACAGTGACGGCAGCGCGCAGCGGATCAGCCCTGGAGGTGGCCGGCGCCACGAACACGAGAGCGAGGAGACCGAGCGCAAACGCCTTCCGGATGGTGCCGCACGCCATGATTTACTCGACCGACGCCACATTCATGCCGACGGCGCGCTTGAAGCCCGCGGCTACGCGCCGGCACAGCAGCCCGGGGAGAGAGGCTTAAGGATAGGGCCGCCCGTTTAACGTCCGATTAACGGCTTTTTCAATGATTCCAGAAGGTTATGAAGAAGAGCGAATAGCGATGCGCATTGCTCGCCTCCTCCCTGTAATCGCCGTTGCCATTTCGCTCCTCGCCAACCGGAACAATGCCGGCTGGACAACGTTTCCCGGGCTGCGCACTCCCAATTTGCAGAAGGAAAATCGGCGATGTCGGGTTCGGCGCGATACACCCCAGGCGGTCTCCGCCGAAGTCGGGAAATCGAGCGCCGTTTCCGCGTGCTGGAGAAAAGCCTGGAGAAGATCGGCACACGGGCTTCTTCCAATGCCGGGGACACAGCCGAGGGCCTCGGCGAGGCCGTCGCGTCCGCCTTGTTCGGCTGGGCCGATCGGCGAAACTCGGAAACGTGGCGCTGACGGCTGGCCGACGAAATCGAGCCGCGGCCGCCGTTTGCGCTTTCGGTCGCCAATGGCGTCAGTGTCCTCATCGGCACCATCAGCCGACGCTCGGACTTAAACGGCCGATCTGAAGGCAATTCGGACCGATCCGAAACCGGGTATTGTTACGGCGCGGGAGCATGTACATGCATGCGCCGTGCACCCATCGGATGGTTCCCCATGCTCGGCGCCTACCCTGCGAAACGTCCCGACGACACGTCATTGAAAACCGCCACGTGGGTCGATCTCTTCGATCCTACCGACGCGGAGAGGTCGGCGTTCGAAGAAGCCTTTGGGCTGCGCGTGCCGACCAAGGAACAACTTGTCGAAATCGAGTCCACCAGCCGGCTGCGCACCGACGGCGACGCTCTTTATATGACGGCACCGCTGCTCTTCGCCGCCGACAACGAACCCTGGGTCTTTGCCCCGACCGGCTTCGTGCTTGCCAAGAACGTTCTGCTCACCGTGCGCTCTTCGGAACTAACGGCATTCCACACGGTGATAACGGAGCTTACCGCAAGTGAGCACATCGAGCCGGCTCACGCCTTCGTGCGGCTCCTCGAAGTTTTGGTCGACCGCATGGCGGATCTGCTCGAAGGCAGCGCCCGCGACCTCGACGACGCCTCGCACCTCATCTTTCGGCCGGAAGCGCCCAAGGAGGCGCGCTTGTCCCACGAGACGGCGAAGCTGCGCCGGCTGATGATCCACACCGGCCGCATCAGCGAGCGCATGGCGCGCGTTCAATATACGCTCGTGTGCCTCGATCGGATGGCGAAATTCGTGGTCGAACGCTGCCGAGAATGGATCGCGCGCGATGTGAGTAACCGGCTGCAAACCGTCTCCTCCGATATCGCCTCGCTCGTGCAATTCACCGAGGGGCTGGTGAGCCGGGTGCAGCTTCTGCAGGACGCCGCCAGCGGCATCATCAACATCGACCAGAACGAGGTGATGAAGGTTCTGACCATCGCCTCGGTCGTCGGCATTCCGCCGGTGCTGGTCGTCGGTGTCTACGGAATGAATTTCAAGAACATGCCGGAGCTGGATTGGACCTGGGGCTACCCATACGCCCTGGCGCTCGTTGTAATTACCTCTTTGTTGCCCCTTATTTGGTTCAAATGGAAGGACTGGATTTGATTCGATAACGCGATCGCACTTGTTCGCAATGTTGAGCCAAAGCACAATGTTAGGCTGAAACCCAACGGCGACGACACACATGGAACCCAGAGCATGAAGAGCGCTTTTGGCACCACCAAAACGGGTTTCGTCCTCGTGCTCCTGGTCCTTTTGTTGCTCATCGGCCTGCCCATCGCGGTCTGGCTGGATCTGACCAATCTCGCCGAAACGAACCTGACTCGCCAAGCGAGCGATCTGAATTCCATCATCAGCAGCGTCCGGGGTTACTACGCCGCCAACGTCGTCGGCCGTATCCTCGCCGCGCCCGGCGTCGCGACCCAGGTGGTGCACAATTACGAAGCTATCCCGGGCGCAATTCCCATTCCGGCAACGCTTTCGCTCGAACTCGGCAAGGTGATCAGCGAGCGGCAGCACAACGTAAAGTACCGTTTTGTCTCGGATTATCCGTTTGCCAACCGCGCGCCACACGCGCTCGACCAATTCGAAACGGATTCGCTGCGCAGTCTGCGCCGAGACCCTAATCAGGTGCTGAACCTCGAATCGAGTTCTCTGTTCGTGGATCAAGTTCGGCTGGTCGCAGCCGTGATCATGGGTGCAGCC
>Ga0116110_1002078_pt1 | contig 10208 bp, 5 predicted proteins | sample June2015DPH_8_50_FD_89719 | JGI IMG/M metagenome (GOLD analysis project Ga0116110, IMG submission 89719) | Peatland microbial communities from SPRUCE experiment site at the Marcell Experimental Forest, Minnesota, USA - June2015DPH_8_40 | ecosystem: Environmental > Terrestrial > Soil > Wetlands >...
ATAAACGCCTCATGCTTCAGGATAAGCACGGCAACGGTACCCGCAAGGCAAGCCCGCCAACGTTGCCCCTATCGTTTTAACGTCTATTCAATACCGCCTGAGTCGAGCGCCTGGCCCTGGGAGGTTTAAACCTACGTGGCGGCGGCTCCGGTTCAGGCGCTAAACTTCCCTTTCTACAGCTTTAAGACGTATGGCTTGGCGCTTTTGTCTACAAAAAATCAGCAAAATATTTACTGGAGAGCGTCTTGAAACTCAATCTCCATAAACACGCCTTCACAGCACGAAACGGAAACCGGCATTTTGGAACCGGTTGCGTCCACAGAGCTATAATGCGGCCTTACCAGTGTCTTGTCCAATAATTCCTTGCTGATTAGCCGGAATTTGCCTATCCGAAAGTTTGATTTTTCTTCTGGCGAGACGCGCTTGTCGAAGACAAAAGGGGGCACGAATTGGATTGGGGCAAGGTAACATCTATCGTTTTAAAACCGGGTCGGGCTTAGCGTTCTCCTATATGGCCATATATCCAGTTCTTAAGAATTTTCTGCTGGAAAAAGCACTAATTTCGGAAATAAGATACTAATCCATAGCCATTTCTCTTAATCCTGTAACTCCTGTCTGATCTTTTCCCTCGGTCCTCCTTCCCCCGTCTTAGCGGTTGTCAAGCAGGTGCTTTATTACCGAAAGGCAATGTTCCATTGCCGCGTGGAGGTTCCACTTGACCTTGTCCCGGACTCCGGCCATGTTGCTGATTCCGCGAAACTCCAGGAATGGAACGTCAAATAGAAGGCAGGTCTGGGCAATCGCGCTTCCCTCCATGTTTTCCGCCTGGGCATGGAAGCTTCGAAAGCGTGCATCGGCCGTGTCCATATCGCCGCTCACCATGCCAACCGTAAGACTTGGCCCATATTGGACCCTGAAGCGACGCTTTTTCTCGTGGTAATAGCCCGGGGCGGGGCTATCACACTTTTCGCCGGGGAGATCGTCTGGCCGGATACCCCCGGACGGGTCCGTACTGAACATGCCCGCCGGAAGGATGGCGCGGATTTGTGCGCGGGCCAGGAACTCATCGAGCGGGAAAGAGTCGTAGAAGAGTTGAGCGCCCTTGAGCACCAGAGGGATTGCGAGGCTGCTGGTTGGCATTGGCCCTTCTTTTCGCAAAACTCCTTCATCTGCGCAAATACAGTTTTCGCTGATCAGGACGTCTCCGATTTCAAGCCCTGAACCTTTATAGGCCCCTGCGCAGCCGACGTTCCAGACCTCGCAGGCCTTGAAGCTGGTAAGCACCGCCGCTGCAGTTGCAGCCGCGTTCACTTTCCCGACCCCCGTTGTTCCCAAAAGCAATTTAAGGTCACGGTAAATATACGTTGAGAACGGGTTCCCGGCTATTTTAGAACTGATCGCGGGTCGAAAGGAGCTGCAGAGCGGAGCGATTTCTTCGGGAGTTGCGCCGAGAATTGTGACATCGACATTTTCCATTTCTTTGCCGGCCCAAAAGAGGATCAAATCGAATTAAACGAGAGCTGTCGGCCCCACAGACAATGGCCGAAACGATTGGCGAGACTGCGACCAGCCTGTGGAAATGCCCGGGACAACTCTTGAGAGAAGGTTTTATCACTCTTCGAAATCAATTTCAGTATTCAAATTACACGTGGTGAACCATCAGGATTTTTCATCGGTGCTTCCAGAGTTTTACAGCCCGCCGTTCGTATTTTTGCATACGCCTCCGCCCTTGATTCCAGCGTAAACCGTTTGCGTGGTCATGGGGTCAATCGTTGCGGCATTATCCTGGCTCTGGTTTTGGTTACCCGTATGCGCCTTTTCGCCGCGAGGGTTGCCAGAGCCCCCCAAAGTTGGTAGGATTCTCAATCCGTGCAGCTGCGGAGAAACACCGGGGATCCGAACCTGAAAATGGAAAAATAATGAAAGTTGTTATCGCAAGGACAGCAGGCTTTTGCAAAGGGGTCCGCGACGCAATCGAAATCACCATGAGCGCCATCCAGCATCGCCAGAAAGGCGAGGACATCTGCACCTTCGGACCGCTCATCCACAACAGGCAGGTCCTGACGATGCTGGGGAAAAAGGGCGTCGTGGACGAAAACCGCATTGAGAACTGCGCGGGCAAAAAGGTGGTGATCCGCGCCCACGGAATTCCTCCTTACAGCCGCCAGCAGCTTCATCAGCAGGGGGCAACTCTTCTGGATGCGACATGCAAGCGCGTAGCCAGAGTCCATGCGGCTATAAAGAGACATGCAAGGCGCGGATACTACACGATAATAGTTGGCGACGCGGATCACGCCGAAGTCATCGGGCTTCTTGGTTACACCGAGAATCGCGGCGCCGTAATAAACCGGCCCGAACAAATCGACGAATTGCCATCTCACTGGGACAGGGTGCTTCTGGTGGCGCAAACTACCCAGAACGAAGAGGTCTTTCGGGAAGTCGAGGAAACTTTTCTAAAAAAATACCCGAATGGAATAGTAAAAAACACGATTTGTGATTCGACACAGGAGCGGCAGGCCGAAGTAAAGCAGTTGTGTTCCAAAGTCCAGGCAATCGTCATAGTGGGGGGGCTTCATAGCGGAAACACCTTAAGACTTGCCGAGGTGGCCAGGGCTTGCGCCATACCGACTTTCCACGTGGAAACGGAATCGGATCTGGACCCCCGGGTAATGGCTCGTTACTCCTGCGTCGGGGTTTCGGCAGGGGCGTCAACTCCAAACTGGATCATACGAAACGTCGTTGAGTTCCTCGAGGCCGTAACACCTGAAGCGGGGACAAAGTTCCGGTGGAAACACATTCTTGAGAGGCTCGCTTACGGCAATTTCTACATCGCTTTGGCGACGGCGCTCCTGGCCCAGATTTCAGAAGCCCTGACCGACTTTGCCGGGTCGGCGGCTTTCAGCCTGATGGCTGCGGGGTACGCCTTTGCGATGCATTCTCTCAATGTTTACCTGGACCAGGACTCCATCGAATTAAACGATCCCGGCAGGGCTGCTTTCTATCGAAAATGGCGGCCTGTCTTTATGTTCTCGAGCGCCTTATCCCTTGCGGCGGCGCTGATTCTGGCCTACGGCATAGGTTTTCGTAATTTCCTTCTTATGCTTTTATTGATATTGATGGGGCTTCTATACGGGGTCAAGGTCTTCATGCCGGCAGGGTGGGAAAAATTTCCTGTCAAGCTCAAGGATATTCCAACTTCGAAGACTTTTTTCGTGCCCTTGGCCTGGGCTTCTGTCTGCGTCCTGCCTTATATTGCCGGCGGCTATAATTCAAGCAGGGTCGTGTTCGCCTGTTGGATCATCTTTCTCCTCTCTCTCGTCCGAACAACCCTGCGCGACTTCCTCGCGATTCAGGGAGACAGGCTTGTCGGCAAGGAGACCCTCGTCGTGCTCGCTGGAGAAAAGAGGACCGTCCTTTTCACAGTTACGGTCCTTCTGGCGCTTGTCATTACGGCCGTTTGCGGTCCCCTTGCCGGGATATCCACCAGTTTTTCCTATTTCCTTATCGCTCCCGCTCTCATTTACGGTTTTTTTCTTAAAATAGGGTCCAAAAGAAAGCTCCGGGAGGACCCGCTCTACGATGTTCTTATAGAGATCGTGCTGATCGTGACCGGCTTGAGCGCAATAGCCTGGAACCTGACGCACTGAAATAGTGATTAGTGAATAGTGAATGGTGAATGGTGAATGACAAATGCCACAGGAGCAATAATGAAAGCAGAGCCGTTCAACCCGTTTACAATTGCGCAGCAGCAAATAGACCATGCGGCGGAAAAACTCGAGCTTGACCGGGCGACCAATGAGCTGCTCCGGTGGCCGATGAAGGAGATCAAGGCAACCCTGCCCGTTAAAATGGATGATGGTTCAACCAGGATCTTCCATGCGTTCAGAATCCAATACAACACCGCGCGAGGTCCGGCAAAAGGTGGCGTCAGGTGGCACCCTCTGGAGACAATGGACACGGTCAGGGCTCTTGCCGCCTGGATGACGTGGAAGACTTCCGTTGTGGATCTGCCGCTCGGTGGAGGCAAAGGAGGCGTCGTCTGCAACCCCAAGGAACTTTCCGAAACAGAGAAAGAGCGTCTGGCCCGGGCCTATGTGCGTGCGATGGCCAGGTCCCTGGGAGTAACGAAGGACGTTCCGGCCCCGGACGTATATACCACGCCGCAGATTATGGCCTGGATGATGGACGAGTATGAAACGATCGTCGGGGAAAATCACCCGGGAGTCATAACCGGCAAACCTCTGGCTCTGGGCGGGTCCAAAGGCCGGGGGGACGCCACAGCGAGAGGCGGTATCTATGTCACGCGTGAAGCCGCTGCAGTCAACAACATCAGCCTTGAAGGCGCCACAATGGCCGTCCAGGGGTTCGGTAACGCAGGCCAGCATGGCGCTCTTCTTGGCGAGGAGATCCTGAACCTCAAGCTGGTTGCGGCTTCCGATTCCAAGAGCGGCGTCTACAACCCGAACGGTATCAGCGCGGCGGCCCTGATCGATTACAAGATAAGAAACGGTGTAGTACAAGGCTTTCCGGGGACTGACGAAATAACAAACGAGGAGCTTCTCGCCCTTCCGGTGACGGTGCTTTTCCCGGCAGCGCTCGAAAACGTGATTCGCGACGATAATGCTGCAAATCTCAAGTGCAGGATCTGCTGCGAACTGGCAAACGGACCAACTACACCCGAAGCCGACCTCATTCTCGACGATAAGGGTATAGTTGTATTGCCGGACTTCCTTGCCAACGCAGGAGGAGTGACAGTATCTTATTTCGAGCAGGTTCAGAATGCATACAACTTTTACTGGGAACTGCAGGAGGTCCACTGGAGGCTTGATAAGAGAATGACCCAGGCCTTTGCAAGCGTATATGAGATGAGCCGGCGCAACAAAATACATCTCAGGGAAGCCGCCTATCTGGTTGCAATTGCTCGAGTGGCCGAAGCCTGCAAACTGCGAGGCTGGGTGTAGGAAGTTTCCCACTGATCATAGACAGATCAGGAAGAGCCGCGAAGGCTGAAAAAACTAAAACCGCTGGCCTCTTTTTCCGAACGGCAACGCTCCGCTTTGGAGCTGGAATTGTGGCGCAACTCTCTTGCTCTTCGCGATGGAATCCGTCCCCTTTTCGCGGCTTTGTATGAAAAAATGAGCTACAGTCCTCCCAGGAGTCCTGATGGGCCAAAACGTCAAAGCATACTTCACCTCGACGGACATATGCGCAGCGGACCTGATTCGCTCATACCGGCTCTATGACAAAATGATCAGGTTTCCCCATCTTCTGGATGAAATTCGCAAGCTTTTTCTCTCCGTGCTGTGCAAGCGCGGGATCGTATGCGCGGAGTCAATCCGCCAGGATGCGGTCAGGCAACTGGAGGCGCTTGGCGAGCCGGCAACCGAGCGGACAATCGGAGAGGTGACAGGCATACTTACCGATATATATTTTGCACGGCATTTTACATTGGAGGATATAGAGAACTATATCAACCTTGCCAGAAAACGTGACTCCTTTCAGAGTCTCAACAAGCTCATGAACACCGAAGGGGTCACATCCAGCCAGATTCGTGAAGCGGTACGAGAATTGTGCGCAATCCCCAAGGGCAGCCTTTATATAAGCCCCGGCGAGTCAATGGGCGTGCGCGTCGCCCTGGTTAGCCGGTTCATTTCCGATCAGCTTCCCTTCCTGGGAGTAGCCAAGAATCATATCACGATCCGGGATATGGACGAGTTGATGGGACAAATTATCTGGAACCCCAGACGCGGCGGACGAATCGGCGGTAAAGCGGCAGGAATGTTCCTCGCCTATAAGATTATTTTGCCGCTGCTTCGACAAAGAGACCCGGAATTTGAAAAATACGTAAGGATCCCCGAGTCGCATTATTTCAATTCTGGTTTTCTGACTGATTTTCTCGACTCGAACAACCTTTTCTCACTTCACTCTCAAAAATATAAAAACCGGGAAACAATCGAGGAAGAATACGGCCAGATATCGGAAACAATCCAGAAGGCCACTTTTCCGTCCGATGTGACGGAGCAGTTCAGGGCTTTTCTGGAAAAGATCGGCGAACATCCGCTCATAATCCGCTCGTCCAGCCTGCTGGAGGACAACGTCGGATTTACTTTTTCGGGCAAATACGACTCGGTTTTCATTGCAAATCAAGGCAAGATCGAGATCCGGCTCAACGAATTCACACACGCATTGAAGCAGGTGCTTACAAGCGTCTTCAGCCCACAGGCCATTCTTTACCGTCTGGACCACAACCTGCTCGATTTCGATGAACGGATGAGCGTTCTCGTGCAAAAGGTAGTCGGAAGGCAGTTCAATGATTTTTTCTTCCCGACTGCGGCAGGAGTAGCTTTTTCACAGAATGTATACGCCTGGACCCCGAGGATAGTAAGGGCCGATGGGTTGGTGAGGATGGTCTTCGGTCTCGGCACGCGCGCCGTTGAACGCATCGGGCCTGACTACCCCAGAATGGTCCCCCTCAGCCATCCCCTCCTTCGCCCCGAAGTGAGCGCCGCAGAAATCAAGAAATACTCCCAGAAGCTGGTTGACGTTCTCGACTTGAAATCAAGGTCTGTCCTGACGATTCCGGCCACAGACCTCTTCCGGGCAATCAATCATCCCGACCTTTATTACGCTGTCTCGGTTGATGATGAGGGGCATCTTGCGGCGCCTCTTTTCAAGAAAGAGCAAATCGACACGGCCCGCTCCAGTATAACTTTCGACAACCTTCTTTCCAAAACGCCCCTGGCAGGACTTATGAAAAAAATCCTTCATCAGTTGGAGGAAGCATACGGCCGGCCTGTAGAAGTTGAATTCGCATGGGACGACGGCAGACTCTATCTTCTTCAGTGCCGCGCGCTCTCCTTGAGCAGGCTTGTGGAAAAAGTGGCCGTCCCCAAGGACATCGACCCCCAAAAAGTTCTTTTTACCTGCAGCAGCATCCTGTTCAGCAGTGCGGTCAAGAACATTGAATACATTGTGTACATCGATCCCGGGGCCTATGCCGGGCTCGCGACATTCGACGAGCGGCTCGCTGTAGGGCGGATGGTGAGAAGGATCAATCGCCTGCTCGAAAACAAGGTCTACGCCCTTTTCGGGCCGGGAAGATGGGGAACAAACGACGTGAAGATGGGCGTCAAAGTAGGCTATGAAGATATCAACCGAACGAAGGTCCTGGGCGAAATAGCCATGAGAGAGGTTGGGGCCGTACCGGAACCATCTTTCGGCACCCATTTTTTCAACGATCTGGTAGAGGCAAACATCGTCCCCCTGGCTATTGACCCTGACAGCCCCGGGACAGTGTTCAGGGAGGCGTTTTTCCGCCAGTGCCCCGACGCCCTCGTCTCGCTCGACCCGGGGCTGAAAAGCGATGGAATCGCCCGGGTCATAGACGTACCCTCCTGCACTCAGGGGCAATATCTTCAGGTCTACCTGGACAGCGATGCACAAAAGGGGGTGGGCTTTTTAGGCTACCCTGAACAGGCGCCCTGATAAAAAAACTTTATTGTTTGGGTGTGGTTAATGGGCTATACATTCCGAAAAGGAAATCTGAATTTCGGGGTTGGGTTGCCAACATTCGGGGTGAATTATTCGGATTGGTTCTTGAACGCTGGCCGAAACGCACTCGGAACCGTCGCAGAAAAGCGAAATGGACGACCTTCTCAGAGCGACGTGTCCGGATTGGGCAAAGCAGTACGGTAAAGGTACGGGACTAACCCGTTGCCCCTGAGCGACAAGAGACCCAAATGTATCTGAACGAAGAACGCCGGCACGCGAGCCGGGTTAAGTCTGGCTGAATGAATAGAAAACTTGCCTTAATCTTCCTCGTTTGTTTTTCTTTCTCCATTCTGGGGTGTGCATTTCATCACCACGAAGATGGAGACCACCACGATAATTGCGCCATCTGCTTTTGTGTTTTCCACCATTCAAACCTGGCTTTTCAGGATTGCCCTCAAATTTCACCACTTATTTCCGGCATTTTCCCCGGCGTTTTAGAAAATGCGGTAAACTTTTCCTCTTTTCGTTGTTCTCCATATTTAAATCGAGCTCCTCCAGCGTAATACCCGGACCCTAGAGCTTCCTGCAAAACATTATAGGAACGCCTCGCGCAGCGTCGAGATCTCAACCATTCGTGGGAGCGGCGCGTACATTTTCTATTCTCTACGCCTCGCGGGGTGAGCGGCAACGCCGCAGAGGGCGACCATGAGGAGGAGCTACCATGCGGACTATTATTGCACTCGTTTTTGTATTTGTATTTTCATCCTGCGCGTTTGCTCAAACCGTGGAAGAGAGGCTGCAAGAACTTGAGAAAACTATGAAAAAACAGGAGCAGACCATCCAGGAACTGAAAACCCTCCAGAAAACCGTCAAACAACAGGAACAAACTATCAGCGAGCAGCGTAGGCTCATTGAAATATTGTCGGCAAAAGTCCAAAAGCCCCAGCCCCCTGCTGCGCCTCCGGCTGCAACGGCGGTCGAGACGGCTTCGGCCGAGCAGGTGCAACAGGAGGTGGAGGAGTTAAAGGAACAGGTGGGTTCGGTTGCCCAAGCACAGAAAAAGCAGATCCTGAGCGTGTTCAATCCTGCCATCGGACTCGTCGGGGAGACGGTCTTCTCATATAGTGGCAAGGGTTCGAAGGCTACGGGCAGCGACCGGCCCGGTGGATGGGACGTGAACCAGCGTTCTGTGGAACTTAACCTGGCCGCGACAATCGATCCGTTCGCAAAGGGCTATGCAGTGATCAATGCCTCTGCCGACCCGATTACCGGCGAAGCCACAGCATCGGTCGAAGAGGCCGCGCTTCAAACGACTTCACTGCCGTGTAATCTGGAGTTGAAGGCGGGACGGTTCTTCGGCGAATTCGGCCGGTTGGCCTACATACACGATCATGAGCTGCCCTTCGTTAACCGTCCGCTGGTGCTCGACCAGTACATCGGCGGGGAATCGAGGACAGATGGAGCACAGCTAAATTGGCTTTTGCCGACCGAACATTACTACAGCCTGACTGTGGGCGTAGGCGATGGTTTTGGCAGCGTGCCAAACGACGTCGGCGATTTCAACAATGGAAATTTCCGTAATTTCGGCGGGTTGAGCTTTTTTGGCCGCGGGTCCACCTCTTTTGACCTGACACCCGATTTATCCCTCGAACCCGGCATTTCAGGCCTGGCAAATCCAAATACCCTGGATCGCGGCGGCGTGCTTGCCCTACCCAATAACACTCCTGTCACGCTTCCTGAATTTCCCGGCAGCACGCTCGCCCTGCGCGAGCGCAGCCTGGAGGGAGTGGACCTCACTCTGAGCTGGAAACCGCTGAGAAACAATCAGTTCAATAGTATCATCTGGGGCACGGAACTGCTCCACAGCGGCAACCGCTATGACGTAATGCCAACACCGGGCGGCGCCTTGTTCAGCCCCTTCAGCCGAGACGTTGATTCCTATGGCATGTACTCGTATATCGTTTACAAGTGGAGCCGGGAGTGGTCGGCAGGGTTCCTGTTCGACGGGTTGGAGGACGCGGCGAACAACGCAAACCGTACTTTCGCATACTCACCGTTTATCACGTGGACCATAAGCCACTGGAATCAACTGCGCCTTCAATACACGCACACCGACCATAACACCGAATCCGGCCTCCGTCCCGATGATGCCGTTTATCTGCAGTGGGACTGGATTATCGGCTCACATTCTCATGGGTGGCAGCAACGCTAGTCCCGAGGGAAAGGAATTTAACATGAAACTCAAACTGATATATTTATTATCGATAGTCACAATCGCAGGAGTGTTGTTATGTGGGGAACCGATACCGGCTCATGCGGCCAAAATCAAGGTCGTCACGACTTTGACCGACCTGGCCGACTTAACGCGGGAGGTAGGCGGGGACCTGGTTGAGGTTCACAGCCTTGCCACGGGTATTGAAGATACGCACGGGGTTCCGATGAAACCGAGCTTCGTGCCCATCATGAACAAGGCGGACCTGCTTGTCCTGGTAGGGTTTGACTGTGAGCATGCCTTCCTGCCCGCCCTGCTGGAAGCCAGCAAGAACCCTCGCATCCTGTTAGGAAAGCCAGGCTACATTGACGCCTCAATTGGCATAGTGCCCAAAGATGTACCCAAATCGACCGATCACTACCAGGGCGACGTTCATCCATACGGCAACCCGCACTACATGCTCGACCCGGTGCTGGCAAAGACGGCTATCGGGAACATCTACAAG
>Ga0116110_1002082_pt1 | contig 10204 bp, 5 predicted proteins | sample June2015DPH_8_50_FD_89719 | JGI IMG/M metagenome (GOLD analysis project Ga0116110, IMG submission 89719) | Peatland microbial communities from SPRUCE experiment site at the Marcell Experimental Forest, Minnesota, USA - June2015DPH_8_40 | ecosystem: Environmental > Terrestrial > Soil > Wetlands >...
CGTTGAACTTCGGCGTTTTCCCCGTTCTTGACAGCACCTTCCTTAACATCGTTACCGGCATTCCGCAACGGTACATCCTCTGGACGATCATATGCCTCATGACCATGGTCCTTCTTTATACAGCCATGGGAGGAATGGTTTCCATCGTTATCACAAGCTACGTTCAATACCTTTTGCTATTCCTCGCCATGGCCATCATCACCATTTTTGCTTTCAAGGTGGTGGGATTGCGCGCCATGATTGTCGCTGTCCACAGCAAAATGGGTTCTGAGGGCTTCAATCCGCTGGCGCATCCGGCTTTCGGTTGGACGTTCATTTTCTGGCAAACTCTGATGTGGCTCGCCGTTCTGACTGCTTTTGCCCCTTTGACCATTCGGGCCTTTGCCTCGGAAAGCTCGGAGATGGCGAAGCGCGTATTCACCTGGGCAGGTGTGCTGAATGTGGCCCGTGCGATCCTTCCCATGTTCTGGGGTATTGCCGCTTGGGTGTATTTCGCCGGTAATGGCCCTGCCTCGATTCAGGCGATGCCGCGCCTGCTCACCGCTGTCCTTCCGCGCGGACTGCTGGGGTTGGTGGTGGTCGGATTGTTGGCCGGAACCATGTCGACCTACGCCGGCTATCTCATCGCGTGGGGGTCAATCATCTCCCAAGATATTGTTTTGCGCTTGACCAAACGCCCCTCGAGTGAGCGCGTTCGTCTTACGATTAATCGGGCCGCCGTTCTTTCTCTCGCGGCGTTCGTCGTCTGGTGGGGGCTCTGGTACAAGATCCCTGGCGCTGTCTTCTTCTACCTCTATATCACGGGCAACATTTTTCTCTCCGGCTCATTTTGGATCGTGATCGGGGGCCTTTACTGGAAAAGAGCAAATTCAATTGGCGCTTACAGTGCCTTAATCCTGGGAGCCTGTTCGTCCTTGTTGTATTTCTTCGTGCCGCACCCGGACGACTGGGCGGGAAGGCTTGGCATTATTAGTTTCTCGGCCGCTTTCGTGGGAATGGTGGTCGGCTCGCTGGCCGGCGCATGGGTGCGGCAGGCGAATCGTCGCATGCTGCGTTGGACCCTGCTCGCGGCGGCGGCGCTGGTTGTTTGGTTCCTTTCGCCACACGTGTTTGGGTGGTGGGCCAGCCTCTGGACCGTGGTGTTGGCCCTCACTCTGGCTGCCTTTGTTACTTTTTCCGTGTACGCCTTGGTGAAAGGCCTCGGAGATATGCACAATTTGTTTCAGCACCGCACCCTCTCGACACGAGCGTCAGGAAGCCCGGAAGCGAACACATCGCATGACAAGGGGTGAAAGTTCCGCTGTTGCAATTCTTACGCCGCCGAGGGCTCAATTTTCAACACCTTAAGGCCGCCGCCCTCCACCCTGTCGCGCCTTACGGTGCAAGCCAGGCTGTCCAAATCGCTTTCCGCGCACACCCTGGTCTCCGCGGCCGGCCAGAGTTCAGTGAGGCAGTAACTCCGGCGCCCTCCCATGCCGATTTCCTTGAGTGGGATTCGCAGCTTAAGGTGGGCGTCTTGATTGGTATTTCGGTTCGCAGCGACCACAATGGCTGAGGCGTGATTCCATCGCAGGTATGGCGCCGGCGCGGTAATGTCTTGCTCGCACGGTATGGCGATTAATTTCGGCTTTTCCCTTTCCGGCCTCACGGCCAGAACCTCGGCTTCCCGTTTGCGAATGGCAATCATCTTCTTTACATCTTCAAACATGGCGCGGTGCTCGGGATAACTCAATTCCTCCCAATCCAGCATTGCTCCATAGAGCCAGCGGCCCTTGCCGGCGTCCTGCGCGCCGTAAAGCTGCGGTGACTCCCACGGGATGGGACGGTAAGTGGCGTTGAACTCCTCCCCCGAAAAAAAGAGGGGTATCATCGGCGTGAATAGGCACGCATAACCAAAAAGCACGCGGCTGCCCTGGGCGACATATGCGCTCTTATCCAGCGGAAATCCTTCCCATCCATTATCGTGACAACTAAGTTGAATCGTGGGCCAGCCGTGGGCAAGGGTGGGCACAAATAGCTGGAGCGAAGGCTTGCCCTCAAGCTCCTCGAGCGATAAAGGGTCCCTTCCCCCTACAGCCAAATGTCCCGACTCAGTCGAGCGAAGTTCCCACCGCCCGCCCATATCGTCTGTAACGACGATGTTTTCGATAGGTCTGGGCTTCAGATTCTCGACGGTGAGCTGAACATCGGGAATGCCATCCGGCATGGCGAGGAAGCCCACCCATATCCTTCGGGTTGTCTTGTCGAGGGTCTGGCCATCCAAGTGAACGCGCAGTTCCCCTTCACCCTCTGTGCTGCCTTTCACTCTGCTTCCGTCATCCGCATATTGAACCTCAACTTGATAGCGTCCCGCTTTGCCAAACTTGCGATCGAGGAATCCAGGCACGTCCTGCGATAGAATCTCTTTGGGGCCCGGATTTCCGGACTCTCCTTCCGAACTAAACACATTTTCACCTTGGGTGAAGTCGGTCACGCCAGGGATGGCGCTGTCTCCTTCTTCGAAGATGATGATCGGATGTCCTGCGTCTGCCGCATTCTGCCGAACTCTCTCCCAGAGGTCCGGCCGGTAGATGGCCACATCCAGGCGATAACCGTCCACACCGTAATTGGTGACATAGTCGGTCCAGATCTTGACCCACCAGGCGTCAAGATCGGTATGCCCGCCATACCAATCAAAATCGTTCATACCCCAGGAACCGCCTTGAAACCACTCCGGGTGGCTTCTGATTACAGGACTTTTCTCCATCAGTCCGTGGGTAATCACGTCGAGGATCACTCTGATGCCGCGGCGGTGGGCGTCTTCGATTAAGGACCTGAACTCTTGCCCCGTACCCAGAGACGGATCGAGCTTGTCCGGTTCGATCACCGCATACTGCGTCCAAATGTTATAGAAATGGTGGGAATCGCAGAGTGCGTAACCCGTCAGCCAGATGCCGGTGATGCCGAGCTCCTCCAGATACGGAAGCTTTGCTTTTAGACTCTCAAAACTCCCGGTCTCCGGACCCCTCGGGGAAGTGAAACCCTTGGTTGCGATTTCGTAAATGATCAGATCCTCCGTCCATTCGGGCGCAGCAGGCTGGAGAGTTGCGGCCGGCTTTCCTGAAGCCCTTAGCTTTTGATCTTCGCTGGCACGTGCAACGGGCTTGAGCATGAGACCGGCCGCCGCACTAGCGCCTGCTCGAAAAAGATCCCTGCGAGAGGGCTTGGTGGAATCATTCCGCTTGATCCGCATTGCTGAGCTCCTCCTAGGGAAAATGTTCCGCATACGGTGCCGGCAAATCTCGTTCCTTACTGCGCTTTACCCGGTAACTTGGACATGGTTACGATGACGTCCTTTAGTTGCCCGGTGCGAAACGCCTCGGCATCCTTCTCACTTGCTTCCTTCACAGTGTTGAACAGTTTCTCCGCTTCAGCCGTCCTCCCAATGTTCCGGTAAGCGACTGCCAATTGATACGAAATTTCTCGTGAATCCGGGGCAAGCAAATGCCCGTGCTCCAAGTCCGCGAATGCCTTATCGGTCTGGTGGCGCATTGATTCTAGACGCGCGCGTTCGAGATAAGCGTGGGCAAACTCAGGGTTGAGCTCCACAGAAGATTCAACCGCCGCCACCGCTTCCTGATAGTCGGGGCTGCCCACGCTAATCCCCCCGCGCAACAGGGAATCCGCCAGAAAATAGTAGAGCAGCGCATTCTTAGGCTGCTGAACAATCCCTCGGCGGAACGTCGCGGCAGCTTCATCATATTTGTTTTCGTCTTCCTTACAAATGCCGAGCGCCACATAACCCTCGCCTTCGTTAGGCGCAAGCGCGAGTGCCTTTTCATAGTCGGCTTGAGCGCGCTCGAGCCGGCGAGCTAAGGTATGGACGACGCCGCAGGCGAGGTAGAGTTTGTAGTCGCCGGGCATAAGCGCAACACCGGACGTCAAGATTTGCGATGCCAAATCGTAATTCAGGTGCTCGGCGCTCAGCGCCGCGATGTTCAGGTAGTTCTGATCATCTTTGGGAAACGCGTAGATACCCTCGCGCAGGGCATTATACGCTTCCAGAGTGTTGCCGCTTTTTTCTTCTGCCGCGCCCAGCAGGCTGAAGAGATCGGGCCGGAGCATCTGGCTTCTCTTAAGCTCGTCGAGAGTCGTTACGCAATTTGCGTACTGACCCTCCCCGTAATAGGCAAGGGCTATGGCATAGCCGCGGCCGAATCGGTCGGCATAGTCGGATGGGAGTGATTCCAACACCTGAATCGATTTCGCGTAATCATCGGCCTCTCCCAAGAGCCAAGCCAGATGGAATCGCTGCTGGGGATTGAGTGCCGGACTGGTTGCCAGCGCTTCCAGAGCCTCGCGGGCCTGCGCCTTCGCCCCAGATTTGAGCTGGGCCTCAGCAGCCATCAGGGACAGGTTGGCATCCGCGGCGAGCTGCACGGGCGCTTTCCCAAAATAGATGGCAGCTCGAGCATAGTCGGAGCGCTCGAATTCGTATTGCGCTAGAATCAAATTCACCGGGGGATCGTCCGGAAAAAGGGCCAGCATTTTACGTAACTCTCTCGCCGCTTGGTCTTTCTGATTCGCCTGCCAATAGATGATTCCCAGTTCGCGACGTGCTACCCAAAAGCCCGGATCGATTTCGAGCGCCTTATTGAGCGCCTTTATGCTTTCCTCGAGTTTTCCCATCAAAGCCAGCGTAATACCCTCACCCGTATAGCCTTGGGGAAGTTGCGGCGAATTGCGTTCGAGTGACTTGAACTGCTGCAGCGCATTCTGGTACCGCTTCTCTCGAAGCAACGTCATTCCAAGTTGGTAGGCATTGCCGGGTTCGACATTGCCGGAGTCTTGCGTTAATGCAGGAAGGCGAGCGGCGCAGGACGCCAACAGCACCACCCCAACATAGAAAGCGCCGAGTTGTCGTACGCCACTCATAGTCATAGTGGGCCGCGCATGCATGAACAACGATGTATGCGCCATCCGAGAAACTGGGTCAAGCGCGAACAGGTACAGGACGCCGATCCAGCTTCGTGTACTCGTTGGCGAACTCTTGTACTTCAATATATTGGTTCGAGCTCACGTTGCGAAAAGTCTGACGCGTGTTACTGGTGGGCCACCAGATTTCCAACATATCAATCCGGGTGGCCTTCCCAAGCCCGATGTGCTGGCAAAGAGGTGAAGAGCCGAAAGAACCGCCGGAGTTCACATCGCGATAGATCGACCGCGGGGCTTGTCCAAGCTCTGACAGCGTCAATTTGATGCGAGCCCCGACGGCGGAGCGATTCGTCTTTACGCCCACGAGCTTTATGCTGATCCAATTGTTCCCCGTGCCGGGATTCCTGAACACCGCGGTGTAGTACCGGTCACCTCCTCCCATGCCTCCCTGTTCGACCACAATCGCAGGTTGCCCGGTATTGAAGAGGTCGCCAATCGCGATCCCGTGCCCTTTTTGGAGGGAACCCGTGCCGGAGGAAGCCGTGATATCCGTAAAACGATCGCCGCCACGGTTAAGGTAGAGGATATTGGGAACCAGCGAGGCGTAGGAGGGAGATCCGGTACCCAGGTAGATATCAAGGAAGCCGTCGTTGTTCACATCGCCGAAATTCGCGCCCATTACCATAACCACTCGATCTAATCCAACGCTCCCGGTCACGTCTTCGAAACCCAAGCCTTTTACGTTCTTATACAGCTTCTGAGTTTCCATCCGCCCAGGAGGGTTTAGGTAACTTGTGATGACCTCAGTGATTGAGACGATGAAGCCGGAGACGTAGAGGTCCAACCATCCGTCGTTGTCGAAATCAAAAAACCACACCGGGAAGCTCCAAATGGGCTTCTCCACGTGTAAATCGCGTGCTACCTCCGTGAACGTTCCGTCGTGATTGTTATGGTAAAGGAAGTTCTCGCTGCTGAAATTGGAGACGTAGAGGTCCGGATAGCCATCGTTGTCGAAGTCTCCCCAGGTCGCCCCTTTGGTAAAGGCAATACGGTCCACGCCGGCAATGTGGCCAACTTCGGTAAAGGTTCCGTCCCCGTTATTGTGGAAAAGTTGACTGGCGGCATTCTCATTACCTACAAAAAAGTCCAAGTGTCCGTCGTTGTCGAAGTCCGCCCAGGCTGCTACTTGGCTTGCTGTAACGACGCCACCCAGCCCCGCTTGGGCGGTGATATCAGCGAATGTCCCGTCCCCGTTATTCCTCAATAACGAATGCCGCAGAGGTGTTCGCCATGATCCTCGGGGCACATAGATGTCCAACCAACCATCGTTGTTGAAGTCCGCTTGCACGATGTTCAAGCCGCTCAGTTGGTTTGAGAAACCCGCCTGCGCGGACCGGTCCGCAAAAGTTCCGTCCCCGTTGTTACGGAAATAACGCATCCCGGCACACGGGTCCATGTCCGAGAAAACCAGATCGAGATACCCATCGTTATTGAAATCGTCCATGATGACGCCTCCGGCGGAGGCAAATACATTCAGGCCGCAGGCAGCGCTCACATCCAGAAATCGTCCGATGTTATGCTTCGACTCAAAAGGTGCAAGAGGAACAAGATAATCCGGGGGGACGGCCTCTGGGTATCTCCCCAGCGTCATATAGGTGAGGTTAAGCAGCCACCTTTCCTCGAGGTCATCCGGAGACCCTTCCAAATAAATCAGGAAATACTCCCGTGCCCTGATGGAGGGTTGAGTCTGTTGGAATTGTCCCTCCGGAGACAAGGGGAATATTGAGCCTTGCGGCTTCCCGTCATCTATCCAGTTTCGCACCTCGCCAAGTTTCAAGTAGGCAATCCCAAGGATCTTAGCCATTCTATGCTGGTAGTCCTTATCGCCCAGAGTCCCGCTGATTTCATAGGCTGACTCGAAATGCTGAGTCGCTTCCACAAATTTTTCCCAGTAACAGAGGACTTCACCCAACAGGTAATGCCCACGCATTTGCTTATTCTGGTCATCCGGGTTCAGCGGGGTCTTGTTACCGCCGCCCGACAGGAATTCTTGGGTTTGACGCAGTCCACCTTTCAAGGCTCGCGTCCAACACTCGCAGTTGGTTTGTAGATTCAGTTCATAGCCAGGAGGCTTTGCCAGGTCGGCGAAAAAGGTGTCCGCCTCTAAGCCACCGCACACCAAAGTGACCGGTGTGTAGTCCCGGCGGTGCGGAGGTATCCGTTCGTTCGGAAGCCGCAAGTGTTCATACCATGCCACATCCTTCACTGACAGTTGCCTGGCAATCAAGAATCCTTGGGGAACTTCGCTGATTCCTCCCACCTGCCCTGGCTTCAATTGCTGTAGACCCTCATCCAAAGCGGGGGAATAGCGCGAAGCCAATGTCGTGCCGACGTAGCCACCTTCCTGAGAACTCGGGTCAAGGGAGTATTGCTTGGCCAGGTAGGAGAAGAATTGTCCTTGGTCGAGACGCGCGAGAATCTGCTCGGCCTCGGCCCGCGTTTTCACGACGATAATCTGCAAGGGCCGTTGCCGGTTTGTTTCCTGCGAGCCCATCAACAAGCCCGAAGCGAGCGTGATCAAGAAATATCGTCGCGATGACACTGCACCTTCCATGCCCAACAGTAAGTAACCTTAGCGGGAGCCTCTGGCCTGCCGGGAAAATGCGCACTACCCGCCGTTCTGATGCCGACGCTGTGCTCTGAACACTATTGAGGAGGTCCCACCCTGTCTCCTGAAGCCACAGCAGGTAGGCGCCCGGCGCGGATCTTCTTGAACGATTCCAGAGCCTCGTCGGCCTTATCTTTCTCTCCTATTTTTTCATAGAGCTGAAACAGTTGGAAATGAATTGAGCCGTCAGCGTCTGCGGGCGCCACCTTGAGGAGTTCGGATACCGCTTCCTGATTTCTTCCTAGCTGGCTCAGGGCGCGGCCCAGAGAGGCTTCGGCATTGAGAAAACCCGGCCGGAGACGCAGCGCTTTCGTCAGGTAAGGCAAAGATTTTTGTGCTTCGTGTTCCTGAACCCAACAGTCACCCAGCAGGTAGTCGGCTGCAGGATCCGCAGGGTCTAGCCTCACAGCCGTCTCTAGTTCCGGAATTGCATCGTCGTATCTTTCCCAGTACCAATACAGATGACCCAGGAAAACATGAAGGTTCGCTGCATCACTGCGCCCCGCGATAGCGGCCTTGTATTCCTGTTCAGCCCGTCGGAGTTGATTCTGTTTCTCCCAAGTTTGTGCATTCAGGACATGGATCATGTAAGAGTCCGGGGCCAACCGCGCCACCTGCTCGAAGGAGGCTCGAGCCAGTTGGCGGGCTGCCTCTTGCTCCCAGTAAAGCGCGGCGAAACTTTGCGGGGCTAATTCCGCTGCGGCGGCGAAATGACGAAGGGATGCTCCAAAGTCGCTAACATCGTAGGCACAATGCCCAAGCTTGAGGTGGGCTTCCACTGCCCTTCGGGGGGTGCGAAGCGCAGCTTCCAGCCCCTCTCCGCAGACCACGCATAGCCCGGCACTGCAAGGTTCGACAGAATTCCCGTTTGTGGAGACAGGCGCACGACGGATTTGAGCTCCTGTTCCTCCCTCACCCTCACTTCCCTTCGCACCCGCGGATCGCAACGCTTGCTCGCCTTCCAAGACGTGCCTACATTCTTCGCTCAGGAAGGACTCCGCCAGACTCGGTTGGCTATGGGAAAGCGATCTCGAGAGCAAAGAGCACTGCTCTTTCCAGACCGCCCCTGCGCTTCCAGAGTCGAGAAAACTGGGGTTCGATTTAAGAAAGCCCGCGTTCAGATTCGCAACTTTTTCCAAGGAAGTCAACGCGGATTGTAAGTTCCGGCCAAGGAAATCGGCTTGGGCAAGAGCAAAATAGGCGACGAGAGAGGTCGGGGCAAGTTTGGCGGCTTGTGCGATCTCGCTTCGCGCTTCCTGTGGTTTAGTCTCGCGCAGATAGAGCTCCCCCAGTGAGAGGTGCAGATCCAATGCCTCCGGCTCCGCTTTCAGCGCCAGTTGATACTGGGTCTCCGCCTCTCCTAAGGAACCTTGGCCGAGGTAGTTCTCGGCGAAGATTCTGCGGGCATAGGGTGAGGTCTTTTGCGTCATTATTCTGCCGGCAATGTCGAGAGCATAGCGAAGGCAGGCTTGGCCCAGATCGTAAAAAGCCTCGGGACTGGCGGAATCCAGGTCGACAGTCTGGAGGAATTGCTCCAGCCCGTCCCTGGTTTTTCCAGCTTCCATGTAGGCTTGCGCCAGCAGACGGTGGGCTGGGCCGGAATGCGGTCGCAAGCGAACCGCTTCGCACATTGAATCAATCGCTCTCGCGGGCTGGCCATAACCGAGATACGCTTCACCAAGGTCGTACTGCGCGTCAAAAGAGCCAGGCTCAACCCTGGTCGCAGATTGAAAAGCACTCAATGCTCGCTGAAGATCCTGCTCCCGTTTGAAAAGGTGCCCCAGGCAAATGTAGCCGAGTGCAGAATTGGGCTGCTCCTCAATGGTCCTCCCGCAAGCCGCTTCCGCTTGCTTCACGTTGCCTGATTGATCGGTCTTTTCGAGGTTCTGTGCAACGACTCGGATTTCGTCGTCGCTGCGCTCACAATTTTGGGCCGGGCGCTGATGACCGCCTGGCGTTGCTCCTTCGATAACGCAAAGCAGCCCCAGCAACGAAGAGAGTCTATAAAGACCAGCCAGCGGTCCCGAGCACGGCGATACCCTCATGGCATGAACACTCAATCGCAATACCACCTCCCCCGAGATTATACACGACCCAAGTTAAATCGCGCCGCGTTCCGCCAACAAGTGGGACCCCGTTCGCGCACCCGACCTTCACGGCGGCTTACAAGTCCGCGATCTCTGCCCACAACGACCTCGGTCAGGTAGCGGATCAGTTCACCGCCCAGAAAGGCTAACTGTTGCACATCGCGCCCTTTCAGCGGAAGGTTAACAATGTTCTGCTGGTTAACGAGCTGGCCGAGAGTTGTAGATTCGGTAATCACAAGCTGGGTGTTGCCTTGAACGCTAAGCTCCTGGCTGAGCGAGCTCGAAAACATGGACACCGACTCGTGGGGCGTGGGTGCGGGCGTTTGATCGAGCTGGCTGGGAGTGAGCTCTAAACTGCCCGGTTGGGGCCAAATTCGGTGATTCGAACACCAGATCACATGACTGAGAAGCAAGATGTCGGGTGACCCTCGGCGCCTTGAGAGGATATCGGGAACATGCCGCAGCAGAGCCCGTGAGCCGAGGCCAATTCCGTGTGAGCAGTGGCGTTATAAAGCGGCAGCTTTCGCGGCCGCAC
>Ga0116110_1002084_pt1 | contig 10188 bp, 8 predicted proteins | sample June2015DPH_8_50_FD_89719 | JGI IMG/M metagenome (GOLD analysis project Ga0116110, IMG submission 89719) | Peatland microbial communities from SPRUCE experiment site at the Marcell Experimental Forest, Minnesota, USA - June2015DPH_8_40 | ecosystem: Environmental > Terrestrial > Soil > Wetlands >...
ACTCCCTTACCGGGGATGACGTCTTCAGGCGAATGAATGTAAGGAATCAGATACCGCGTGGCCGGCTCGCCGCAGCCGCACAGCATAGCTCCTGTTCCAGCTATTCCGAATAGTTTGAGAAAATCCCTGCGGCACAGATCCGGCATTTGCCAAAGCTCCGCAACTCTACGCGCGCGGAAATATTTTGATAAATAGTGAAAGAATAAACTGACGAGTCCCGCAAATGGCTTGCGGCGGGACTCTTTGCGGAAGAAAATAATACTGCGGGTTGAAATTACAATAGTTTGTGATCGTGTTTCTGTCCAATTTTTAATCTCGCCACGGTAGCGATGAGTAACTATACTTTATAGATTCGGGCGACAGGTCATTTCCGACTCCAGTATCCGAAAAGACGTCCATGAGACAATTCTTAGTAAATCCGTTTCAAACGATGAAATCAGTGATGAAAGAACTACCCCCTGCCTACTTTGCTCTGGCGATGGCTACGGGCATCGTTTCAAGCGCATCCCACTGCATGGGGTTTGAAGCCATAGCGATACCTCTTTTCTGGCTGAATATCCTCTTCTTTATCTGTTTGCTGTTGCTCACCACCGGACGCATCATTTTTTTCCCCACGGTTTCTTCTCGGATATGAGCAATCACAGCCGTGGAGTCGGATATCTGACTGTAGTAGCAACAACAAGCATTGTGGGGAGCCAGTTTATCGAACTTTACAACGATTCCGGGGTGGCCGTTTTCCTCTTTGTGTTCAGTCTCGTTTTCTGGGTGGTTCTGATTTATGCCATATTCGCCGTTCTTGCGGTCCGCGCGGAAAAACCAACGCTTAGAAGCGGTATCAACGGAATCTGGCTGATATCCACCGTGAGCACCCAATCCATTTCTATCTTGAGCAGCATGCTTGTTTATGACTTCCCCAGCCATCGTCAATTGATCCTGTTCTTTTCGTTCTCGATGTTTCTCGTGGGTTGCATGCTCTATATTCTCATTATCACTCTCATATTCTATCGCTTCATGTTCTTTCAACTTACCCCGGAAGACTTTAGCAGACCTTACTGGATCAATATGGGTGCGGCTGCCATAACCACGCTTGCCGGAGCCATGCTCGTCACGAACATCCCGTGGTCCACCTTTTTGGAGAGACTCTTCCCATTCACCATGGGGTTTACGCTCTTTTTCTGGTCGATAGCAACATGGTGGATCCCTTTGTTGCTGATACTGGATGCATGGCGATACGTTACCCGACGCGGGACCTTTTCCTATGATCCGCAGGACTGGGGAATGGTATTCCCACTCGGCATGTATACCGTCTGCACCTTTCAATTGTCCAATATCACAGGCATGGAATTCTTGCTCTATATTCCGCGATTCGTCATCTACGCCGCATTGATAGCCTGGGTTGTCACATTCATAGGATTGGGCCGAGCAATTAAGAGATTGTTCATTCCCTAATCGGATAAACTTGGAAATCTTAATGAGATTAAGTAAATATCGAAGGGATTATAGCTTTTGATCGTTGAGCAACTCATGGGTCCTACGGAGCAGTTGAAAGAATTCTTCGCGCATTCCAGGCTTTTCTCATGAGGTTGCATGCTGGCGTTACGACAGATACTCTTTCAGCGCAGCAGCGTTGTTGTGCTCCGTGTCGTGAGCGCTGTAAAGCAGTGTCACATTGCCTTGGCGGGAAGCCTCCACAATTGGTTGTACCGCTTCAGGCTCGCCGTCCAGTTCGGCAAAGTAACGATCCCGGAACTCGACCCACTTCGCAGGATCATGTCCGAACCAACGACGCAAGGCGTTGCTCGGGGCCACGTCTTTGAGCCAGGCGTCCATTTGGAGTGATTCTTTTTTCATTCCTCGGGGCCATAGACGCTCGACCAAAAAGCGAGTCCCATCATCGGCTCCTGGTGATTCGTAGACGCGCTTTATCGTAATCATGTTTTCCTTGATTGGCTGATATCTCGCAACCCGAACTGCTTAGCTGAACGCCAAGCGACTGAATCCGACTGTCGTTTAATTTAAGGAGTGCGACGCTGGAATTCCAGACCGCTCGCCAAATGTGCTCCGATCTACTTCTCGCCGTGCGTATGCACGGGTAACGCAATCGAGTCCGACTCCCCTGATTGGAAAAGAGGAGATCTAAAATCGATCCCCGAGCCGGTGTATTGCGGATGTCCACCCAGCCACTATAATATTGTTATGATAATCGATCGCCGGACCGAAAGCCGAAGGGACTGCGCTTATTTTACCTGAGAGGATGTGGCTTGATGGAAGGAACACGCGATGTACGGCATGTCGATAGCGAGTTGATGCATTATCGTCTCGGATGGCTTGTCACCATTGGGTTCGTGATGTTCACACTCGGCATGACCGCACTCTATGCACCTTACTATTCAAGTTTCTCGCTTCAAAACCTGATCGGTTCTTTTTTCCTGATCAGCGGAGGGATGTTTGTCGCGGATGCTTTTTCGTCTCGACACGAGGGGAGATTTGTTCCCGAGTTCTTGCTCGGGTTATTGTATCTAATATTTGTATATCCTATTGCTGTGTATGCGGCTAGTGAGGCCCGTATCCTGACTCTGTTTCTTGCGATTTTTTTCGCTCTGGAAGGAATTCTGAAAATCTTCTTCGCTATGCGATCGCGCCGGGAATCGAATTGGACATGGGGGCTGACCAGTGGGATCGTCTCAGTGGTCATCGGCGCTGCAGTCTGGGGGGTACCGGCTGGCACACCCCTGGTCGGCGTGATGGTGGGGATCGATCTGAGCTATAGCGGACTGGCCACCATAATGATTGCCCACGGCATGCGAAAGACGCTGGAAATGCGTGAAATACTCTGCATCGGCGACGTCTGCTTTTCCGAATGACGAAAGCCCGTCGACAATATAGTATTCTCGTAATCATTGAGTGAAAGTCAGACGCACTGCACCATCATTTTATTTGTGCCTTCTTCAGATCGGTGACAATAACTAATACATTCTCGGGTTTGAGATATTTCTTCGCCACCCTGAGAATATCTTCCGCCGTCACCGCATTTATCAGTTTGGCGTACCTTTCGGGATAATCGGACCCAAGTCCGTAGAATTGGATCTGAGCCAGAAACTTTGCATAATCCTGATGGGCACTGTATTTTAATGGAAAATTGCCGATCAAAAACTTCTTTGCGATCTGGATCTCCGCCTCCGAAACGGGCTCGATCTGCAGCCGCTCCAATTCCTTTTGAACAAGCGCTGTCGACTCTTTGGCAGACTCATCCTTGGTCTGAATTATAACGCGGAAAGAACCCGCATACTTGCGGGCGGCCAGAAGGCTTTCGACCCCATAAGCAAGTCCCTTTTTGATACGTATTTCAGCCATGAGCCGGCTCGACAGATCGCCTGAGCCCAGAATCTGGTTTATGACCTGGAAAGGATAATAGTCTTCGCTGGCTCTCTCCATGGCAGGGCAGCCGATTATGATCGTGGCCTGCGATACGGGTTTATCGATGGGTACACTTACAGCTCCTTCAGCGAATTCCTTTCGGAAAGACGGTTCGGGCACCTCGGCGGACTCCCACGCACTCAATCCGGGAACTATCAGGGTCTTTACTTCTTGAAGGGTTATGTCTCCTCCGACAACCAGGACTGAGTTGTTCGGCTTATAAAAAGAGGTGTAAAATTTGGAAAGATCTTCAGTACTTATCGCAGCAACCGATTTTTCCGTACCCTCTACCGGACCGGCGTAAGGGTTGTCAAGGAAAAGTGCCTTATCGAAGGCCCTCATTGCGACCTCCAGCGGATCATCCTCTTTCGTCCTCAGGGATCCGATTATGTCATCTTTTTGTCCGTCCACATCGGCCGAGGGAAAGGTGGGATTGACGACTATATCAGTAAAAAGGCCAACCCCTGTATCAAGGTCCTTTTTGAGCACCTGCATCCCAATCATGGCGAAGTCTCTGGAACAGTCCGCATCAAGAGTGGCTCCGATGAAATCGAGCCTGTTATTTATCTCATCAAATGAAAAATGCTTTGTTCCGAGCAAAATAGAATTAGCGGTCAGGTTGGCCAGACCTCTCATAGCCTGCGGATCACGCACCGAACCGGCGGAGACCAGCAATTCCAGCGTAACAATCGGAATCGAATGTTCTTCGAATACTAGCAGCGTCAGGTGGTTGGACAATTCGACCCTTTCGGCCTTCGGCATTGCCAGGCAGTAATCACCGGTCAGCAAAGGCACGATCAGGACCACAATAAACGCAATGCATGCTTTCTTTCGATTCATGACAACCGCCCGCACCCTAGGGGATAATTTCATTTCGAACATCGGAAGCACGAAGCCTTATGCTCCTTCCTTTCATACCGCCGCCTGCAGGCTCGGGCCCGGCCCGGGAGGGCAACTTAACGGGCGGCCCCGTGGGAGTAAGAATCCCGATATTGCGGCTTTGGGCCGTGAAGTACTTGGAGGCAACCCGTTGAATTTCCTCCGGCGTAACGCTCCGGATTGAGGGAACGTATGCGCCGATAGAAGCCCAGTCAAGGGCTATCTCGTACTCGGCCAGATTCTGGCCCAGAGAGAAGATGGATTCCTGGTCAAAAACGAAGTCGGCCTCTAGCTGGTTTTTCGCCTTTTCAAGTTCACGAGCTGATACGGGAGTCTTCTTGAGAAGCTCAAGCTCATCATAGATCGCCTGTTCTATTTCTCCAAAATCCTTCCCCGGGAGAAAGGTGACGACAATATAAAAGAGGCTCGGATCCAGAGTAGCCAGGCTGTAGTCCACAGATGATTCGAGCACGAGCGCTTTTCCGCGCACCAGGTGATCATAGAGCCTGGAAGTCTTCCCCTCGGCAAGAATCGCCTTTATGACCTCCAGTATGTAACTGTCCTGGCTTCGCAGATTGGGAACGTGCCAGGCTACGACCAGATTCCCGACTTGGGCCGGACGCTCGACAATCACGCGTCTTTCGCCCGGTTGAGGAGGATCCTGTATGAAATACTGCTGCGGAGACGTTCCCGCCGGGATTTTCCCGAATGCCTTCTCCATCTCGGGTAAAAGGGCTTCCTTCTTGAAGTCGCCGGTTACGACGATAAACGCGTTGGCCGGGTTGTAGTAGGTTGAGTAGAAAGCCTTTACGTCCTCGATCGTCAACCTCTCGATGTCTTCCGCCCATCCAATGACTGGCCAGTGGTAAGGCTGAGACTGGTAGGCTGCGGCCTCCAGTTGCTCCAGCAGAAACGACTGCGGATTGTCATCGACGCGCATCCGCCTTTCTTCGAGAACGACCATCCTCTCCGTTCGGAAATCACTTTCTCTAAGGACCAGATTGCTCATACGGTCCGATTCAAAATCGATTGGCACCCCTATACTGTCCGAGGCAAGCGTTTCGAAAAAAGCCGCAAAGTCGTGCGAGGTGGATGCGTTTTGCTCGCCTCCCAGCTCATAGATTGTCTTGACAAACTGCTCCCCGCTGACTTTGCCCGTACCTTTGAACATCATGTGCTCGAGCATGTGCGCAAGACCGGTTTTGCCCGTTTTTTCGTTCCGCGCTCCAGCCCGGTACCGGACCTGGAACGATATAATCGGTGATTTGTGATTTTCGAGCATTATGATCTTCAGGCCGTTCGAGAGCCGAGCTTCTGAGGCGTCCTTGAACACCTCTGCCGAGCAAAGGGCGGTAAACAGGAAAAACATAACCGACAGCACAAAAGAGCACGCTACTTTCAAAGAAACCAACCTCCCGCGCCTTAAAACGCTGATATACGAAAAATTTTCCCGGGCTTTTTTGGGTCTTCGCCGCGGACTGGACGGTGAGTTGCGAAAAACTACACCCACCCTTCCACTAATTTTAATCATGCAGAGTAATCACCATAAGTAATCCGCATATAAAATGCAATCGAGAGGCGCCCTGGAATCAATAGTCCAGTAGCAATTGTATTAAGCTGTTCGATTCTTATAATGTAGAACTGCACAAAAACCCGACCTGACCCAGGGGAGATCCTATATGGCGGACACCGAACTTAGCCTCGATGAACTTGCACAAAAAGACGGCAAGGAAGGAAGACCCGTTTATATCGCCTATGAAGGCAGGGTCTATGACGTTACCCGGAGCAGTCTATGGAAAACAGGGAGCCACATGAGGCGCCATGCTTCCGGAAAGGACCTCTCTACCGACATTGGCGGCGCTCCTCACGGACCGGAAGTCCTCGATAGATACCCGCAGGTCGGGATTATCAGGCACATGACCGTTCCCGAAATTGAGCAAAAGATCTTTTGGGAGCCACTATTCAAGAAATTGCCCTTTCTTCGCAGACACCCGCACCCGATGACGGTGCATTTTCCTATCGTATTCATGCTCTCGGCGGTCTTCTTTACTTTTCTATATCTCGTGACAGGCGACCCTTCATACGATGCAACCGCTTTTCACTGCCTCGCAGGCGGTGTGATCTTTACCCCGATCGCAATGCTAACCGGCTTTATATCCTGGACGGTCAATTACCTGGCACGACCAATGCGGTCGACCAATATAAAGATGGCTGTTTCCCTGCTCATGCTGGCCACGTCTCTTGTCGCGCTGGTCTGGCGTGAAATAACTCCCGGCGTTCTGACAAGGCTAAGGGGCGCCGGCTTCATTTATTTATTGCTCATCTTTTCCCTTTGCCCTATGGTTTTAGTAATTGGGTGGTACGGGGCAAAACTCACCTTCCCGATCGAAAAAGAATAATGTCACCGGCTTGCCGGCGCCCGTCCGGGAATGCTCTCTGGATACTGCTCCCCGGGTGCTGGATAAACACCACCGAAATCAACGCCCCGGTATATCCATTTTCCACGAGGTATTAAGCATTCGGAACGGCGCGCGGCACAGGCAAACCCGAAAGACTGATTCTACCTGCTGCCGGATCAGAGCGGAAACTTTCCCGGGAACGTTTCGTCCCGGAGGAAAAAAAATATGGAACCAGTATCCAGTAAGGTGCTTATCGCTGTGGATGGCTCGGAACAGACCCGGGGGCTTGTCGATTACCTGAGTGGAATAATTGCCACCCGGCACACCGAGTTGGTTCTTTTCCACGTAATACCCAAGGCTCCGGAATCGTTCTGGGACTGGGAAAAAGACCCTACTAACTTACCGGAGCATCTCAGGATATGGGAAGTCGAACGGGAAAAACGGGCCCGCGATCTTATGCGCGATATTCGGCGCCGGCTCACTGGGATAGGAATACCCGAATATTCCATTATGATCAGCATCCGGAAAGTTAAAGAAGGCATTGCCAGAGACCTGTTGCAAGAAGCACAGCGCGGGTACGACGCTATACTGATGGGCCGTAACGGGTTTGGGGGCGCCGGCGCACAAGTGCTGGGAAGTGTGGCGGCGAAAATGGCGGCAAAATTGACTTCTGCCAACCTGTGGCTGGTCGGGAAAAACGCAGGGAGCGGTGGAGTGATCATAGCGATGGACTCCTCTGAGCCAGCCATGAGGGCAGTGTATCACGTATCAAAGATGATCAATGCCTCAAACAACTCCGTCAGACTGGTTCATGTGGTTCGTGGAATCACGGTCTCCTGGACCGGCCAGGAAAAGATATTTCCTGAAGAATACCGCCGGCGGCTGATTGAGGAAGCCGAAAATCAGATCAAACCGACCTTTGATGCTGCAACCCGTGTCCTTGTCTCATCGGGAATCGGGCTGGAGAAAATCTCGACCCAAGTCATTTCCGGTGTCGCAAGCCGCGCCGGGGCGCTTTTTGACGAGGCCTTTCGGGGAGGGTACGGCACGGTGGCAATGGGAAGAAAAGGGCTGTCCAGTGTGGATGAGTTCGACATGGGGCGGGTGACGGGCAAGCTTATCCAACTCGCTGAAGGTCTTGCGGTTTGGTTGGTTGCCTGAGCCGGCATTGACATGTCAGGTGAAAGTGACCCTCAATTTGCCTCAGATAAGATTAAAGAAGGGTTAACCATGGGATGGGCCTCTCCCCGAATATTTGAGTTTCCGGGAGGGAAATGGTTTTAAATATTTCTTCTTGTCCCAATAACAGATGTTGTATAAGAGTCTACTGTGGCCGGTTACGAGGATGATTGCGGTCAGTCGACCAAGAGCGAAAGTTTCAACGGATGAGCTGATTTCCAGTCGCCGTTTTGCGATCCACGCCCATAAGTCATTCGAATAACAATTCCTGTTCAATGCTCTTTCCCAAAGAGTAAATGTGTTATTAAGTCGAATGGAAGAATTCTGAAAAGCAGAGCGAAGAATCAGGCCTATTGTCTCAGACTGAGCGCCTTTCCCGGTGAGGACTGGAGGAAAAATGAAACCGCTTCAACTTCTCTCGGAAGCCATAATCGAAACCCTTAAGGTATTCTCTTATACAAAGAGTCCGCTGACAGCGGATTCCTTAAGCGCAGCTCTTTGCTGCAGAGAAGAGATTTGCTCGCTGCTAAAAGACCCGCCCGAAATAATCAAAGATGAGCAGACCCATGGCCCCTCAAACAAGATCACGCCTGTACCGCTCAAAATTCCAGGGCCGGTGCAACAGCCTGATCTTTCACAGACACTGCGGCCGGTTTCGGATACTTTCAATATGATCCTGGCCACCATCGAACAAATCGCGCAGGGAGAAAACCTCCAGCGCTCGTCAGAATTGAGGCTGCGCCTCGATGACTGTCATACGATGGAATCCCTGACCCTGGAAAGCGGTGAGATCGTCAACACGGTCAACTCCGTTGTCAACAGGGCCGTAGAACAAATCGACTTCGCTAATGAACTCCTGGCGGGACTGACCGAAAACCTTTCGGCAATGGAAAAACAGCTTTTCTCCTACCAGGGTCATAACCGTGAAACATACATATTGCAGGATCAATTCTGCAACAACCTGCTGTCTCAAACCAGGGAGATAGATCAGGCTGTCATCGTCTCCACGGCCCTCGAGGAAGCCCGCAGCATCATCGCCTCACGACTTTCGATCATCGGAAAAGCAATTGAAGTAAAGCGCCGGGAGGATGAAACAAGGCTCAAGGAAGCAGATTCGAAAATTGCGGAACTTCAAATGAGCGTCCACAATTACAATGAAGAGATAAACAAGATGACCCATCGGGCAAACGAGCTCGAAAAAGAAGCGTTGCTTGACCCGCTGCTCAACATAAACAACCGCCGCGCCTATGATTTGAAAATCCTGGAGAGCATGAGTAATCATCACCGCACCGGACAATTTTTCAGCGTTATCCTGATCGATGTGGACCACTTTAAGAATATCAATGATCAGTTCGGGCACCAGGCAGGGGATAGGTGCCTGCAGGAATTGGGGAAACTGGTGGAGAGCTGTGTGCGGAAGACCGATTTTCTGGCCCGCTACGGAGGAGATGAACTCGTGGTGATCGTACCGGGCTGCACCGCTGAACAAACGCGGAAGATCGCCGAAAAAATTCGCGACCGCATTGACCGGACGAGGTTTTATTATCAGGAACAGGTAATTCGATTCACAATAAGCCTTGGAGTAACGGAAGCTCAGCCGGGAGACACCGATGCCGGGAATCTTTTCGCCAGGGTGGATGAGGCGATGTACCAAGCGAAAAAAGGGGGTAGGAACCGGATTTTTGTTATATGAACACTCCGGTTGATCTGCTTTCAGGCACTTGGGCTTACCACGGCGGCGCTGCCGAACCCGTTTTTAGTGCGTGGAGTACCAATCAAGCACCCGCCTGAGTTCTACCGCAACCGCAGGGGGCGTCATGATCATATTAGGTTTTCTCAAAATGTCCATCGGCAGCAACCCCGGAGCGTTATAGAAGGACGCAGTCGCACCGTAGTCGACCTGAATTGCGGCCCCTTCTAACGAAAGTCCCAGAAAAAGGCCCCGGTTTCTGGAGTAGGAGTATATCTCCGCTCTGAGCAAAATGTCAGTTGCCGCTTCTGCTTGCCTGCCGAGGGGCCCAGCCGCTATCGAAGCGTCACCCCCGAGAGTGAATTTGCCGCCGCACATTGCATCCATACTGCGAATGGTGTTGAGCACAAGTATCGCATCGGTGGATTGAACGCCGATCTGCCACCCAAAACTGCCTCCTATCAAGCGGAAAAAGACAGGATTGCCCCATGATCGGTCCTCATTGCGCACCAGAAGTACCCCTACTCCATAACGGCCCCCAAAAATAAATCCCGCCTTGAGCAGATCGGGAAAAATCGCGATTCCCTGCGCGCTGCGCAAAAGACTGGGGGGAATTGCACACTC
>Ga0116110_1002088_pt1 | contig 10178 bp, 9 predicted proteins | sample June2015DPH_8_50_FD_89719 | JGI IMG/M metagenome (GOLD analysis project Ga0116110, IMG submission 89719) | Peatland microbial communities from SPRUCE experiment site at the Marcell Experimental Forest, Minnesota, USA - June2015DPH_8_40 | ecosystem: Environmental > Terrestrial > Soil > Wetlands >...
TATCCGCCGGACCCGGGCTCCATGGCGGTCTCCACCCTGGGGGGCAACGTGGCGGAAAACGCCGGGGGGCTGCGGGGCCTGAAGTATGGAGTCACCCTGGACTACGTCATGGGCCTGGAGTTTTTCGCGGCCTCCGGCGACCTCGTCAAGACCGGCTCCCGCACGGTGAAGTGCGTCACCGGCTACAACCTCACCGGCCTCTTGGTGGGCTCCGAGGGCACCCTCGGGGTGATCTCCGAGATCATCCTGAAGCTGATTCCCCTGCCCCAGGCCCGGCGGGCCATGCTGGCCGCTTTCGACCAGGTGGGCCAGGCCTCGGAGACGGTGGCGGCCATCATCGCCCACCGCATCGTGCCGGCCACCCTGGAATTTCTGGACAACTTCACCATCCGCACCGTGGAGGATTACAGCCACGTCGGGCTGCCGGTGGACGCCGCCGCCCTGCTCCTCATCGAGGTGGACGGCCACCCCGCGGTGGTGGCGGAGGAGGCCGAGAAGGTGGAGGCCCTCTGCCGGAAGCTCGGGGCGACCCAGGTGCACACCGCCCGGGACGCGGCGGAGCGGGACCGGGTCTGGAGCGCCCGCCGGGCGGCCCTTTCGGCCCTGGCCCAACTGAAACCCACCGTGGTCCTGGAGGACGCTACCGTGCCTCGCAGCCAGGTCCCTGCCATGATCCGGGCCATCGAAGAGATCGGCCGGAAATTTAAGCTGCCCATCGGCACCTTCGGCCATGCCGGCGACGGCAACCTCCACCCCACCATCCTCACGGACCGCCGCAACCAGGAGGAATGGCACCGGGTGGAGGCCGCGGTGGCGGCCATCTTCGACGCCGCCCTGGCCCTGGGCGGCACCCTCTCCGGGGAGCACGGCATCGGCAAGGCCAAGTCCCGCTTCCTGGAAAAGGAAGTGGGCCGCGGCACCATCTGGTATTCCAAGCGAATCAAGGCAGCCCTGGACCCGAAGAATATCTTGAACCCCGGGCAGAGCATCGGGGAGTGAGGAGTGAGTAGTAAGCAGTGAGCAGTAAGCAGTGAGCAGCGAGCAGTAAGCAGTAAGCAGTAAGCAGAGGGCAGGATAGGGAAAAGTTATGCCTTCGAATCATAATGAGCGACACTACTTTGAACTTTTCCGTAAGTTTTACCAGGTGCCTGATGGTAAAGTAAAGTATGGCGATAAACCGGATGTTATTATAGATGGCGACAAAAGAGTAGGGATAGAAATAACTAATTTCTTTATTGAAAGAGGGCAACTTCCTATAAGCGAGCAAAATCAAAGAAGGATCAGAAAAGATGTTCTTAAAAAAGCTCACCAAAGATACAAGAAGGGAGGGGGAAAATATGAAATATCTTTTTCCTTTAATAAAGAGCAACCAATTCAGAACAGCCAAAAGCTTATTCCAAGGATTGTCGACTTAATCCGGAAATTGGAGGTTTTCAAGACCGGCGGAATTTCAAGATACTTCTTAGAGGATATCCCGGAGCTTGAATTTATATATATCAATCCAAATTTATACAATGATCCTCAATGGAGGTTAACTCAAGGGTATACAGGCTGCAACATAATGTCAATTCCGAGACTTACTGAGATAGTTAGAGAGAAAGAAAATAAGGCAAAAAATTATATAAAGTGCGATGCTTACTGGCTCCTCTTGCTAATTGAATCTTTTGATCGGGTACAAGAACAAATAATGCCATTTGAAGAAGTAAAGATGGAATCGGATGTTTACGAAAAAATAATTTTGTATATAACTGCCCCTGAATGCGTATTTGAATTTAAGCGATAAGGAGTATGGGTTAACAAGCTTTTACTGCTTACTGCTTACTGTTTACTGCTTACTGCTTACTGCTTACTGCTTACTGCTCACTGGTCACTTAGGAGAAGAAAATGTCCCGCCTGCGGGCGCTGGCCCGGCTGATGAAGGAATTGGAAGACCAGTTGGTGGTCTGCATGCGCTGCGGCCTCTGCCAGGCGGTCTGCCCGTTGTTCGCCGAAACCGGCCGGGAAGCGGACGTGGCCCGGGGCAAGCTGGCCCTGCTGGACGGCCTCCTCAAGGAGATCCTGCAAAACCCCGGGGGGGTCCAGGACCGCCTGAGCCGCTGTCTGCTGTGCGGCTCCTGCGCCGCCAACTGCCCCAGCGGCGTCAAGGTGCTGGAAATCTTCATCAAGGCCCGGGCCATCCTGGCGGCCTACCTGGGTCTCTCGCCCTGGAAAAAGGCGATCTTTCGGGGGCTGCTGGCCAAACCGGGGACCTTTAACCGCATCCTGGACTGGGGGGCCAGGTTCCAGGGGATCTTCATCAAGCCGGTGGACGACCTCCTGGGTTCCTCCTGCGCCCGCGTCATGTCGCCGTTGCTCAGGGATCGGCATCTCAAACCCCTGGCCCCGGTGCCCTGGCACCGCCAGATGGGCCGGGTGGATATCGGGCCCAGCCCCGGGGGCCTGAAGGTCGCCCTTTTTGTGGGCTGCCTGATCGACAAGCTCTTCCCCCCGGTGGCGGACGCGACCCTGCGGGCCCTTAGGCACCACGGGGTGGGGGTGCTGGCGCCGCCGGAGCAGGCTTGCTGTGGCATTCCGGCCCTGGCTGGCGGCGATCCCGAGACCTTCGCGGCCCTGGTGCGCCACTCGCTGGGGCAGTTCGCCGGGGAGCCCTTCGATTACCTGGTGACCGCCTGCGCCACCTGCGCCGCCACCATCAAAAAGCTCTGGCCGGTGATGACCCAGGATTTCGCCGCCGCCGACCAGGAGAAGGTCGCCGCCCTGGCCGAAAAGACCCTGGACATCAGCCAGTTCCTGGTGGATCGCCTGGGCCTGGGGCCGGCGCTGCCCAAGCCGGCGGCCGAACCCATCGACATCACCTACCACGACCCCTGCCACTTGAAGAAGTCCCTGGGGGTGGCGGCCCAGCCCCGGGCCCTGATCCAGGCCAATCCCCGCTACCGCCTCAAGGAGATGGCCGAGGCGGATTGGTGTTGCGGCATGGGCGGCAGCTTCAACCTGCAGCACTATGAAATCTCCGCCAGCATCGGCCGGCGCAAGCGGGATCATATCCTCAACTCCGGCTGCGCCGTGGTGGCCAGCGGCTGCCCGGCCTGCATGCTGCAGCTTACCGACATGCTCTCCCAGGCGGGGGCCCGGGTGGCGGTGCGCCACGCGGTGGAAATCTATGCCGAGTCATTGCCGCCCCAGGTCCGGAGCGGCCGGAAGGAGAGAACTTGAGGGAACCTTTCCTGGATCACTTCTTCAAGCCGCAAGCGGTGGCAGTGGTGGGAGCCAGCCCCAGGGAGGCGAGCATCGGCTTCACCCTGGTGAATAATCTCAAGAAGGGCGGGTTCCCCGGGAAGATCTATCCCATCAACCCAAAACATGAGGAAATCCTGGATCTTAAGACCTACGCCTCCCTTGCCGCGGTGCAGGCCCCCATCGACCTGGCCATCATCGCCGTGCCCATCAAGGGAGCGCCGGCCATCCTCAAGGAGTGCGGCCTGGCCCAGGTGCCAGGGGCCATTATCATCTCCGCCGGCGGCAAGGAAACCGGGGTGGCGGGCGCCGAGATCGAAGCCGAGATCAAGACCGCGGCGGAGCAGAGCGGGGTGCGCTACCTGGGGCCCAATTGCCTGGGGATCCTCTGCCCGTCCCAGCGGCTCAACGCCAGCTTTGCCGGGATCGAAGCCGCCCCCGGCAGCCTGGCCTTGCTCTCCCAGAGCGGCGCCATCTGCAGCGCTATCCTGGACTGGGCCGCGGTGGCGAATATGGGCTTCAGCCACTTTGTCAGTGTCGGCTCCATGGCGGACATCAACTTCGCCGACATGATCGACTATCTGGGCAATGAGGAGAAGGCCAGCAGCATCATCATTTACATGGAAAACCTGGTCCGGCACCGCAAATTTATGAGCGCCGCCCGCTCCGTTTCCCGGGTTAAACCCATCATCGTGGTTAAATCAGGACGCAGCCGGGCGGCCGCCAAGGCCGCCGCCTCCCACACCGGCGCCCTGGCGGGGGAGGACGAAACCTACAATGCCGCCTTCCGGCGGGCCGGCATCATCCGGGTGGACACCATCTCCCAACTCTTTGACTGCGCCGAGGCCCTGGGGAAGATGCCGCGCCCCGCCGGCGGCAGGCTGGCCGTAATCACCAACGCCGGCGGGCTCGGGGTGATGGCGGTGGACGCCTTCAGTAAATGGCACCTGGAGCCCCCCGCCTTGAGCGACGCCACCCTGCAAGCCCTGAATCAGTTCTTGCCCCCCATGTGGAGCCACGCCAACCCCATCGATCTCTTAGGGGACGCCCGGCCGGAGCATTACCTGAAGGCGGTGCAGGTCTGCCTGGAGGCGCCGGAGCTTCAGGGGCTGGTGGTCATCCTGTCGCCCCAGTCCATGACCGACCCCACCGCGGTGGCCCGGGCCCTGGCGGAGGTCACCAGCCGGGCCAAGCCGGTGATCGCCGTCTGGATGGGGGGCCGGCAGGTGGCCGAAGGGATCAGCATCCTGATCCAAGCCGGTATCCCCACCTTCCCCACCCCGGAGGAGGCGGTTGACAGCTTTATGCAGATGTACACCTATTCCCGGAACCTGGAGCTTCTGCAGGAGACACCGCCCCGCCTGCATCACGACCTTACGGTCAACAGCAAACAGGCCAGGACCTTCATCGACGAGTGTTTTAAGCGGGAAGTGAAGGTTCTCACCGAAATCGAATCCAAGGCCATCCTGTCGGCTTACGGCATCCCGGTGAACCACACGGTGGCGGCTTCTTCGGCCGCGGCCGCAGTCAAGGCCGCCAAGGCCATGGGCTTCCCGGTGGTCCTGAAGGTCTACTCTCCGGACATCTCCCACAAATCCGAGGTGGACGGGGTGCGGGTCCACCTGCACGACGAGGCCGCTGTGCTGGCGGCCTATGAGGAGATTACCGGGAAGGCCCGGGAGGCGCTGCCCGAGGCCAGGCTCTACGGGGTGACGGTGCAGGCCCAGGTGCTCAAAGGAGACCTGGAACTGATCCTCGGCAGCAAACGGGATCCAGACTTCGGTCCCATCATCCTGTTCGGGCTGGGCGGGGTGCTCACCGAGGTCTTACGGGACACCGCGATGGACCTGCCGCCCTTAAACCTGCTGCTGGCCCGGAGGCTGATGGAGAGGACCCAGGTTTACCGGCTGCTCCAGGGTTTCCGCAATATTCCCCCCGCCAACCTGGAGGCGGTGGAGGAAATCCTGGTACGGCTCTCCCAGTTGGTGACCGATTTTCCGGAGATCGTGGAGTTGGATATCAACCCCTTACTCATCGCCGCCGGACAACCGGTGGCGGTGGACGCCCGCCTGGTCATCGAACCCAGCAGCCTGCCGGCGCCCCGCCATCTGATTATCAGCCCCTATCCCAACCAGTATGAGAGCGATTGGCTCCTCGAAGACGGCACCCCGGTGTTGCTGCGTCCCATGCGGCCCGAGGATGAGCCCCTGGTGACGGAATTGCTCCACAACTGTTCGGACGATACCCTCTATTTCCGGTATTTTCACCTGATCAAGAAGTGGACCCATCAGATGTTGATCCGCTTCACCCAAAACGATTATGACCGGGAAATCGGCCTGACTGCCTTCGGCCAGCCACCCGGGCCAGTGACCATGATGGGAGTGGGCCGGCTGGTCATGGCCCCGGAGCGGGACACCGCAGAGTTTGCGGTGATTGTGGCCGACCCCTGGCAGGGCAAAGGCCTGGGGCAGAAATTGATTGAGCGAGTCATGGAAATTGCCCGGGAAAATGGGGTAAATCTCTTGTGGGGTGAGGTCCTGGCCGCAAACCTGCCCATGCTGGAGTTGGTGAAAAAGCTGGGTTTCCGCGTCAGCAGAGACGAGTCGGACGACACCAGAAGGGTGGAAATGGAATTTTCGCAGCAGTAGCCTTTGAGTTTCGAGTTTTGAGTTTCGAGTTGTAGGGGCGGACCCATGGGTCCGCCCGGTTTCGAGTTTTTAATTTTAAGATGTATGGTGGGCACTGCCCACCAATTCCTTATGAGTTTTAAGTGGAGTTTTTTAGCCATGAGCCCGCGGGACATGGTGCAGGTGACCATTTACGACGCCCCGGCGGCGGGCGCCGCCGGCTGCGCCTGCGGCTGCGGCGGCCATGATCATGACCATGGCCTTCCCGAGGACAGGGACCCCGTGGCCAGGGTGAGCATGGAACTCCAGGCCCGGGCCCTGGCCTTGACTCTGGAGGCCGCCTTCCCCGGCATGGTGCAGGTGGAATATCTCAACGTCTTACAAGACCCCCGGGGCCGGGGGTTGCCCCAGACCGCCCTGCTCTGTTCCCTGGCCTACCCCACGCCCCTGGTTTACATCAACGGCCGGGGGCGCTTTGCCGGCGCCCTGCCGGTGGACCGCATCCGGGAAGAAATCGCCAAGATCTTGGAAATGGCCTGAAGGAGCAGCAGCGCCGCCTTTTTGTCTTTATCCCGGAGGGCTCAATTTTCTTTTCTCGTTCCCAAGCTCCTGCTTGGGAACGGAAATTCTAGCCCAAGCTCTGCTTGGGCAACGAGTTTTAAACCGATGAAATTATCTATCAATAATCCTTGCCAGGCGGAGCCTGGCGAAAAATGGGTTCCCAAGCGGGAGCTTGGGAACCAGAAAAAGCCGACATTTCGGCGGCGTTGTCTTGCTGGCAGGATTACCAGGGGCGGAAACGATAGGAGGTGACGCCATGGCCGTTACCAGAGAATTTCGCGCAACCTTGCTGGAACGCGCCCGGAAGGACGCCGAGTTTCGCAAAGCCATGCTCAAAGAGGGCATTGACACCATGCTTGCCGGTGACGTGGAAACCGGTAAATCCATTTTGCGCGATTATATCAACGGGGCTGTTGGTTTTGGACGTTTGGCCGAAGCTACCCACATACCGGCCAAAAGTCTGATGCGCATGTTTGGCCCAAAGGGAAACCCACGGGCGGACAACCTGTTTCAGATCATTAAACACCTGCAAGCACGCGAAGGTATCCATTTGGAAGTGGCTCCGGGTTAACTGGCCGGATTTCTCTGGCATCAGGAGCAACGTTGCCATGACCATGAAGGATCCGCCGCATCTGGGCGAGGACCATAAAAAAAAGACCACAAAATTCCCTCCCCCTGCGAGGGGGCGACATCGGGTGGGGGTGGTATCGTCTTTGGATTCATAGGCTGGAAAAGTTGCCACCCTCCCCCCAGCCCCCTCCCCTCTCAGGGAGGGGGAGCCCCAAAACCATAGACCACCAAATGAGCCTTGATGAAAAAGATGGACCCAAACGATGAGCCGCCGAGAAGTGCAGCCGGAACCAGGTGAGGCAATGCCCAGACAAGCCGGGACCCGGGCCATCATCACCCTGCTCAGCGATTTTGGGGTCCGGGACGAGTATGCGGCCTGCCTGAAGGGGGTGATCCTGGGCCTCAACCCCCGGGCGGTGCTGGTGGACCTGACCCACGCAGTGCCGCCTCAGGATATCCGCTCCGGGGCCTTTGTCCTGGCGGGGGCGGCGGCCTATTTTCCACCGGGGACCATTCACCTGGCGGTGGTCGACCCTGGGGTGGGCACCGGCCGCCGGGGGCTGGCGGCGTACGGGCGGAGGCAGTTCTGGGTGGGGCCGGACAACGGCCTGTTTCATCTTATCTTTGCCGGGCGGCCGGAGCTTAAGATGGTCTCCCTGGAAAACCCCGATTATTTTCTTCCCCAAGTATCCCCAACCTTCCATGGCCGGGACCTGTTCGCCCCGGTGGCGGCCCACCTTTCCCTGGGCCTGGAGCTGGGGCGTCTGGGGCCTCCCCTCACCGACCCGGTGCGGCTCCCCTGGCCGGAGCCGTCTGTCACCGCGGCGCTGATCCGGGGCGAAATTATCCATGTGGACCGCTTCGGTAACCTGGTGAGCAATATTGCCGCCGGCGTCTTGCACGCCTGGCTGCAGGGAGCAGAAAATAAATTTCAATTGCAGGTGGGGCGGCGCACCCTGACCCGCCTGGGGCGCACCTACGGGGAGGCCCCCCCGGGGGAGCTGCTGGCCCTGGTGGGCAGTCACGGTTACCTGGAGATCGCCTGCGCCGGGGGCAGCGCCGCGGTCCGGCTCCAGGCGGGGACCGGCCTCTCCGTTGCGGTCCGTCGGGGAGGTTGAAGGTCGCCGGCTACCAGCTTGAGCAAGAAGATTTCCATATCCCCGCTGAGGGACCTCTGCGAAAATCTAAAGGCAAGGTTTGCAGATTTTTTCTCAAGGGCTCAGTTTTTACTTGTATATGGGATTCTTCTAAGGTAAAAGTTGTTTATACTATTTTTCTTATAGAATGGATGTCATATGCCCCGGGGAAAGAACAAACGGATCAGAGCTGGAGAGGGTGGCACAGACCTGTTTCTCATTAATGAGGTCTCCCGGTTGGTGAACCTTTCTCAAAAACGTATTCGGGAATATGAAAAAGAAGGGTTCCTCAAGCCCCTGCGGGAAAAGAACACCAACAATCGCCTCTATTCACCTTTCGACGTCACCCAGATCAACCAGATCAACAGCCTGATCCATGATCGGGGTTTCACCCTGGCCTGCCTGCGCAACTTGATGGTGCTGGCGCCCTGCTGGAACATCTTTGACTGTCCGCAGAAAGAGGAATGCCCGGCCTTCCAGCTTCCCTGGCGCCTTTGCTACGAAGTGCGGGAATACCAGGACACCCTGTGCAACGGTCCCTGCGCCCGCTGCGCCGTCTACCTCAACCGGAACGTCAAGAAAGAAAAGATCCTGGAGCAATTTCCTCCGGGATCATGACTTCCCGGAATTCTCCCTAAGCCTCTGCCCTCCATGGCCAAAGCCCTCGCCATTGTGGGACCTTCGGGCTCTGGCAAGACCGAGCTCATCTGCCGTTTGCTGGAGTGGTTTGCCCGTCGGGGCCTCAGGGTGGCGGTGCTGAAACATACCCACCATCGCGACCTGGGAGAACGGGACAAGGACACCTGGCGCTTTCGCCGGGCCGGGGCCCGGGTGGTGGCCCTGGCGGCTCCGGGTCTGCTCCAGGTCAGCCGCCAGGTCCCCGGCGAGCCCCCCCTCTCCGAGATTTTGGCGGCCTTGAGCCGGGAGGCGGACCTGATCCTGGTGGAAGGTTATAAATCCGGGCCGTTGCCCAAGATCGCGGTGCTGCCTGCGTCCGCCAAAGAGAACCCGGCCCCCTCTCCCCAGGTGATCGCCATGGTGGGCCCGGCGCCAGTGGCGGCGGAGCTGCCCGTCTTCCCGCCCGAAGAGCTGGAGGCCATTGGCGTCTTTATCCTGACCCATCTGGGTCTGCCGGGGCCGGCAGGCGACTCCGGGAGCGGCCAGGGTAAGGCGGATACTCGCCGGCACGGCAAAAACTGAAAGGCGCTGGCGCACCGCCTGGCTTCCCAGCCGGTGCAGGGACGTAGGGCGCGTCTTCCGCACCACGCCGGTGGGGAAGGCGTCTCGCCCGCCATTTTTTCTGGGGGCCTTACAGCAGGCGGGCGGGATGCCCGCCCCACGCGGGAATGTGGTGTGTGAAAGACGCGCCCTGGTATCTTAGGTTAAGATACGCTTTATTGAAGTCACGGCATGGTTAACGTTGGCAAAGGGGAAGCTGGGGTATGGCCAGGAACGAGAGCCTGACCCACGGGACGGAGAATCCTCCCCGAGTGACCGGGGCCATTCTGGCCGGGGGCTTCAGCAGCCGCCTGGGACAGGATAAGGCTTCCCTGTTGCTGCGGAGGAAACCCTTGACCCGCTGGGTGGCCGAGGCCCTGGCGCCGGTGGTGGGCGATTGCTGGCTGATCACCAACCACCCCGGACCCCATCTGGCCCTGGGGCTGCCCCTGGTCACGGATTTATGGCCCTTCCAGGGGCCGGCGGGCGGCCTGCGCACCGCCCTGTTCTACGCCCGGACTCCCTGGGTGCTGGCCGCCGCGGTGGACAACCCCTTCCTGTCCCCGGAATTGCTGGCGGGATTAACGGCCAGGCTGGCCGGAACCTCCCGGCCGGCGGTGGTCTGCCGATCCGCCAGTGGTCTGGAGCCCTTCCCGGGGCTTTACCACGTGCGCCTGCTGCCGTCCTTGACTGCCTTTCTTAAGAGCCAGCGACGGGCCAGCCTCTTTCTGTCGGAATGCCGCCCTGAGGTCATACCGCCGGAGGAGGTAATGCGGCTGGACCCTGAGGGTCGCAGCTTCTTCAACCTCAACACCCCGGAGGACCTGGA
>Ga0116110_1002107_pt1 | contig 10098 bp, 12 predicted proteins | sample June2015DPH_8_50_FD_89719 | JGI IMG/M metagenome (GOLD analysis project Ga0116110, IMG submission 89719) | Peatland microbial communities from SPRUCE experiment site at the Marcell Experimental Forest, Minnesota, USA - June2015DPH_8_40 | ecosystem: Environmental > Terrestrial > Soil > Wetlands >...
ATTTTCCGGTTCCTCCCTGTCCGCCACTTGTGAACTCTCCGCCGTGTTCGCCGCCTTTTTGTCTCGGATGCTCAGATTCTTTCCATTCAGCATCCCCCGTCATCCAGTCCCACGCCTTCCTGAGAAGTGACGGGCGACGGTTTTCATCTCTGGTCCTTTTTTCCGTGTCTTCAGCCTGTTCTTTTGTGAACTCGCCGCTCCGCACATTTCCCAGCGGGCTTGTCAGTCCCGCCTTTTCCAGCGCAGCGGCGACCTGGGCGTCTTTATCATCGGCTGGGGAAGGCTTCTCGGTTCCTGCATTGTCAGGACCGCCCACGCCTTCCCCAGCCTTTCCCTGGGCTTTACTTTGAAATCCTGGAAGACCCATCATGCCCATTTCATCGTTTCTGTGTGGCTCTTCCGAGGCCTGCTCGATCTCCTTGTCAGTCACGTTGCTCCAGCTTCCCGTCACCTTCTCATTCTGCTTCAATTCCCGGAGGATGGTCTTCTCGCTCACGGGGATACCGGAGTTAAAGACCTTCAGTACCCGATCGGTGTCCTCGTTGGCGAGCTTGCTGCGCTCCTCGTTCGTCATGGTCCTGACGGGCCGGAAGATGAATTTTCGCAGGTCGTTCGGGATTTTCCCCCAGACCGACATGGCAATGGCTGGCAGTAGGCGGTTGAGCTGAGGTCTGAGGTCAGAGGACTGAAGCCGTGCTATCTCGTCGTCATAGAGCTGCTGATCTCCCTCGTTGCCCTGGCCCAAACCCGTCTGCGTGCGGCCGAAGAGCTTGGTCATCGTGTAGCCGGAAGAGGCGCAGATGATAAGCATGAGCGCCTCGGCGACGTCTGAGAGACCAGAGAAAGCGTATGAGTGCTGTTCCATCCTGCCTTCTTTCGGTAAAACCATCATTCCGTTGTTGTTCATGATATCGTTGAGGGCTTGGAGGTTATTATAGAGCATCTGCTGGGCCTGCTGGTTCGTGCCGGTGAGCGTTTGGGCAAGGCCCTGCTCCATCGTTATTCCCAAAATATTCGCCCGGAAGACAAGAGAGGCGATGTTCCAGATCGTATTGTCAAATTGTTTCAGAGAATCGTAGATTGGCTCCATGCAGTTGCCGCACCAAGCTGGTTTCCCATTTCGCCGGACGTAGACAACGCCGTTAGGTACGGTTACACAGTAAACGGTGCCTTCGTAATATTCCTTCGTCACTGTCACATTCATGTACTCGGAACGCCGAACGCCCAGCACATATGAATTTCTTGTATTCCACACCCGTCCTTTCTCGTCTATCCTGGACTTTCCTGTTCTCGGGTGTACTGAAAGTGAAACTCCTATTTTTTGGCCTATCTCAACAAGATTATCGGCCAACATTCTGCTTGTGGTAGTGGCAATCATACGATTGTTATACTTTTTACCACGCTTACTTTCGTTTTGCCTATTTCTCAAACATCCATCGCCGAGCATATAAAAATCCCATAGAATTTTCAGTTGTCGGCTCGGTAAGTTCCGGACTTCTGTTGGTATATATTTTTCGTGCGCATGGCCAAGTGGCGCAAGGTGGTTTCTCAACTTTTTATTCCAAACTGTAGATCTTCTCCCATCATAATTCGTATTTGGAATGCGGTCGAAAAGCTGTTTATAAGCGTAATATCCTTTTGATTCTTCTTCTTGGGCTATCTCTATTCCGCCCGCATTTCTAGGTGCCCCTTCGGCCAGATATGCACCAAGCAAAGCACAGTAGTCATCGCCCGACAGAACAATATCGGTTCCCCGTTCATTTGTTTTTGGGAAGGTAATAGATTCAAGCTCTTTTCCTCCCTTCCATGATGATGTGACAGGTATTTTCCAGTGCTTATTGTATTGCTTCGCGTATTCTTCGGCCGATATAACCTGCTCCTTCCATTGGCCTACCGGCGAAGGTTCTTTATTAAAGATCATCCTGTGATCAGGCGTAACCATAAGGTCCATCGACCGAGAAGTAAAGTGATATATATCCCCTTCATGTTCTTTTTCGATGTACTTAGTAGGTTCCTGCCACTGAAATTGTCCCGCAGCGGTTCTGGTTGCCACTTGTTCTCTTGGTATGAGGTCAACGAATTTTACAAATCCCCTTTTCTCCGTAAGGATTTCCGTCTGATCGTCATAACACGAGACGCCCCACTGCATCTCCGCCAGCCTTTCCCACAAGGGCAGCTTGGGGCCTGTGAACCGAAGCGCCCGGCTGTGGTGGATGTTGAACGTCGTGCCTTCCTGGAGCCAACAGTGATACTCCGCCGGCAGGCCGAATTCAGGGTCGCATATGTCGGTGATGATCTTCGCCCCAGGCGAGGCCCCGCTCCACCGATCGAGTACGAGGATCCCCCGGTAGCTGTCCAGTTCCACGTCTTTCACGTCGAAAGGCTCGTTGAGGTGGTCCTGTTGACCGTCGAACATCATAGGTCCTATGCAGCCGCCGAAGAGCCTGGCCCATCTGATGCAGTCGCCGAGCTTCGCCACGGTTTGCGTTTTGTCTTCCACCTCTTCGAACTCGTCAAGCTGCTCGGGGGTCAGCTCTGTTACGAGCTCCCACTTGTTTTTCACCATGTCGTCGGCCTTGCCGTCGACGATCTTTCGGGTGAGCCAGGAACTTCGATAGAGACTAAGCATGAGCTGATATTGACGGGTCCTGCGGGTGAGGGGATATTCGGTTGATTCTAAGAGCGAGTTCGTACCGGCACCCATCCGCGCGGCCGGGTTCGAAAAGGAGTCCCGCATCTTCCGCATCGTTGTATCCATGGCCATCATGCCCTGACTAACAGCGAGGAAGTCCGCGAAGTCTTTGGGGTTGGTGAAGCCCGCGGCCCGCGAAAGCTCGATTACGTTCTGGTTCTCCGTAATTTTTTTCATCTCGGTATCCACGGTGGTGGAGATGAAGCGGCCGGTTTCGGGGTTGCGGGCGCGGGCGGTCTTGGACATGTGCTTATTCCCCTCCGATCAGCTTTTTCTGCTCCGCCCTGAACGCCAGTACATCCTCAAAGGTGAGGAACTTGGCCCGAACGAGCGCCATTTCCGCTTTTGAAAGAAAGTCGGCCGCGAGGTCTGAGGATGCGCCCTTGTTGCCTGGGTGCCGAAGAGCGAGGCGTATCTCCCCACAAACAACGTGAAGCTGCAGGGCGGTCATTTCGACCTGAAGCGGTGCGTTTGATTGGTTGGCGTCCATCATGCCTCCTTTGGCGGATCGGGGCCTATAGTGATCCTACGGCTGGCCGCGCTCTCTCGGTGGCCAGCAGCATCTCGCCCATTTTGTGTTCAGCGTCCATGGCATAAGAACGGGCGTATTTTATGGCTTCTTCACCCATGCCTTTTCGTTTCGCCCAATCAGCCGCCGTAAGAGATAGGTCCTTTAATTCTTTGGCCTTTTGTATCGTATCGGCTTCAGCGAGCATCTGAGAAGCGCGGGTAAAAATAGCGAGTGAATTTTCGATAGGCATCACATCCCCCTCGGTGCTTCTGGGAGAGGCATCCAGTGAGTGGGTTTTTTAACCACTCTCTTTGCTTCTTCGCATGCTAACCACCCGTAAGTTTCAGTCCAGATTACCAATTCAGGCAATGAAGCATATTCCTTATCGAATACGAGTATGTGAATATTCTTCGGCGCCGTTTCTATGGGCTGCCACTGAGATCCCGAGGTTGCCCCCTCCACGGCCCTGTGAATCTCGGCGGTAATCTCCCTGAGTTGTTCGTGGGCTTTTTCCATATTGAGTTCAAGATCAAAGTGTAAGACATGCTTCTTTGGATTCTCCGTCATCACATCCCCCTCGGTGCTTCTGGCCTCATTATCGGCGTCCACGCCTTCACTTCGTTCCAGGTCACAATCTCTTTTTCGCCATTCAGGGCAAATACGTCAATGGCAATGCCGGCCGGGTTCGAGATGAAATCCTTCCTGCTGAACGGTGTCAGCCGGTGCGGCCATGAGGCGATAAAGGCTTTTCCCCGTGCCCAGACCCAAAAGAGCGTGCCGTCCCTGGGCGCGGTGTGCATGGGATGCCAGTCGGACAGCCGGTCACTCAGGATAACTACGCCGTTGCCGTTCATACGGGCTCCAGTGTTGCCGCATCGAAAGCGGCTCTTTGCCATCGTAAATCGTTATACCATTCGCAGACGACGGCATTGTCGTTTTTGCGGTGCTCCAGGACCATCATCGGCTGTCCTCGCCGTTCGCTCCTGAGCCTCACGCCGTCGCCATGGGCATATTCTTTTGCAAGAGTCTGATGGACTATCTCTGTCATGAAGCCCTCCTAAGCTGCCATTCTCCAGTCTGGAACGATTGTTGCCACTCCATACCTTGCCATGTCCGGGCAGTGGTCTTTAAGTTTTATAGGCTCCTCGGCTCCACTCAATTTCTGTTTCTTTTCATTCCAGGCATAGTTGGGAATCTCACGTAGACTGTTTACACAGTCCTCGTGTATCCGGTACCGTTTGAGGCAGAACATGCTGGCCGTCTTCCTGATACCGTCGAGCACATCGTTCACGGCATCTACAACGACATAGCCACGCCGCATCAGTTCCACTTTAAAAGATGCTGCGGATGGGTCGACGATTACCGTGACGTTTCGGGGTTCCCCGACGAATTCGTCCATCGCATCACCATACTCTGTGTCGGTCATCTGCTTCATTTCTTTTTCGCTGTCCCAGTACCATTCCCGGGTCTGCCAAAGCGTCACGCTATCGTCGATAATCTCCCCAAAAACACATGGATTGGTTGTGCCATAGTCTACTGAGATGTATCGTTGAATCGCCCATTGGTGATCCTTCCAGTTTCTTATCTCCGTCGGTGCGAATTGTGTGGTAAATACCAGATCAGGGCTCCACGAGTCCCTATAAATCGCGCCCTCAGCAACTACCCACAAGCCCTTGATGAACCTGAGGTAGAAAACGCCTTTATAGGCCCTTTCGTACAAGACTTTTGTACTCGGTGCTAACCATGGATTGTCATCCAGGTCAAAATGAAGAATCTCGATGTCTCCTGCTTCTCTGAGGTCGGGGTTATCCATCCAATCTGTCTTGAGATAGTGATAAGGACTATCGGGGTTTGTGGTCGCGTAAAGGCGTGCGCCGGGCGGGCTCATTCGTGTGATGAGCATCTTCCAGAAGGACTCTGGCACCTTCGTTGCCTCGTCGATAATCGCCTTGCCGACCGTGGCGCCTCTTAAATATTTTTCACTGCCTTCGTCAGTGCCGCTCATGATGCGCCACCAGGAGCCGAAAAGGTGAAGCTCTCCTGACGCTCGATTCCATTTGAAAGCCTCCGGCCCGATGATATTGAAAAAATCATGAAGCATGTTGGTGTAGATCGTGGCCTGACTGACGCCGATAATGAGTCCTACGCCTTCGACGTCATAATCGCAGAGCTGCAAGAGTTTGGGATGTAGAGCCCATGTCTTGCCGGAGCGAATAGCGCCTTCGAGGACTGTAATGCGGGCATCTTCGCTCGGGTGGCGATAGGCGAAGTTGTACGCCTTCTCCCCGAGCTGGCCGAACACCGGCTTCTCTGGAAGTGCTTTAAGCTTCAGGACTTTTGTCGGCAACGTCTGGCGCATACTCTCCTCGTTTTATCGGCCCAGCCCTAAAGGCTGCAAGAATCTCATGAAGGTGATTTATCTGTCCGGTCTGGGCCTGGGCATTCGGGTGATCGATATAGCCACGGCTCTTTGCCTGGCATTTTAAGAAGAAGATTATCGCGGTGATGTTGTGGTTGTCGATAGCCGTCATGAGCTTCGACTCCGCGACGTCGATCCGGCGCTCCAGAATGTCGGCCTGCGCCTGCTTCAAGACCGCATTGCGTTCTATCCGTTTCCGTAGGGTACCCTGCTTTATCTGAAGAAGTTTTGCGGTCTCGCTTACGTACCCGCCACCCTTCTCCAGTGCTTCGAGGGTTTTCTTTTGAGTGACGGAATGAGGCGCCATTCATCGGGCCTACCGATCCAGAGGCTTTTTTGTTTCTGTGGACGTTTGCGACATACACTCGTTTACCATATTCCCCGTTTTGCGTCAACTGGTTTTTTTATAGACTGTCTACGAATATGCTTGACTACGTTTTCTCTTTATGTTTTAATATGCATCAGGAGGTTTTAACATGAAAAACGACAAGAAACAATGTACCGTCTGCTTCCGTCTCACCGCCGATCTCAGAGACAAACTCGAAAGCCTCGCCGCTAAGGAGCGCCGGTCCCTCAGTAACTACCTCGTACTTGCCCTGGAGGACCTCATCGCTGCTCCCGAAAAGCCCGGCGGTCCTACAGGCCACATGACTTAAATAGTTCGTCGCTATGCACTTTGTTCTTGACAGCGTTTTGTAAAATATGGTCTCTTAGCTATGCGAGGTTGATGAGTGATTATTAATCTTGTAATTCACTACTCTCACAACAAAAAATATGGGCGAGCCTCTCGGTCTACCCTCAACGGTCACGTCATCGCCTCGCAACGATCACGCCGACCGGGGGGCTTGCCCTCCTTTTTTCCGCCCGCCTCAACTCCGCTGCGATCTACAGGAAGACGCTGTAAGGAACGGTTTATGAACGGATAATGGCAAACCCCCAGGTCGAAGACGGGCATCTCGAACTTGCCATGGAAATAGTTGAGGCGTTCGCCCGCATCCGTATTTCAGGTACAGAATGGCAGCTTTTGTGGGTTCTGCTCCGCAAGACATACGGGTGGCATAAGAAAGAAGACTCTATCCCCCTCTCACAATTTCATGAAGCCACGGGCATTTCTAAGCCCCACATTACCCGTTATTTGAAAAAGCTGTTATCCAAAAAGATAATGATCGTTATCCAAAAAGATAACGGTTCTGTAAGCTATCAATTTAACAAGGATTTTGATATTTGGTGCCCGTTATCCAAAAAGATAACGACCTATATACCGTTATCCAAAAAGGCAACGAAAGTTATCCAAAAAGGCAATGAAAGTTATCCAAAAAGGCAACGATCGTTATCCAAAAAGGGTACCTCAAAAGATACTACAAAAGATACTACAAAAGATACTACAAAAGATAAAGAGGCGAGCGTTATCCAAAAAGATAACGGTTTTTCGCTTCCTGCGGATATCTCTCCTGATGCCTGGAATGGATTTGTGGAAATGCGTACCCGGATCAAAAAGCCGATGACGGATCGGGCACAGGAACTGGCTCTTCTACAACTCGAATCTCTTCATAGGACCAATGGAGATAAGAAAGACGATATTCTCAATCAGTCGGTGTTTCATTCCTGGAAAGGACTTTTCCCCATAAAAAAAGACGGAGGACAAGATGGACAGTCAGGCAAACGAATTTATGGCCGCAATGATGGAGAGGACAGAGCGGAACCAAAAAATCAGGGCAAATATTCAGGACTCCCTGAAACCACTATTGGAGAAAGCTGATTATGAGGCAGCGAAAAAATATGTAAAAGACCTTCCCGACAGTGAACAACAGGCAATAGCTATAGAAATTATGAAGGAAAACCCACCCAATGATACGTGCGAATTATGCGGGGAACGCATAGAGTGGGAATTTTTGCCGGGCTATTTATCCTGGGGCAAAAAACCATATTGTTCAGGATGTCAATGGCAGACCATGCAAGAGACAATAAAAAATTCACTTCCGGAGATACTGCATAATCTGGGGGTTGGAGCCAGATTTTTAAAGGCCGACATATCCGATTTTCCTAAAAATTACCAATCTTTAATTGATCGAGAAAATGGCCTTTATATCTCCGGCCCTCGTGGCGTGGGAAAAACACATCTCGTTGTGGCTATTATGAAACAGATGGTGCTGAATCATCCGCGAGCCGCCGGAGTCACCTACAGACTTCTCCCCAGCATGATAAGCGTACCCGAACTGCTTCTCAGGATCAAAGCTACATATCAGAAAAACGCAGACGAAGACGAAGGCTCCGTCATTGATTTTTATTCTGAAAAGAAAATACTCGTCCTCGACGATCTCGGAACCGAAAAACCTACCGACTGGGTGTTGAGTACCCTGTACCTTATAATTGACCGCAGGTATAGAAACATGAAAACGACCTACATCACATCAAACTTTAATCTCGACCAGATCGCCGAGCGCCTTGATGACAGAATCTCGTCCAGGATCGCCGAGATGTGCGATATGGTAAACATCAAAGGGAAAGACAGAAGAGTAAGGGCATAGGAGGTGATCATGCCGCTGAATAAATCCGTTGGCAATATGTATCCTTTTGTGACCCATCATTGGACGCCTATCCGCGGGGCCTGCCCCCATCGGTGCTCTTATTGTTACGTCCCGTCAACCAGGGCAGCGAAGGCATATACGGGTCCGCTCAGGCTGGCGGAGAAGGAACTAAAGACAGACCTCGGAAGCGACAATTTCATCTTCGTCGGGTCCATGATCGATATGTGGGCGAGTCCCGTACCGCGAGAATGGCGGAGAACTATCGTGGAGCATTGTTGTTGTTACCCCGGCAATTTATATCTGTTCCAAACCAAACACCCAGCCGGCTTCGGCTTCCAAGACTTCCCCGAAAAAACTGTTCTCGCCTGCACCCTGGAGACGAACAGAAACTATCCGATCTACGGCAGCGAAAACATCAAGGCTTATCCCACGCCCGCGCATCAAAGGGCCGCAGACTTTTACTCAATCTACCCGAAGATGCGGAAAATGATTTCTTTGGAGCCCCTCTTAGATTTTGACCTTGATCACTTTCTCGACATGATCGTGCCTATCAAGCCTGAATTTGTCTCCATCGGCAGCGACAGCAAGGGTCACAATCTACCGGAGCCGCCGGCGGGGAAGGTGCGGGAACTGATTCAGGAGCTGGAGAGATTCACGAAGATCATTCAAAAAGACAATCTACGGAGGATATTGGGCACGTGAACCACTACTGCCCTCACTGCACTGCCCGCCTGGTCAGCGATAGGATAGAACTCTCCGACGATCACATGGAGATGTACTTCCACTGCTGCGGCATGTGCCTCGTCAAGACTCATCAGGAGTGGCTCGACATTCCCGCATTGAGGAAAATGTACTCCGATCTGCCAGGGGAGCAGGTCTGTCACTGCGGCGCCCTCTATCAGCCCAGGAGCAAGATGCAGAAGCAGTGTCCCGTGTGCGAGGCGGAGAGACAGAAGAAGTCTTTCGGCGGGCTTCATCTCGGTGCCCGCCGAAAGGAGTTGGAGCCAAAAAAGCAGAATAAAATATATGAGTTGACGGCCAAAGGTTATAAAATACGTGAAGTAGCAAGAATGATGAATTTGGCGCGGAGTACGGTGAGGAAATACGCATATCAGGAGGCGGGGTGAAACAGCTCGTCACCATTATCGAATGCGGCAAATGCGACGAGAAGTCTTACATCGGGCCGCTTTACCCTTTCAACGGCGGCAAGGTCATCGGCGTTATTTGCCATAAGTGCGGGAATACGCAGTATAATGGATCACAGGCACAGTTCCCTTTTAAGTCCACATTCATTCTAAAGGAGGTTATCATGCCGGACCATCAAATAGCACATAGAATCGCGGAGGCGCGAAGGGCGGCAGGCTTGACGTGTTCTGCCATGGGCGATAGGCTGCCTATGTTTGGAGACCTCTCCCCGAATCAGAGAAAAAACAAGGTGAACAATTGGGAGCATAATATGGCCACCCCGAGTGAAGAAACTATCTCTCAGCTTGCCGTGGTGCTCGGGGTTACGGCAGAATGGCTGAAAACGGGGCAGCTTCACGGCGTAGAGATATCGCTGGACATGATTCAAAAGCTGCCGGACAAAGCAGGAACGGCTGAGATCAAGACTCAGGGGTCGCCCGTGGAGACCGAGGACAAGAAGTCGCCCGCTCCTATCCCTCTTCGGCTGAAAGAAGATGCTCCTGCGGTGAAAAAGCCCTATGTCGTGTGGTCCCGGCATTTTCTTGAAGTATCTGGTGACACGCAGCCTCTCTTTACAAAAACCGAGTACGGCTCCCAGGAAGAGATCGCAGACGACGTTTTGGCAGGTCGCCTTACGGCGGGTCACTTCTTCATAACGAGACAGCCTATTCCATTCCGGATCGCCCTTGCTCTGGAAGAAGCAGAGACGTGAAAAAGGCCGACGTCCCTCTTCTGAAGGATCGCCCTATCCCTGAAAATGAGA